>Ga0335398_10003328_pt1 | contig 23781 bp, 11 predicted proteins | sample BON03_FD_205742 | JGI IMG/M metagenome (GOLD analysis project Ga0335398, IMG submission 205742) | Freshwater microbial communities from Lake Bonney liftoff mats and glacier meltwater in Antarctica - BON-03 (spades assembly) (version 2) | ecosystem: Environmental > Aquatic > Freshwater > Ice >... | reverse complement strand
GTTCTTTGCCCCGCCCGGGGGGCCGCCGCCTCCCCCCCCCCCCCCCCCCCGCCCGCCGTCTCTAAAAAAACACAGAACCCCAAACCCCTCGAATCGCCGACAAACAACAGCCTGCGACACCAAGTGCTTCACCCCCGCCGCGGGCGAGGGCGACGACCGCGCCGCCAACGCCTCGGCCCTGGCCATGTCAATGGTACTGCTGCTCGGCTGCGGCCGCGACGTCGAGGGCGCCGCCAAGGCCGTCGTCTCGGCGGCGGCCGGCGGTGGCGGCGGCGGCGAAAACGGCGGCGAGAACGAAAACGGCGGCGGCGCCGCGCTGAGCACAGGGCTGGCGGTCGGCGTCGCCGCCCTCCAGGGACCGCCCGGGTCGGGCGACTTCGTCGAGGTCCTCTCCAGCACCTTCACGAGCGCCAACTCGACCCGCGAGGCGCGCGCGGTGGCCAGCGGCCTCGGGAACGCCGTCGGCAGCATGGGCGACTACGAATTGGCCTCCCGCGTGCTTTCGGACGCCGCTTCGGCGCTCGACGACGTCGCCGCGGCCTCCGGCACGTGCCGCGTGGCGGCGGGGATCGCCGAGGAGTTCTATTTCGCCCTGCTGGCGAGCAACACGAGCGCGGCGGCCGAGTTTCTGCGGGCGGCGGGGGACGAGGGGAGGCGGCACGGCGGCGGCGGGGGGACCGGCGGCGGCGCAAGGGACGACGCGGCGGCGGCGGCGGGGGGCGGCGGCGGGCTGCTGAGCGTCCTCCGCGGCTGGGGCGGCGGCGGCAAGGCGGCGGCAGCACCACCGTCGAGGGCGTCCAACCGGGCGGCCGCAAGAGAGAGCGGCAGCAGCAGCAAGCCGCCGCGGCAACAGCAGGGGGGGCTCCTCCCGATGCCGGGCGCGCTGGCGCGGGCGGCGGCGCCTGCGGCAAACGCGCCGCCGCCGTCTGGCGGCCCCTGCTGGCTGCGCCGCCTGGCCCGCATCGCCGCCTCGCCGCTCGCGCAGCGCCCGCCCGAGATGAGCCCCTGCTCGCGCCACATGCGCGAGGCCTCGGCCGTGTCGGTCTCCCTGGCGACCGCCTCCACGTGCGGCCGCGCGACCAACGCTACCGTCGACGCCGCCGCCGTCGCGCTCGTGTCGGCGGCCGTGAGCGGCGACGGCTGCGGCGTGGCCACGGCGGTCACGGCGGCGGCGCTCGGGGGCCTGCCTCAGTCGGCGCTGGTCAGCGTCTACACGGCGGCGATAACCAAGGCGCTGCGGGACGATACGCACGCGGAGCTGGCCAACGCCTTTAGCTCGGCGTACGTGGGCATCAACGAGGCAGTGTCCCGGCAGGAGCGGGGGCCGCAGGGGCCGCCGCCGCCGCCGTCCTTGCCGTTGCTGCCGTCCTTGCCGCCGGTGCTCGGCGTAGGCCGCGCGCCGTCGCCGGCGGCGGCGGCGGCCGCCCCCTCCTCGGCGGCCGCGCCCGAGTTTCTGGAGGCGCTGCTCAAGGCCGCCGGCCGCACCGCGCGCGCGGCGGGCTGCCGCGAGTCCGAGCCCTTCCTGCGCGAGCTGTGGGCGCAGATGCGCGCCGCGCTGCCGCGCGTGCCCGAGGGCGACATGCGCCGCTGGTTTGGCGGAGAGGCCGACGTGAGGGCGTGCGGCTTTTTCGGATTCGTCGGCGATTTCGGCGGCGGCGGCGGCGGCGGCGCCCAAAAGCAGTAGGAAAATGACAGGGCAGGCACTGGTTGCGGCTGCTGCGACCGTCACTGTGCGACAAGGGGGCTCGACATCAACGCACCATCGTCGTTGGACCTCTTGTCTCTAATCTCTCTCTATCTCGCGGACAGAAGCAAGGATTGAAAAAAAAACCTCCCCCTCTCTCTCTGTCGCTTTCCTCTCGAAAAGGAGATGACGCAGCAACAGCAGGAACAAAACGTGGCGCGGCGCCGCGACGAGGCCGAGGGGCTGGCGGGCAGCGCGGGCGCGCGCTGCGCCGCGGCCGACGGGGAGGCGGCGGCGCTGCGCGCGGCGCTCGAGGCCGTTTGTTCCTGCGTCTGCTTGGCAGGCTCGCCCACGTCCCTGACGATCGACCCGGGGCGCGGTGTGGCGTGGGCGTGCGCGGGCGGGGGCGCGAAGAGGCGGCGATGCTCGTGGTGGCTGCTCCGCCGAGAACCCGCGTCGTCGTCGTTCCCGCCGCCGCCGTCGCCGCGCGGGGAAGGCGGCGGCCTCGTCCCCTGGTCCCGGGTGCTGTCCGTGCGGCACGTGCCGCCCGCCAGCCTCTTGGCGCCGCCGTCGGCTTGTTCCTCTGCCTCCTCGGACGCTTCGCGAGGGCTAGGGAAGGACGCAGACGAGGAGCTGGGCCTCGCGACGCCGCTCAAGCGAGCAGCGCGCGGCCGCGGCGGCGGCGGCGGCGGCGGCGGCTCCGGCAACGACAAGGAGGAGGAGGAAAGCGACGGCGGCGGCGACGGCGCCGACTGGCTTCCGCCCGCGCCCTCCTTTTGGCCCGAGCCGCGCCACCCGTTTCTGCACACGGTCGTGGTCTACCTCGCGCAGGAGGAGGTGCGCGGGGGCCAGGGCGGCCCCGGGGGCTGGTGGCGGCGCCGGCGGTGGCGGCCGCGGCAGGGCGGCGACGGCGGGGCGGGCGGGAAGCCGCCGCCGCCGCCGCCGCCGCCGCCGCCCGAAGGTGAGACGCGCCTCCGCCTCCGGGCGCTCGTCGCCCGCACGCCCGACGCGGCCGCCGCGGCCGCCGCGGCGCGCCTCGCCGAGCGGGCGCTGCTGCTGTCGTCGTCGGCGGCATCCCCCCGCCCGCGCCGCCTGCTGGTGTTCGTCAACCCGCACAGCGGGCGGGGCGGGCGCCGCGCCGCCGAGCGCGCGTGGCGGCGGGGCGCCGAGCCCGCGCTCCGCGGGGCGGCGGGCGTTTGCTGCGACGCGCTGCGGACGCGCGCGCGGGGCGAGGCCGCGCGGCGGTGCGCCGAGGCGGCGTGCGCGCCGGCGGGCGGCGGCGGCGGCGACGGGGCGCGCTGCTACGACGGCGCGCTGGCTGTCGGCGGCGACGGCCTCTTCCAGGAGCTGCTGGCGGGCGTGCTGCTGCCGCCGCTTTCGCCGGCGCTTTTCGGCGGCGGCGGCGGCGGCGGCGGCGGCGGCGGCGGCGGCGGCGGCGGCGGCGGCGGCGGCGGCGGCGGCGGCGGGGCGCCCGCGGCGTCGGCGGCGGCGGCGCCGCCGTTCCGCGTCGGACACGTGCCCGCCGGGAGCACGGACGCGGCCGCCTACACCCTGCACGGCTCGCGCGACGCCCAGACGGCCGCGCTCGCGTGCGCGCTGGGCCTAGGCGGGCGGCTCGACGTCGCAGAGATGCGGCGCATTCCGGCTTGCGACGGCGGCGCGACCGCCCCGCAGCCGCCGCCGCCGCCGTCGCCGTCCCCGTCGCTGCCTGGCAGCGCCGCCGCCGCCGCCGCCGCCGCCGCCGCCGCCGCCGCCCCCGCCGCCGCCGCTGCGCCCGGCGCCGCCCGGGGTCCCCCCCGCCCGGCCCCCCCGCCCCCCTCGCCCCCCCCCCCGCCCCCGCCTCTCATGCTCTTCTGCTGCATGGCCTCCTCCGGCTTCCTCGGCGACGTCCTGTCGGTCTCGGAGCGCCTTCGATTCCTCGGCCCCGCGAGGTACGGCGCCGCCGGCGCGCTGGCGCTGCTGGGCCTGAGGGCGGCGCCCGCGCGGGTCGAGTACTTGCCTCATGCGTTCTCGCGCGCCGCCTCCGCCTCCTGCCATGCCCTTGGCGGAGACGATGGCGGGCGAGAGGTCTGGGTGTCGCTAACGCTTCCCGGGGCGACGGGCGTCGGCGGCGGCGTCGGCAGCGGCGGCGACGGCGGCGGCGGCGACGGCGCGGCGCCCCGCGTCGCCGCCGCCCGGCAGGCCGCGCTGCCCGACGCCGCGCTGCGCGGCGACGACCAGGACCGTGGCGGGCCGCCTTTGACCCCCCGCCTGCCCCCGCCCCCCCTCTCGCTCTGCTCGGTCAAGGTCGCGGTCACGGCCTGCCGCAGCGACCGCTCGCGGCGCGGAGTGGCGCCGGCGCTGCGTTCGGACGACGGGCGGCTGCTGCTGGCCGTGGTTGGGGGCGCCTCGCGCGCGCGCTACCTGCGGTTCCTGCTGCGCCTCGCGCGCCAAGGGCTGTCGGCCCCGGCGGCGGCGGGCGAGGACGAGGAGGCGGGAGCCGAGGCGGCGGCGGCGGCGTGCGAGGAGGCGGAAGCGGGAGCGCGTCGTCGGCGGCGGCGGCCGCTGCTGTCGCGGCTGCAGTTCCTGCTCCCTCCTCCTCCCGCGTCGGCCGTCGTGCACGCGTCGGCCGTGCGCGTCTTCTGGGACCGGTGCTGGAACGTGGACGGGGAGCTGGTCCCGGCGCAGGCGGCGGCGGCCGCGGGGGGCGGAGGCGGCGGCGAGGGGGGCGGGCGCGGCAGGAGCAGGCACGACGGCGGCGCAGGAGGAGGGGGGGTCGAGGTGCGCGTGCGGCGCGCGGCCGTGGCGGTGTGGGCGGCGGCGGCGGCGCCCCCTGCTGCTGCTGCTGCGACTTGGTAGGCGCACTTACTTGCTACTTGTCTTAGAGAGAGATGGGCTGCTGGCGGCAGAGAGAGTGGGGAATCGGGGGGCGTTGTCTCGGCGGCGGAGCTGACAACGCCAGATGCGCCACGTCGTGCCCTTATTCCGCCGCCGCGTCCTTTCCCGGCCCTCGTCCTCTCACACAATCTCACAAGCTCCCTCATCGATTTTGTTCGCGGCCTCCCCCTTTTTTCCCACCAACACAACAAGCCAAGAGACGGGGGATAACGAGAACGACGTCCGTCCTCTCTCCAAACGACTCCCCCCAAGATCAACCCGCTCCCCACACCTGAACCTCCCCGCGCATCGGCCGGCCCGCTCCTGCAGGCCCGCCGGCGCGTCCTTTTTGCTCCCCATTTGTTTTTTGCTCGTGGAAAGGAGGGGAGAGAGAGGGCACTCGGAAAATCTCACACCCCTTCCCGCGACGAGGAGGCTCTCTCCTCCTTCCCCCTCCCCACCCCCGTCGGGACACACGATGTCGGCCGACCCCTCCGCGGGTCCGGCCGGCATGCTCGGGGGCGGCGGCGTCCGCGTCATCACCGTCGAGCCGTCGCCCATCGCCGCCGTCGCTGCGGGCGGCGTCGGCGTCCTCGCGACGTCGCCTTCCCACGGCGCCGCCGGCGGCGGCAACCAGCCGGCAGGGTCCTTCCTCGGAGACCGGCGCGTCGTCTACGAGTGCAACTTTGTGGTGGACGCGGCCGTGGCGGCCGAGTTCCTCGCGTATCTGCGCGCGCACGTGGGCGAGATCGTGCGCCTCGAGGGCGGCGCGCTGTTCGACCGCGCGACGCTGTGCATCGCAGAGGTGGAGGGCGACCCGCACGAGGAGGAGCAGCAGCAGCAGGGGCAGGGGCAACGGGTCGCCGAACCGACAGCGGCGACGGGCGAGGCGGCGGGCGCGGCGCCGCCGGCCGACGCTCCCCAGACGGGCGGCCCCCCCTCGCCCCCCCCCCCGCCCCCCGGCGGCCACGGCCGCAAGACCCACGTGTGCGCGCGCTACCGCGCCCGCTCCCGCTTCCGCCTGCAGGAGTACTTTGACCGCGCGGGGGAGAGGCTGCGGCGCGACATGCGCGAAAAGTGGGGCGGGCGCTTCGCGGTGCAGCGGCGCATCCTGGCCGTGCACCACATCGTGGGCAACTAGGGTTGCGGTTGGCAATCCAAGGCTGGCTGGCTGGCTGGCTAGAGGCGGGGGGGGCCGGGGGGGGGCGGGGGCGGCGCCGCCCTCTCTCCTGTCCGCCCCGCCCCTGGCGCACCCCCGCCCCATTCGCGCGCGCCCGCCGCCCGCCGAGAGAGATCGTCGCTCGTACGCCGCATCCCCGTCTGGCACAACAACACCCTCCCCTGACGGCGCGACGGACGGACACGCGGCGGGCCCCGTGTTTTTTCCCCCTTTCGTCGCGCCTCTTTTGTTTGATTTTTCGCGCGCGCCGGATCGCGCTCGCCGACATGGGTTTCCCCATGTTTTTGCCTCTTTTATTCCGAGCCGGTCCAGGCGCACCATCACACATCCCCTGTCGCCGTGTAAACACTAACAACAAGAAACCAAGTTGGTTTTGTCGCCGGCCCGCCGCCGTTGTTTTGCGCCGAAAGCCGCCAAAGAAAAACTTCGCGCGCGCCCCCGCCCATCATTCATCCATAACTAGAATCGCGCGCCGCCCCGTTTCCCCCTCCCCCCGCTCCTACTCTCTACCCGAAATGCCGTGCCGCCTTTCATAAGCCCGCGCCCACCACGACAGAGACCCTGCCCCTGCTCCTCTCCCTCTTCCCTCCTCTCTCCTCTCCCTCTCCCTTCTCCTCTCTGCTTGCGTTCGGTCCAGGAATCAGTCGCGGGGAGAGGGCTCGGAGGTCCGCCGAATCGGGTCCGCCGCGACCCCAGGCATCGCCGACGATGGCCGATTTCGCCGTGCGAGCGCGGCAGGACCCGGTGGCGTACGGCCTGCTCCCGCTCAACCTCCTCCTGCCCTCGCTCGACGGCACGCCCGCGCTCGAGCGCCTGGCCGCGCGCCTCGCGGCGGAGGCCCTGCCGACGGACTCCGGGGAGTGTGAGTGCGCGGCGCGCGCGATCGGAGTGCGATGCCTGGAGGGCGCGCGGAGGGGGCCGCAGAGCGCGCAAACGTTGATCAAAAGAAGGGCCAAGGGGGGGGCCGCCAAAACGCGCCGCGCCGGCCGCCGACGGCCGCCGCCTCCTCCGACACACACTCTCCCCTTCTCTCAAAAACGCCGTCCCGCGAAGAACAAACGACAGACGTGATCCCGGGCGACCGCCTCCCCGAGCTCCTCGGCGCGCCTCCCACGCACTGCTACGTCCTGCTCGACGTGCTGAGCGCGCTGCTGACGGCGTCGGCGGCCGAGGCCGAGGACGGCGGCGGCGGCGGCGGCCGCGGCGCGGCGCTGTGCGTCGCCGCCCGGCAGGCCGCGCTGCTGGCGCGCCTGTCGCCGCCGCCCGCGCCGCTGCCGGACGCGCCCCTGCACGCCCTGCTGCTCTTCCTGTTTGCGCAGCTGTACGGGAAGGAGTCGCAGCGCGCCGACACGCGCGACGTCTGGCCGACCTCGCCGCACGCGGCGGCGGCGGCGGCGGCGGCGACGTTTGCGGCGGCGGGCTCGTCGCCGCTTTCCGCGGGCGCCGCGGCCGCCGCCATCAACGGCATCGGCGCGGCGCTGGCGGCCGCCGCGCCCAACACGGGCAGCGGCGAGTGCTTCTCTCCGGTGCGGCTTGGGGGCTTTGTCGGGGCCACGGCCGCGGCGCTGGGCGGCGGCGGGCGCTCGCCGGCGCACCCCTCTTCGGCGGCGGCGGCGGCGGCGGCAGCGGCCGGCGGCGCGCCCGTCTCTGTGGGCGGCGGCGGCGGCGGCGGCAGTTGCGGCGGCACGCGCCTCGTGGTGCGCGCGCAGCTCCAGCAGCAGCAGCAGCGGCACGCGGCCTACGCGCGCGCCTACCGCCAGTACGTACACCGTCACCTGGCGACCGTGCTGCGCCTGGTGCGCGAGCCGGCGGCGCTGGGGGCGGCGGCGGCTGCGGCGGCTGCGGCGGCGGCAACGGCAGGAGCAGGAGCGACAACAGCAGCAGGATCGACAGCAGCAACAGGAGCAGGAGCAGCAGCGGCGGCGGCGGCAGCAGCAGCAGTGGGCCCTTCGCCCGCGGCCGGGGCGGACGACGCCATGGACACGACGGGCGCCGAGGCGGCCGGCGGCGGCGGCGGCGGCGGCGGCGGCGGCGGCGGCGGCGGCGGCGGCGGCGGCGGCGGCGGCGCTGCGCGCGGCACGTCGCCGGCGGCGACGGCGGCGGCGGGCGGCGCCCGACAACGGTCGCCGTCGCCCGTCCGGCCGGCGGGCCCCGCGTCGCCGGGCCCCGCGCTCGCCGGCGTGGCGCTGACGCCGCGCGAGCTGGAGCGCCTGGCGCTGCTGATCAAGCTGCAGCCGCTGTCCCCGCCCGGCGCGCCCGCGGCGGCGGCGGGCGCGCCGGCCCCGGCGTTCGCGCCGACGGTCGGGCGCTTTCTCGAGAGGGCCCTCGGCGGCGGCGGCGGCGGCGGCGGCGCAGAAGGGGCGGCGTGGTCGGCGACCGAGGTGGCCGCGGCCCTGGACGCGCGCTGGCCCTCGCACGAGCGGTACGGCACGCCCGCGGCCGACGTGCACCACGTGCAGCTCCAGGCGGCGCAGCAGCAGCAGCAGCAGCAGCAGCAGCAAGCGGCGGCGGCGGCGTCGGCGGCGGCGGCGGCGGCGGCAGCAACCGGCGGCGGCGGCGGCGGCGGCGGCGGCGGCGGCGGCCCGGGCGGAGGCCCCGGCGGCGGCGGGGCCGGTCCGCTGCCCTCGCTGCAAGTGACCGTCCCGAGCGGCGCCGCCACGCCCGACGCCTCCCTCAGCAGCTCGCCGGCCCCGGGCACCGGCGGCGCGCTCGCGCTCCCCGGCGGGTTCGTCTCGCCCATCCTCACGCGCGTGCAGGGGGGAGGGGGCGGCGGCGGCGGCGGCGGCGGCGGGGGCGGCCTCGGCTCGCCCTGTCCGTCGCCGGGCGGCGCGGGCGGGGGGGGGTCGGCGCGCCGCGCCGGGGGCGTCAGCCACGCACACGCGGGCACCGTTGCGGTCGTGGGCGGCGCCGTGGACGCCAGCAGCGTGCGCGGCGTCTTCCGCGGCACGGTCGTCCGCGGGCCGTCGGATGTGCTGCCTTGGGCGTCGGCGTCGGCTGGCGGCGGCGGCGGCGGCGGCGGCGGCGCCCCTCGCGGCGGCTCGGCGGCCTCCGCCGCGGCCGCGCCGGCCTTCAGTGTCGTCGACTGCGCCGACTGCACCATCTACGTCCTGGCCCCCGTGCGCCTCGTCCGCGTGGTCGGGTGCGTCGACTGCGTCGTCGTTGTCGGCGCGGCCGGCGCGCTGCTGCGCGTCGACGGCTGCGAGCGGACGACGGTGGTCGCCGCGTGCGGCCGCGCCCTGATCTCCAGCTGCCACGCGTGCGTGCTGCACCTGGGCACGCCGCGCCCGCCCGTGCTGGTCGGGGACAACCGGTTCGTGTCGCTGGCGCCGCTGCACGCGCGGTACGAGGCGCAGGGCGCGCACGTGGAGGCGGCGGGGGTGATGCTCGCCGCGCCGCCGCCGACGGCGGCGGAGGAGCGGCGGCAGGCGGCGGTGGCGGCGGCAGCGGCGGCGGCGGCAGGAGCAGGAGCAGGCGCAGGAGCGATCGCGGCAGCAGGAGGCGGCGACTTCTGCGACGCGCCGATGGAGGCCGCCGACGCCCCCGCCGCCGACGCCCTCGTGCCCGCGAGCCGCTGGAACGAGCCGATTGTCATCTCTGCGCGCGCGCCGGGCAAGGCCGGGGGCGCCCCGGGCGGCGGCGGCGGCGGCGGCACGCAGCCGGCGCCGCCGCCCGGCAGTGGCGCGGCGCAGGCGGCCAGCCCCCACGCCCACGCGCACGCGGACGCGGGTGGCGCGGCGGCCGCGGACGCGCCCCTTGTCGGCCCGCCCCCCGTGCAGCTGATGCTGCCGGAGGACATGCTGCCGTTTGTCATCCCCTTCCGCGGCACAGAGGGCCCCTTGGCCGGCGGCCCGGCGCCCTCGGCCCCGCCCGCCCCGGCGGCGCTCGCCCCCGCCGCCGCCGCCGCCGCCGCCGCCGCCGCCGCGCCCCTGGCCCCCGGCGCCCCCTCGGCCCTGGCCGCCGACCCCTCCCCCATCCATCTCCCCCCGCTGCCCTTTGCCCTCCCGCCCGACCACGCCGCCGCCCTGCGCGGGCGACACGCCGTCGTCTCCGACCTCCGCGGGAGGATCCGATCAACGGTCGCCGACGAGGCGCGGCGCGCGCGGCTGCAGGGCGCCATCCAGGCGCACTTCCGCGAGTGGCTGCACTCGTCCGGCGCGATCCGGCAGGTGTACGACCTGTCCAAGCTCGAGGCGGAGAGCGGGGGGGCCGCGGGCGGGGGCGGCGAGGCGGCGGTCGACGGCGGCGCGCCGGCGGCGGCGCCGGCCGGGGGGCAGCCGCCCGCGAGCCCGCGGCCGTCGCCGCCCCCGCCGGCGCTGTGACAACGTCTCTCCGTCCGCGCGTCCGTCTTCCCTCTGCCCGCTTCTCTCGCTTTTTCTCAGCAGGGGCGGACGTCACACCCTCACCAACGACAAACACACACCATATTCCCCCTAGACAAATTTGCCCCCCGTCCTCTTCTGCAAAGGAGGGGCGACGACGAGGACGACCCCCCCCGCCTCTCATAAAAACAAAAAAATCATCAGTTGTTCAAACTCAACCTCTTTTTTCCTCTTGGCACGCAGCGAACCAGCCTAGCCCGACTTGACGAGGGCGCGCAGGGCCCCACGCACGCGCGCGCCCACGTCCTCTGCGGGCGGCGGCGGCGCGGCCGGCGGCGCGCGTCCCGCCCTCCCCGCTCCAGCCGTCGCCTCGCCAAGCCCGCCGCCGCCGCCGCCCGCCCCGCCGCCCGCGCCCCCAACGCCATCGTCGTCGTCGTCGTCGTCGTCGCCGCCGCCGCCGCGCTCTAGGTCCACGCCCTCGAGGCACGCGAGCCACCCGGGCGGAGGCGGCGGCAGAGGCGCTGCCGCCGCCGCCGCCGCCCCGCCGCCGGCCTTGTGCTGGTGCTGGTGCTGCTGGTGCTGCTGCTGGTGCTGCTGCTGCTGCTGTTCAGGGCGCAGGCGGTAGACGAAGGGGCACCAGGCGCGGTGGCTGGCGAGCGGGTCGAACGGCAGCGAGGCGTCGCCGGTGCCGCGCGGCCGCTTCTTCCCGCCGCCGCCGCCTCCAGCCCCTGCTGCCGCGGCTGCCTGCTCCCGCGCCGGCCACTGCCCCGCCCCCCCGCCTCCTCCTCCTCCCGCCGCCAAAGGCGCAGACGCCAGCCCAAACGCCGGGGCCGAGCTGGCCGCGCTGCCAAAGGGCCCGCCCGACGACGGGGCGCCGGTCGCCGCCAGCGCCAGGATCTCGCCGCCGGCGATGGTGTGCTCGAGGGCGGCGGCGACGGCGCGCCGGCCGCCGCCGCCACCCCCGGCCGACGACCGGCCAGCGGCGGCGACCGGGGCGCCGCTGCTGGCGCCGCTCAAGGGGCGCGAGAAGGAGGCCGTGGGCAGCAGCAGGAGCGCGCCGCTGGCCGAGCGGGCCGCTGCGCCAGCGGCTGCGGCGGCGGCGGCGGCGGCGGCGGCGGCGGCGGCGTCGCCTCCTGCTGCTGCGGCTGCCGCCGCCGTCGTCGTCGCCGCCGGCACTGCCGCCGGCTGCTGCTGCTGCGCGCCCTCTGCGGCGACCGCCATCGCCAGGCGTTTGGCGCGCGCCGAGCCGGTCCCGACCAGGGGCCCGCTGCGCGCGAAGGACCAGAGGCCGGCGGCGCTGTCGCAGAGCGCGCAGCGCAGCTTGGCGCGCTCGGGGTCGGGCGGCGGCGGCGGCGGCGGCGGCGGCGGCGGCGGCGGCGGCGGCGGCGGGGCGGCGGGGGCGGCCGGCCCCCCTGCCGCTGCTGCTGCTGCTGCGGCGGGCAAGGCCGGTGCCACCGCTGCTGCGCCCGCCTGTCCGCCCACCTGCGCCACCTGCCACCCGGCCAGCGCGATCAGGCGCGCCTGTTGCTCCCAAGTCGGCTCAGGTGGCGGCGGCAGCGGCGGCCGGGCGGCAGGTGCTGGGGCGCCCTCGCCTCCTGCCGTTGCCGCCGCCGCCGCCCGCCCCTCGTCCGGCGCCTGCCCCCGCTCGCCCCCCGCCGCCTGCCTCGCGTCGCCCGCGGCGCAGAAGTCCGCGCCGAGCAGCCGCGCAAGCATCGCGCGCGTCCGGCGCGGGCCGGCCCCACCTAGAACGGATGCTTGGGACGGCACCGGAGGCGCGCCGACCTCGCCACTGCTTCCTCCGTCCGCAGCACCAGCCGCCGCCGCCGCCGCCAACTCTCCGCTGGGGTTCCCGCCGCCGCCGCCGCCGCCGCCGCCGCCGCCGCCGCCGCCGCCGCCGCCGCCATTGCCGCAAAGGGAGACCATGCCGGACACGACCCGGCGCACGGGCACGTGCGGGACAAAGCCGAGGGCGCGCAGGGCCGCGAGCCGGGCCTCGTACTCGGCCAGCAGCAGCGGCGGCGCGCTCGCGGGGAAGCAGAGGAGGTCGGGCGGGCAGCGCCCGTCGGGCGCGGCGGCGGCGGAGGCGGCGGCGGGCGCGGCGGCCGCGCGCCGGCGGCCGGCGCCTCCCGCGCCGCCCTCGCCGCCCTCGCCGCCGCGCCAGCCGCAGCCCTCGGCGTGCGCGTCCTTGAGCAGGGCCGCGTACCGCCGCGTGGCCGTGTCGCGCGCCGGGCCCCCCGGCGGCAGCCGCACCACCATGCGCGCGCCGCACGTGCCGCAGCGCAGCGCCTCTCCGGGCGGCAGGGCGGCGGCGGGTGCGGCAAGGGCGGCGGTGGCGGCGGCCGACGACGCGGCGCCGCCCGCCGCCGCCGCTGCCGCCGCCGCCGCCGCTGCCGGCGCCGCGGCTTTTGAACGGTGCGCCAGGCAGCTCCAGCCCCGGCGCGCGCACTCCTCGGCCGACAGCTCGGCCGGCTTGGCGAACCAAAGGGCGGGCCGGTACGTGCGCAGTCGGCGCAGCAGGGCGGCCCGGTCCCAGGGCGCCCACGGGTCGCTCGGGGCGGTGGCGGAGGCGGACGACGACGGGCCGGCGGCGCCGGCGGCGGTTTCGGCGCCTTGTCGCTGCCCCTCGTCGCCCTGCGCCAGCGCGTCCGTGCTGTACACGAGGCGGCCGAGGGCCTCGTGGATGCGCGCGAACGTGGCGCTCAGGTTGCTCGGCGGTGGCTCGGCCATTGCTCGGCGTTTGCGTTGGGAAAGACACCGACAAGATGGGTCCGCGCGGTTGGTCTATTGAATGCTGCCGCTCGGTGCTCATAGACCCGAGCGGCTTAGTGTACCACGAAGGGGACCTGGCGAGCGCCACTCGAGTGTATGGTGTCGACGATTTTGAGAGCCACCAATGGACATGGCGTTCCGACGCTCGACGAGCGCGGCAAACCGGCGGCGCCGATCCTCCCGCGGCGCCGGCGCTACGGGCGGCGCTCGAAGCAGCAAGCCCTGTTCAGCCCTTGCTCACTCGTACTCGCACACGCACCACCAACTAGACCTAAAGGGGCCTCTGCTTGGCCTTTTTCACTGCTGTGAAATCCCCGTCCACGTCTCTTGGAATCAAAAAAACCCAAGCACGCAGGAACGCCCCCCCTCCGGCGAATCGGCAAACCGCCCGCCGGGAGCAGGCGCAGGAGCAGCATCTGCCATGGACGGCGCGCTGCTCGCCGAGGCGCCCGCGCACGACGGCCTGACCTTTGCGTCCGTGAGTACTTGATCTCTCCATGCCGTCCCAGCCGCCGCCGCCGCGCCGCCCGCCGCCCGCCGCCCGCCGCCGCACTCACAGCTGCTCTCTCTCTCCCACCCCCCTGCAAAAAAACCACCGACGACGACCACACACCAAAACACAACACAGCACATGGTCGCCGGCGCCGTGGCCGGCATCGTCGAGCACACGGCCATGTACCCGGTCGACACCATCAAGACGCGCATGCAGGCGCTCGGCCACCCGGGCCAGCAGCTGCAGGGCGGCGGCGGCGGCGGCCGGCCCGGCGGCGGCGGCGGCGCCTCCGTGTCCCGGGCTCTGCGCGCGGTGCTGCGGCGCGAGGGCGTGCGCGGCCTGTACCGCGGCGTCGGCGCCGTGGCCTGGGGCGCGGGCCCGGCGCACGCGCTGTACTTTGCCGCCTACGAGGCCGCGCGCGACGGGCTGCTCGCCCTCGACCCCGCCCTCCGATCGGCAGAGGGGGGCGGCGGCAGCGGCGGGAACAACGGCGGGAACGGCGGCGGCGGCGGGAACGGCGGCGGCGGCGGCCTTGGCTACACCACCTTTGCCACCGCCGCGGCCGGCTCCTCGGCCACTTTGCTCAACGACGCCATCATGACCCCCTTCGACGCCGTCAAGCAGCGCCTGCAGGTCGCGCACAGCCCCTACGCCGGCGTCGGCGACTGCGTCCGCTCGGTGGCGCGGGAGGAGGGGGCCGGCGCCCTGTGGCGCTCCTACCGCACGACGGTCGTGATGAACGTTCCGTTCACGGCCGTCTACTTCAGCGTGTACGAGTCGACCAAGCGGTGGCTGCTGGGGGCGGGGGAGGGCGGGGGGGCGCCGGCGGCGCTGAGGGAGGCCAAGCGGGCGGCGGCGCGGGCGTGGGCGGCGGCCGACGGCGGCGGACGGGAGGCGGAGTCGGCGGCGGCGGCGGCGGGGGGCAATAAGGCGGTGGCGGCGGCGGAGACGGCGGCGGCGGCGGCGGGGGGCGAGGCGGCGGCGGCGGCGGGAGCGTCGGCGGCGGCAGAAGCAGCGGGAAGGACGGCGGGGCGCGGGGCAGCAGCAGCATCGGCAGCAGCAGAGCAAGGGCCGCCCGGACGACGAGAGGCGGCGGCGGCGGCGGCGGGAGGGCGAGCGGCGGCGTCGGCGGCGGGCGAGCGCGCGGCGGGCGCCCGCCCGGTCGGCGGCGGCGGCGGCGGCGGCGAGCAGCAGGAGCAGGAGGCTGAGGAGGAGGGTCTGCTCGTCCAGCTGGTGGCTGGTGGCCTCGCCGGCGGCTCCGCCGCCGCCATCACCACCCCCCTGGACGTCGTCAAGACGCGCCTGCAGACTGAGGGCGTCGGCGCGCCGCGCCGGTACGGCACGTCGGCCGTGCTGCCCGTGCTCAGGCGGATCGCCGCCGAGGAAGGGGCGTCGGCGCTGTGGCGCGGCGTCAAGCCACGCGTCATGTTCCACGTGCCGGCGGCGGCGGTGTGCTGGGGCACGTACGAGACGTGCAAGAGGTTCATGGGGGAGGCGGCGGCGGCGGGGGGCCAGGAGCGGCGGCGGGAGCAGGAGCAGCACGGACGATAATTTTTTTTTTGATTTTCGTTTTGTTTTCACGAGACGGCCGGACGGCCGGCCAAAAGGAAAAGAAAAGACGACGCTCTGGAAGAAAAGAAAAAATAGTATTTTTCCCTTCTCTTGCTCTTCCTACTCAGAACGCCATGTCCACGGCGGGTACGTCCGGCGCGTCGTCCGTCTCGTCCATCAAGCCGTTGGCCTCGGCCGCCTCGAGCATCTCCTCCGCGCGCGCGCGCGCCTCGTCCCCGCCGCCGCCGCCGCCGCCGCCGCCGCCGGCTGCCGCGCGCTCTGCGAGCAGCGCGCGGCCGGCGGCGCCGCCCCTGGCCGCCAGCGCCTGGCCCCGCAGCGCGGCGCCCTCCGCGAGCTGCGCCCGCCGCAGCCCCTCCTCCCAGGGGTCGCGCGCCCCGGGCCGCGCCCAGTCGTAGCCCTGGGCCACGGCCGCGGGCGGCGGCAGGCGGGCGGCCTCCTCGAGCACGGCCGCGCCGTCGGCGCCGATGCGGAGGATAGGCTCGCGGAGGAGGAGGAGGGCGGCGGCCGCCCGGGCGGCGGCGGCGGCGGCGGCGCCGGCCGAGTCGCCGCCGCCGCCGCCGACGGGGTCGCCCCCGCCGGCCGGGCGCACGAGCACGGGCACGCGCTTGAGGCTGCGCTCGCCGGCGTCGAAGGCGTACAGCTCGGCGAGGTCGAGGGCGTCGGCGCCGCCCTGATTGCTGCAGCTGGTTCCGCGGTGCGCAGCGGCACCCCCACCCGCAGCGTGGCCGTTCCCGTTCCCGCCGCCGCCGCCGCCGTCGCCGCCGCCCTCGCCGCCCTCGCCGCCGCCGCCGCCGCCGCCGCAGGGAATAAAGTACATCCGCCGCAGCGTCACCTCGGCGTCGCGCCCCTTGAGGACGTCCCCTGGCTTGGTCTCGCGCCAGGGGAACCCGCGGTACCGGCGCGGGCCGCGGGGGAGGTCGCCAGGGTAGCTCGCAGTCGCGGCGGCGGCGCCATCGCCAACGCCGGACGACGCCGGGGCAGAGGCGCCGGCGCCGGACGACGCCGGGCCGCCGCCAAGCGGCCGGGCGTAGGCGCCGCCGCCGCCCCCGGGTGCGTCCGGGTCGAACACGAACGCGTCCGACAGGTCGAGCCGGCCGTCGGGCATCTCGGCGACCAGCAGCTGCAGCCCCGCGCCGGGCACCGGGCCGCACTCGATCACGGCGAACCCGCCGCCCGAGGCGAGCCCGCCGGCCGCGCCGCTGGCCGCCGCCGCGGCGAGGTCGAGCCGGCCGCGGTCGGCCGGCGACAGCAGCGCGAGCGCGGCGGCCGCCGCCGCCCTGTCGAGCGCCGCCTCGCGCTCGCCCTCTCGCTCGGCCGCGGGCGCGTCCTCGACCTCGACCTCGGCCGACGTCAGGCCGGAGCCCAGGTGGACGTACTGGCGGTCGGTGAAGGCGGCGAAGGCCGGGGGTGGGGCGTCGGGCGGGGGCGCGGGGTCGCCGCCGCCGCCGTCCGACGAGGAGGGGTCGGCGGCGGCCGCGGCCGCGCCCGCGCTCGCGCTCGCGGCGGCGGCGGCGGCGGCGGCGGCGGCGGCGGCGGCGTCCTGGTCCGCCGGAAAGTTGGCCAGCGCCGCGTCCCACCCGCCCGCCGCCGCGTCCTTGCCGCGATTGGTCTTGCCCCCCCCCTCGCCGTCGTCGTCGTCGTCGTCGTCGTCCTCAAACTCGGCGTCGTCGCTGTCGTCGCCGTCGCCGCCGCCGTCGCGGGCGCCCGCCGCCGCCGCCGCCGCGCCCCGGCCGCCGCCCACCGCCGCCGCCGCCGCTGCGTCGTCGTCGTCGTCGCCGAAAAACGCGTCGTCGCCGTACCCTCCCGCCGCCATGGCGCCGTCGTCGTCGTCGCCGCCGTCCGCGTATCCCCCGCGCTCGCCGCGGACGCCCGCCGCGGACGCCCGCCCGGCGCCCCCGCGCCCGCCCGGGCCGCCGCCGCCGCCGCCGCCCGCGCGCGACGCGCTTCGGCTGCGGCTGCGGCTGCGGCCGCGGCCCGCGCCGCGGCCCCTGCTGGCGCCGCCGCCGCCGGCGCGGCCCTGCGCGGCCAGCAGCTCGTCGTCGAGGCGGAGCGCGTCGTCGGCGTCCAGGGGCAGAGGGGCGGCCATGTCGTCGTCGCCGTCGACCGGGAGACCGACTGCGTCGTCGTCGTCGTCGTCGTCGTCGTCGTCGTTGTTGCGGCCGCCGAGCAGAGGGGGGGCGGCAGCGGCCGGGGTGGCCGCGCCCGCCTTTCGCCCCGCCGCCGCCGCCGGCTTTTTCTTCTTGCCGGCGGCAGCGGCGGCGGCACTGCTGGTTGCGGTGGTGGACGCCCGCGCCTTTTTCGCGGGGGCCGGGGACTTGGAGGTCGTGGTGGTCGCCTTGGAGGCGCGGCCATTGGCTGGAGGGGGCGGCGTTGGTGCTCCTGCCCCTGCCCCTGCTCCTGCTTTGGCGGCCGCTGCCGCTGCAATCGTCGTCGTCGTCGTAGTCGCGATCGGGCGCCGGCGGCCGACGCGGCGGCCGACGGCGGCGGCGGCACCGGCACCAGACGCGCTGGCGCGGCCGGCCGCCGCAGAGGCGGCGGGCGCGGCCACGCGGCCGCTCAGCATCGTCGGCAAGGGCGGTGTTTCGTGTTCGCTGGCCAATGGGCTGGTGGGAGTGGTCGGTCGAGCAGGGGTGAGGGGGCGCGCCGACGGGCGGCCGTCTCGAGACTGGACGAACAGGGGTGCGCCGGGGCGGCCGTCTCGAGACTGGACGAACAGGGGTGCGCGCGCAATGCTCTCTCTAGCTGATGAATGGGGTCGGGGAGGCCGACGGGTGTAACTTGATTGAGGGAAGATGTCCGTTTCCGGGCTATTGGCCAGGCGAGAGCGAGGGGGAGCTTTAAACGGGAAAGGGCCGGTTGAAAGCCTTCATCGTGAGTCGCAGGGCTGCTAATCGATCAAACGCAAACGCCCGCTCGAGCAGCTCTACCTCTACTACGTACGCACGCACCACATAAATACCCCAACCTCTCGCGTGCGCGGGCCCGACCAAAGACACCCACTGCCCTGTCGTGAAAGGACGATGGCACCGGAGAGCAAGGAGGCCCTCCGCGCCAAGTTCCGCGAGCTCACGCGGCAAAAGGAGGACCTCGAGGTGCGCATCGCGGCCGCGGCCGCGCGCCTCGACGCCCCGGGCGGGCCGGGGCCCACCGCCCCGCTCGTCGACGCCGAGGGCTTCCCTCGCGCCGATGTCGGCGACCTGGCGGCGGCGCGCCGCGACCGCCACGCGCTCGCGTGCTGGACAAACGACCATAAGGCGCTGATGCGCGAGGTGGAGGCGGTGGTGCACGCTTTGATGGCGGTGGAGCAGGGGGGCGGGGCGGCGGGCAGGGGAGGAGCAGGAGCAGAAGACGGCGCGGGGCCAGCAAAGATCGAGGCCGGGGAAGCGGCCGCCGCGCCGGTCGCCGCCGCCGCCACCGCGCAACAACAGCAGCAGCAGCAGCAGCAGCAGCAGCAGCAGCAGCAGCAAAGCTACGCGCCCTTTGCTATCGTCGGCGACGTCGCGCCCTGCTCCCCGGCGGCCGCCGCGGGCATGCGGGTCGGCGACCTCATCCTGAGCCTGGCGGGCGTGGACGCGTCGGCGGCAGGGGCGGCAGGGGTGGCGGCGACAACCGGGGCGACGACGGCCGAGGCAGGCGGCGGCGGCGGCGGCGAGGCGGCGGCGCGGCCGCTGCTCGACCAGGCGGCGGCGGCGCTGGCGGCGGGCGAGGGCCAGCGCGTCGCGTGCGCGGTGCTGCGCGAGGGGCGGCGCGTGGCGCTCGAGCTGACGCCCCGGCGGTGGGCGGGCAGGGGCCTGCTCGGGTGCCACCTGCGCGCGCTGGCGCTCCCGTCTGGCGGAGGGGAAGACAGAGGGGGAGGAGACGGGGGAGGAGACAGAGGAGACAGAGGAGACAGAGGAGACAGAGGAAACGGCGCCTGAGGACAAAAAACTGCCGCTTAAACAAAAAAGAAGCGTTGGAATCAGAACCGCGTCGTCAGCTCGCCGTACTCGGCCGCGTCCGTCATGTCCGACTCGCCCAGGTTGAGCAGCAGCCGCGGGTTCTCGGCCAGCAGCGCCGCGGGGCACTCGCGCGACGAGGGGAAGGCGCCCTTGACAAACGCTAAAGCGCGCGACAGCTCCGCCCGATCCATGAGCTCGGGCGCCGCCTCGACCACCGCCTCCACGGCGTCGGCCACGGACGCGTGACCGCCGCGCTCGGCGGCCAGGGCCACCGCGCGGCGCGAGGCCGGGTCGGCGCCGCCCTCGAGCGCGCGCCGGACGGCGTCGGCGTCGCGGGCGACGACCGAGGCGGCCGCCATCATCTCGCGCTCGCCGTCGCCGCCGCCGCCGGGGCCTGCCGCCGCCCGCTGCCGCAGCCCCAGGGCCGTCGCCCCGCCGCCGCCGGCCCCGCCGCGCGCCAGCCGCTTGAGCGCCGCGGCCGCGTCCGGCGGCAGCAGCATGCGCGGCCGCCGCCGCAGCACCCGGCCGACGTCGGCGCGCGGCCACGCGACGCGCAGCGCCACCACGCGGGCGGCCGCGCCGCGCACGTCCGACGCCAGGAGCGCGAACTCGCGCGCGGTCATGGCCGACAGGTCCAGCAGGCCGGGCACCACGGAGTCGAGCTGGGCCAGCGCGTCGCGCGTCGCCGCGCGCGCGTCCGCCGAGGGGGCGCCGAACAGGCGGGCGGCGGCGTCGCAGACCTCTTCCGTCTCGCGCACCACGCGGCGCTGCTCAAACTCCGCCAGGGGGACGGGAGGGGGCCGGTCGATGTTGTACAGCTGTGGTTGATGTTTTGATGTGTTGTTTGTTGTTGGGTTAGGCGGGGGTTGCTTTTGGTTTGGATGGTCGATTTCCTGGCTTGAAGGGGGCCGCAGGCAGCGTCGGGTTTGGTTTTGGTTTTGGTTTTGGTTTTGGTTTTGGTTTTGGTTTTGGTTTTGGGCGGAGAGACGGAGAGAGAGGACACCAGAGCGTTTGTTGCCGAGAAAACCCAACAGCAGCAACGACGCCTCACCTGCGACATGGTCTGCGCGGCCTGGAACGCTTTCCTGAAGCGCTCGTACCGCTCGCGGTCCGCCTCCCACTCGGCTTCTTCCTTTGCGTCTTCGGCGAGCGGCGGGGAGGCGGCAGAGTCCGACGGCGCCGCGCCGGCGTCGGCGTTGGCGGGAGCGGCGGCGGCGGCCCACGGCGGGGCGTCGGCGCCGGCGCTGGCGTTGGCGGGAGCGGCGGCGGCGGCCGACGTGCGCGCGCGGGAGGCGCTGCCGGCGGGGGAAGCTGCGAGCGGGGCGGCGATGGTCCGCGGGACCCGGGGCCTGGAGAGGGGGGGCCCGCGCGGGAGAGGGCCGACGCGCGCCCTCATCCTGGTTTCCCGGTGACCTAGTGACGAGAGAGAAGAGGGGGGAGAGGCAAGGTCACCGTTGTCAGTGTGCTTGTTTGTCGATCGATCGAGATGGATATTCGAGTGTGGTAGGCCACTGGGACCTCTAGAGTGGAAGCAGCCCACTGGGCCACAACGCAGGCGTCGCGCCGCGTGTAGGAGTGGCGGCGGCGCGGCGGCGACCGGGCGTTTGTCGAGCGCCCCGACAGGCCAAAAGCAGACGATTCGATTCCCCAAAGCCGCATGAGCGCCCCTGCCGTCCCGACGCCTCGATACAAACGAACGCCTGCCTACCAGCCTGTTCATCATTTGGCAAGCAGCCCCCCGCTACCCCCCGCACCTAGTCTCGACGATTGTCGCCGACACGCCGCCGACTTTTTCCCTCTCCTCCTCCCGTGACGCGCGCCCTCCCCACACTCCCGACAATGTCGGCCCTGATGCGGCCGGCGGCGTCGGCCGCGCCCCGCATACTCGCGGCCGCCGCGCCTCGCATCCTCCCCCCGCTGGCGACCGTGGCACCCAAAGCCAAAGCAGGCGGCGGCGGCGGCTCGGGCGGCGGCGGCCGACGCGGCGGCGGCGCGGCCGGCGGCGGCGGCGGCGACGGACCCACCTCTTCTGCCGCCGCTGCTGCCCCCCTGGATTTCGACGGCCTGCTGGCCGACGGCGGCGCGGTCGAGTCGATGCGCGCGGCCATCCGCGGCGCCATGACCGCCTCGCGCTCGGCCTTCGAAAAGGGCGGCGAGGCGGCCGGCGGCGCCAGCGCCGGCCGCCGCCGCGGCGGCGACGGCGACGGCGGCGGCGGCAGCGACGGCGAGAGGGGGGCGACGCCGCCGCCTGCTCGCCGCCGCGAGGGCGGCGACGACCGCCCGCCCCGCCGCGACCGCGACTTTGGGCGCCCCAGCGGCGCCCGCGAAGCCGGCCGCGAGTACGGGCGCCCCTCCGGCGGCCGCGACCGCGACTTTGAGCGTCCCTCTGGCGGCCGCAACGGCGGCGGCCGCCCGAGCGACGGCAGCCGCCGCGATAACCGCGACCGCGGCGGCGCGAGCGGCCCCTCCTGGCGCGACCGGCGCGACCGCGGCGGCGACGACGAGGCCGACCCGATGGCCCTCGCGCGCGGCTTCAAGCTCGACCTTCAGGGCACGGCCCTGGGCCGCGCCGCCGCGCGCGCCTTCGCGGCGCCGGGCGGCGGCGGCGTCCTCGTCGCCGTGCTGCGCCCCACCAAGACGCGTCTGTTTGACGAGGTTGAGGCGGCGTCGCCGGCGCTCGTCTCCGCGCTGCTTGCGGCGGCCGTCTCGGGCGCCACGCCGCCCTCGGCGGGCGCGTCGCCCATGGTGTTCGGCGGCGCGGTCGCCTTCGTGACGCGCCTGGCCGCGGGCGGCGAGGGCCGGTGCGCGGGGCCCGAGGACGTCTCGGCGGGCGGCGCGACGCTGCCGGGCGGCGGCGGCGACGGCGATCGCCGCGCGAGCCGGGCCAGCAATGACGACGGCGTCGGCTCCTGGGAGGGGCCCCTGGCGGGCGACGCCGTGCTGGTGGCCACGCCCAACGGCCGCGCGTTGGCGTGGGGCGCGTACAACGGCGCGTCGATGTTCCGCGTGCGCGTGCTGCAGACGGAGGCCGAGGCCCTGGCGGACGAGAAGAGGCAGCAGCAGGGGGCGGCGGAAGCGGCGGGGGCGGGGGCAGGGGCGGCGGCGGCGCCGCCGCCGCCTGTGGTGCTCGACATCGCCGCGCTGCTCGAGCGCCGCGTGCGCGAGGCGGCCGACCTGCGCCGCGCGCTGGGCATGTCCGTCGGGCTCGCGGCGGCCGCGCCCGCGGCGGCGCCCGCGAAGAAGCGCCGCGCGACCACGTCGTCGTCGTCGGCGGCATCGCCATCGGCGGCGGCGGCAAGCCCGGCGGCGGCGGCGGCGGCGGCGGCGGCGACTACGGGCCCGACCGACGTGTTCCGCCTCGTCAACGGCGAGGGGGACCGCCTGTCGGGCCTGGTCGCGGATCAAATGGGCCCGGGCGTCGTGGTGGTGCAGTCCAACGCCGCGTGGGTCGAGCGCCACCGCGGGAGCGTCGAGCGGGCGCTGCGCGCGGCGCTGGCGGCGACACCCCCCGCGGCGGCGCCCGAGGAGGCGCCGCCGCCGCCGCCGCCGCCCGCGTCGGCCCGGCAAGAGGAGGACGGCTCGGCGCCCGTGCGCCGCCGCCGCACCACCACCAAGGCCGCCGCCGCCACCGCCGCGGCCGCCGCCGCCGCACCAGAGCTGCGCATCATCTGGCGGCGCGCCGAGCGCATGCTGCGCGAGGAGGGCGTGGGCGCGGCCGCCCCTGGCGGCAGCAGCGGCGCCGACGGCGGCGACGACGACGAGGACGACGAGGCCGCCTCTTTCTCCTCCTCTTCCTCCTCTCCGCCCTCCCCCTCGATCGTCGCGCGCGAGGCGGGCCTCCTCTTCGCCGTGCGCCCCGAGGACGGCCAGAAGACCGGGTTTTACGCCGACCAGCGCGAGAACAGGGCCTTTGTCGGGGGCCTTGTCGCGGCGGCCGCCGCCTCGGCGGCCGCTCTAGGCGGGCCGGCGGGCGCGCGGCAGCGCGAGGAGAACGACGTGCTCGACCTCTGCTGCTACTCGGGCGGGTTCGCGCTGGCAGCCGCTCGCGCGGGCGCGTCGCGCGTGGACGCCGTCGACTCGTCCGTGGCCGCGCTCGAGCTCGCGCGCGAGAACGCGGCGCTCAACGGGATCGGGCTGATTGAGCAAGACGAGGGCGAGGGCGGCGATGACGGGGACGACGACGACGACGACGCGGCCGCGATCGCCAACGACCCGGGCAGCGAGGCGGCCGCGGCCGCGCGCAAGAAGCGGCGCCTGGCGGCCGTGCGCCGCATGGTGAGCAAGTCCGGGGGAGGCGGAACGGGCGGCGGCGGAGGCAAGGAGGGCGCCCCGCCTGCCCCCGCCCCCGCCCCCGCCCCCGCCCCCGCCCCCGCCCCCGCCCCCGCCCCCGCCCCCGCCCCCGTGCTCGCGCTTCACAAGGCCGACGTCTCGTTCTTCCTTCAGGAGGCCAACAACGCCGGCGCCCAGTGGCGCGTGGTGGTCCTCGACCCGCCCAAGCTGGCCCCCTCGCGCCGCGACCTCGAGCGCGCGCTGCGCAAGTACCGCGCGCTCAACGCGGCCGCGCTGCGGGCCGTGCGGCCGGGCGGGTTTCTAGTCACCCACTCGTGCTCGGGCGCCGTCGCGCGGTCGCCGGCGCTGCTGGCGGCGGTCGTGTGCGCTGCGGCGGCGGCCGCGGGGCGGCAGGTGACACTCGCGCGCGAGGGCGGGGCGGCCGCGTGCCACCCGCTGCACCCGGCTTATAGCGAGGGCAAGTATCTGACGAGCCTGACGTTCCGGGTGCTTTGATTTCTTCTTTGTTTTGCGGCCGCGCGACTTTGTTTTTTTTCCACTTATTTCGTTGGCACGTCTTTTTCCCGCCGCCCCCCAAGTCTTTCATTTTGTCGGATTAGCTCCGACAAAGGCCAACAGACCTCGGTTTTTACAAGCACACAGTGCAGTACAGATCTCCTGCAAGGAGAGATTTAGGGCGG
>Ga0335398_10003319_pt1 | contig 23814 bp, 22 predicted proteins | sample BON03_FD_205742 | JGI IMG/M metagenome (GOLD analysis project Ga0335398, IMG submission 205742) | Freshwater microbial communities from Lake Bonney liftoff mats and glacier meltwater in Antarctica - BON-03 (spades assembly) (version 2) | ecosystem: Environmental > Aquatic > Freshwater > Ice >... | reverse complement strand
GAAATCAACCTTCCATCCAGACGGCTTTTATTTTTCATAAACTCGGAAGACCTGACTTGACTCAGTATTGGTCTCGGGCAATTGTGAAAAAAGTCTACTCTGACTTGAGTCCCAAAAATGGATACAACGGCGATGAGGATCAGGGATTAATGGGGAGTTTGGCTGTATTAATGAAAATCGGATTATTTCAAATGAATGGCGGCACTGAAGAAAATCCGACATACCAGATCGGCAGTCCAATTTTTGACCGAATCGTAATTAGCCTAAATCCAGCTTTCTACTCCGGAAAGGAATTTATTATTAAGACGCTGAATAATAATCCTGAGAACGTCTATGTGGAATCCGGAAATTGGAATGGAAAACCTATTAGCAATTGGGAACTTCGGCACAATGAACTTACCAAAGGCGGAGAGCTTGTCTTAGAAATGAGTTCCAAACCTAAAGCCAGCCATTGAACAATTCTGCGAAAGAACGATTTGGACTCAATTTGAAGTCTTCCAATTTCAATTTTCATACTCCAATCACTTCAATTTTTCAGCTTTCTCACATCAGCTTTCTGATTTTCCTAAATCTTACATCCCCCTCTTTCCCGGCACATACTTCTCTTCCATCCGATTTTCCACATCTTCTCTGTAAAAAGGCACTTCCTTGTAGTTCGCATCGGCATAGCGCTGAGCTTGATCGTAGAAATGTGGCGAATTAGGATCCGCGCTTTGGCCACCGGCAAGTATGCTTTTGGCTTTGACCTTTTCACCAAACTCCACTACAGCCACAAAGCTATTTCCACGATAGCCATAGAGTCGCTTCGCATCTTCAGTCTTTCTTGCACCATAGGCAGCCAAAGCTCCCCATGTTCCAGAGGCTAGGCCTACGGGGATATAAGGCTTGCTATCATCAAACTTTAAATCAATCGCTCCAGTCAATCGCTGGAATCGGTTGATCTCACCCCAGGGTGTATTCCAACTCCCAAAGTCAGCATTCATCGCTTCGATGGTCTGAGAGAAAGTCGCTAAGATTTCGCTGGAGCTTGGATTTGGCACTTTTCCGAATGCGGAATTAAATGGAATCAGATAATTGATATTGCCATGATCTCGCATAAAATTCATCCCGAAAAAATGCGCCAAAGACATCGCTACAGACTCTTTAGAAGTTCGGTAATCCCAATTCTGAATTACCTCAATCGGCTCAGTCAACTGAGGATCTGCTATTCCTTTTTCATCATAAGCCTTCAACAGTATCGGCATCAACACCTCAAATGCCGGCAGGTAAGGATCGTAGGCCAAATCTATAAAAGTATCCAAAGTCAGATTTTTCGCCTCTTTCAGTACTTTCACAGCATGAAGTGCGCGGAAATTCTCCCGATCAGGAGCCATGTATTTTGGATAATCTCCCTGCTTGGGACTAAACTCACCCGCAGCGGTAAAAGGTGTGGAATTCGTGTTTTGAATCCAACCTGTTCCAGGATTCAAAATCAAAATGCTTTCGTCCACCGTGTGGATGCCAGTCCAATCGGTCTTTGGATCCGAGCCATCAACCGGTCGTTGGAAATCGAAGCTTTCATCACGCTTCGGAATAAAATTACCATGGAAATAGGCAATATTCCCTTCTGCATCAGCAAAGACCGTATTGTTTGAAGAGTTGGTCCGGATATCCATCATCTTCTTGAATTCGGCATAGTTAGCCAATTTGGTTCGAGTATAGCTTTGTGTCAGCGCGTTGACTGGATCCCAATTGATTTTGGTGGCTACCCACTTATCCTCAATTTTGTGGGTAATCGGGCCATGATGGGTTCGGTAGAAGGTGAATGATTTTTCTTTGATTTGTTCACCTTCCTTGTATTTCAACGTGACTTGCTGGGATTCCACGTCACGCATTTCATCCCCATATTGGTATTGAAATTTCCCGTCTTTTTCTGTGACCTCTTCAACGAATTCGTCTATAAAATCCACAAATGTGGAAGTGTGAATCCAGCCGGTTTTCTCATTGAAACCCTGATAAACAAAAAACTGTCCCCAAGTCACAGCGCCATAGGCATTCAACCCTTCTTCGCTGACCACATGCACTTCCGGTCGAAAGTAGAATGACGTATGCGGATTGATCAAGAGCATGGCATTACCAGACTCCGTCAATTCACCGGAGACTGCAATTCCGTTAGAGCCTTTTGGCTCATCCAACATTTCCTGATGGTTAAGTCCATTTCCATAATCATTAAGTGCTAACCCCTTATTTTCTTCATAAAAAGCCTTGATTCGATTAGTGGGAATCTGCTCGATATCTCCACCGATCGAACCCTCCGAGAAAAACATTGGCATCCAAGGCTCATATTGCGTGATCACCTGCGGAGTCACCTCAGGATGGGTTTCCAAATAGTAATTTATCCCATCGGCAAAAGCCTGGCAGAGAAATTTCAACCAATCAGGTGCCCTTTCATAAGCTACTTTTGCTTCAGTTTCTGTCATATAGAGATTTGCACGGAGATCGGAATAGATTGCCTCCTCCCCTTGCAATTCGGCAAGTCTTCCTGTAGCCCAGATGTAGTTTCGCTCTACCCTTCTGAAATCATCCTCGCATTGCGCATAGAGTAATCCGAAAACCACATCTGCATCGGTTTTTCCGTAAATGTGCGGCACTCCAAAATCATCACGGATGATTTCTACCCGCTCAGCTTTGGCTTCCAAGTCTGATTTGGGCTCGGATTTTTTACAGGAAAAAATAATACTGGCTATAAAAATCAGGAGTAGGGATTTCTTCATTATTGGATTTTTTTGCTTTGAAAGTCTGAAAGTAGTAGAATCTGGCTGAGGGCGCAAAATGAATTTTTAACGGTGGGAATCGTAGTGATGTACGGGGAATTTTTGCTGAAATTTATTTAATGCAGCTTCGGAAATGGTTTGGGTCAATTCATATCCGGCCAGCATCTTTTCTATTTGAGCTACCGAACTTGCCCCGATCACTAGCGAAGCGACCACCGACTGGGCAAGACCAAAGCGAATCAATATAGCCTCGGGAGAAAAGTCCTGTGCATTTGCGAATGCTTGAAAATCGTTGACCTGCTTGGCCTCGAAATTCAAAAACGGCTTGGACGCTTTGTCAATAAGTAATCCTTTGACAAAAGTACCTCGAACCAAAACCTTGGACGAAGTATTTCCTAGCACTGGAAAAGCATTTTCCTCTGGTCTTCTATCCAGCGGATTGTACTGCATCATGATGGTGGCTGGCTTACTTTTGGACAATACTTCACGGATCACGTTGGGTCGAATGGATGAAATACCAAATGCACGAATCTTACCCTGCTCCTCCAAGAGCTCGAATGCCTCCAATGTCTCGTCCCAAGGATCCTCGATAGTCCCACCATGAAGTTGATAAAGATCAATGTAATCCGTTTGCAAGCGAGTCAGACTCTCCTCTGCTGCTTTCAGGATATAGCTTTTTCTTGGATTCCAATCCCAGCCACTACCATCTTCCCGCCATTCGTTACCCACTTTCGTGGCTAAAACGACTTGATTCCTCTTTTTTTTAATCACCTGCCCTACTACCTCTTCATTCCATCCTTTTTCATATATATCTGCCGTATCCAAGAAATTGATTCCACCGGCCAAGGCACAATCAATCAGTCTTTTTGTGTCACTAATATGTGCTGGCAAAGACATGCATCCGAGCCCTAATTCACTGATACGAATCTGATCTTTTGATAATAGATTAAATTTCATTCCCTTAAAATGCAGCTTTTTAATTTTTTCCTCACAATATCGTCCACTTAGTTATTGTTTAAAAGTTAATAATTTGTCAAACGAGAATCATTCCTTGTTTAATTTCTACTTTTGTGGCCTTAAACCTATTAAAATGAAAAAAATTGCAGTTTTCTCTTCAGGCGGTGATAGTCCCGGAATGAACGCCTGTATACGCGCCGTCGTCCGCACGGCGATCTATAAAGGTATTGAAGTCTATGGTATACACCGTGGATATGAGGGAATGATCGAAGGCGACATCAAGCGCATGCAATCATATTCGGTCAGCAATATCGTGCAGCGAGGTGGAACCATACTGAAATCTGCACGATCAGCAGGTTTCCGCACTCCGGAAGGGCGAAAGAAAGCCTACGAAAACTTGAAAGAACACGGAATTGAAGGAATTATAGCAATTGGTGGAGACGGAACTTTTGCCGGTGCCAAATTATTCTTTGAAGAGTATGGAATACCAACCTTGGGCTGTCCCGGTACCATCGACAACGATATTTTCGGAACGGACTACACCATCGGATTTGATACGGCGGTAAATACGGCTTTGGAAGCTATTGACAAAATCAGAGATACAGCCGCCGCTCACGATCGGATCTTTTTTATCGAAGTGATGGGCAGAGATTCAGGATTCATAGCAGTAGAATGTGGAATCGGTGGTGGAGCTGAATTTGTGATGGTTCCAGAGACTAAAACAGATATAGACTTGATCGTTAAATCGCTCAAGAATCTTCGAAAAACCAAATCTTCCAGTATTATCGTGGTTGCCGAAGGTGACGAAGAAGGAAATGCTGAAGTGGTCATGAAGAAAGTTCAAAAAAAATTAAATGACAAAAACAAGGAATTTAAAGTCACCACTCTTGGACATATTCAGCGTGGAGGAAACCCTACGGCCCGAGATCGGGTTTTGGCAAGTAGGTGCGGTATGGCGGCTGTTGAAGGTCTACTAGCCGGTCATCAGTTTCACATGGCAGGTATAGTCAATCAGGACGTAGTTTATACCACATTTGCTGATTGCATTGGTAGGACCAAGCCGCTTATCGCCGATCATCTCAAACTAATTGAAATCTTAAGCATTTAAAAAATGGGGTTCATACCTATATTTATTACTCTGGGAGGTGCTATTATGCTCTTCTTTTTGACTGTCAAAAAAACCTTACAGCGAAAAGTAGATCTCCAAAAGGAGTTAGTATTAAAAATAAAATCCCAGAGCATTGAATTAGGTTTAGCCATAGGAGATGTTCTGGAACCTGAGGAATTGCAAAAATTAGTAAAATCACAAAGTCCTAAACTTCCAACGGAAAGAACAGCTTTGGACTTGATACGTGAAATGAAAATCAATAGGCATCAATATAATTTATTGATCAAAAAAGCACCCTATAACTGGATTGCAACAATTTCGGGTTATCGACCTATTTGACAGTCGATAAACTCCATTATATCAGATTGGTTTTCAGGATTAAACCATTTTATCTCCGGATTTTTCTTAAACCATGTAAGCTGTCTCTTGGCATAGCGTCTGGAGTTTCTTTTGAGTAATCGAATGGACTCCTTTTGATCGTATTCTCCTTCCAAAAACCTAAAAATCTCAGAATATCCAAGTGTTTGAAGCGCATTCAAGTGACGTTGATCAAAAAGCAACTCTGCTTCTTGAAAAAGCCCGGTTTTTATCATCTGGTCCATTCGGAATTCTATTCGTGCATATAATTCTTCACGATCTCTTTCTAAACCAATTTGAATGACCTGAAATGGCCTAGTTTTCTTAGATTTTAATCTGAACGAACTAAAAGGCTTACCTAATCCTCTTATGACCTCAAGGGCCCGCATCAAGCGTTGCGGATTTTGCTGATCCACTTGCGCAAAATAAACAGGGTCCAATCTTTGTATTTCCTCTTGAAGAAAGCCGATTCCTTTTTCGTGATATTCCTGAATTATATTGTTACGAATTTCAGGGCCAACCACTGGCATTTCATCTAAGCCATTGACCACTGCATCAGCAAATAGTCCTGAGCCACCAGTCATGAGCACCAATTTATTTTTACTAAACAATATTCCTAAAAGCGCTATTGCATCTTTCTCAAACTGTCTGACATCGTACTCTTCAACAATGGATAATGAATTGATGAAATGATGCTTTACCTGCTCAAGTTCCTTTATGCTAGGCTTAGCAGTGCCCAAGTTCATTTCCTGATAAAATTGCCTACTATCGCAAGAGAGAATTTCAGTCTGATATTTTTGCGCCAGAGCAATGCACAACTCGGTCTTGCCGACCCCAGTCGGACCTACAATCAGAATCAAATAAGGAGACAATTTCAATTTATTTATATCTTTCTGCATAATGAGGAGATTCAAAGTTAAATAAATGAAAAGCAAAAGAGTGCTGATCGTAGAAGACAATAATCTGAACCGAAAGCTATTTAAGAGCCTTATCAGTCAATATTGGAATTACGAGATTGCAACTAATGGACTTGAAGCAATAGAATGGCTCAAAAAAGAATCCTTTGATTTGATATTGATGGACATCCAAATGCCTAAAATGGATGGAATATCTGCTTTGAGAAAAATTATTCAACTCGGACTGAAACGAAGCCCTATTATCGCTATTTCTGCTTTTGCCAAAGAATCGAACAGAAGGAATTTTTTAGAGTTAGGATTTGAGGACTTAATTATTAAACCAATCCAACCAAAGCAATTTCTGGAGAATCTGCAGAAGCATATAAATTTGAGATTCGAAAAAGACATCACTGAAAAGGCGCCCAAAATCGAAAACATACTACTGGACTTTGGAATCGTTTCGCAGTTAATGACATACAATTCTAAAGAAAAAGTACAAACAGTATACAACGATTTTATAATTGAAATCAATGGCTTAATTGAAAAATCGCAGAAAGCATTAAAAGCTAAAAACAAAGGCAGCTTGACAGAAACATTTCATATATTAAGTGGTAATTCAGGTACAATAGGTGCTAATTCTATTTACTTGCTTTCTACAGAGTTGGAGAAATTCTTACGGGATTCCGATTGGGCAAGTTTTGAAAACACATTTTCAAGACTAAAAATTGAAAAGGAAAAATTTGAAAATTATATCAAAGAAGAAGCTAGGTTTGAATCATGAGTGAAGCGAAAAGAATATTAGTTGGAGAAGACAGCTCCATTATCATCAACTTGACCAAAAGTGTTTTGGCTTTCGAAAATTACGAAATGAAGGCTGCTAAAAATGGCAAGTTAGTTTTGGAGTTGTTCGAAAAAGAAGACTTTGATCTTATTCTCATGGATCTCAGCATGCCAGTAATGAATGGGGTAGAATGCACAAAAATAATAAGAGCTCTCTCCGACCCTAAAAAATCCCAGTTACCAATAATTGCAATTTCTGGAAACATCAACAACTACACGATGGATGAATTTAGAAAAATTGGGTTCAACGAATTTATTCCAAAGCCATTAGACTTTGATATTTTGCTAGCTACTGTAAAAAAATACTTAAACTGATCCATGGCAGTAAAGTATACAAAACATTATCTGGATAAACTTGAAAATCTTTTTTCTGCCTCAACCTACATGCTCCGGTATGAAAAAGGTAATTTCAAGTCGGGATATTGCATACTGAACGATATTAAAGTCGTTATTATCAACAAATATTTTCCCCTGGAAGGTAAAATCAATGCTTTAATTGATATTATTTCTGAACTGAACCTGAGTCCTGAGGACTTTTCAGAAAAGGCCAATCAGGATTTTTTAACAGAACTCAGACATAAGCAACTCAAGTTTTGAAAATAACACTACTCGGTACTGGAACTTCACAAGGCGTGCCTGTAATTGGCTGCAAATGCGAAGTTTGCAAATCATTGGATTTTCGTGATCAACGATTTAGATCTGCTATTCATGTTGCAGTCGATGGAGTCAGTCTAGTGGTAGATACGGGTCCCGATTTCAGAATGCAAATGCTCCGAGCAAATATCCAAAATCTAGATGCAGTCCTGTTGACCCACGAACACAAGGATCATACGGCAGGACTGGATGATATTCGGCCTTTTAATTTCAGGCAGAAAAAAGACATGCCTGTCTTCGGCAGACATCAAGTGCTGGAGCAGATCAAGCGAGAGTTTGCCTATATTTTCTCCGGAAATCGATATCCTGGAGTGCCACAGGTAGAGCCGGTTGAGATTGATACAAACCCGTTTGTAATCGAAGGCATTCAAATCACGCCAATTCCTGTCATGCATTACAAACTTCCAGTATTGGGTTTTCGAATCAAAGATTTCACCTACATCACAGACGCAAATTATATATCAGAAGATTCGCTCAAATTAATTGAGGGTACAGACACTCTGATCCTGAACGCGCTCCAGAAAGAATCTCATATTTCCCATTTTACCCTAGCCCAAGCCGTCGCTATGTCTCAAAAGATTGGTGCACGAAGAACCTATTTTACCCATATTGCCCATAATTTGGGACTTCATGCCAGCGTAGATGAGGAATTGCCTGAAGGAATCGCTTTAGGATATGATGGTCTTGAGATAACTTTGGAGTAATGCATCTCAACTATCACTTTCTGAAGTTTCTTTGCCCTGAATTGGATCGGCTTTTCTCGGGAAAAGAAATCACAGCCTGTTTTTCTCAAAATAAAAATGAGCTTATTCTAGAGGCTCAAGATCAATCCGGAATCAGATACTTGAAGGCATATCTTCATCCTCCACAGATTTATCTGGCTTTTCCTGAAGATTTCAAGCGAGCGAAAAGGAATAGTATGAATTTTTTCAAAGATCTTATTGGAGATAAGATCATCAGTTGTGAGGTACTCTCTTTCGAGCGGGCATTTTATTTCGGATTAAAATCCGGCAAAAAATTACTTTTCAAACTTCATGGAAATAGAAGTAATATTCTTTTGTATTCCGACACGAATCCAATTCCCGAAAAAACTTTTCGAAATGAATTAATTGAAGATAAATCATTGGATTGGAATAATTTGGAGAAATTCCTTGATTTAAGTTATAATGCCTTTGAAAAACTGGAGGGAAATGCGTCACAGTTCTTACCCACACTCGGCCCTATTCCGAGACTATGGCTGAAAGCCAAAGGCTATCTTGAAGCCGACTTGACTACACGCTGGGAAATGATGAAAGAGTTGATGGATATGTTGGAAACAGCGCTTTTTTCATTGGTAGAAAAGTCAGGAGAAATCCATCTTAGTTTGCTACCCGAAAAGCAATCTTTGGCGACATTTTCCAACCCCATTCAAGCCTGCAACGAACTTTTCTATTTAGCTTTAATCAAGGGAAATTTTGAAAAAGAAAAAACTTCCCTCCTTAAAAAGTATGAGGAACAACTCAAAAGACATACCTCCTATATCACAAAATCTGGTCAAAAACTTCAGGAACTACGAAATTCTCCTCCGCCATCTAATCTTGCAGATGTAATAATGGCCAATTTACACACGTTTGTACATGGCCAATTAGAGGCAGAATTGATGGATTTTTATAGTGGGAATCCTGTAAAATTAACCTTGAAACCAAATCAAAAACCGCAAGACTTAGCCGCTAATCTTTATCGTAAAAGTAAAAACAGAAAGTTAGAATGGCTGCAAATCGAAAAAACAATTGAAGGTAAAAAGGTTCTTTTTGATCTTCTTGATTCAAAAATAAATGATCTGACTGAAATCGAAGATTTTCGAAAATTTAAGGAATTCAAAAAGAAGTATGGAGAGGACAAGGCAATTCAAAAAGAGGCCGAGAGTCTTCCATTCAAAGTGTTCGAATATGAAGGTTATACCATCTGGGTAGGCAAGTCGGCACAATCCAACGATGACATGCTACGGGAATATTCCAAAAAAGACGATCTCTGGCTTCATGCCAGAATGGTCTCAGGATCACATGTCCTAATCAAAAACGGTGTCAATCAGCCTGTCCCTACCAAAGTGCTGGAAACTGCCGCACAACTGGCAGCTTTTTATTCGAAGAATAAAACTGATTCACTCGCCCCAGTCATTTACACTCCTGTAAAATTTGTGAGAAAAGTAAAAGGATCAGCCCCAGGATCAGTTATGGTTGAAAAAGAAAAAGTCATACTGGTACAACCACTTGGCCCAGAATCGATTTTTGGAAAACAGATTCAATAATCAGAATAAGTCTTTGGCGGTGTCGGAGCACGCAGGCTTATCTTCTTAAATCCTTTGACTAGTATAAAAGTCCCTGCAATACCCGTAACTCCGCCTACATATAGCAGCGTCTTCCCCAGATCAGGTTCTGTACCTAATAATTGTCCGCCAATAATCGTCACTGTGTAACCTATCGTGGCTACTAAAATACCGGTTTTTAGCTGCTTCTGAGATTGATGCAGATTGAGTTTTACTTCGTAGATCTCATGGTCCAGTTCAATAATGGTTCGCTTGAGCGAATCGATGGATGGAAAATGGGTAGTTTGTGCATTTGCACTAAAAAAACATCCTAAAACAAGACTGGCAGTCAGGGCGATTATTTTCAGCATAAAATTATTATTGGTTAATCCAGTTTTTAAAATTATTTACGCGGTCACGGGCGACTATGATCGCTTCTTCACATTTAGAATTCATCCCAAGCACCAATCTCCCATTATGATAGGGTCTGATCTCTTGCAGGGATTCAAGATTGATGATTATGGACCTATTTACGCGGTAAAACTTCAATGGGTTTAGCAAGTTAGACTCTAACTCATTTAGGGAATGGTCAATCAGCTGCCGCTGTTGAGATTCTATCTCCATCAAATAGGTTATTCCATCCCGAGAGTAAAAATAGCTAACCTGATCAACTGCCACAAAGGAAAACCGATTTCCAATTCGGGTTAAAAATCTTTTTTTGTAAGACTTCTGCGAATAATTAGCTAGGAAGCTATTAATGAAATCAGATGAAATCTCCTTAAGTGGTGTTCCAATAGCTTTTTGACAAGCTTTGACCAAACGATCCTCCTCGATAGGTTTCAGCACGTAGTCGATGCAATTGTGATCAAAGGATTGAAGTGCATACTGATCATAGGCGGTGATGAAAATAATAGGTGTGGTTATTTTTGTTGTTTCAAAAGCCTGAAAACTCAAACCATCAGCCAAATGAATATCACAAAAAATCAGATCTATTTGTGGATAGGTAACCAAGCAGTGCTTAAACTCTTTCAAACTTTGGGCCTTATCCAAGATAACCCAATCCGGGAAATGTTTGGCTAAAATACTACTTATTCGCTGCTGGGCTAATGGCTCGTCTTCTATTAAAAGTATGTTCATTGGTGTCAATCAAAGGTAATATGACCTTAAATGAGGCAATTTTGTCCTCAATATTGACAAATAAATTTAGAAACCTATATCTATCAGATATATTTTGAAGCCCAATCCCTGTAGACTCCTCTAAAGCTATCTTAAGTTGCTTTCGATTGAAAACTTCGATTTTTTCACAATTACCGGTAATACGAATCTCTAGCGGCTCTCTGAGTGTAAAATAATTATGCTTAACTGCATTTTCAACTAACAGTTGTAACACGGCTGGTGGGATTAATTTATCCGGACAACTTGGATCGAGTTCCATATTGAAAGTCAAGGAATCTTTGAACCGAATGGAAAGCAGCTCAATGTAATTTTTCAAAAAATCCATTTCCTCAGCTATAGTAACTAACTCGTGATTTTGATGATTTAGGATATACCGATAGATTACACTCAATCGTTGTAAATAAGCATCTGCTTGAGTTACATCTTCATGAATCAAAACAGAAAGGGCACTGAGATTATTAAAAAAGAAATGTGGATTTAATTGGTTGTTTAATGATTGGAGATTAGCCTGAGTGGTTAGTGTTTTGAGTTTTTCAGTCTCCAAGGCTTTTTCAGTAAGTTTACTGTTGAAAAAGAAAATCGCATTGACACAATTAAGAAAAAGATTAATTCGAAAAGTAAATCCAATGGTGAGAAGGAAGTTTTGAAAGGAAAAAGTGAATGCTCCCCCGAGTATTAGCCCTGTAATTTCGACTGATAGTAATGCTATTATTGTTACTATTACAACACTTGATAAAAACTGAAGTATGAGTGGGTGAATAATTTTTACCCAGGGAAGAATGAATTTTTCCGTTCCCCAGTTGGCAAACCATACCGCGTAAGCCAAAATAATGACTACATAAAAAAGGTCTCGGGTTGGTAGTTCTGCCTGAAAAAGCCTATCTCCTTCCAAGGTCACAATATTCCAAAAGGAATAGAGACCTAATAATCCTGGGAAAATAAATTTAAATCGATGGTTAAACATGGTCTTCACTCCTTTTTCAGGCTTCAATAGGTTTGCTCAAAACTCAATTATAGGACTTAGCTTTCAAAATTAAGATTATGCAACTTTAACTAAAAATAGAAGTAAAAGGGACAGAAGATCTGCCCCTTTTGTTATGGGTGTTAAATAACTAGTTGGTTTTATTAAAGGGTAGGTAGTACAACTCCGTCAATAACGTGCACAACCCCATTTTTGATTGCAACATCAGCCGCTATCACATTGTAAGTTGTTCCAGCTGCATCAGTGACTTTTACTGCATTTCCAGTCCGGTTCACTGTCAACATTTCACCAGCAAGAGTTGGAAACATTTGATCGCCTTCGGCAAGGTCAACGGAGAAAGCGGTAGCCGGAACCACATGGAATCCAAGCACTTTAGTAACAGCAGGCAAACCCAACTCATCAATCAGACCTTGTAAAGAAGTTAGATTAAGGCTAGAAAGCAGATTAAGGAAGGCTTGATTTGTAGGTGCAAAAACTGTGATTGCATCCGCATTAAGCAATGCACCACCTAGGTCCGCAGCAGTCACAGCTGCAAGCAAAGTAGTTAATCCAGCTGCATTTGCAGCTTCTACAATTGTAGGAAGCATGAGATCTGGCAGCATTACACCGTCTATTACGTGGACTACTCCGTTCGAAATCGCTACATCAGCCGCAACAACTCTGGCAGTTCTTCCTAAAGCATCCGTTACAGATACTGTCGATCCGGATTTAGTCACTGTTATATTTTGACCAGAAAGAGTAGTGAAAGAATTAGTCGCAGCTAAATCTACAGAAAAAGCAACTGCTGGAACCACATGGAAACCAAGCACTTTTTCAAGATTGGCAGGTCCTCCAATTTTAATAATCAACTCATTGAGATTATCCGCATTAAATACCTGTAATGCAGCAGCGAATGCTTCGTTGGTAGGTGCAAAAACTGTAATTGCACTCGCAGAAAGCAAGGCATCAGGCAATCCTGGAACGGCAGTGACAGCTGCAAGCAATGTTGTCAAACCTGCTTCAGTAGCAGCCTCAACTAAACTTGGCTTTGGAAGCTCAATACTTGGAAATAATACGCGATTTATAATATGTACTACACCGTTTTCGATTTCAATATCACCTTCTACCACTGTTGCTGTGTTACCAGTAGCATCAATTACAGTGATCACACCAGGAGCGCTGTTTACAGTCAATTGTTGATTGGCAAGAGTAGTAAAGGTGTTTGTTGCCGCCAGTTGATCAGAGAAAGCAATTGCTGGCACAACGTGAAATCCTAAAACTGTTTCAAGATTCATCGCACCACCTAATTTTACCACTAGGTCATTCAAATCGGTAGCACCAAATTGAGTAAGTGCATTTGCGAAAGCCTCATTGGTTGGGGCAAATACCGTGATTGTGCTTTGACTCTGAAGAGTAGCTTCCAGTCCCGGAATAGCTTTTATGGAAGCGACTAAAGTAGTTAGACTAGCTTCTTGTGAAGCTTCAATGAGTGTTGGGTAAGGAATACCTCCCTGGTAGTCATCACTCACGCAAGACAGCATTGTTGCAAACAATGCTCCTGTAAAAAGAAATTTAAATAGTTTAGTCATAGTTTAATTTGGTTATTTCAAATTATTAACTGTCCATTTCCATTTTGGATTTAGGAATCTCAATGAAACGTAGGATTTCTAAGGTGAATTGTCGTATCCAAGGATTGAATCGTAAAAGTGGAAAAAAGTAATCATATGCATTTTAGAATCCAAAACTAAGTCCTCTACGCATCCAATTCTGGATATTCAAGACAGAATAGGGGTTGCGCAAATCAGTATAGCTGTTATTGTCTTTAGGTCTAACCATACAATAAACAATACACCAATTAGTTAAATCTGACCATGTAAGTACTAAAAATCATTTTCATAGAAAGCGTTATCGGCGTCTTTACCTTGAGCAGACAGCTCTGATTTGCACATCTATAAAAATATGTTTTTTCCACCTCTGGCAGAAAAGTCTGGAGAAAAAAATCTCAGTGAATCTTTTTTATACCGGTTGTTTAAAAATCTCAAAAAAAAAGAGATTCATTTCTGAATCTCTTTTGAATAGGTCTAGCTATCATCAATCAACTAGGTGAACTTTTAACATATTGGTTTTTCCTTTTACTTTCAGCGGCATACTTGCAGTGTTGATAATCACATCTCCGGTCTTCACATGACCATCCTTTTTAAGCGTATTTTCAATATCTGTAAATGTGGCATCTGTAGAGATTTGATTGCTATAAAGATATGCTCTAACACCCCATACCAGGCTCATTTGAGTTAAAAGTGGTTTATTTCTAGTGAATACAAAAATATTTGCAAGCGGACGATGAGAAGCCAATCTAAAACCTGTAAATCCAGAAGTAGTAATTCCAACGATTGCTTTTGCTTTGACATTTCGCGAAAGTCTCGAAGCCATCAATAAAAGGTTATTGCTTAAGAAAGTGTCGTCTTCATCAGATATTTTATACAGATTATGGTAAATATTGGCATTTTCCTCCAAGTAACTGATAATGCTACTCATTGCTTTTACTGAGTTTACTGGATATTTGCCAGAGGCAGTTTCAGCAGATAGCATGACAGCATCGGCGCCATCCAAGACAGCATTTGCCACGTCATTGGTTTCGGCCCGTGTAGGACGTGGGTTGATGATCATACTCTCCATCATTTGAGTGGCGATGATGACTGGCTTACAAGCGATCTTGCATTTTTCTACAATCCGCTTTTGCCAAAGAGGTACGATTTCCATTGGCACTTCAACTCCTAGGTCTCCTCTTGCTACCATGATTGCGTCAGTCTCAGCTATGATAGCGTCGATATTATCCAAAGCTTCTGGCTTTTCGATTTTGGCAATAATCTTACAAACCTTACCAGCCTCATTTATTCTATTTCGTAGGTCGATAATGTCTGCGGCAGTTCGGACAAAAGACAATGCAATCCAATCAACGTCTTGGCTCAATCCAAAAAGTAAATCTTCCTTATCCTTGTCCGTAAGAGAGGGTGCACTGACTTTAGTATTTGGGAGATTGATTCCTTTCCGGGACTTCAATATTCCACCATGAAGGACTGTACAATTTACATTTTTACCATCCGTATTATTGACAATCAACTCCAAGTTACCGTCATCAATCAAAATTCGATCACCTGAAATGACATCATTGGGAAGATTTTGGTACACCGTACTGACAAGAGTGCTTGTGCCTACAACCGGATCATTGGTGATCGTAATCTGGTCGCCTGGATTGATCTGTACACCGTCATTCTCGACTTCTCCCACTCGGATTTTTGGGCCTTGAAGATCTTGGAGGATTCCAAGGTGGGTATTCATCTCTTCGTTTACTCGACGGATAATTTGGATGACTTCTTGATGAATTTCATGGGAGCCGTGTGAAAAATTTAACCGAAATACATTGGCACCTGCTGCTGCAAGGCTTTTGATGGTTTCATAATTATTGGATGCCGGCCCTATTGTAGCAAGAATCTTAGTCTTATTAAAGTTACTCATGAGGTTATTAGTAGGTTAATAGGTTGTCTTTTGATTTCAATTTTGTTATGTCCAGTTTCATCACATTTTGAACCAATGGATTTTGAGATAGCTTCTCTGCAAATGTATTAATACTTATCTGAAAGGTTCCATCCTGAACTAACAGGAAATAATCCATTGATTTAAGCTCAGGAATCAGATACAATATTTGATTGGTAGAATTCAAGGCTTTATTTCTCAACAGCTGAACAAATCCATGGGGCAAAGAAAGAAAATATTGAGCGATTTTCAGGTAGTGACCATTGTAAAAGTCAAGTTCCAAATCATCTACTTTTACAAGATCTAAATGTAAGTCACGATTGATTAGCCAAGCAGCTTTATAGTCCCTCACAGGTGCCACAAGACCCAAAAGGTCAAAATCGTATGCATGCTCAACTATTAATTTGGACTTCTTCATTGGGGAAGAAAATGAATCGAAACAAAGCTAGAAATAAAATTCCAACTTGAATAGCCGGCAATTTGCACAAAAATTTACTTCGATCTTTTCTTTGTCAATTAGCTTTTAAATATATTTCTTTGCGAAGTGTTAATAACTAAACTGATCACAAAATGTCTGAAATTGCGCAAAAAGTAAAAGCCATCATCGTAGATAAACTTGGCGTAGAAGAGTCTGAAGTAACTTTAGAAGCAAGCTTTACCAATGATCTTGGAGCTGATTCACTAGATACTGTAGAATTAATTATGGAATTCGAAAAAGAATTCAATCTATCTATTCCTGACGATCAAGCTGAGCAAATTGGAACAGTTGGACAGGCTGTCTCATATTTGGAGGCAAACGTCAAATAATAATCTATAAATTCATTCCATGGATTTAAAAAGAGTTGTAGTAACAGGTTTAGGTGCTCTCACACCAATAGGTAATACTGCCCCAGAATACTGGACAGGATTAATTAATGGTGTGAGTGGTGCTGCGCCTATTACTAAATTCGATGCTTCCCTTTTCAAGACACAATTTGCATGCGAAATCAAAAACTTTGATATCGAGCAATTTTTGGAACGGAAAGAAGCTCGCAAAATGGATCCGTTTTCACAATTTGCTATGGTAGCCGTGGAGGAAGCTGTGGTAGATTCAGGATTGGATTTGGAAAAAATCGATAAATCAAGAGCTGGAGTTATCTGGGGTTCCGGAATTGGCGGATTACGCACATTCCAAGATGAAGTGACCGCATTCGCAAAAGGTGACGGTACACCCAGATTCAATCCCTTCTTCATACCGAAGATGATCGCTGACATCAGCGCTGGCTTTATCTCCATTAAATACGGTTTTCGAGGTCCAAATTTCGTTACGGTGTCTGCCTGTGCATCCGCTACCAACGCCCTGATTGATGCATTCAATTACATTAGACTAGGAAAAGCTGACATATTTATCAGCGGTGGATCTGAAGCAGCTGTGACTGAAGCTGGAGTAGGTGGATTCAATGCCATGAAAGCACTTTCTCAACGAAATGAATCTCCCGAGACTGCCTCAAGACCTTTTGATAAAGATCGGGATGGTTTCGTACTGGGAGAAGGTGCAGGAGCATTGATCTTAGAAGAGTACGAGTATGCGAAAGCACGTGGCGCCAGAATCTATGCTGAATTAGTAGGTGGTGGAATGACTGCAGATGCGAATCATATCACCGCCCCACATCCGGAAGGTTTAGGAGCTAGCAGCGTAATGAAAATTGCATTAGAAGATGCCAATATTGGTCCAGAGGCCATCGATTATGTCAATGTACACGGCACTTCTACCCCATTGGGTGATGTGAGTGAAATTAAAGCAATCGAAAAAGTCTTTGATGAACATGCATATAAAATGAATATAAGTAGTACCAAGTCTATGACAGGCCACTTGCTGGGTGCTGCCGGTGCTATTGAAGCTATCGCCTGCATATATGCAATCAATACGGGTTTGGTACCACCGACTATCAATCATTTTACGGATGATGAAAGTTTTGACCCAAGACTAAACCTGACTTTCAATACTGCGCAGCAAAGAGACGTCAACTACGCGTTGTGTAATACTTTTGGATTTGGTGGACACAATTGTTCTGTCATTTTCAAGAAATATAATTAAGGCCTGCTTTGAGATTGTTTCATAGAATCGGGATACAATTTCTTTTTTTAGGCAAAAAAGATAAAAGGCTTGCTTCTTCCATAAAGATCATGTTGGGGAGCAGGCCTTTTAATTTGTCTTTATACAAATTATCGTTGACTCCCGCCGGATTGGGTGAAGAAACCACAAAAGGATTCAGGATTTCCAATGAGCGGCTTGAGTATTTGGGAGACGCTATCTTGGGATCTGTCGTAGCAGAATACCTCTTTCTGAAATATCCCTACCGAGATGAAGGATTCCTCACTGAGACTCGTTCCAAACTTGTCAATAGAGAAAATCTAAATCAGACGGGAATAAAAATCGGGTTGAGAAAAATCCTTACTATGGAAATTGGAGATCGCAGTTTTATAGGTAACAAATCGCTATTTGGAGATATTCTTGAAGCATTTATCGGAGCCATATATATGGATAAAGGCTATGTATTCACAAGATCATTCATTCTGAATCGAATATTGCTTCACATGGACTTGGACGGAATGATTGCGACGACCACCAATTATAAAAGTAAGATTATCGAATGGTCACAAAAATCCAACAAACAGATTGAATATCAAGTTTTGACAATCAATGGAAATCAGCGCTTCAAAGAATTTGTGGTAGCCCTGCAAGTTGAGAATGAGCAGATCGCTCAGGGCAAAGGATCCACAAAGAAAAAAGCAGAGCAAGAAGCTTCAAAAAATGCTTGTGAAATCCTCAAAATCGCAACTTAAGAAAGTACATTTATCCTATATTTCCTCTTCGAATGCCTCCAATTAAAATTGCCGCCGCTACCGTTAATCAGACCCCACTAGATTGGAAAGGCAATCTGGAACGAATCAGACAAGGCATCCTACAAGCTAAAGAACAGAAGGCTGAAATCGTTTGTTTTCCAGAACTCACGATCACCGGTTATGGAAGCGAAGATCTTTTTCTCAGTTATTGGTATCCCAAAAAAGCCCTTACCCAACTTTCGCTTTTAATACCTTTTTGCGAAGGGATCACGGTGATCGTAGGTTTACCGATCCGATTTCAAGAAAAAGTTTACAACACTGTAGCCGTCATTGAAAATGCGGAACTCAAGGGATTTGTAGCAAAGCAATTTATGGCCATTGATGGTGTCCATTACGAATTCCGATGGTTTACACCGTGGCAAGCAAACAAACAAATTGAGTTTGAATTTGAAGGGAAACATTATCCGTTCGGAGATTTGACCTTTCACCACAAAGAGATTCACTATGGTTTTGAGATTTGCGAAGACGCTTGGCGAGGAAAACACCGCCCTGGGTATCGACTTTACGATCGAAAAGTAGACTTGATTTTCAACCCCAGTGCAAGTCATTTTGCTATGGGTAAAAGTATTCTGCGAAAAGATCTTATTACCACAAGTTCTGATACTTTTGATTGCTATTACTGTTATGTGAATTTACTTGGAAATGAGACCGGTAGGATCATTTTTGATGGCGAGATCATGCTCGCAAAATCAGGAGAGTTAATTGCCAGAAATAGTTTATTGTCTTACCAGGACGTTCAGGTCAAAACATTTTTTCTTTCTTCAGAAAAACAGGAAATCGCCTCCATTTTGCCGAAAGAGGAAGAATTTGTTCAGGCGGCTGCACTTGGTCTATTTGATTATTTGAGAAAAAGTCGATCTCAGGGTTTTGTACTTTCGCTTTCAGGAGGAGCAGACTCTTCGTCTATAGCCGTTTTGGTCTCAGAAATGGTCAAAAGAGGAATACGAGAATTGGGATTGGCAACATTTATTGAAAAAGTAGGTGTTCAGCTGGCTTTAAAAGGTGAAAATCCAGTGAAAAAAATTGTAGGTCAATTATTAACCACTGCTTACCAGGGCACTTCAAATTCTTCGGAGGATACCTTTCAAAGCGCCAAAAAACTTGCCGAAAGTATCGGTGCTAAGTTTTACCATTGGACCATCGATGAAGAAGTCAACTCCTACACCAAAAAAATTGAGATTGCAATCGGAAGAAAATTGACTTGGGAAACCGATGATATTACGCTTCAAAATATTCAGGCTCGAACAAGATCCCCGATCATATGGATGTTGGCTAATATCAACAATGCCCTTCTACTATCTACATCCAACAGAAGTGAAGGCGACGTAGGCTATACAACCATGGATGGTGACACAAGTGGGAGCATATCCCCTATCGCTGCAGTGGATAAATATTTTATTTTGCAATGGCTGAGATGGGCGGAGAAACATCTAGATCAACCTGGGCTTCATTGGGTCAACTCCTTGCAGCCAAGTGCCGAATTAAGGCCAATTGACCGATCTCAAACGGATGAAAAAGATCTCATGCCTTATGCTGTGATTCTTGAAATAGAAAAACTTGCAATACGAGACCGAAGATCGCCAATGGATGTCTACCTGATTCTGATCGACGAGCTGGATTTAGCTCCAACGGTTTTAAAAGCTTATATCAAAAAATTCTTTCAACTTTGGTCTCGAAATCAATGGAAGAGAGAGCGCCTTGCTCCTTCTTTTCACCTCGACGAATTCAATGTGGATCCTAAGACTTGGTATAGATTCCCGATCCTCTCAGGAGGATATCGAGAAGAACTCGAACAATTAGATCAGCTCTAAACAAAAAAATTATGCTTGAATTAATAATGAACTATATCGTCTGGGATCCTAGTCCTTCCGTGATTACCGGCTGGGAAAGACCACCTTGGTATAGTATATGTTTTGCAGCAGGTTTTGTGATTTCGCAGCAATTCATGGTTTATTTTTTCCGTAAGGAAGGTCAAGATGTGAATCTGGTAGATAAGCTGACGATATACATGGTATTGGCTACCATTATCGGGGCAAGATTAGGACACGTTTTATTCTATGAGCCTGAAAAATACTTGAGTAATCCGATCGATATTCTGAAGGTGTGGGAAGGTGGACTTGCTAGTCATGGTGCTGTACCTACTATATTATTTGCGTTGTGGCTGTACTCAAAAAAAACGCCCGGACAAAGTTATTTATGGGTAGTTGATCGAGTTGTGATCGTAACTGCAATGACCGGTGCACTGATTCGATTTGGGAATTTGATGAACTCGGAGATTGGAGGAAAAGAGACCTTAACTGATAATGGTTTTGTATACGGCTGGCACATTGAGGAATTATTACAGTCTCTCCGTGTCCCGGTAGAATCTATCGAAGCCTATAAGCCTGAGGATCGTAGTGACGAACTTCATGGGAATGGGATCGTGCCGATGAATATTGATATCGAGATCGGCAAAGGATCCTACGAACTAGCTGATTTAGAATCCACACTTAGGCGAGATATAAAATATGCATTGACCCAATTTAACTCGTCCAAAAATTACTACGCTGAACAAGTCGGTACGCCATTAAACTTGACTATTGCGGACAAAGGAGATCACTACCTAGCAACAGTAAGGACTTTTGGCAAAGCTAAACACCCAACTCAGATTTACGAATCTATTTCCTATTTCATTATTTTCTTGATCCTCTTGGCTATCTGGAATAAATACCGGGAGCGGACTCCCGAAGGTCTCCTTATTGGATTGTTCTTCATTGGTGTATTTGGAATGCGATTTATATTGGAGTTTTTCAAAGAAAATCAAGTTGACTTCGAAGACACCATGGCATTCAATATGGGTCAGATTCTGAGCTTTCCCTTGGTAATAGGAGGAATTATCTTAGTAATTCGAGCATTGAAAATCGGCCCAAAGACTTTGAAAAGTTAAGGTACTGGATCGTGACCATGACCTCCCCAAGGATTGCAACTGACGATACGCTTCATTCCCAACCAGCCACCTCTGAAAACACCATATTTGAGAATCGCCTCTTTAGTATACTGGCTACAAGAGGGGGTGTATCTACAACTGGCAGGAAGAAGAGGTGAAATCGTGTATTGATACACCAAAACTGGAAATATTGCTATCTTTCGAAGGATGGTCTTAATCATGTATTGAATCTAAATTAGAGGCAATCTATTAATCAACCAAAAATACTTCATTCTCATTCCATCTTGCTCCTCAAGAGACTCCATATTATCTCCGCTTTAGCTGTACTTGTTATAATTGGATTATCAAATCCTCAAACCTGTTTAGCTCAAAATAACACCTCATTTTCACCTGACTTGAATCGTAAGGTAAAAGTGAATAATATCTTCATTATCGGAAATGAAAAAACAAAAAAGTCAATTATTATTAGAGAGTTGGATTTTAAAACAGAATTCTATTATGACTGGAATTCACTCCTTGAGATTTTGGTCGCAGACCAACAAAAAATTTACAATCTTAGACTTTTCACTTCAGTAGAAATCACCCCTTTGGTCATAGATGAAGAGGAAGTCGAAGTTCTAATTACCGTCAAGGAACGCTGGTATGTTCTTCCATCAGTAATTTTTCAGTTGGCAGATCGAAACTTTTCGGAATGGTGGACGAATCAAGGTAAGGATTTCTCAAGAGTAAATTATGGCCTAAGACTCAGCCACTCAAATGTCGCTGGAAGGAACGAAAAATTGAGGTTTTCTGGTCAACTGGGCTTTACCAGGGCTTTGGACATACAGTATAGCAAACCTTACATCGACAAAAATCAAAAGCATGGATTGGCCTTTCAGCTGAATTTCAATGAAAATAAAGCCATCCCAATAAGATCAGCTTTCAACCGTCAAGAGTTTTATTCGGCCGAGGACGAACGCATTCTCCGAAAAAATATCAGTACTGCCATCAGATATACCTATCGCCGAAGTTTTTTTAATTTTCACTTTGTCACACTAGGCTATAACTTCACCTCGATAGATGAAGAGGTTTTGGATGAAAATCCAATTTATTTTCAAAACGGAGGAAGAAAACTTCGATATCTCTTTGCAAACTATACCTTTCGGCACGATCGAAGGGATAATGTTGCCTATGCTACAGAAGGCGAATTGCTACAGATCTCTGTAACCAAGTACGGACTTATTTTTGTTGATGAGCTTGATGAAGTCGAAGTCGAAATCCTTGCAAACAGATACTTTAAATTAAACGATCGGTTTCACTTCAATACTGGATTGACAGCAGGTTGGTTTCTGAGTCAAATCCAACCCTATACTCTAGTAAGAGGGATAGGATATTCTCCGGATTTCATCAGAGGCTATGAACTTAATGTAATAGAGGGCCAGCAGCTCTACGTGCATAAAAACAGCTTTCGCTGGAAATTTTTTGACAGAGAATATGATATATCGAAGTATTCTAAACTCGAGCAGTTTAGCACAATTCCGATCAGACTTTATTGGAGTGCCAATTTTGACCATGGATATGTAAAAGATCGCAATCAAATACCCGAAAATTCTCGACTGGCAAACACTTATCTATTCGGTTATGGCATGGGTGTAGATATGGTAGGTTTCTATGATTCAGTACTGAGATTTGAATATTCCTTCAACAACAGTGGGGAAGGGAATTTCTTTTTCAACTTCAAAGCTCCTTTTTAAGCGATATATTAGCAGTTACACCGTTAGCCTATTTTTTTGCTTTTGGGTCACAAATCTGAAGACGCTAACTCGCTGCCTGACAAAGCAAAAGAAGCCGATAAACCTCATTATTATCTCCGATAGCTCTCGGAATCACTCCAATTCTATTTTACATTTTTCGACATACTTTCAATAAAGCGAATAATCAAAAAATATTATGTGTATGCTTATAAGGGCACGTATGGAATTAAAACAAAATCTTGATTGGAATCAGATCAAATTCCCCACCCGATAAACATCGGGATCAAAGAGGGCTAGAGCCTGTCCCGAATATCGGGAGGGATTTTTCAAATCAAATCAGTAACAAATTTGGCTAAGTGCAGCTTTGCAGATATACATTAAAAATATTTTTTGATTATTCGGAATTATACCAGTAGCCAAATAAGTTGTAAGTGACAGTTAGTGACAATTCCTTTATCAGGTGAATAAGTTGTTTTAAATTAGGTTAAAATAAACGGTTTTGACCATGAACATCATCAATTTCATTAATCGGTTTCCAGATGAAGCTTCCTGTGTGGAATTCATCAAGCATTCAAGGCTTCAACAAGGGATTATCTGCAAACGGTGTAGCCATTCCCAGCATTACTGGCTTGAGAACAAGAAATCCTTTCAGTGTGCTTCTTGCAAGTTCAGAACCAGTATAAAGAGTGGTACAGTCATGGAAAACAGTAATTTACCGATCAAAACATGGCTGTTGGCGATGACCTTTA
>Ga0335398_10003316_pt1 | contig 23832 bp, 4 predicted proteins | sample BON03_FD_205742 | JGI IMG/M metagenome (GOLD analysis project Ga0335398, IMG submission 205742) | Freshwater microbial communities from Lake Bonney liftoff mats and glacier meltwater in Antarctica - BON-03 (spades assembly) (version 2) | ecosystem: Environmental > Aquatic > Freshwater > Ice >... | reverse complement strand
CTGCCTTCTCCCACCACTTACCACTATCCCACATGGAATTTGGAAATGTCCCCTATGCCTCCCGCGCCACTTCCTACCCCACACAGCAACACTCCTCCTCGCCTTCCTTTCCCCATTCTCGATTTCGACTCTGATTAAAATATTACAAAAAAATGACTCGCTATCACTAATCCGCGTTTCCGGACCACCAATTACAATTTACATTTTTTTAAAAAAAAGTACTTCCAAACGCCTATTCATGAGGGGTCACAATTTAAAACACAAGTTTAGTAAATATCTCGAGCGCAGCTCGCCATGGGGGAACTTGGGACTTCGACACATACGATTTTCTCCTTCGGGTTTTTTTCTTGGATTTTCTTTTTAAATGGGGATTGGTCCTTGCGGACTGATCCCCCCCCTCCCTTCCACTGGAATTCCTTTCTGCCACTGGAATTTCTTTCTGAGTGGAATTCCTTTCTGTCTCTAGTTACTGCTGTGTTAATTACACCCAAGGGTGTTTAGTCACCTGGCAGTCGTCGTATAGGAGTAATAGGTGCGCTGGTTCTTATCCTCCCATACCAGACCGTTGGAGCGCGCGACGGCCGAGGGCTTTAGCCCGACACCGCCGTGCGCCCACTGAATCGGACCAGAGTTCCACGGATTTGGAGAGGGGCGTGCATTCAAACTCGCGACAGGGGTGTTCATTGGTAAATGCACACCCCTCACCATAGTTTCAATGCACACCCCTGTGGGTAGTTTCAATGCACACCCCTGTCCATAATTTCAATGCACACACCTGTGGGTAGTATCAATGCACACCCCTGTGAGTAGTTGTACACCCCTCTCCAAAAAAACCAATGCACACTCCTTGCAAACCCCTTGCAATCAGGGAAAAAAACTGAATACACAGCCCTCGCTAAACAGGGAAAACATGGATAGAAACAGGAAAACACTTGGAAATGTAGAAACGGAGAAAAAACTAGACAAGTAATATGTGCGAAAAATACCCCAGTGCAAACCTCTCAAAGAACAATAACAACAAAATAGGAGCTCCGGGGAAAAATGAATTTGAATTTACTAAAAAATAGAGAGGTCCACGACGGAGGAATGCCAAACAAGACCCTGCCTTGCTGCCAGAGCCACACCTGCGGACAAACTTTCCTCTCCCTAGCCGGCCTGGTAGCGCACTGAGACAATGAGAAGTAGCCGATTGCCCTGCGGTAGCGGACTCCGTAGATGCCAGAGGATGCCCACAAAAGACAGCTGATATCGACGGTTTACGCTACTCCCCTGATGACCCCCACTACGGCCCTGGGCCTGTCCATACGTCTCTCTATGTTCGAGTTATGTGAGACTGGTGACTGGGACATCTTCCGGAAGATTTTTGAGGGCGGAGACTGGTGGAGCTGACCAATGGGTGTTAAAGCGGAGGGAATGCTCAGGGTTTGCCAGGGTGGATCAAGTAACTTTTCGCATCCCTGGGATATCAAATATCAGTTTTCAATAAAAACTCTACTCTCAAACAAACAACACGTTTGATGTAGTTGCAGTGCTAGTTGCGTGGCGGCACAACGGAAACAAAAAACAAAAACTGTTACTGCGTACTGCCTTGGCTCGCTGGCGAAGAAACCCCCGCACCGTAATGATTCCCCAATATTGGTTTAATAAAACAAAACAACACACACTGGTACTAAAAGACACTTGAACAGGAAGTCAGGCGGGTGCTGGTTTTGTCAGAACCAAGAAATATAGTATTACAATAATATGTATTTTGTGTATGTATAGAGAGAGAAAAAGAGAGACGAGAAACAGTGGGCGAGAGTCAAAGTCACAATGATTGAGTAAAGGCTCAGAGTCAGAAAACAGCAGAAACTTGAAAGAGCAAACATGGAGGGTAGTGTATGTAATTGATTCAAAAACAAACACTCCACGCGCATCTTGTTGACCGCCTCCTACTCCCGCACCTGCGGCAATGCCTCGTGAGGTAGACTAATTCCTTTATGTTTCACACTTGAGACATGAGCATTTCTTAGTCATCACGTTACCTTCCGTGGAAAACAAGCGCTCAGGAGTTGCTGAAGTTGCAGGAATAGCAAGTACACGCCTCGCCATACCGCCGATGACACTTCGCGTGTCTTTGAAAGAGTTGTCCCCCGCCCCGAAGCTTTGTATGTTTGTCGATGGGCAACAGCGCGTAACTTCCCGCCTCGGCCTGTGGGATGCAGGTACCGGTCAAGATTTACCAGGTTCATGGTTCGTGGGAAAAATTTGAATAAAAATGTGTACCACAAAAATTCACTCAACTGATCTCGCGCCAGTTAGTACGAAAAACTGAATATGAGGTCGCTATCGGTAGTGTCAGATTACTTTGTAAAGCAAGTTTTACCGGCTTCTCGCACCATATCAAAACCGGCTGTAATTTGCCGGTTTGTATCACTATTGATCGGCCGATGGAAAAGGTTTTTTCTTCAGGATTTTTTTTTCCGGTGAAATAAAGAGTAAGTTGATGTGATTATAATAAGAACACCCTCCCCGGAGGGACCACGTGGGCTTTCATTTTTTTTGTTCTTTCAAAACAATGAAAACGGAGGACCCCTCCTGAAAAACAACCCCATTTTTTTCCACCCAACAAAGAGGGGGGGGAGGGGTTCTACGATCAAAGTAAACTGTTGGTGATAATTAGAGTCGGCATTAGATTGAACGTCCACTGGACACAACTTGTTCACCACGAACCCAAAAAAAAAGTAAGCGTACGCCTATTTTTTTGGCGTGACATACATGATGAGAAGTAGCCCACAAGGCCAGCAAACCAACCAACCCCCCTCCCCCCTTCGTAACTCGCAACGAATGGGCTAATTTTCCAAAAAAATAAGCTAAAGGTATCCCCTGGGAAGGCTTCAAAGAAAGCTGCCCGTGATATTTTTGTTGTATAGTAAATGTCGGTTTGGATAAGTTGTAAATTTCTGCTGGGAAACATTAATTGGAAATTTTAATTGATTCGAGATGGGACGAGATCGGGCCGAACCAGTGATTCCTCTCCCCTCACATAGGCATACGTGATATCGATGATGAAGGGGTCAGTAAAGCGAATGACGTTGCAACATTTTTTTTGAAATTACACGAATGTTTACAAAAATATTTTTTGACTTTTTTTCCAGATTCCCTACGATTTTTATTTTTTCTGGGGCAATATTCGGGCTATTTCCAAGGCGTTTCCAGGCGCCGAAAACGGGCCAAAACACACCCACAACACCTCAAGAGGCCCCCGCGTTCTGGATCAACGCATTTATTTATGAATTGATCCGGTCTCGATTTGAAAAATCGTGTTTTTTAAGGTTGAAAAGCGCAGTATCCAGCGCAATGCAAGAACCTGGAAACGAAGATAAATACGCCCTGTGGAACCAATAAAAAACCCATACAGTACGAAAATGCTCCGACTGGAATTTCGGAACTTCGGATGGCGAGCGGCGACTGCGAGGCAAAAGCCGCTTGCTGACGCGCGCCCTTTCAGACTTTGCCCAAACCACGACATGAAATTCCACTGGTCGCCGACCACTTAGTCAGTTAGCTAAGTAGAGTACACGAACGCGGCCTAGCAAGTTAGCTAAGTGGGGTACACGAACGCCGAAGAATCTAAACTGTTATCTCTCCCTGACTCTCCCGTGGGTAGCACTTCCATCAAGGACTGTCGGTACATACACACATTGACACTTGTTCCAGTATCATACGTACAATCATGCTTGTGTAGGTCACCTCAAAGCATGACAGATGGACAAATGATGCAGTAAGACTTGGGAAACATGAGTCTACTCCAGGGGGTGGCCATGGAAGGGTATACAGGGCGGGTTCTTAGCTCAGGTAATGCTTGCCGGGGTACGACTGACAAGTCAAGCATGAAACCGGTGACAGTAACGACTCCAGCACTGTCTTGTGACGTCCTTGTGACGGCCATGTACCAGTGAAGAAAAGAATATCTCAGAATCTTTGGCCCCATTTTATTTCGAATTGATTCATCAATCAAAACCGTGCAAAACGCAGTTTCAAAAAACTACGCGGAGCACTTTTTTTTTTGGTGTTGTCAGCTGCAAAATTTGGAAAACGTGATTTTATTAGCGCGTGGGAGAGAGCATTTCCGGGTTTTTTTTGGCGAGGTTTGGGTTGCTCAATTCCCTGCACAAAGAGAGGTGTGTAATTCACTCGCTTTTTGTAAACGGTGTCGTCACAGCGTCGAGTCACGCGCTCTGACGTGTCCTTTCAAACAAATTAATCTGAGTGCTTGGTCACTGTTGAGTTGACACCCAACGCATACATACCTTTGAGGGAGACTCTGTTTTATCCAAGTTGTTTGCTCTTCACTGTCACGTTCACGCACAGTGACTCAAATTATGTCAACAGAAGCGCTTCTCTTAAACACTTCTCTTGAACTTGATGATCTTTTTCACCACCAATGAATTGGTAGACAGAACAAGAAACTTCAAATCAAATACATCCCAGAATGATTAAAAAGAACATATTTTATGAAAATCATGCACCGCAGGCCAGATTTTGAATGGAAAAAAAATGCGCCGCAGGCAAAACTTATCAAATAAAATGCGACACAGGCCAGATTTTTGGACTCTGTCCTGATGGATAATCTAGTTTGTCTTAATTGATATAGTATGTAATTCATTTCCCACCAATCGCAGCTCAGAATTTTCATCTTTTAATGAATTAATTCATTAATTCATCAAAAGATGAATTGAAAAATCATTAATGAATTAACCCTTGGCCGGCCTATGATACGTTTGTTTTCCCCACTGTAATGTACAAATCAAGAAGAGAGTTTTGTTTTGTGTTGTTTTGTTTGGATGAGCCGTCACACTGCTAACCCGGAGTTGTGAATGGTCACATTAAATAAAGATGGTGTGTGGGTTCGGAAAAGTACGGATTTCCAGAATTGTGATGTCTTAATTGATCTCTCAAATTCACATTCTGGAACGAACAAACAGGGACCCGAATTCCACTCTTGTCAGCCAAAACGAACTCATTGGGACCTCATTGGTTGGAAATCGCAGGAAAAATCATAGACAACCAAGAAAGAAGCCCGTTGGGGTTGTTATCCAGGATTATTACGGGTGGCAGCAATCTGATCAAGAAAGTGCCGTACATGAAAAGATGGCTCTGGCTAATGAGTACAAACGAGCACCGATAACGTCGACTTGTGCATTTGGAGTCGCCCGTACCAGCGCGAGGCGCATGGCCCATCCTGCCCGGGCCTTTCTTTCTTTTTTTCTTGGATGGCGAAGACCCAGCTTAAGGTGGGGTTGGGTATTTGTCAAAACAAACACAGATTTCCAGTGGAATCAAGTTTACCAAGACACTTCATCGAATTTGTGGTTGTGGAAACGAAACGATTCGTCAATAGTAATTAAGCGTGACCTTGATGCGGAAAACATGCGGCCAGCGCTCGAGCATCTCTGCGGGAAACAACACCCGAGCGCTAGAAAATTGTTTGTACAAGCGAATTTGCCATATGTTCGTAAGATCAAAATATAGACTAGATTAAGATCTAGGTCTGTGCTGTTTTTGAGTACTTGCGTAAGGAGACCTGCTACCGCGGCGCAATGCCAAGTTCCGATTTTTCCTGCGGGTGGTTTTTGGTTTGTTCAGTTTTTTTTTGTTTTGTTAGGCTTTAGGACTTTATTTATATTGTATCTGTTACAATCCCACTGCACTAAAGGGCTACAATACCCAAAGCAAAGCGACAGGAGTTTTGTTCTTGGTACAGGCGATTTGTTTGTTTGTTTGTTTCAAAACCCGCCACACCGCTAGTCCTCCCGTAAAGTTGAGAACACATACGAGTGGTGCGCAATTATAAGGTGACCGTGAAGTTCCCGGCACAGTTGCACTCCCACTGGATGGTGTATGTGTATGAAGTGGCATATGTGCATGGTTGTAGGTCGAAACATGGTTTTTGGTTTTTGGTTTGTTATGCCGCCACAAAATTAGCCCTCCAATTACATCAGGAACGCAGAACACAACTTTTTTTGATTTTTCTTTTGTAAACCAGACATCAAAGTGGACATGCAACCGGACATGCAACCGGTTGCATGCGTTCCGTCGCCGCGCGCCCCCATGGCACTGCCAGCACCAGCTTTCAAGCACGATGCCACTCTATCTTTCTTTTTTCACTCACCATCAAACTGGCCGTGATCCACCAGGGACGCGACCAGCTGCAGCAATTGCAACCACGTGCGCTTTTCCTTCGTGACAGTTGTAGCCGAGCTGCTTTCAGCCAAGTCAACGATTCTGGGATCTTGGATATTGGATCATGGATCTTTTTTTGGAACTGACCTGAGGGCCGGGTATCTATAGTATAATATACCATACAGGGTCGGTTATCTAAAATCATATAGAGGGTAGTGTATCTAAAGGGTGCTTGCCTACATGCAGTGCTACTAGGGTCCTGTGTGACTAAAGGGAAACAATGCCTGCATATTTCCTTGACATGTGTGCATATTATATTTTAAATTGGTGTTGATGTAATAGAGAGTGAGAGAGGGTCAACGACACACACACAGACAGCGATAGACAAGAAATATGCAGACAGAACACAGAAACAAAAGGACAGGGGAGCACGCAGTCTGGCAGATTGTACTTAAGTAGTTATCATCCAAGTCATGCTTGCATCAGCAGGGAAGGGTTGGGTATACATGTTCGTTCCTCTGATTATTTAAAAACAGAAAAAAAGGAAATTTGCGCCAGAAAAGGAAGCGGATGGGTTCAGAGGCTCATTTGAGCATCTGACCGTTGACTAAATTCTTTTCCGTACAATTTTAGACGCTAGCAATCTTCGTCAACTTCTAGTGTGCGTCAAAAGCCACCTGTTTCATCCTTCTTTTGGAAATTTTGAGATCCTCCAAATGTTTTGATCTCGGCGCGACTCGGGCCTATTCAAAATACCAAGGTGAACCTCTATTCAGGAGGTGGCACTGAGTGTAACAGGCTTGACAAAACCCATTCTCCTGGCACAAGAATGGAGAAATCGCACTCGTAACGCCACGAACTTCTCGTTTGCTGGATTGTCTTACACTACTGAATATCGAGCAAAAGAGACTGTTTACGTTACCGTTTCGAATAAGTTAGTTAGTCTACCCTATCCGATGGTACATTGGATAAAAATGTACCCAGAAAATCTTGATTCTGAGACTGAGGGTGAATTGGTTAACCATTTATACCGCCGGGAAATTCCAACGGAGTTTACAACACGTTGGGCGGACCTCATCCAAAAAGAGTGTGATTGACGCAATCTTGGGCGGGAGAGGCTCAGCGCGTTGCGTACCCCCAAGGAAAGGCTTCCCTCAGGGATCCTGAAGGAAAAATTCAGCCGGATGATTTTTGAAAAAAAATTTTCCATGGGCGTCCGTACTATGTTTTTCGACTTCCCGAATCTTTTTTGAAACGGCTCATGTTCGCCATTATTTGGGATTTCTGCATCTCACGTCCAGTTTTTAAAAAAATATCAAAAAAAAAGCATCCACAAAAAAAAAACATCCGTATTGACTCTGGCGGACTGCGAGTGGCGCGCTGTGGCTGGGGCTAAAGCCCCCCCGCTTGCCGCACGCCCGGGTAGCCCAGGAGCGCCCAGCCCGAGGGCACTCCTTTGACCTTGGAGCTCAAGTCATACATATACACATATAGGCAAACAAAAGAGAATTAAAACAAAACACGCATTCAGAAACACGGAATATTGAAGAGAATTAAACACACCCGAAACAGCAATACATTTTACATTTAATCTAATTTATTGAAATAGTTGTTTACATATTTCATTTTTTTGTTATTTATTTCAATTATTGCTATTTTGTTTATTCATTTATTTGTATTCATTGTTTTGTTGTTATTTATTTGTTTTAAATAATTATTTGATTGATGTTGCTTTTATTACTTCCTAAGAAATAGTTTAGTAGCTTTGCTTGAAGCTCTATTTGCTCGAATCTTTTTAGATTTGAGGTATCGATTATTATGATTATAATTTATTTTATTTTTAAAGTCATATTCAATTTGTTTCATGGTCATTTTATATGTATATTTGTGCAGACATAAATATGTATTATGTTACGTATGCATTTGTTTATATTTATTCTTTTTAGTTTTATTGAACAGAATTATGGTTTTTGGTTTTTGAATTGTTATGCCGCCACACAGCCATCCACTTGCCGCCACACAGCCATCCAATTACATCAGGAAATTGCATCAGGAACGCAGAGTGGTAGTGTGCAGTAATAGGGTAGCCCGGAAGCGCCCGGCCCGAGGCTTTTTTGGTTTTGATTTTTTAAACCGCCACACAGCCATCCAATTACAGCAGCAACGCATACAAGTGGTGCATACCGGTGGGGCAAACTTGCGTGACACGTTCTTTGTTTTTGTAGGGTGCTCATCGTGTGACGTACCACCGTTTTCACAGTCTGTCTTGCTGCAAGGAGGATTACCGCGCCCTGCAAAAAAGAAGAAACGAGTTTGTCAGGACGCGTGTGAGAAAGCGTTTGAGCAACACAGACAAGAACACAGACACACAAAATATAGAACCTGTGCTATCGCCGAAGACCGCCGAACTGAGGATGGCAACACAGCCTTGGAAGCACAACTCCCGCGCATTATCATTGGAGCCAGCACGTGACATATCCAACACTGTCATCTGGGTTCCAATCTTGACGACAGTGCGATACGTTCTGAAGAACTCGCAGTTCCAATTCCTGAACATCTTGTCTGCTGGAGCCTCGGGGAAGGAGCCATGGTCGCGATAAAATGGATGCATACCTCGCTCGATATTTTTCAAGTCGCTCAATTTGTCGGGCCTTGCTCAAACAAGATGGGAGTAAAGAGAGATTGTTGGTGTCGCAATACTGAAGCATGTGCAAGAAGTCGCAAATATGCTGGTGTTCCCATGCACCTTCGAATACTGCACCGCTGCTCGAATCTGTGCGGCAAGCTCGGTGCCGAAAATATCTGTACAACAGAATGCTTTGGCGACGAGTGTGCTTGTTGATCCAGAAGCAGATGACAACTGCGCGGTACATGTGGAAACTCATCGATTCTTTTGTGGAGAAATTTCCACGAACTCAAAATTATCATAGAACACATTTATAATTAAGAACCCGTTGATCAACCGCCGACCTGGTGTGGGGAGAAGGAGGAAGGGGGACAAGGAGTAGTCCCGATCAGAGTGCAAACTCCCTACTCTGGGGAGCGGGACGCGAGCCCGCGCTGGGGTGGCGTCGGCGCGATGGGCGACCGGACGGAATGGATCAAGGGCAAGGTCACCCACAACCTGGGGGTGTCCGAGACCCTCTTTGCGGAGCTCCTCGAGCGGCAGGGCCCAGACAGCAAGACATACTGGGAAAGCCTCAATGCTTTCCTCGACCATGAGGATACCGTGGAGAGTGTGGCCATGTTTTACACGACGGAGGAGCTGGTTGGCGGCACAGAAGGTACATGGCATGCGCAGGGTTGTATGTGTACGTTGCACGCATCTCGAAACGCTGCGCTATTCTTATGTCTGAAGTTTCCCAAAGCACAGTTCTTCCCCTATACGTGAGCCCTCCGATGCCATGGTGGTGTGTGTGTATGACGCGGTGCGATTTCGGAGACTGCAGTTCTAATCATCTTTTTGCTTGTAGACGCCATACCACCCGAGCCGCTAGCTGCCAAGGAGCCGCCCCCTGCTGCAGAACCTGCGCCGCTAGCCGAGAAAGAGGAGACGGCCGCACCTCTGGTAGCAGGCGGGACCCTGACGGAAGGGGAGGGGGGAAATGCAGCGGCGCCTGCTGAGACGAAGCTCGAAGGCGAGGAAGGGGAGAAGCCTGCGGAGGAGCGAGCGCCGCCAGTGGAGGGGGAGTCTGCACCTGCTGAGGAAGGGGTGCCACCTGCTAAAGCTGCGGAGAGTGAACCAGCGACGGAGGTGGAGACGCCTGCTGAAGCTGCAGAGGAGGTACCTCCTGTGCCAGAGGAACTCGCAGCGCCAATTACCAAGGAGGTTGCACCCCCCAGGGTAATTGTCACACTTAATGTCAAGATCCACGATTTTGTGGACTTTGCGCCGGAGTCCCGCGTGTGCTATTTTGTCAAGCGTCAGCTTCCCGTTAAGACAGTGGCGGATATGGAGGCTAAGCTCGAGTACGGTGTTCTGTGCGGCTCGAGTCTAGTGATGCTCGAGCAAGTGCTGAACCATGTGTATGTACCACTACTGTCCGATAACCGTTCCGACGGAGGACTAGACCATGAGGTGGATAGTGATCTCCTCAACAGTCTACAGAAATTCACTTCGCAGGTCAAGCACGCGGTTCAACAGATCGCTGGTGAAATCCGATTGCACATGCCCACGATCAGCATTGACGATGAAAACGCAGCCTCAAACGATCCCTCAATCGCTGCCGATTTGGAGTCGGCAGTGTTGGGCTGGACACAGCAGATCCAGCGCATTGTAGAGCAAGAGATGGGCAAAGCACCTGTTGGCAAGGGGCCGCTAGCAGAGATTGATTTCTGGAGGTCGCGAAGTGCCTCGCTGTCGACACTTTACGAGCAACTGAATTTACCCCACGTGAAGCGCATCATTTCAATGCTGGAGCGCACATCGAATCCCGATGAGTCCGACTCGTTTCGTGATTTCGACATTCAGCTCAAGGAGCTGACGAAATTTCATATTGAGGCCAAAGACAATGTCAAATTCCTTTCAACTTTGGACAGGCACTTCAAGAGCATTTCGCAGGGATCCTTGCAAGAAGTTGCTGACACAATACCACCTATGATGAATGCGATCCGTATGGTGTGGGTCATCTCTCGTCACTACAACACCGACGAGAGGATGGTGCCATTAATGGAGCGGATTGCCTTTGAGCTTGCCGAGCATGTCGGTGCACAACTCGACGTCAAACGTGTCTTTCGCATGGAGCCTGCCGACGCCAAGAAACGCATCGCGAGTGCGCGTGAAGTGCTTGAGAAGTGGAAGGACACTTATTTTAAAGTGCGTGAAAAAATCGAGCAATCAGGGCGCGATCAGCGCTGGGAGTTCGACCGAAAAAGGCTGTTTGAGCGCACCGATTACATGGTTGCCTGCTGCAACCATATCTACGATGTTGCGCAGGTGCTCGAGGACTTCCATAACATTCTTGGGCCGGAGCTCAAGGCCGTGACAGGAGACTCGCAGGGAATTGACGAGGTTCTCTCGCGGGTGGATGCTCTCGTGATTCCGTTGGAGACGATTCCTTTCGATATCTTTGACCGTCGCTTCGAAGCAAGCTGGGACGCGGTTATGCACCGGTTTAAGGATGATGTCTCGAAAATCGAGGAGGCGACAAAGACTTTTATCAACGAGTCCTTCAAGAAGCTGCGCTCTGCAGAGGGTGCGTTTGAATTGCTGCAAAAGTTCAAGCACATCAAGACACGCGATTCCATCAACAAGCAGATGATGGATAAGTTCTCTGATATTCTCGGAAGGTACAAGGAGGAGGTGCAGCTAGTCAAGCAGCTCTTCGAATCACACCGTGCAGACCCCCCCACTTTCAAGAACCAGCCGCCTGTTGCTGGTGCCATCGCCTGGTCCAAGGCGCTATTCCACCGCATCAAAAAATCGATCATCCGTTTCCAGTCTTATGAGGACATGTTGTCCGGCGAAGAGGGGCAGCTTGTGACTAGGTACTATGTCACGGTAGGCCGGATGGTCAGGGAGTTCGAAAATGGACTATTTGAGGAGTGGAAGGCCAAGGTGGAGGACGCTGTAGTTCAGCATTTGAAAAGCCCCATCCTCAAAGAGGAGAACAAGACGATCGTTGTCAACTTCAGCATGGAGTTGCATGCAGTCATTCGCGAGGCCAAGTACCTGGATCGGATGGGATTGCCAGTGCCCGAGAATGCGCTGAATGTTGCCCTGCAAGAAGATAAGTATATCGAATTTGCTGAAGGTCTCAAAGTGATGCTTGCACACTACCACTCTGTTGTAGCATCCTTGACTCCTGCAGAGGGCGAACTCCTCAGCGGCAAGTTAAGAGAACTCGAGGATACAATCCGCTTTGGGTTCGATCCTCTCAATTGGAATTCGTTGGCTATCAAGGATTACATCGAGAGGTGTACCCGGCACATCAATGAGTTCTCGACCACTTTGAAACAGGTGCAAATGAGTGCATCCAACATCGAATCAGTTGTCATTTCCATCATGAACGCCAATTTGGTCGATCCCGGTGACATTATCGGAAAGGAAACCATGGACATGCAAGAGTTCTATGAGATTTTGGAGCGCAAGCGCGCGACTGTTGTTGAGGGGCTCGTCAAAAAATATCGAACGATCAGAGAACAGATGGGCAAGATTGAGGGTATTGTTGCTGGCACCGGCACGCACAAGTCTCCATTGCTCGCCAACTACTACGCTTACTGGGAGAAGCTCATTTTCCGTGCACTGACGCAGTGCATATACAAGGCACTGGGCACTTTTAACTCATATCTCAACATTGGAAAGGACCTGTCATCGTCAAAACATCCACCGATTTTTAAAGTGATCTCGCGCCTCGTCGCGCCTGACATCGTGGTCACTCCTGCTCTGACCGACATGCACAAGCTCTTTACCAAGATGGTCAAGAATACGGTGGAGAGCACTAAAACATTCAATCGTTGGATGCGTGGCAGTTGTATCGAGGTCTTGCCTCAAAACTTTCACGGTGAAGAGGAGGAGCCCGTCATCTTCTCGTTCTACTCTGACATTTCAGCCGACCCTGCTGTCATCAAAATGATGCTCACCTTGAACCAGGCTGCTCAAAAAGCGTTTGCAGGCATGAAAAAGTTTCTGGACAAGTGGAAGCGGTACAGCAGTCTGTGGAAGCATGACAAGACTGCACTGCTCGAAAAGTTTGTCAAGACCAACCCCACCTATGTGGACTATGAGGACAAGTTGACGTATTATCGGAAATTGCTTGTGCAGATCCAGAACGAACGCCCGGTGATGGATATTGATTTTATGCAGGTTTCGTGCTACGAGTTGATTTCTGATTTGCAGAGAGAAGTGAACTTGTGGATTAGTGTAATTGGCAAGTGCGTATACGATGTTGCAAAACACGCTGTCTTGGTCCTGAATGATATGATAGCCGACAAGCGCGATAAGCTCGGGAGAACACCCGAAGATTTGGAGGCGTTGAAGGCCATGGTGCGTCTGATCGGCGAGATCAAAGACAGCACTCCTCAGATGGAGGAGAAGTTTACGGTAGTAGAGGAGCAATGTCGTACTCTTATCATGTTTGATTATCCCATCGAGGAGTCAACGCGTGATCTGATCATCGGGATTCGAGCCCAATGGTTCACTCTTATGGCCGAGGCCAAAGAGGTTGACTACACCCTGGGTGCGATCAAGAAACAGTTCAGACAAGTCACCCAGGATCAGGTTGCAGACCTTGTCGAGCAGACTAAAACATGCCTCGATGACTTCAGGAAAAAGGGTCCAGATTCAACTGATATCGAACTTCGTGACGCTACGCTCGACACTGGCTTGGATCGTATGGCGGAATTTCGGCAGAGGCTCGGTGAGTTGCAGAAAATCAAGGACGAGCTGAGTTTAGCTCAGACTCTCTTTGGTCTTGAGGTTACAGCGTACCCAGAAATGGCCATGGTGGAGGCAAGCTTGAGGAGCCTCCAGATGATTTATGGCTTGTTCGAAGAGTTCAAGAAGAATACAACCGAATGGTCGGGCACACTTTTTTTCAAGGATCTAAACGTCGACAAGCTGAATGATGGCATGGATGACACGACAGGCAAGCTCAAGAAGCTGCCAAAAGTTGTCAGCCAGCATGCTGTTTTCAATATCGTGAAGGAGGAAATGGAAAAGTTTAAGTCCACCATCCCCCTTCTTGTGCAGCTCAAAGCCGATTCACTGCGCGATCGTCATTGGCAAAAGCTTTTGAGCCTTACTGGCAAGTCGTTCAGTATTGATCAAAATACCTTCACGCTGGGCAAGCTATTCGAGATGGACCTGGGAGCCTACATTGAACAGGTTAATGAAATCTGTAACGCTGCTGGAAAAGAGCTTGCTATCGAGTCCGGCTTGCAAAAGATCCAAGAAACGTGGGCTGGATTAACACTTGAAATGGTCCCTTACATGAAGGGAGATATTCCTCGCGGACATATCCTCAGGGGCACCGAAGATGTTACCACAGCCATTGACGAGAACATGACTGCTCTTCAGGCTATGGCAGGTTCCAAATTCGTGATTCCTTTTCTGGAGGACGTTAAGGCTTGGGAGAAAAAGCTGTCGACCATCAGCGAATGCTGTGATATCTGGCTGGTAACGCAGAGAAAGTGGCAATACTTGGAAGGCATCTTTGTGGGCTCTGATGATATTCGTATGCAGCTGCCCGAGGCTGCAAAGGCCTTCGACAAGCTTGACAAGGGCTGGATGGATCTCATGAAGGAGACGAAGAAGAACACCAACGCACACGATGCATGTCTTGTTGATGGCCGTGTTATTTCTCTCAACGACATGTCAGTGTCACTTGATGTTTGCCAGAAAAGTTTGACAGATTACCTCGAGACGAAGCGTAATGCTTTCCCGAGGTTCTTTTTCCTGGCCGACGATCAGCTTCTGAGAGTTCTGGGAACTTCGGATGTAACAATGATCCAAGAGTTTATGTTGGGTCTTTTCGACAACACGGAAGAATTGCAGTTTGCCCGAAATAACAAGATCGTCAAAGGCATGGTCTCGTCTGAGAAGGAGAGCTTTGAGTTCCGCACAGTTTGTGCGGTTGAAGGTGCGGTCGAGTCCTGGATGACTGCCGTTTCAGCTGAAATGAAGGATAGTCTGCGCTTGATAATGAAGGAGGCTGTTTTCTATTACCCCAAAAACGCGCGACTCAAGTGGATGGACCAGTCGCTCGGTATGTGCTGCCAGACGGGCATCAAGGTCTGGTGGACATGGGAGATTGAGGATGTGTTCCGGCGTGTTTCCAAGGGCGACAAAGGTGCCATGAAGAGTTATGGTGGGAAGCTTAAAAACGAGGTCAACGATCTTGTTCGCGAGGTGCGCAAAGACCTGGGCAAGCTCATGCGTAAGAAGGTCAATACCCAAATTATTGTCGACGTGCATGCGCGCGATGTAGTGGACAAATTCATCCGTGACTCAATCATGGACATCCGCGAGTTTGCCTGGGAAAGCCAGCTCCGCTATTATTGGGACAAGACCATTGATGATTGTGTCATACGGCAGTGCACCGGCAAGATTATGTACGGGTACGAGTACATGGGACTCAACGGCCGGCTTGTCATCACGCCCCTGACTGACCGGTGCTACATGACCATCACTACTGCTCTCAGCTTCAGGTTGGGAGCAGCGCCGGCAGGACCTGCTGGGACTGGCAAGACTGAGACGACCAAGGATTTAGCCAAGGCGTTAGGAACTAGTTGTATTGTCATGAATTGCGGCGAAGGTCTTGATTATCAGGCTATGGGAACATTCTTTTCTGGACTTTGTCAGTGCGGAGCTTGGGGATGCTTCGATGAGTTCAACCGCATTACCCTTGAGGTACTTTCAGTTGTTTCTGCACAGCTCAAGACAATCTTCAATGCCCTCACTGCATTGCTGAAGCGTTTCCAGTTCGAGGGCAGAGAAATCGGCTTGATCGAGACGTGCGGATTTTTCATCACCATGAATCCCGGTTATGCAGGTCGTGTAGAGTTACCCGACAACCTCAAGGCTATGTTCCGCCCTGTGACAATGATTGTTCCGAATTTGCAGCAGATCTGTGAGATCATGCTTTACTCTGAGGGGTTTGAGTCTGCACGTGTTTTGGCACTCAAGATGGTTGTTTTGTACAAACTTGCTAGGGAGCAGTGCTCCAAGCAGCCTCACTACGATTTTGCCCTGCGTGCCCTCAAGTCCGTGCTGGTCATGGCTGGAGGTCTAAAACGTGACCCTGCAAATGAGAAGCTGGCAGAAAACATGGTTCTTATGCGCGCGTTGCGCGACATGAACGTGCCAAAGTTCATTTTTGAGGACGTGCCTCTCTTCCTGGGGCTTATTGACGATCTTTTCCCGGGGCTCGAGTGCCCTCGTGTACAGCTTGCTTCGCTCAAGAATGCAGTGGACAATCAGCTAGCGGAAGGCGGTTTCAAAATTCTTTATGATCAGGTCGACAAGGTCATTCAATTGTATGAAACGATGCAAACTCGCCACACCACCATGATGGTTGGCCCAACTGGAGGTGGTAAAACCACGGTCTTGGGCACATTGCAGAGGTCTCAGGGTGAAATGGGAATGCCCACAAAGCTCTTCATCATGAATGCCAAAGCACAAACTGTGAACGAGCTGTATGGTGTGCTTGACATTGTGACGCGTGAGTGGGCTGATGGCATGCTCTCGAACATTTTCCGCGACATGACAAAGACTCTTCCTCCTGGGAAGGAGACCGAGAAACGATATGTTGTGTTTGATGGAGATGTGGATGCAGTGTGGGTTGAGAACATGAACTCGGTTATGGACGACAACAAGTTGCTTACTCTCCCCAACGGTGAGCGTATGCGGGTGACGGACCATGTCAAGCTCCTCTTCGAAACTGGCAACCTCAACTATGCATCTCCTGCTACAGTGAGCCGATGCGGTATCGTTTTTGTTGATCCCAAGAACCTTGGATGGGAACCTTACGTTTGGAAATGGCTCAACGAGCGCGTGGACCAGACTCAGGGAGGCGTGCTCAAGACGTTGATCAATAAGTATTGGGCCAAGTGTGTCAATTACGTCGTCGAGGGTTGTTTGCCCTCTGGCGAATACTTCCCGAAGCCTGCGACCATTGTCGCCATCACGGATCTTAGCGCCACCTTTCAGCTTTGCGCAATGCTCGACGCTCTGGTGACGGAAGAGAAGAACATCCAGGAGCCCACTACTCTCGAAAGCTACATGGTTTTTTGTATCATTTGGTCTGTTGGAGCAACTCTGCTCGAAGGCTCTCACCGCAACGGTTTCGACAAATTCATAAAGGAGATCTCGGGTGTTCCTGTTTCAAGCAGCAAAGTTGTTGGCGCGGGCTCGCTGCCCGGAGCGCTGCCAACTCTTTACGAATACTACTTCGGAAATGACAATCGTTGGGTTCCGTGGTCTGATGATGTGAAGGAGTACGAGCATGTGCCCGGTGCTCCCTTTGCCAACATCATTGTGCCTACAATCGATGTTGTTACTTACACGTATCATCTTAACTGGAACCTTGCAGTTTTCCGCCCTACCCTGTACAGCGGCGACGTTGGTACAGCCAAGACTGTGACCATCCAAAACTTTCTAAAGAACCTGCCGTCCGACAAATTTGGCTGGCTTGGTATCAACTTTTCTAGCAGGACTACCAGTCTTGCCTTGCAGCGCAACCTCGAAGCTAGCGTGGAGAAGCGCACCAAAGATAGTTATGGCCCCCCTGCTGGCAAGAAGCTCATGATTTTCATTGATGACATGAATATGCCAAAGATGGACTTGTACGGAACCCAGCAGCCAATTGCTCTGCTCAAACTTTTGCTAGGGCGGGGTGGTCTGTACGAACGCGGCGAGAATTTCAAGTCAGGGGAAGGAACGAACTGGAAGCACATCAAAGATTGTGGATATATTGGAGCAATGGGACCTCCTGGAGGAGCACGCAGTGTCATCGACCCGCGCTTTGCATCCATGTTCAGCACTTTCAATATCCCATTCCCGTCTCACGAGTCCCTCTCATGTATTCTCTCGTCGATGCTCAAGAAGCACATGGAGCCATTCGCTGGCCCGCTCCAGGCTGCCGGGCTCAAGCTTACTGAACTCACGCTCAAAATTTACACTCAGATTACGGCTGCACTACCCCCGACTCCCAGCAAATTTCACTATCTTTTCAATCTGCGCGATCTTGGCCGAGTGTACCAGGGGCTGATGCAAACCACGCCTGACAAATTTGACGCCCCTGTTTCTATTGCACGTGTGTGGAGGAATGAGACCATGCGCGTTTTCTGCGATCGTCTCATCAACAATGAAGACAGGACTCTTGTCAATGGCATCATCGAGGAATTGATAAAGGGTGCCTTTGGTGGCGACGCTTCAAATGCCCTGGCAGACCCCATCCTCTTTGGCGATTTCCTGGATGTCTGCACTTCCAACGAGGATGATGAGGAGGAAGGCGCTGAGGTCGGTGCACCTCGCCTTTACATGGATCTTGGAGACTATGAAGTAGTGAAAGTGGCTTTCGAGCGTGTTCTGAAAAAGTACAATGAAAAAAATAAGCCCATGAATCTTGTACTTTTCGAAAATGCACTTGAGCACCTTGTGCGTCTTGAGAGGGTCATGCAGATGCCGCGTGGCAATCTTATGCTTGTCGGTGTAGGCGGCAGCGGGAAGCAGAGTTTGACGAGATTGGCGGCGTTTGCGGCGGACTGTGGCCTTTTTGAAGTTACGTTGGCTCGTGGCTACAACGAGAGTATGTTCCGCGACGATCTCAAGATTTTATACGGTCTTGTGGGATCAGAAAACAAAAAGACTGTATTTCTTTTCACGGATGCACATGTTGTAGAAGAGGGCTTCCTAGAGATGATCAACAACATGCTTGCTTCGGGAATGGTGCCTGCTCTCTTCGACCAAGGCGAGCAAGACCAATGCGTGAGTGCCGTGCGCGACGCTGTGGGCAAAGCAGGAATCGTCGAGACCAAGGACAACTGCTGGAATTTCTTCATCGATCGGTGCCGTGATAATTTGCACCTGGTTTTAGCAATGTCGCCAAACGGTGACAACCTGCGGACTCGTTGCCGAAATTTTCCCGGTATGGTCAACAACACCACCATCGACTGGTTTACACCTTGGCCAGTGGAAGCGCTTATTTCAGTTGCTGAGCGCTTCTTGGCCTCAGAGGAGCTTCCCGAAGATATGCGCCCCAAGATTGTCGAACATTTCAAGAATGTGCACGAGATTGTACGCGATAAGAGTGCTGAGTACCTTTCCAGCGCCCGTCGATACAACTACGTTTCGCCCAAAAACTATCTTGATTTTATCCAAAACTACAAGACGTCCCTCGGAGATAAGCGCACGCAGAACACAGAAATGACGCAGCGACTAGATGGTGGCCTTTCCAAACTTATTCAGGCTGCCGATGAAGTTGCCAAGATGCAAATTGAATTGGCAGAGAAGACCATTGTTGTAGATTCCAAGTCCAAAGAGGTTGGAGAGATGCTCGTTGAGATTAATGCTCAGACTGAGGACGCCATGCAGAAGCAGGAAGTAGCCACAGCCAAGGAAGAAGAATTGGCCGTCATGACCGAGAAGATTTCAATTCAGAAAGTGGAAGCCGAGGGTGGTTTGGCGGCAGCGATGCCTGCTTTGGAAGAGGCCGCCGCTGCCCTGGAAAACTTGAACAAGGATGATATCACAGAGGTCCGCGGTTTCAATAACCCTAACGAATTAGTCAAGAACGTTTGTGAGTGTGTTGGCATCATGAAGAAAGAGCCTGATCTGTCCTGGAACGGTCTCAAGGCCATGATGGGAAAACCTGATTTCCTCAATTCATTGAAAAACTTCAATAAAGATGGTTTGACGGGTAAGGTTATGGGCCGGGTAAAAGGCTATTTCAAGAACCCAGAGTTTAATGCTGCACGTATCAAAACTATTTCCAAGGCAGGTGGTGGACTGCACACATGGGTTGCTGCCATTGCCAATTATTACGAAGTTGCCTCCAAGATTGAGCCGCTGCGTAATGCCGTGCGACAGGCAGAGATGGACCAGCAGAAAAACACCAAAGACCTTGCAAAACTGAAGAAAGAACTTGCAGAAATCAAGACAAAGCTTGAGGAACTCAACAAAGAGCTGTCGGAGCAGTCAGCTGTCAAAGATGACCTTACCGCGCAGGCAGCCAAAATGTCAGCTCTTCTGGCTGTCGCCGAGCGCCTCATCTCAGGTCTGTCGAGTGAAAGAGTCCGTTGGACGGACGAGATTGCCGCTCTCGGTGCAAATCGTACGAAACTCGACGGCGACTGCCTGCTGAGCTCTGCATTTTTGAGTTATATGGGAGCTTTCAACTTCGAATACCGTTCAATGCTTTTCACGGACTTTTGGAAGAAAGATGTTGACGAGAAAAAGATTCCGATTTCGGAGCCCTACTCTCTGCAAGCAATGCTCACGACGGATCTTGAAATGGCCCAATGGGAAGGTGAAGGCTTGCCATCGGACGAGCTGTCGATCCAAAATGGGATCTTGACCATTCGCGCTAGCCGCTGGCCACTGTGCGTCGATCCCCAGATGCAGGCTGTAACGTGGATCAAGAGGAAGGAGGCAAAGGATCTTGAGGGCAGGATCAAATCCTTCAACGACGGTGATTTCCTCAAGTTTCTGGAGCTCTCCGTCAATTATGGATTCCCGTTCCTCTTCGAGGGCATTGATGAGTACATTGATCCGGTGATTGCTCCTATCCTAGATAAGGATGTCAAGACTGTTGCTGGGAGGTCTTTCATCAAATTAGGCGACAAGGAAGTGGACTGGGACCCAAGTTTCCGACTCTACTTCACCACAAAGCTCGCGAATCCGCATTACAGTCCGGAGATTTTTGGACAGACTATGGTGGTGAATTACAGTGTGACGCAGTCGGGCTTGGCGGATCAGCTGCTTAACGTAGTTGTCAAGCACGAGAGGCCAGATTTAGAGGAGATGAGAGAAAATTTAGTGCAGGAGCTCAGTGGAAACAGGATTATCCTCAAAACTTGTGAGGACACGCTTTTGAGGGAGCTAGCATATGCAACCGGAAATCTTCTTGAGAATGTGGATTTGGTTGTGACACTTGAGAAAACCAAGGTCACTGCTGTTGACATTGCACAGAAGATCGAGATTGGCAAAGTCACCGCAAAGGAAATCGAGGTGACGCGAGAGGGTTACATGCCAATTGCCATCAGGGGTTCGGTTTGCTACTTTGCCCTAGCGGGCCTCTCTGTCTTGGATCCCATGTACGAGTTTGCTCTTGGTGCATTCCTTCAAGTATTCAAGCTCTCGCTGGAGCGCTCGAAGAAAGATTCAAATATTGATTCGCGCGTGATGAATGTGATCGAAAATCTATCTTATGCAGTGTACAACTACGCCTGCACCGGAATTTTTGAAAGGCACAAGCTCCTTTTCTCGTTCCAGATCACGTGCATGATCTTGAAGCAAGCTGGGACACTGGACCTAAACCTCCTCGACTTTTTCATCAAGGGTAACCTCTCTATCGAAAAGAGTGGAGATGCTCCATTTCCCTGGATCCAAGAGTCTGGCTGGCATGATGCACACCGCTTGGCCAATGGAGGCGAAGCGCTTGCTAGTCTCATTCAAGACGTCACCAAAAATGGCCCAGAATGGGAATCATGGTATGACTTGGAGGCACCTGAGAGTGCTACTTTTCCGATGGGTTATTCTGACAAATTGGATGTGTTCCAGAAGCTCTGTTTGATGCGGTGCTTCCGTCCCGACCGCGTCACTGTTTCAACTCAGCAGTACATCATTGAGAAAATGAGCGACAAGTATGTGCAGCCCCCGGTCATCAACTTCATGAAGATTTTTGAGCAGAGCTCTGCCTTCACGCCCGTTCTATTCATCCTGAGCCCAGGAGCAGACCCTTCATCAGATGTTTTTGCTTTGGCTGAAAAGCTAGGATTCGGGGGACCCAAATTGAAGTTTATTGCGCTGGGGCAAGGTCAGGGCAAAGCAGCGGGGCAGATGCTTGAAACTGGCGCAGCGAGAGGTCAATGGGTGATGCTTCTCAACTGCCACTTGCTGGCTAGTTGGCTCAGGACCCTAGAAAAGCTGATTGAACAAAACGTGAGACCCCACGTGGACTACCGATTGTGGATGACGACGGATCCCACCGACACTTTCCCGTTGAGTATTTTGCAAAAATGTCTCAAAGTTGTCACGGAGCCCCCCAATGGACTGAAGCTCAACATCCGAGCAAGCTTCTCCAAAATCACGGATGAATCCATGGACGCCTGCCCGCATTTTGCGTTCAAGCCCATGGTCTATGTTCTTGCCTTCTTTCATGCAGTTGTCCAAGAGAGGCGCAAGTACGGCAAGGTGGGATGGAACGTTGCTTATGATTTCAACGAATCAGATTTCCGTATCTCCATGCAGCTGGTGGACTTTTACCTTACCAAGTCGTTCAATGAGAAGCAGGAGGCAAACCCGTGGGGCAGTTTGAAGTACCTCATTGGCGATGCCATGTACGGTGGACGAGTTACCTGCGATTTTGATCGCCGTATTCTCACTACGTACATTGGAGAATACATGGGCGATTTCTTGTTCGATATTTTCCAAAAGTTCCATTTCTTCGAGGGCAAGGAATTCGACTACACGCTACCTCATGAGCAGTCCCTGGCTTCGTGCATGGAAATGGTCGAGAAGTTGCCCCTTGTCACTAGTCCCGAGGTTTTCGGACTGAACCCTAACGCGGAAATCAGTTATATGTCAAACTCGACCCAGCAGCTTTGGTCAGGAATGGTTGCCATGCAGCCCCGCGGCGGCTCAGGCGGAGGAGTAAGCTCTGAAGATATTATTGCAGGCGTGGCAAAAGATATCCAGGCCAAGATCCCGACGGAGTTTGACACCCCGGTATTGCGCAAAAAATTCATGGCAGAAAATCAAGCTGCTGGAATGGGCAACTCACCACTCCCGGTGCAGGTTGTGCTGTTGCAGGAGCTTGACCACTGGAATACCTTGAACCAGTACATGAAAGTTTCACTGTGTGACCTTCAAAGGGCACTCAAGGGCGAACTGGGCATGAGCGCTGAGTTGGATAGCATTGGGCAGTCTCTTCTCAACGGCGGCCTGCCGCCGTCATGGCTCAAGCGCACCCCTGCCACGCGCAAGGGTCTTGCCAACTGGATTCAGTTCTGGCTGAAACGTCAAGACCAGTATTTCAAGTGGGTTGAGGAGGGCGAGCCGATAGTCATGTGGCTCTCGGGCCTCTCGATTCCAGAGACATTCCTAGCGGCCGTTGTGCAGACGACGTGTCGCCGCAAGAAGTGGCCCTTGGACAAATCCACCCTCTTCACAAAGGTGACGGAATTCCTGAAACCCGAGGAGGTCAAAGAGCGTCTACAGGATGGATGCTTTATTTTCGGGTGCTATGTCGAAGGAGCAGCATGGGACCACAAGGCATCCCGTCTTATTCGCCAGCCACCAAAAGTTCTGATTCAGGAGATGCCTGTGATGCAGGTGATTCCTGTCGAGGCACACAAGCTCAAGTTGAGTGGCACGTTCCGGTCGCCCGTCTACGTGACGTCGGACCGTAAGAGCGCAGCTGGTGTGGGCATGGTGTTCGAGGCGGATCTTGACTCGAGAGAGCATGCAAGCCATTGGACTTTGCAGGGCACAGCCCTGGTCCTGAATAGTGATGCATGAGTGCGGGGTGTTGCAACGTGTTGCAGCGCATTGCAGTGTGTTGCAGTGTATTAGCAGTCTCGATAGTGGTGCTTGAAAGCGCTGCCTTGGCTTGACCGTCATTCATTCCATCGACATAGACGCGAGACAGGTGTATGCCATAATGGCATGCAACAGTCTCGCGACCACTATTTATAGATTTCACCGTGTCTTAATGCGAACACTGTGGAGCAATTCTGTATTTAAAACCAGAACAATAAAATTATCAGTCAATATTCTGCTTCACAGGATTGCCTTTGTGTCTTCTCCTCTACTTGTCCATATGCTGTTTCCATATTCCCACCACATATGCCTTATTCCCGCTTCAATGTCGACACAACATCAACACTTACATCGCCTTCCTGACGAAGTCAATGGCGCCCTATATATGTTCACAAAACCTCAACGAACCCCTACATATATATATGTATATATATATATATATATATACATAGATGTATGTATATATA
>Ga0335398_10003310_pt1 | contig 23867 bp, 28 predicted proteins | sample BON03_FD_205742 | JGI IMG/M metagenome (GOLD analysis project Ga0335398, IMG submission 205742) | Freshwater microbial communities from Lake Bonney liftoff mats and glacier meltwater in Antarctica - BON-03 (spades assembly) (version 2) | ecosystem: Environmental > Aquatic > Freshwater > Ice >... | reverse complement strand
GGGCGGCAATCAGAACCAGGGTCTTCCCTGCCGCTCCACGTCCTCGCCTGCCAGGACGCGGCCCACCTAGGAAGGCCTCATCCACTTCGACCACTCCCCTCAAACGGTCGCGCCCAGGTCGCACCATAGCTCTTCGTAACTTGTGCAGCCAATTCCACGCGGTCCGGTAACTTCCCAAACCCAACACCTTTTGGAGACCCAGAGCGCTGGCTCCGGACTTTTGGTTGATCACATGCCAGATGGCCTCGAACCACATTCTCAACGGCTTGTGGGTGGAGTCAAACAGGGTGCCCGTCGTTACGGAAAAGTCGTGTCTGCAACTGGCGCACCGGTAAAGCGCCGTCCTTCTCTCCCATACCTTCTTGTTCCCGCAGGCGGGACAAGTCATTCCATCGGGCCACCTCAGACTTACTAGGTAAACGCGGCAGGCGTCCTCGGTCGGGAACCAATCACGCATTTGAACCACCGTTCGGGGATATTCTGCCATGCCCAAACACTACCTGTAGTGGTCGGGGGCGTAAAGTGCATACCCAGATTGTTAAAATCGCCGGCTACACAAACTTCATTGGCTGATGATGATTCATAGAAAAAATCCGCGTTGTGCAGCGGGGTGGATCGTTTTTTCTTTGGTGACGTAATTTTTCCTTTGCGTGACATGATGTTCCTGTTTTTTGAGCGGACCGCATGAACGGGGGATTTCCATCCACGGATCGGCGGTTGTCTTTCGTATGGGAGCCTCAGCGCAGCCGCGAGATTCCCACCGACTGACAATTAGTTTCCGATGGGCAACGGTTTCCCCAAAGAACTTATGCCGACGATAGGCCGCCAGATGCCCGACCGGATTCAGGTGGCACTGTGTGCGATGCGGATGACGCAGCGGAGTTGTTCGGCACGAAGCGCGACACACACGCTCCCCTTTTTTAAACATTGTTTCGGCTGATGAGAAGTGTGCCACTGGAAGCCTTCTCCAAAAGGGAACGGCGACAATCCGATCCATCGCCGGTGTCCGGCGGGTGATCTGTCAAGTATCGAGCGATTCGAAGGGGGCCACCTTGTGAAACTTACGCGGTGGCGGTCTGGTTGATTTGTGATTGTCGAACAAGATAGCATTGGGAACGGATGAGAAATGCGGATCGCGGCGTCATCGGTCCTGTCCCATAATCCGGGTACGAAAAAACCGGCACGATGGAAGGGGGAATCGTTCCCCCGCTATTTCGTGTGGCGCTCCAAAGCTTTTTCGAGCCTTTCCCTGGCTGCGGGCGGGAGTGATTTCTCCACCGTGTTCTTTTCTGGATCGGCGTAGTGATCGACGCCCTCGTGCAAATAGTGCAATTGCTTTTCGTAACGGCGGCAGTATTTGCACATGCTGACATGGAGGCGGAGGGAGAGGCGCTTTCGCAAAGGAAGGTGACGGTCCATCCCTTCGGAGATGAGCTGGGAAACATCCCGGCACGAAGGCATCACGCGGACCATGAGTCGCATCATGGCATGGGTGATTTTTTGGAGAGGATTTAAAGGCATGGCGATCTATCTCCGTTCAGTGTTTCATCCAGTTCTGCTCCAGGCAGAGTCGAAGTTGCATCCGAGCGCGGTGCAGCAGCACCCAGAAATTTGCGGGAGTGACGCCCAGCACGTCCTGGATGCGACTGGAATCGGTCGCTTCCATTTCGCGCATCACGAAGGCGTTCGCAGCGCGCGGCGGCAACTGGGAGATACACTGCTTCAGGGCCACCATAAATTCGTTGCGCTGCATCTGACCGGCGGCGTCCGGTCCCCAATCCATCGGGCCGGATTCGGGTTCTCGCTTCCACAAGCCGAGGTCATCGAAACGTCCCTCCAGTTCGTCGGGCATCGAATCGTCGGAATTGACAGTTCGTTCCCGCGCGAGGCGGCGAAAGTGATCGACAATCTTATGTTTCATAATGCCCGTCAGCCAACCGCGTTCCGTGGCTTGACCGGAGAATCGGTCGCGGCCTTTGAATGCCGCCAGCAAGGTGTCCTGCACCAGATCTTCCGCAATGGTTTCGTTGCGGACTCGAATCAAGGCAAAGCGAAACAGGTAGTCGCCGTGCCGCTCGATCCATAACTTCGGATCGACCTGATCGTGAGACTCCTCGCCGGACTTTTCCGACATCTTGGCGGTTGTTAAAGATTCGTCCATTGCGCGCGATGCTCAATTGATGATTCGAAACTGCTATGAGTTTGAACGGGGCTCGGCCGCTTGCTGAGCAGCAGAAGCCCGGTTCTCCAAGGAGTCAAGATTCAAGAGTGGAAGCCCGGGCTCCTGGTTCGCCGGGAATGATGCCATGACCTCCAGCTTCGCGAGCACATTTTGGATCAGTCCGTCTACATCGCCGCTTCCCCGGATTTTTTCCGCGCTCAGGAGTAGTGTCAGCTCATTCTCGTCCTCGATAAAGATGGCGGGCAGCTCACATGCGATCTGCGGATTGGCAGTGCGAAATTCGGTCCGGTAGTAGAACTCGAGCTGACACCCGAGCGCGCCGAGGAAGTTTTTCCACTTCAAGCTCATGCCGCGAATGTCATAAGTGTAGAAGCACAGGCTGCATTCGTAGGTGGATGGAGAGAACACCCGGTGTAACGTGGAAGCAATGGCATTGAACGCACCGTTCTCGGCGTTGTAAACGAGGATCAGTTTCTTGATTGGTTTCATCGAAGCGTAATCGTCGGAATTGTCAACGGTGGCCGCAGACTCATCGACACAATTGAGAGTCTCGAAGAGGAACTGCTATTCCGTGCCGGGTGGCCTTTGTGCTTCCTTCATCGCGCCAACGCTCGAAAGTGTCGAAACGACGTAGGGCACAATCACGGTGAGGCCCATGCGAAAGAGGCGAGAGAGCGGCACGTCGCCCCGCAGAATGGCGTCGCTGTGATTGATGACGATGAGAATTGAACCCACGACGACTGCGTACTTGAGTGCGCGCTTGACGACTGATGATGTGAGCGAAAGGGCAAGGGTTTGTTTCATTCTGTAGCTTGGCACCCGCACGGTTTCGTCTTCATTTCGGGTTCGATTCTCTTGGGCCAGGTTTGGGCTCGTATTTACGACAAACTCCGTCGAGCGCGTCTGTATCAGATTCGAACTCAGTTCCAGCGAGTTCGGCTTCGTCCCAAAAATTGCATTGTCCCGAAGCGGTTTTTCCAGCTGGAAGGAAAATGCTATCCAACGGCCCCGGTGCAACTACTGCCGCTGCCGGCGGTGCATGCCAGGCAATGAACGCCAGTCTGAATGTCCCAGCCTTCGAGTCGCTCCGGGGTCACGTCCCACAAGTAAAGCGGCTTCCCATTTCGCACCTGCATCTTGAGCATCTGGTTGAAGTCGCAGTCGAAGACCTCGCCCATCCAGCCGACGCTGATCGTGCTGCGGCACATTAGACCTTCCACCGTCGTCGGGTTGAAATTGTTCGCGAGCAGTTCGAGGTATTCGTCCCACTGACCGTGCTGGCGCAAGTCTTCCGCGAAGCGGGCGATGGGCTGGTTGGTAATCGTGAACAACTGGTTGAACACGATGCCGAACTCACGGGCCAGCGCTTCCTTGTAATCCGCCTCAAGTTCCGCCTGTGGTCCGGGCAGCTTCGCGCCGAGCGGATTGTAAACCAGGTTCAGCGGCAACGTTGTCCCGTAGCCGACCGCGTTCAATTTCCTCAGTGCGGAAATGCTCTTCTCGAACACGCCATCGCCGCGTTGGGCATTTACATTTTCTGCCGAGTAGCACGGCAGCGAAGCCACGACTTCGACTTCGTGCTGTGCCAGATATTTCGGCAGCCAGGCGAAGGCAGCAGTCTCAATGATGGTGAGGTTATTCCGGTCAATGACATGGCTGCCGCAATCACGCGCCGTCTCGACGAAGTAGCGGAAATGCTCGCTCAACTCTGGCGCTCCGCCCGTGATATCCACGATGGCGGGGCGATTCTCGCGAATCCAGTCGCCGACGCGACGAGCCACCGACTCGGGCATCATCTCCGTGCGCCATGGGGCGGCATCCACGTGGCAATGTGTGCAAGTCTGGTTGCACTTGCGCCCGACGTTGATTTGCAACGTCTGGAGTTGCCCCCGATGCAGTGTCAGCCGGTGCTCGTCCAGTTTGATTTCAAAACGATTCATGTTTCCGAGGATGAGAACTCTGGCATGGTCAGGATATTCCGAAAAAATAACCGGGGTGGCCACTTGATTCGTAGCGGGGCGAAACCGCCGGTCTTGCCCACCACCTGCGCCCGGTCTATTTTGCGAAGCAGATGAAGCCAGAATCGCTCTTGAAGGTTGGTGAACTCGCGGTCCGCGCCGAAGTGGGCGTTCAGACGCTGCACTACTACGAACGGCTTGGCCTGTTGCCCAAGCCGGACCGTTCCGGCGCGAACTACCGACTCTATTCTCCGGCATCGCTCCGCCGAGTTCAGTTCATCAAGCAAGCCCAGGCCCTTGGCTTCACCCTGGAAGAGATCAAAGAAGTTCTCGACCTGCGCGAGCAAGGCCGCGCTCCCTGCCGCTGTGTCGCAGACGTGGCTCGGAAGCACTTGCGGGAACTGGACGCGCGCATCAAAGCGCTGCGCGAATTTCGGAAATCGCTGGCGGCGGTTGTGCCCCGATGGGAAAAGGAAACCACCGGCCAGCGCCGGTGCGCGGGCGAGTTCTGCGATTTGATTGAGCAATTGGGTGAAAACAAACCCGCTCCTGCTGCGGACAAAAAGAAAATCAAAAAGCCCCTTGCCCCTCTAGCCGGGTAGAGGCCGTAGGTTGGTCCAGAAACTGAAATTGGAAAAGTTTATGGAAAAATCGAAAGCTCTGCAAAAAGCATCCTTGGGCGGCAGTATCGTCGCTGCCATCACCGCGTCCCTCTGCTGCATCGGCCCGCTGATTGCCGTGGCGTTGGGCGCGGGCGGCTTCGCCGCGTCCGCCGTGTTTGAAAAGTGGCGACCGGTGCTCTTGGGCGTCACGTTCTCGCTACTCGCGTTGGCTTGGTATCTTACCTATCGCAGGCCGAAGACCGACTGCGAAGAAGGCTCGGCGTGCGCCACCAAGCCCGTGGCCAAATGGAATAAAGTGGTTCTTTGGGTTGCCACGGGTTTCGTTTTGGTGGCGGCGGCGTTTCCAAGTCTTTCATCGTTGATTCTACGAGCAACGCAAACGAATGCACTGGTTGCCGTCAGCGATGCGAACAGCGCCGTTTTGAAAGTGAAGATCCCGAGCATGGATTGCGCGGCGTGCGCCGCCAGCATTCAGGCCACGTTGCGGAAGCAAAGCGGCATCGAGAACGCCGAAGTCAGTTACGACACCAAAGCGGCCGTGGTGCAATACGACGCCACGAAACTTTCGCCGGAGCAAATCATCGCGGCGATTGATGAAACCGGGTTCAAGGCAGAACCCGCCGATAAACCATAAAACCTGAAGTTGCGTCTATGCCAGACTGCTGTTCAATCAAATCTCCCGCTGAAGCGTCCCTGGTCAAAGCGACACAGGCCGGATCGCACCACTGCCCGGAATGTGGTCAGCCCGGCAAGCTCGTAGAAACGAAAACGCTGAAACATGCGGTGCAGCCGCGTCATCTGGAGCGTGTGAACCAACCCGGCTTTCTGTTCTGCCGTTCGGCAGAGTGCAACGTGGTCTATTTTCATCCCGACGGCGACTGTTTGCGAAAAACCGATGTGCGCCCGCGCGTGGGAATCAAGGAAACCCAAGACCCCGTGCCGCTCTGTTATTGCTTCGGTTTCACGGAGGCGATGGCCGTTGAGGAAATTCTGGCGACGGGCAAATGTACCATCCCGCAACGCATCGCTGCCGAAGTGAAAGCTGGAAACTGCGCCTGCGAAATCCGAAATCCCCAAGGCTCATGCTGCCTGGGCACCGTCACAGCCGCCGTCAAGAAAGCGCTGAAGACGACCATCGCTCCGACGTAATCGGTGCTGAGCTGAATCGGCGTTGGAAAGTATCCGACTTGTCAGGCGGTCAAGCCAGGCAGTGAACGCCGGTTTGAATCTCCCAGCCTTCGAGCCGCGCGGGAGTAACGTCCCATAGCTAGAGCAGCCTGCGATTTTGTTTCAACCATTTTGCAATCTTACCTAGTACCGCGGTCCTGGGTTGAATCAGAGCAGTCCTGCGATGACACGGTAGAGAATCACCATTACTACCAGCACAATCGCAGCAATCGTCCCCGGGCACAGCCCGCGCGAACAGGCGTCGCTCACGTGGTACGAACACGGCCGCGGAGCGTCCGGTTCGTTCTGGTTTGTTGGTCTCATGGGCATTGAGGGAGCTGAGGTTCACTTCGTCTTCGCCACCAGTTCCACTTCCAGCGGCACGTTATCTTCAATCAGCTTGTCGCCGAGTTGGGCGATTGTGCCGGAGTGGAACTTCACGTTGTGCTGGGCGCGGTCAAACGCAGGTTTGGCCGTGCCGCGCAAAGTGTCCCCGTCGATTTTCACCGTGGCCGCAAAGCCCAGCGACATGGAAATGCCGCGAATGGTCATGTCGCCCGTCAATTGATACGTACCGTCCGCTTTGGTTTCGACTTTGGTGATGACGAACTTGCTCTCGGGAAATTTTTTCACATTGAAAAAATCCGCCGACTTCAAGTGGTCAACGAGTTTCTGATTGTCAGATTCGCCCCCGAAGAAGCCCTTTTTCGTGGAGAGGTCGTTGTTGGAGATGGAATTCATGTCCGCCACGAACTCGCCGCCCGTGATGCGCCCTCCCGCCACCGTCAACCAGCCGCTTTTGAGCTTTACCTTGCCGTAATGGTCCGTGCCGACCTTCGCGCCGTGCCATTTGATGCTGCTCGCGACGGGGTCAACTTCGTAACGCTTGGCCGCGTCTTCCGCGCTCGTGGAAAACATTCCGAGGGCGAGCAGCAAGCCCGCGACGATGAGGAAGTTCGGTTTCATGTGTGTTCGGTTGGATTGTAGTTTCATTTCGATCATTGGTAGGAGGCCCGCAGGCTGGCCATTATTTCAAATTGAAGTTTGAGCGTCCGGGGCGTTGCTTGGAACTGGGTCGTCAGGTCCGACCAGTCTTCGGGCATCCGACTCACGATGCTACCTTCGAGCCGCATGTCCCAGCCGCTTAGAATCGCTACTGGCACCAGCACGAGGATGACGCCAGAGACCGGCTTGGCCTGAGATGTTCAGAGTCCCTTGGCGATCAATTCTCCGATGGCCGCCTTGTCCGTGATCCCCATGGAGCGGCCCACTTCCTTGTCCCCCTTGAACACGATCAACGTGGATTGGCCGGTGACTTTGAGTTGCTTCTGGAGTTCCTTTTCGGTGTCGAAGTCCGCTTTGAATGCGACGACACCCTTGAACTTGTCCTCCTTGAGCAGGCTTTCGATTACCGGGCCTTGCTTCCTGCAGGTCGGACACCAACTCGCGGCGAAATCCACCAGCACGGTTTTGCCGTCGGCCTTGGCCTTGGCGAAGGCACCGGAGTTGTAGGGCTGGGATTCCCCGGCTTTGGCCGCCGTGCCGGGCGGGGTGAGCTTTGTTGAACTGCCATCCTGGGCTTGGACAGCGGAAGTGGTCAGGGTGAGAGTCGCCACAATGGCGGCGAGGGATAAGATACGTTTGATCATAGGCTTGTTCTGTTCGTCAGTGTTTTTTTTCATTTGCGTTGGTCGCCCCTGCATCCGTGTTGAATACGATCAAGGCGGGTCGCTCCGGCGCAACACAAGAGGCGCCATTGTGCGTCTATGAATGACCGGGCAGATGGTTTATTCCCAGATTCTGGGTTCATGTCAGAAGACCGGTCCGACGACCGGCGCTGAAAATGCGCATGGACCAAAGTCCCGCGCCGGATTGAACCAAGCGATCCCCCAAGTTGGCCGATAGCACGAGCATCTCACCCGCAGCTCGAAGAAAGTTTGTAAGGATTCTCATCGGGCGGCGAAGAGGAGGTAACGTGAACTTGTGGCGGTGTCGACAGCATCGTCAATGCGGCCGCACAAGAATACCCAATGACGTTATGATGACTGAATTGGATACGAGACGCACGGCTGATGGCGCGGCAAAATTTTATACTGAGGCCGGCGAGACATACACCGCGACCGCTCACGCTGAGTCCTGAATTGTTTCATGCTTATGACCAAAGAAACCGAATACGCGAATCCCGAATCGCCTTCTCAACACCGCATCAAGGACGCCGCGCTGGCCATCCTCGATCAGGGCGAGCAACTCGTTTCGTTCCTCCCGGTCGCAGCCTACCGTGAAAGAACGCCGCTGGCCTTCAACGCGTCCATTGGTGGTCATTACCGGCATTGCCTCGATCACTTTGCCAGCTTTCTGCGCGGCCTTGATCGCGGTGAAATCAACTACGACGCGCGCGACCGTGATCCGCGCCTGGAGAGTGATCCTGAATTCGCCCGCCAGCTCACGGGACGCTTGCGCCGCGAGATTGAAGCACTTACGCAGGAAACGCTTGCTCGGCCGATCGCCACGCGCGCCGAGGTCAGCTACGCGCCGGGCGAATCGGCTGTGGCCGCCTCCTCGGCGGGACGCGAACTCGCATATGCCATCGCTCATGCGATCCACCACTACGCCCTGATCGCCTTCATGGCCCGGCTGAACGGGGTGGCTCTGCCGGAGGGGTTCGGTCTCGCCCCTTCCACGCTGGCATATCAAACACGCCAAACGGTTCAAGCATCACATCACAATCATGTCGCCCTCGCCATTTGAGTCTCTTCCTTTCGGATTCACCGACTGGCATCCCGCCCTGCAGGCCGCAACCCTGGCGTTGATGACGCTCGTGCAGGAGGACATTCCCACGCTGGCTGGCAGCCTCCTGTCGGCCGGCGGAAGCATACCGTGGCTGCCGGCTTTCCTCGGGTGTTTCCTGGGTATTTGGGTGGGCGATGCGATGCTCTACCTGGTGGCGCGAGGGGTTGGGCGTCCGCTTCTGGATCGGCAGTGGCTCCGCCGCTGGATCAGTCCCGAGGCAGTCGCGCGCAGTGAGTCGTGGTTCGCCGAGCGGGGCGTCTGGCTGCTCGTGACAAGCCGCATGGTGCCCGGCACGCGGCTTCCAACTTATCTGGCCGCCGGGTTTCTGCGGCAATCGTTCCCGCGATTTCTCCTCGTGACGGGGGTGACCGTCGCCTGCTGGACGACGGCTCTCTTCCTGTTGGGACACCTGGTCGGCGGTCGGCTCGTGAGTTGGCTGACCGGCTGGACTTCGGGTGCCGTATCGGTGCTCTTGGTGGTCGCCAGCCTCTGGTTGTGCTGGCGGATGATTCCCGCCTGGTTTCGCCGCGAATCCCGACTCCGGGCCTGGCTCTCGCGTCAGCGCTGGTCGCACTGGGAGTTCTGGCCACCGGCGTTGTTCTATGCGCCGGTCAGTCTTTTTTACCTGGGGCTGGCACTGCGACACCGCAGCTTCACCCTGCCGTCTGCGGCGAATCCCGGGATGTTTTCCGGTGGCCTGGTCGGCGAATCCAAGACGGCAACCCTGACTGAATTGCAGTCGGCCCGTCCGGAGTTCACCGCGGAAGCCCATGCCCTCGACGGGCCGACAGACCAACGCCTCGGACAGTTGCGCGAAATCATGAAATGCCGCCGCCTGACCTATCCGGTGATCCTCAAACCGGACGTCGGTCAGCGGGGTGTGGGCGTGAAACTGATTCGTAACGAGGCGCAGGCCGACGCGTATTTGCAGCAGACGCACGCTCCGCTGATCGTGCAACAGTACGCCGCCGGTCCCCAGGAAATCGGGGTGTTTTACTACCGCTTCCCCCATGAGGCCCGTGGTCGGATTCTCGCCATCACGGAAAAACTTTTCCCGACCGTTACCGGTGATGGCGCGCATACTTTGGAAGAATTGATTTGCCTCGATCCGCGCGCCCGTTTCATGGCGGCGAAATACTTGCAACGGTTTGCCGCCCGCCGTCACGAGGTTTTGCGCGCGGGGGAGACGCTCAAGCTCGTTGAGTCCGGCAATCACGCCCAAGGCTGCATCTTTAGGGACGGCGCTCACCTGTGGTCGGAGGCATTGGAGCAGCGTATCGACGATATTTCGCAACAAGTCCCGGGCTTTTATATTGGTCGCTATGACATCCGCTACGCCGCAGCGGAAGAACTAACGCAGGGCCGCAACTTCCAAATCGTCGAACTCAACGGTGCCTCGTCAGAGGACACGAGTATTTACGATGCGCGGAATTCCCTGTGGTCCGCCTATCGAATGTTATTTCGCCAGTGGCGGCTGGTGTTCGCCATCGGTCACGCCAACCGCCGCCAGGGAGTCCGACCCATCACCTTGCGCCTGCTCTGGCAACATTGGCGCGCCTCCGCCGCCAGCACCGCTGCTCTGCCCAACGCCGACTGACCGACCATGTGTACCGTTATCTTCAGTCCGCGGCGCGGGGGCTACGTGCTCGGCATGAACCGCGATGAACAGTTGACGCGTGTCACCGCACTTCCACCCCGACGTCATCGGGTCGCAGGTCGCGATCTGATCTTTCCCGCCGAACCGACCGGGGGAACATGGATCGGTCTCAACGACCACGGAAATTGCCTCGCCCTGGTCAATTGGTATTCCGTTCGCGCCCGAATGTCAGGTGAACCGGTCAGCCGGGGTCACGTCATCCCGGCGGCGCTGCCGATGCTGGAAGAGGCACAGACCGGGGCGTACCTGCGGGAAATGCCGCTGCGACGCCTTCGCCCATTCCGGCTGATCGGGATTTTTCGCCGTGAACGCACCGTGGTCGAATGGCGTTGGAATCACCAGTCTCTGGAAAGGATGACGCATCCATGGTCGACCGGTATCTGGATCTCTTCCGGCTTCGACGAAGCCAGCGCGGAAGTGCGGCGTCGCGGGGTGTTTCAAAGGGCGTTGAGAGAATCGGGGGCTGGCACGCTGCCCTGGCTGCGCGGCTTGCACCGCTCACACACTCCGGAGCGAGGCGCCTACTCGCTGTGCATGCATCGGGCAGACGCCGCAACAGTCAGCTATACCGAGGTCGGCGTGAACGGAAACGCCGGAATGATGCGCTACCTGCCTGGCGCGCCCTGCTGCGCGAACGCCCGGGCCTCGATAACCAGGTTCACCCTCCGACTCATCTCCCGAAAAACCGGTGGCCGTCACGGAACATTCTCCGAGGATGGCGGCAAGTGACTTGCGGGTTTCAATCGCTTGGGCGCGTCGAAGGAGTAATCGGCGCTGCGGACCATCTCCAGCAGTTGATGGATGCTCGGACGGTCGCCCCAGAATGTGCCGTAGTAGGCGAAGCGCGCGACGCCTTCCTTGTCCACAATCACGACCGACGGACGATTGATCCACTCCGCGTGGACGGTGAAGATCATCGGCTGCACGCCGTATTCCGCGCCCACTACGCCCGCCCGATCCACCAGATGCGGCCACCAGATGTTTTTTGTGTAGGAATCCTTGAACGACGTTTTGCTGAACCAGTATTTCGGCTCGAGTTCCTTGCCGACCATCACGCGACAGGGAAACAGGTCGTGACATTCCAGCGTGGCAACCTCGATGTTCGCGGCCTCGAAATCCTTGCGCAGTTCGATCAATTCGCGGAACTCGCCGTGGCAGACTGGACACCAATCGGCAAACACCCAGATGAGCACGACGGGTTTCTTTCCGCGAAAGTCCGAGAGCCGCCACTCCTTGCCATCGGTGTCGGTGAGTTGAAAATCGCTCGCTGGCTGACCGACCCGCACGCGCCCGAACTTGGATTCGTCGAGCGCAGCGTAGGCAGCCGCCAGTTCCGGCGTTGCGTTCTTGCCGTGCTCGATCGCGTAGGCGGCAAGCTCGGCTTGATGCTGAACGTCCTTGGATTTCTCCCGCTTCTGCGCGGCTTGAACAGCGGCCAGTGAATCGTGCACGCCGATTTGCCCGAGAGCAATCGCGGCCTGCGAGCGGACGACCGGATCGCTGTCCTCACGCAGCACTTTTTCCAGGGCCGTGACGGCGTTAGTCACGCGCACGATGCCGAGTGTCATCGCGGCGACTTGACGGACATGAGCGTTCTTGTCCTCCAATGCCGTGACCAACTCCGGCGTGGCGGGCGTCCCCAAGCGCACCAGATCGCGGACAGCGAGGGTGCGCACGCGCCAATCCTGATCATCGAGACTGGCGACGCCGTGCTTGTTCAAGTCGCGGTCATGGGTGAACCCGTCGAGAATGGGATGGAAGTCGTGCGCTGCAACTCGCGTGAGGATTGCGTTGACCTTGGCTTGAGACTCGTCCGTGGCCGGGCTTTCAGCCGCAAATGTGGCTCCTTGTATCGTTGCGAAGTAAATCATCACGATTAAAATTTTGGGGTGCGATGTGACATTCACCACGCCGCGCAGTCCGCGTAAGAGTTGGATCATGGTCGCTAGATTAACTGAACGAGCCGATATGCCACACCTGAAAGAAGTGCCGCGCAAGGAAGTGTGACGACCCACGAAGCCAGCACACCGAGCACCGGCTTCCATTTCGTCTGACCGGTCACAATGCCCATGCCGAGCAGCGATCCGACGCTGACATGTGTTGTGCTCACGGGCAGTCCGTGAAAGCTGGCGGTTGTCACCAAGGCCGCCGTCGAAAGATTCGCCGCAAAGCCTTGTCCTGGATTCATGCCGGTGATTTTGTGACTCATGGTTTCCGCCACGCGCCGCGCGTTCAGCAAACCGCCGAGGGCGATGGCGATGGCTGCGGCCATCAATCCCCAGCGGATGTCGAGCGCGGAGGCCACGAGCAAGAGCGCCGCGATTTTCGGAGTGTCGTTCAAACCGCGAGCGAAACTCACTGCGCCCGCACTCAGGAAATGCAGCGAATCGAGCAAGTGCCCGGCATTCATTCCCAGCACCATGCCGGTGTAGCGTTGGGCGCACGCCGAAGGATTATCCACCGCCACGGAGAGCGTTGGCATGGTTTGGGCCGCGAAAACGCCATTGGGCTGCGGCAACGGCAATACCAGTTGCTCAACACCGGCGCAGACGCACATCTCCTTCGTGACACCGAGTCGCAGTCGGGCGAAGCGAAACGCGAGATAGACCAATCCGCCCGTCGCAACCGCCAACAGCGGACTGACGATCAACGGCATCACAAATGCAGTGCCAAGCAGAGTAAAGTTCACCGCGCCCGCCGACGAAGCCAGACCTGCCCCGACCAATGCTCCCGTCAACCCGTGCGTGGTCGAGATGGGTAATCCGAGCAGCGTGGCGAGGATCACCGTCGCACCTGCGCCGAGCGCAACTGCCAGAACAAATTGTGGCGAGGCGACGAGAGCATCCGGCACAAGTCCCTTGCCGGAAAACTTCTTGAGCAACGCCTGGGCAAGAAACAACGCCGTAACGCTGCCCGCAAATGTGGCGACCGTGGCCCACGAGATCGCCGTGCGATAACCACAGGTGCGACTCCCAAACAGGCTCGCCACGCCTTTGAAGTTGTCGTTCGCTCCGTTCGAGTAGGCGAGAAAGCAAACGGCGAGAAAAATGAGCGCAGACATCATCAGCAACTCCCCCCATTGCCGCCATCACAACACTTCGCCGCCTCGGTTGTCGCAGTGTATTCCATGCCCTTGGTTTCGCGCGGGTGACGTAGTTTAGTTCTTCCGCAATCGTAGTCTTTGGCGTCCTCCGGTTTCACCAGCACACGCGGCTCGATGAATTCAAAGTGTTCGGCGTAGGGCGCTTTCCGGTAAAGGTTGAAAGTTTTGTCGCACACGGCCACCCGGTCGCCCCGGCGGAGGCGATGACCGTCATCGTCCAGCACTTCGCGGAACGGACCGCGATAGACCACGGCTTGATTAAACTCAAAGCAGGCGCCTTGCTTGCCCTTGAAGGCTTCCACGGTGACGGAACGGAACTCGATTCCTTCGACCGTCTGCCAGGGTTGTGCGTCGCGCTTGAGCAGGCGAATGCCGTAGAACCCCGCGTCTTCAAACGCTTTTAGAAACAAATCTTCGCGCAGTGCGCCGCTGATGCAACCGCTCCAGAGCATCGGGTCTTGCTGCATAATGTCCGGCACTTCCTCGTCACTTACGATGTCGGAAATGACGGCGCGTCCACCTTTGCGAAGGACGCGGAAGATCTCCTGAAACAACTGCCGTTTATCCTGCGGTTCGACCAGATTGAGCACGCAGTTGGAAACCACCACATCCACGGACTCAGTTTCCACGAGCGGATGTTTGACGCGCAGATCCGTCGCCAGTTCCTGCGCCCGCAAAAAGGAGTTGGCGGTGGCGATGGGATTTTTCTTCAACTCGGCGTCGAGGATTTCAAAATCGAGCCCAAGGTCTTGAATCCGCCCTTTGCGAAACTCGACGTTCGCATAGCCAAGCCGCTCAGCGACAATGGGTGCATTGCGACGCGCGACTTCCAACATGTCGTCCGTCATATCCACACCAATGACGCGGCCGTTCTCACCGACGACTTGAGCGGCGATGAAACAGATTTTTCCCGTGCCACTGCCGAGGTCGAGCACGGTTTCGCCGGGCTTCACGTAGCGCGACGGATCGCCGCAGCCGTAGTCTTTCTCATTCACTTCCTGCGGGATGATCTTGAGCAGGTCCTTGTTGTAGTCAACCGGGCAGCAAAGCGCGGCTTCCGGCGCTTTGGCGGCGGCAGCGTAGCGTTGTTCGGTGGCGGCTTCGGGACGGATAGAAAGTGTTTCGCTTTTCATGAAGTTGGTTCGAAAGTTTAAGGAAGCTTCATCAAATCGGTCTGGCTGGCTACTTTACTGGCCACGATGCAGGTCTTGCCGCCGAGACTCTAACCGGCGGTGGCGACGTTGCCGATCTGCTTGAAGACCGGCGATTCCGCAGGCGCGTCCTTGAAGGTGGCGCTGTCCACCACGCGACGGGCCGGATTATTTTTGTTTGCGCGAGCAATTGTGATTTCAGATGCGCGGGCGTGGCGATGGCGGACTTGACCTTGGCGCTGATGAGGGAATCGAGCGCCTGCTCGTTCGCAAACCATCGCGCCAGTTCCGGATCGCGCTGCGCCTGCTCCAACGCCGCGCGGAATTTCGGATCGTTCGCGTCCTGCCCGCCGGGGCGATACGCCTGCAGGATCAATTTGGCTTCTGCGTCGTTCATAATCTTGAGGGACTGTACCCGAGGGCATGCAGCGCCCCATACCAGGTCGCAACCGCGAGTTCGTAATCCGCTTCATTCACGATGGTAGGAACGACGGCCGGTGGGGTTTATTCCGATTTCCGATTGGCGGCAGTTAATTGCGGGAAAGGCGTTTCCGTTTCCGCTTCCGCTATCATGGCCTCGAACACTGCCAGATTGCGCGCGCCGACAAAACGACGACGCACGTTGCCTTGGGCGTCCACGATGACCGTGGTGGGGAGTTCGCCGCCGTTGTAGCGTCCGCCCACGTCGTTTTTCTCGTCGAGCAAAACTGGATAATTGACGTTACGCGCCTTGGAGGTGCGGGCCACTTTTTCGCGCACGCGCTTCAATGCCGTTGCCGCGACTTCGTGATCGTCATGGTCGCCGTCGCTGTGCTTCCGATCTTCCACCGCCGCGTGGCCCCCGATGTGACCGTGACTGTCCGGCACGTAATCGAGCGAGACGCCGAGGATGACCAGTTTGTCGCCATGCTTTTTTTGCAACGCCACGAGCGCGGGCATCTCACCGACGCAGGCGGTGCACCAAGTTGTCCAGAAGTTTATGAGCACCACTTTGCCGCGAAAATCCGAGAGTCGGACGGTCCTGCCGTCCAACGTCCGCAGCTCAAAGTCTGCCGCCGGAACGGGACGTCGTGCGGTGTAAGCCTCGTCGGGGACTTTTAGTTTCACCGGTGGAAACTCGCTTTGATGTTCGGCCCACCATGCCTTGGCGTTCTCGGCGGCGGCTTGAGTTTTTGCCTCACCATCCGCCTGAAATTCCCGCAAGCCGGTTGTTTCGCTTTCGACTTGAACCGTGTCCACCATTTTGGAGCCGAATTTCTGGTCGGTCCAGATTTCCAGACGTTTTAAACTCATGCCGAGCACGGCGATGTCAGCATCATCCAACAAAGCGGCAACGATGGGCACTCCGACCGCCGGCGCAGCGTGCTTGAGGTAGTTCAGACCCAGCAAACGAACCTGCTGGTCCGGGTCCTTGAGTTGTTCGGCGGCGAGTGCGGCCAAAGCGGGATGTCTGCGCTCACGCAAAATGCTGAACGCGGATTCGCGAACGTTCATGTCCGGATCGAGCGCCGCCATGAGTAAAATGGACTCGATCTTGGGCGATTCAGGCTGGTCCTTTTGAAACACGCGACGGATGGACCTGATCGCCACTTCACGATGGACAATCTTCCCGGAGTTCCACGCTGCCAGCAGTGCCGCGCGCGGATCAGTGGCCTGCTCAATCATGTCCGAAACCATCTCGGGCATGGGCGCGTCATTGGCCAGAGTGACCCTGTTCCGAATCTGTTCCTGCAACGGCGCGCGGAAAAGCCATACGCTAATCACCAACGCGAGGCCAAGGCCAAGCAACCGGCGGCGCGGCATCAGGCTCGCGTTCGAATGCCCGTCGCAGGAACAGCCGTCGTTTGCGGAATGCTCGTCGGTTGAAGTTTTGTTCTTCATGGTTGCCAGAGTCCGGTGTTGGGATAGAACGCCTGCCAGGCGAACCAATAGACTTTTACACTCGGAAGAACTTCGCCGCTCTCTATTCGCCTGACCTCGACCTGGTGGCTGCCGGGGTGGAAGGTGATTTCGAGAGCGGCAGAATTGATTTCATCCCGCACGGGTTGGTCGGGCGGCAGGAATTTCAACGGATACGCCCGGGGCACGCCGTTCACGATGACGCCAATCACCCAGTCCTTCTTGGGCAACTCGGTGCGAAAGGTCGGCACGGGGAACACCGGGCCTGGGCGTTGTTCATATCCGGCATAGGCCACGCCGCCATAGTTCCGTTGGTGGCCTGTCTGCGTGGAAAGCACTTTGCCCTGGGGATACTTTTCCTTCCACGCGGCCCATGTCAGATGCTCACTGGCCAGCCATTCAAGCGTGGTGTTCACATGCGGCCCGGCGACGGATTTCATCGCCAGTTGCGACCAGAGCGAGTCGGTCTGCCGGTCATACATCAGCACGTCGCTGTAATGCAGTAATCCGGACACGCCGAACGAGAGTGTGCGGTTGCCGACCTGGCGGTTGAACACCATCGCCGTGCCGCAGAGCGGGCAATAGGTGACGACGATGGGCTGTCCGCCAAGTTCGTCATTCACGATCTCATGCCAGACGAGAATGCGTAGAGGGTAGGCGCGGGTTTCGTCACCGATAGTCACGCTGATCACGAGGTCATTCGGGGACATGAAGCTCGCGGCACCGGGGCGGATGAATTTTGGTTTGTCAATCGAGGGAATGCCGTCACGGCCCGGCCCTCCGGAAAGAATTTCACTGGTCGGTATCGCGGCGTTCGAAACATCGAAGCCGTTGAATGGGCCACGACCTGGTGGCGCGGCGAGGGCATCGGTCGTCACGGTGATCGATCCGGCCAGCAGCAGGGCGATCCCGCTTCGCAATGGCTCGCGGAAAAACCAGCTGAGAACGGTGACGACCACGGGCGGTAAGATCAGTTTTAGGCGAGGCTTTTTCATGACGAGGTGAAGTTGTGATGCACGGTTCAGTTATGGGGAATGAGTTTCGAGTTCGATTCTGTTGATGACGGTCTCGAAGGATGATTTTGTGTCGTCGCCATCGGCGCTGATCCAGAGGGCACTGACTTCCAGGGGCGGGTCGAAGCGGCGCGTAAACTCAAAACTGCCGTCCGCGCGCGGCGCGGCCACCACCTCCTCTTCGAGCAACTTGCTCATGGGATGCTGGCGCGTGCTCCCGATCTCTGAACCGTTCACGCCGAGATTGAGAAAATGCACCTTCGCGATCCCGCTTCCTGCGGGGGCGAATTCAAACAACGCTTTCACCCAACTGGCCGCCGTCCATCGTTCCAGCAGGGTGAGAGTCCTCGGACCGGGTTCAACCAGTCCGACCCGCAGCGAGTAATCGTCGTGGCCTTTCTTGCCCTGCTGCTCCGGCGCGACTTTGATGTTGCCGCAGAGGTGTCCTTTGACATGGATGGACTTCACCAGCAGCGGTCGGGGCAAAGGGAAAAGCAAGGGCATCGCGGAACGGCGCACGGAAATTTCCAGGCCCGACTCGGAGAATCGCAACGTGTGCGCCGGGATCTTGTCATATCTGATCTCGTGCCAGCGGCTTTTGTCGTTCAACGGAACGCGCAGAGTTTGGGTGATCGTCTGCGGAGAAGATTCGTTCGTGCCTTGCGGTTCAGCGTAAGCCAGCGGCATCAGTCCCAGGCTCACTGCGGCTGCGAGTAGGACGAGGCGACTTCGGCATATTGGCTCGTTGAAGGAAGCGGCAGTCACAATTTCAGCAGCGGTTTGATCTCGGCCTCGAACTCGGCCTTTGCGGTGTAGCCGACGTGCTTGCGGATAATTTTCCCATCGCGGTCAATAACGAACGTGGTGGGAATGCCTTCCACGCCGCCAAATGCGCTGACGATTGTTTCATCGCCGAGCACAACCGGATAATTGATGCCTGTCTTCTCCATGAAGCTTTTCACCACGGACGCTCCGTCCTGGTCCAACGACACGCCGACCACCACCAAGCCTTTGTCCGCATACTGCTTTTGCAGTTCGATGAAGCCGGGAATCTCCATGCGACACGGCCCGCACCACGTAGCCCAAAAGTCGAGAATCACGACCTTCCCGGCGAAGTCGGAAGACTTGACCAGCTCACCATTCACGTCCTCGAGTGCCCACGTTGGGCTGCGCCACGCAGGTGCGGAGGCGATTTCCAACTCGATGGGATCTCTGCGCGCGGCAGTCAACAAGAGCGCCAGTGCCACGATCACCAATCCAAAGAGAATGGATGTTTTGTTCTTCATGAACTCGAATTCTGGCAGGTGGGAACCACTAGCCACGGTGATTATTCCCGCAGGAATAGACTTCCTCTCGAACCGCCGTAGCTAACCTCTTCGTCCGCCGAATGGCGCGGAACGAGCGCTGGCAGCTGGTTCTGTCTCTCATGGAAAAGCTCGCGCGCGACCTTCTCTGGCTGATGTTTACCCTCCAAACAACATCGCTCCCCAACCTGTTCCGCAAGCACCAGATCGTTGGTAGTTGGAGGAACGTAGGCAGCATCACGCGGCGGATTGAGTGACGGGATCACCTGACCGCCGTTGGGCTTGAGGTTCCAGTGTGGTCCGATCTCAACTCGGTAAACCGGATGTGCGTCGTGCATCACTCCAGTGTCGCCCGGTTCAACGTTTCTCCCAACATGATAAGCGAGGAGATTCTCGTCACCATTGTCATGGTTCGGCACATTGCGAGTTCCATTGGGATCTCCGGCTTGTTGCCACTGGCAGTTCTCATGACCTTCATTACGATGCGCGTCCAGTCGTTCGGTAACAACGTGTCGGCATGGAGAAAGAGGAAGACGTTGCCCGTGGCTCGCGTTGCTCCGGCATTGATCTGCCGGGCGCGACCGGGCTTTGATTAAGTAACGGTCGCTCCAGCGGTCAGCGCGACGTTGCGCGTGTCGTCCGTGCTGCCGCCGTCCACGCTATAATTTCGTGCGGGCGACCTGCGCGCACCGACTGGAGCGTTGCTGCGACGTGCGCGGCTTCGTTCAACGCCGGAATGATGAAGGAAACGCGGCTCAAATCCGCTTCATCGGTTTCGACGATTCGCCGCCAAGTCTTCCGGGCGGTCGAGGTCATCGAGTGGTTTTAGCCGCGCGGAACAGATGCCGATTCGTTTGAGGATTTGCAGCGACTGGGAGTGAACGGAAACGCCGGAATGACGCGCTACCTGCCCGGCGCGCCCTGCTGTGCGGGACGTGCAGCGGCCGGCTTCTGATCGTCGTCATTCGCCATGATGCCCAGGCCGCTCACAAGGCGATTCATCAGGTTTAACAACGCGCAAACCGATACGGCATCGTATAGGATCACCGGAGTTGTTCACCGGCTTGGGTGGAGCCCTCTCTCTTGCTCCACCCAAAAGACGGTCAACAACTCCGCCGCGCGCCGCTGACTCGCCACGCACCAGAGATCGTGGGTTCCACCTCGATATTTTTGGTTTCCTCAATGAATCAGGTGATATCCACCCGTCGAGACGAACGGAGCGAGCCTTGGGCCCGATTCTGCTCTTGACCGTGACGACCAATTCGTTATGCATACCTTGAATCCACCATCAGTATGATCACCAAAAAACTAGTCTCAACGTACCGGGCGGTATTGCTCGGTGGCGCCGTCTGCCTCGGAGCCGGAGGCCTCGCGGTCTCCAGCGTGCAGGCTGAAGAAGTCACTCCTCCGGGTTTTAGTCGCGTTTACATCAACATTCAAACCGGCGGCAAGGGTGCCGTGGTTTCCGCGTTGGCGGCTGCCGGAGGAAAGGTTCATTACGAATTCGATGGCATCGGAGCAATCGCGGCGTCCATTCCGAATCAAGCGCTGGCTGGACTGAGCCGCAATCCCAATGTGTCCATGATTGAGCCGGACCCGCAACGCTTCCTGCTGGCCGACACGCAACCCTACGGGATAGGCATGATCGGAGCGCCACAGGCGATCACCGCGGGCACAAGCGCCACCAGCGTTCCGGGGGAGAAAAACTACGCGGACGGCACGGGCATCACCGTGGGAGTGATCGACTCCGGCATCTATCCGGGGCATGACGATTTTGCAGACGTGAACATTGGCGGGTATCCCACGGAGCTCACCGTGACGACGACGGTGAAAGGGAGAGGCAAACCCACAACGACGACCGAGACCACGCCACTGGGTCCTGATGATGAGACGTTCTGGGGACGTGACTACCTCGGGCACGGCACACATGTGACGGGCACGATCGCGGCGGCCGCCAACAACCTGGGTGTGGTGGGGGTATCGCCCGGGAAGGTGAACATTTTCATGGTCAAGGTTTTTGGAGACGCGGGCAACTGGGTCTACAGCTCCACGCTGCTCGACGCGGCGCAGCAGGCCAAACAAGGCGGGGCCAACATCATCAGCATGTCTTTGGGCGGCGGCGTTCCCAGCTCCTCGGAAGAATCAGGACTGAACCAGCTTTACGCGCAGAATGTGCTGCTCGTCGCGGCCGCGGGGAATGACGGGACCACAGCCTACAGCTATCCGGCATCCTACAACTCGGTGATCTCGGTGGCGGCCATTGACTCTGCGAAACTGGTGGCGGATTTCTCGCAAAAGAACTCGCAAGTGGAACTGGCGGCGCCGGGGGTGTCGGTGCTGAGCACGTTGCCCTACATCAACACTGCGTCAGTGACCGTGAACGGATCAACCTTCACGGGTGACCCGATCGAATTCGCCGCCCAAGGCACGGCAACGGGAACATTGATCGACGGCGGACTCGCTGATACGATGAACAGTGCGTGGGCCGGCAAGGTTGTGCTGGTGCAACGAGGTTCCATCAGTTTTTACGACAAGGTCATGAACGTCCAAAACTCCGACGGACTCGCGGTGGTCATTTACAACAATGCGCCCGGCGGATTTCTCGGCACCCTGGGCGCGGGAAATTCCTCCACGATCCCGGCCATTAGTGTGAGTGACACCGACGGCATGTCGCTCAAGGGTCAGCTTGGGCTGTCCGCAACGGTAACGAATACCGAACTCATCCCGGCGAGCGGATTTGGCTCGTGGAACGGCACATCCATGGCCACCCCGCACGTTTCAGGCGCAGCGGCACTGATCTGGAGCAAGTACCCGAACGCCACGGCGGCGCAGGTCCGGGACGCCCTTGATCTCGGAGCTGAAGACCTCGGTACCCCCAATCGTGACACCTCCTTCGGCTACGGGTTGGTCCGGGCCGACGTCGCCCTCAACAAACTCCAAACGATCCTGACCACGGTGGGACCGACACAGCCGCTGTCGGTCGTGGTTGGAACGGACAAAGTCACCTACGTTAATCGCGATACCGTTACCATCACGGCCACGGTCAAGGATGGTTCCGGTGCCGGCGTCGGCGGGGCGGCCGTCCATCTTGATCTGACCACGGCCAGCGGTGGCCGACTCGCGGGCGACGCCACGTCTGATGCGAACGGCACGGCGAAATTCACCTACAAGGTCAACAGCAAACGCGACGGGATTGGCCCTTATTTAGCTTATGTGACAGCGACAAAATCCGGCTATGATCTCGGCGCGGGATCGACGACCTTCGAAGTCACCAGGTAGACATTGAAGCAGCGAAAGAACGCCGCTGGAATATTCAGCGGGTTCGCGGGAAGTTTGCAACTCAATGCCGGCACATATCTGTGCCGGCTTTTTTGATCCCCGCATCAGCTTCAGGCCTGTCCGTGCATCGCCCAGGAATCGCAGAATTTTGCGGAGCACCGCGTCGCTTTGAATCGCAAGGGCAATCTTCCATCTCCCATCACACTGAAATCAAACTATCAACCAGCGTACCGGTATTACCCCGCTATCCGTACCGCTTTTCATCCGGCATTTACAGCTGCGGATTGGAGCAAGTACAGCCTGGGTGACGGATACGGCAGGTGCCAGTGCCGGGTTTCTTGAGTTTACCGGTCAGGGACTGTCCACGTTCGAACGGGCAATGGATCGTGATGAACGGTTGATGGCGGTGTTGGGTTCGCGTCTGCTCGAAGATCAGAAGAAAGTCAGTGAAACCGCCACGGCAATTGAGCTGCGTCAGTCGGGTGAGAATTCGATTCTCGGAAACATCGCGTTCAATGTGAGCGCGTCGCTCACACAGGTTCTGCGGTGGGCGTATTGGTGGAATTCAACGGATGCCCTGCCGGATGACATCACGAATGAACAGGTCTTGATTGAACTCATCACAAACTTCAGCACCAAGGGATTGGCCTCGCAGGATATTCAAGCGATCGTCGCAGCCTGGCAAACCGGTGCGATCAGTCGCGACACTATGACGGAGCTGTTCCGGCGTGGTGAGGTTTTGCCGGAGGGTAGGACGACGGAGGAAGAATTGAAAATGATTGGTCGAAGTTCGACTTCCCATGACGCTACGCGCGTGGGCACGTAAGGTCTTACGTGAACCTGAAAACCTTTTTGGCATACGCTCATTCTCACGCGTTGCCATGGACTCTTTGCCCATGTGGCAACGGTCAGCCATTGAGTGTCCAGCCGTCGCGATACGTCTTTCGCAAAAGCGCGTCAGCTTCCGGGTCGCCGACGACCTTGCCGGCGGCGCCGTCGTAATCGATCTTTTTGCCGGCGCGATAGGCGACTATGCCGTCCAGGTCCTCCAGTCGTGCGGACTGCGTTTCAATGATCTGGAGTATCTGCTCGCCGAACTTGGCCACGAGCTTCTTCGCGTACACCGGGCCAATGCCCTTGACCATGCCGCTGCCCAGGTATTTTTCGATGCCCTCCTTGCTGGTTGGTGCAGTGCTGGCGAGCTGTGCCGCCCGGAACTGTAAACCGAACTCCTTGTCCTGCACCCAGCGGCCCTCGGCGGTCACCCATTCCCCGGCGCTGACTGAGGGCAGGGAGCCCACGACCGTCACTTGATCTCGATGTCCCTTGGCCTTCACCTTGAGAATCGCGAACCCGTTCTCCTCATTGAAAAACGTCACGCGTTCGATAAGCCCGGACAGGCTCTCGGCGAACTGACGTGGAGGGGTGTGTGGATTGTCCGGGCTCATCTTGAACCGTACATCAGTTCAGCAATGTCGTCAGCAGTTTGTGCCAGTCCGCAGGGAGTGCTTCGAGTTCCTTCGCACGAAGCCAGGTGAGCCCCTTGAACTCGCTGGTCTGTTGGTAGGCCCAATCAATGATCCGAGCGGACGTGGGGAGGTCGTGAATGACGCCCTGCCTGTTGCCTCATAACTGAAGGACACCGAAGGGTTTCATGGATTGGGCTTCCATTGCCTCACAACCTGGACACCGTAGCCTTTTTGGTTTTGGGTGTTTTGATTCGTGGTTGAGTTGCTCTTGG
>Ga0335398_10003297_pt1 | contig 23939 bp, 14 predicted proteins | sample BON03_FD_205742 | JGI IMG/M metagenome (GOLD analysis project Ga0335398, IMG submission 205742) | Freshwater microbial communities from Lake Bonney liftoff mats and glacier meltwater in Antarctica - BON-03 (spades assembly) (version 2) | ecosystem: Environmental > Aquatic > Freshwater > Ice >... | reverse complement strand
ACGAGACCATGGCCAAACCCTACCGCTGGACATTCACGGGACGGCCCCTCACGACCTGAAATTGATCTTGACACGGCACACCAGGCAAACAACAACAAATGCGAAAAACAACTCACTTCATCCACTGACATTTAGCGGATCCACATCTAGCTATGCGAAGTTAGGGCGGCCAACGGGATTTTCGCCACGACAGCATTCAATCAGAAGCGAAAAAGTCAAATCGTTGGGTGTTTTCTCAACACACTTCGTCCCGACCGAGTCTGATCAGGGAATTTATTGAGTTTCTTCCGCCTCAAAATCTCAAAAACGGCCACGTTCTGCCGCCAGGCACCCGAGCGGCCCATTTCTGCCACCCAACCTGAACCATCTGCTTCACGACGACTCAGCCTTTCAAACAGCCTCGTTCACAAGCTCGCAGCGTCAGCAAGGTAAGTCACCGCGCCCGCGGTAAAAACACTCGCTACCGCCCCGTGCTCGTCTGCCAAGGCTATCGCAACTCTTCTAAACATTGCGTATGACTCAGCGCGAACCGGCGTGTTTGGCGATACGAACACGTTCAACATGTCCCGTCGCACTACGCCACTGCCCGCCGAGGCGTCTCGGCCACGCCACTGCCCGCCGAGGCGTCTCGGCCAGGTTGGGTTGAAGTGTGGTTGTGGGTTGTTCAGACTCTCTGTGCGGCAGGCAGTTTTAGCTGTATTGCTGTGTTATCTGTTTTCGTTTGCTACACGCAATTGGAAAGAAGTTTTGATGTCCGTAAAATCTTTCAAGCACAATGTATCTGCTTTCGCCTTCGCGATGCTGGCCTGCCTTGCACAAATGGGCACTGCGGCTGAACTGCCGACCCGTCCGAACATTGTGCTGGTGATGGCGGACGACATGGGTTGGGGACAAACCGGATATTACAACCATCCGATCCTGAAGACTCCGAATCTTGATGCGATGGCAGCCACTGGGCTGCGATTCGACAGATTCTATGCCGGAGCGCCCAATTGTTCGCCTACTCGAGCAACCGTAATGACGGGGCGGACCAACGACCGCACCGGAGTACTTAATCATGGCGTGCCCTTGCGACCTCAGGAAATCACGGTTGCTCAGATGTTAAGCGAGGCTGGTTACCAGACGGCACATTTCGGCAAATGGCATCTGAATGGATTACGTGGTCCGGGAGTGCCAGTGCTTGGAAGCGACATTCGTAGTCCGGCAGCATTCGGGTTTCAAACGTGGCTATCAGTCACAAATTTCTTTGATCGAAATCCGCTGCTGAGTCGCATGGGAACGTTTGAAGACTTCAAAGGTGACTCTTCGGAAGTGGTAGTTGATCAGGCTTTAAAGTTTATCGGCGAAAGGGCGACTTCCGCAAAGCCGTTCTTCACGGTGATTTGGTACGGCACGCCTCATAGCCCGTTTGTTGCCGGCGACGAGGACAAAGCGGTGTTCGCCGAACTTGATAAAGCTTCGGCCAATCACTACGGCGAACTAGTAGCCATGGATAGAAGCATCGGCACGTTGCGGAAGGGCCTGCGTGATCTGAACGTTGCGAACAACACACTGGTGTGGTTCTGCAGCGACAACGGCGGACTGCCAAAGATTACTCCCGAAACAGTCGGCGGCTTGAACGGGTTCAAGGGCAGTGTGTACGAAGGCGGTCTGCGAGTGCCCGCGATTATTGAATGGCCGAGCGGAATTAGTAAACCGCGAATCACGAATTACCCGGCATGCACCATGGATATCCTGCCGACCCTGGTGGCGATTGCTGCGCCCCAAACGCAAATGCATTTGCGACCTCTGGACGGAATCAGCCTGCTGCCGTTGTTCAGCCGGGATATTCAGCGTCGAGAACAGCCGATCGGCTTTCGGCACACCGACCGTACCGCATGGATAGACAACAATTACAAGTTGTTGAAATCAAAACCCAGGGCCGCTGCATTCGAACTGTACGACCTTGAAAAAGATGCTTCTGAAACAACAAACATCATCGCCAGCCAAGCTGATGTTGCCAAACGCATGCTATCCGCCTGGGCAGCATGGAACGAATCCGTGGAAGCCAGTGTCGCGGGGCTGGACTACCCGGAAAAGAAAGTTATCCCGGCAGAACCGGGCCCGAAATCGTGGGTGGACGTTGACGACTATAAACCCTGGTTCAGTCAGTGGAAGAACCGCCCTGAATTCACAAGCCTGCTGAAGTAAACGACCAAAGCAAAACGATTCCGACTCAGCAGCAGCTCACGCCAAAGCTATATTCCGGACTACGAACAGCAGTGTGTATCAAGGCAGCCGGACGGCTCGATGTTGCTTTAACTGCGCCGCCATCCCACCCGCTTGCTCCGCTGTGGTTGCTGGCTTTGTAACTTAGGTGGCGTTCGGTCAAGAATGCGTTCATCGAGAATGCGTTCATCGAGAACGGACGCTTAGTAAAAACGGACCTCGGCCATCACAGATCCGCAATCACACTTCAGATGGACCTGCTTCGCACTTCTGCGGACACAGCAAACGCAATTGCGAGATATTTCACAGCTCGTGGCAGGTTTTGCCGGTAATTCGAGAAACATAGCTCGGCAATCTTAACGCAGCGGCATCGAGCGCCAATTCAGAAGGCTGTCAGCAGAATCCACTATTGAGCCGAACTGTCCGTGCGTCCAAATTTTTAAGTCGACGCGGGCGCTGTCGTTTTGCATCAGAGGATTGATGATGAATTTTCGCAAGGTCTTAGGGCTGATTGTTGCTGGCTGTATGCTGTTTTCCGTGGGCTGTGCATCAACAAAAACATCCAATACGGCTCGAACTGCTAAAGAACAAATGCTGTTGTCGAATGCAGTAGATCAGTCACTGGACAAAGTCGATTTCACCCCGATGTACGCCCAGAAAATATTTCTGGAAGAAAAATACCTGGACTGCGTTGATAAAGCGTATGTCGTCGGATCCGTTCGTCATCGCATTATGCGAGCCGGTGGTGTGCTAATGCCGGCGGTTGACGAAGCCGAAATTGTCATGGAACTTCGCAGCGGAGGCATCGGAACCGATTCCAGTGAATCGTTTCTTGGAACTCCGGAGATTGCGCTGCCTGGCATGTTGACCATTCCCGAAATACGACTTGCTGAACGCAAGTCACAGTTTGGTTATGCCAAGGTGGGTATGGTGTTGTACGACGCCAAAACTCGCCGGGTTCTGGGAGACGGCGGAATTTCAATGGCTGAATCGAACGACGATAACTGGACCCTATTTGGCGTCGGCCCTGTTCAGAGAGGTTCGCTAAGGCGAGATGTAACTCGAGCTCGGACGACCTCACCTTCGATGCATCGGCGAGAACTGCCGACCACAGTCGCTTTTGCTCCTCGTTCTGATTTTGCTGAAGAACCCTCCATACAGTTTGCCAGTGATGCAAAAGAAAAGCAGTAGGGCCGGACATCTTTGATGTGTCAGATCAGGGTGTGGTCCAGACCGGGCCAAACTTTTTTTGTTCAGTGAAGTACGCCGAGTCAATTAAGGGCTCGGCAGTTGATGCCGCAGACTGACATATTCCTGCCGGAGTGTGACGTTGACTGGTCTACCTGGACAGGAAAAAAGTTGTAATCGTCACAGGCCCCACGGCCAATCGCCGATTTGAGGCAGATAAGAACAACCAGAACAATTCCCCTGGGGTGGAATCGAAAGAAGAAGAACATGCTGATGATCAACTTAATAAGAATCCGGACCGCCTTCATCGTTCTGTTTTGCTGCTGCTCTCTAGCCACTGATGGGATGGCCGATCAGGTAAACTGGTCGACCGACGTGGAAGCAGCCCTGCGTTCAGCCAACGATTCAGGACGCTTGGTACTGATGAAGTTCACTGCGGACTGGTGTGGTCCCTGTAAGAAAATGGAACGTGAAACATTTTCGCAGCCGGAAGTTGCCGAACTTGTCAATCAACAGTTTGTACCGGTATTGGTCAATTCGGACACGCACAAGGCGTTGATGGATCATTTAAAGATCACAGGCCTTCCGACGGTGCTTGTTGTTTCACCTGACATGGTGATCCTTAATCGCATGCAAGGATTCCAGACTGCACAACAACTGTACCCGCAGCTTCAAAACGACATCGCGAAATTTACAGCGGCCAGTCAGACAACTGTCGCAGGCGTGCCCAGCCCTACTGTTTCGCCGGCTGCACTTGCAGCCGGTCCGCCAATGCCGACACAAGCTAATCCGTTCTCAACAGCATCTCTGCCAAAGCAGCAGTCTGTAGCGGTTGAACCTCCGGCCTTTGAAGGTTTCTGTCTACCTTCGGTTCAGGAAAGCCGCAGTCTGGTTTCAGGAACTCCCCAGTTTCAGTTGAAGTATCACGGGAAGACTTTGTACTTCCAGAACAACGCACAGCTGGAGAAATTCCAGGCCAACCCTGATCGGTTTTTCCCGATGAACGATGGCGCATGTACCGTCACGCTCGTTGAATCGAAGCAGAACGTTGAAGGCAAGCTGGAATATGCTGCCATGTTTCGAGGTCGCCTGTGGTTTGCCAGCAGCGCAGAGAACATGCAGAAGTTTGTGAAGAGCCCCGCTGCCTACGCAAACGCCGTGACAGCGCAGTAAACGTAAGCGAGGCGCAGCTTGCGTTGGCTATAGTCCCCGTTAATCCCGGCCGACCGTTCGAATTCAATCAAAGCTGGCGACTGGCTGCAGATGGCGCTTAGTGCATTTTGAAACTCGCCAAAGCAAATACTCGGTTCCGAGTGCGCTTGGAATTCTACGCGGCAGCTTGCTATAGGTTGAGAGTAATTTTCGGCAACAGGTTTTCAGATGAGCGGTAGCGGCATGCAGTTTCGAACTTTGGGAAATAGTGATCTGAATCTCAGTGTGATTGGCCTTGGAACATGGGCCATTGGTGGCGGCGACTGGAAGTTTGGCTGGGGCGACCAGGACGAACGCGAAGCCATCGATACCATTCAGAAAGCGGTTGAAGTCGGAATCAACTGGATTGACACAGCCGCCGTGTATGGCCTGGGGCAAAGTGAGATTCTGGTTGGTAAAGCTCTGGCGCAGATTCCGTCAGCCAGTCGGCCCATCATTGCTACAAAATGCGGACGCACAAATCTGGGCGGCGGTGAAATTGGCAAGTGCCTTAAACGGGACAGTATCATCGCGGAATGCGAAGGCAGCCTGCAGCGACTAAACCTGGATTGCATCGATCTGTATCAGATGCACTGGCCAGAGCCGGACGAAGACATCGAAGAAGGCTGGCAGACACTTGTTGAACTGAAACAGCAGGGCAAAGTTCGACACATCGGAGTTTCCAACCATAGCGTGAGTCAACTGGATCGGCTGCAGGCGATACATCCCATCACGTCGCTGCAACCTCCATACAGCATGATTGCTCGTGATGTGGAAGACAGCATTCTGCCAAATTGCGGTCAGCAGAACATCGGCGTTGTTTGTTATAGCCCAATGGGTAAAGGACTGTTGACGGGTTCGTTTTCCACTGAACGGGTTGCCGCGCTTTCAGAAAAAGATCACCGGCGTCTGGACCCACGTTTTCAGTCGCCGCAGCTGGAAGTCAACCTTGAATTCGTGCAGCAGCTGGGAATGATCGCGGACGGACTGGGCTGGACGCTGCCTGAACTCAGCATTGCATGGGTGCTGCGGCGCAAAGAGTTAACATCGGCCATTGTGGGGGCGCGCCGACCGGAACAGATTGCTCAGACTGTAATCGCGGGCGGCCGTTGCCTGGATGAAACATCAGTAGCCGCCATCGATTCGCAAATCGCGAAACGCGACACCGCACTGGCTGCCCTCGGGGCGTTCGATAAGCCTCGGGTTTGATGTCGTTGCCTCGGGCGTTTCCTAAAGTGTGAGACTCTTCCGGAGGACTTGATATTCCTAGGCGTATATTTATAAAAGCCAGTACGACTAATTGCAGTGGAGCCATGGTGACTGTGTTCTATGCTTTCCGTAAGCGGAAGTCCCAAAAAAATGGAGCGATCGTGGGACTCATATTCCGGCTGTGAATGTTCGTAAACCATGCGTTTTTGAAAAACGAACTCGCTGTCACCGTGAATCACACTCACTGGGAGATACGGCCTTCGCAATGTGTTTACGTAGGCGATGGCCCACAAATTCCATGTCAATCACGCAGGTCTCACCTCCGCGTGGACACACCGAAACTCGCGTGCCAATGTTAGCTTTTTGTTTGGCCAACAGATTGTGGACCGATCGGTGGCTTAACGCCGGAATTCCGGTAGCATGTCTAAACGGTCTAATTTGGCTATCAACAGGACCGTGACTCAATACTGGCTGGGTGTCTGGATATAAAGCCTGAGACTACTCTCCCTTGTTGGGGCGCCACCTATTGTAGCAATGGCAGTAACGCGATATGCGGTAAGAGTCGGGAAGAACAACTCAGGCTGTAACGGCGGCAAGTGTCGCGTCTACTTGTCCGATTGGCAAGTAGCAGTGGTTTGTTGGGGAATTACCGCCTGATTATAGATGTGCATATTAGTTCCGAGCGTCTTACGTGTGCCATATGATTGCGAGCCCGTGACCGTTTAGTTCTACAATCGAATACGCTTTCAGTTAACCAAACCTTCACCAAGGAAAGACCAAAGATGAAGACAGGAAGATACAGACTGGCGATGCTGGTTCTGCTCGCGGCAATTTCCTTTGTGCCAGCGGATGTGACCGCACAAGCACAACAGGGGATGAGTAGTTATGGAAGTCCGCGGCAGTATTATTCCGGATGGTCAAAGCATCCGACTCGAGACTACCACTTTCGCCGAATGTACTACAAACCCACCGTAAACTATGTCGGTTACAAGCATCACTATGTGATCTACTACCCGACTCAGCCAAAGCACTGCTACTTTTACAATCCCTACAAGAAATCATATTGGGGACGCTGTGCCATAGAACACGGCGGACTGTATTCAATGCTGGCTCAAGAAGATCGACGGCCGACTGTTCAGGAAATTCCGGAATCGGCATTTCCTCCGCCATCAGATCCTCCATTCATTCCGGACGGACAAGACGGATTGCGAATGGATCTGCCACCGGACGACCTTCCGTTCCAGTAATTGATCCTGAACCTTCCGTAACTGACCAACTGTTGTTATGTGCTCCGGCGCGATGACACCGGTATTCAGTTGCGGATTTTTATTACTAAATATTATCACGCTCTTTTGCATTTCAATGAGACGGAACACCCGGAATGATTCACGTCACCAGTAACGCGCAGACACCTTCTACAGGCGGAGCCAGTAGAGTGGCCTTTTTTATTAAGCCCCGACTTTTATGTGCATTGATGATGATGCCGGCGTGCTTTGTTTTCCCGATGTCCCAGGCCACAGGTGATGAAATCAGCGACCTTGCCGTGGCGGGCACTGAACTTCTAAAGACGCGTTGCTACGGTTGTCATGGTGAAAAATTTAACGGCAGCGCGCAGTTCAATGTGATGGATTCCGCCGGCCTGTTTGAACACGGTTACATTGTTCCTGCCAATCTGGGCGAATCAATAATGTGGCAGAGAATCGAATCAGAAGAAATGCCACCCGAAGATTCCGGCGTGCCGCCATTAACAAACGAAGAGAAGCAGGTTCTGGAAAGGTGGATCGCAGCCGGCGGGCCTCAGGTAAAGCGACTGGAACGGCCGTTCAAGCCATATTCCAGCCTGATTACAGACATTCACGCCGACCTTATTCAAGCGTCGCGGGATGATCGGGCTTACTATCGCTACTTTTCGCTGACGCATCTCAGCAACAATTACACAAAGGTCAGTCAATTTGACATGCGGCTGTATCGAGCTGCTTTCTCCAAAGCCATCAACAGCCTGAGTTACGAGCCGGACATCTACATTCCGGTATTTATCGACAAGGAAGAAACCGTCTTTCGGATCGACATGCGCCAGCTGGGCTGGGACTTTGACACGTGGAAGTGGCTGATAGGACAGTATCCCTACGGCATGCATTTCCATAACGACGAAAATGAATCAATCGCCAGTCTGGACGAGCAGATTGACGATCTGTCGGGAACTCATCTGTGCTGGATGCGGGCGGACTGGTTTATCAACGCGGCCACGCGTCCTCCGGTATACGACCACTTTCTGAAAATTCCCGAAAACATAGATGAACTCGAAAGACGGCTGAACGTCGATTTCGATCGGAACTACCGTGAAAACAGGATTCAACGAGCTGGATTTGCAACCAGCGGTGTTTCCAATGGAAATCGGATGGTCGAAAGACATGCAGCTCTGCACGGCTATTACTGGAAAAGTTACGACTTCGCAGATAAGGGCGCCAGCGGAAACCTGTTTCGCCTGCCATTGGGACCGGAATTCCCTAACAACGAATATCCCAATCTTGCGTTTCAGCATGACGGCGGCGAAATGATTTTCAGTCTGCCAAACGGACTGCAGGCTTACATGTTGACCGACGCAAAAGGGAATCGAATTGAAAAGGGGCCCATCGAAGTTGTTCGCGATTCGAAAGAAACCGCGGGGACTCCTGAAGTGCTAAATGGACTCAGTTGCATGCATTGTCACCGGCACGGGATGATTGAATTTCAGGATACAGTTCGAGATGGAACCGGTGTCTTTGGCGATGCTCGCCGCAAGGTTCGGAACATCTATCCGCCACATGAAGAAATGGCCCGCTTCGTTACTGGAGACAGCAAACGATTCCTGAACGCTCTGGATCAGGCAACATCGGTGTTTCTAAAAGTAGGTGTCGATGGCGAACGTGATATTCGCGAATTTGCAGAACCCATCGGGGCCGTTTGCAGATTCTATCAGCGCGATCTGACGCCTGAATCGGCCGCCTTCGAACTGGGAATTGCTTCTCCGGAAGAACTACAGAATCAGGTGAAATTTAATCGAGAACTGTCCAGACTTGGTCTTGGCCCGCTGGCCAACGGGGCCACCATCAAACGAGCTGACTGGGAAAACACAGAGGCGTTTGTGTCGCCGTTTCAGGAAGCAATGAGAATTATGGGGCTCGGCACACCGGTCAACTAAATAAGACATTCACAATCGATCCGCCGATCAATGGGGGCCTGTCGACCTTGACGAACTGTCCTCTGGACTTGTTTCGACCGAACCTGATTACCAACAACTGACACGCGGCGCGTTACACGGAGAGCGCGTTACACGGGGAATATTTCAAATATGACATCCACGCGACTTAACAAGATGCTGCTTGTCGCACTTTTACTGACTGCTAACTGCGGACGTCTTCAGGCGGCAACTCTAGACAGTGCTGTCGGCGACACAGTTGACAGGATTTGTCTTTATCTAAAATCCAAGGGTGAAAGTCAGATTTCCATTGGCCAGTTTATGGGTCCCAAAAATGGCTTCGCGACATCCGGTCCGGGAATTGCGGACATGTTTCTGCAACATTTTCGTCGACAAAATATATCCGTCGTTCCGCGAGCCAACGTGGGATTGAAAGGCGAATATGCTCTGGATCAAATGCGTGGCGACGCTGTCGGAGTCAAGATCACGGGCAGCCTGACGGATCCGGAAGGAGACGTGCTGACAGATTTCACCTTCAGCGCTGATGGAGGAAATTCGCACACGATCGAAAAGACGATCAACCACCAGGAAGACGTCGTGCAGTTGCTGGGTGTCACCACCGATCTGTACCCGGAAGATGCCGATCAGGATCGTAACCGCGATCTGAAAAAACGAATTCTTCACCCGGAATTACACATTGATGGAACGCGATGTTCTGCATCAAAGCGAAGCCCCTATCGAATTGAAATTCTGATAAATGGTCGCCCTGCTCCGATCGACGTGACCGATGGGCTGGGCTTTGTAAAGATAAATCGAGGCGACATTTACTCGGTGAGAATTTACAACGAAAGCGATTACGACGCTGCAGTTCGTTTTTCAATTGACGGACTGAATGTATTTGCTTTCACCGACCTTCGTGAACCTGACGGAACGCCGCTTTACAGTTTTTATATCGTGCCGAAAGGTAAGGTCGTCGAATTGAAGGGCTGGCACAAAAATAACGAAACAGTAAATTCATTTCGTGTGACCAGCTATGCCGACAGCGCGGCCGCAACGATTCATCACAACAGTAACATCGGCACCATTACAGCAGTGTTTTCTGCCGCATGGCCGAAGGGTGGCAAAAAGCCAGACGACGAAGACTTTACCGCCAAAGGTGAACCCAACGCGACTGGCTTCGGTCCGCCTTTAACTCAGGTCGTTCAGGAAGTACAACGTGAAATCGGCAGGCTGAGAAGTTCGATCAGCCTGCGGTATTCAAAGTAGTCGTATCGAAGAAAAGAGTGTCAGGAACTTTTTTCACAGAGCTAATGGAACATTGAATTCGCGGAAGAAAGTTCCCGACACTTTTTTCGGCCGGATTATGAAAGCTGAAGGGCCCCGGACATGACCTTGTCATTCCATTCATATCGAATATTCACCCGTTCTGTTCTACTGGCACTGCTGTTTTGTACAGCGAACTGTCTGCTCGGCGGAAATCCCGGGTTAGCCCAGGATGTCCCGCGGCCTCCTGCACCAACTAACGATCCCGGTGATCCACCAATATTGCCTCCAGATCTGCCGGGCAGCGGCGGACTTACACAAGGACCGCCACCGCCCGTACGGGCAGCCCCTGGCCGCGGTCCGGCACCACCGCCGAATGAACTGCCTCCCGGAAGGCCGGGATCGGGTTCTCCGAACACCAATAGTGCAAATGGCCCAAACGCGCCAATCCTTTTGGAGGACGCGCCGGCACCTGGCAATGCACCGATGCTTCCCGGCGGTAGTCCTGCTGCGGGTGGAAGCATTGCCGGCGGGGCTCCGATACTTGGCGAGCCATCAGGAATCAGTGTGTCTGTGGCCCTCGTTCCTGGCGATGACATGACTTCATCTCCCGAGCTGATTATTGAAGCAGGCGGGTTCCTGGGACCAATTTCAGATGTAGCAATCAGCAACGACAGTCGGCTGATTGCAGCCACCGGTGACAAGGTTGTGAGAATCATTGATTCCGCAACGGGCACTGTGATTAATACTCTGCGAGGCGATCGATCGCGAACTTCGTATGGCATCACAAACTGCGTTGAATTTTCGCCAGACGGTCAGTTCCTGCTGGTCGGAGTGTCCGATGACCGTGCTCATGGGTCCATCCGCGTTTATCGTCTGGACAACCTGGACGAGATCCATCAGTTGCTTCCGGGTCACGATTCAGCCTGTGAAAAAATTGCATTTTCACGCGACGGCCAGTACATGGCGACAGTTGATGGTGATGGTCAGCGAATTTTGTGGGACTGGCCGCGTCGAAGTATTCTGAAGAAGATCCCGGCTGGAAATCCTGACAAGCCGATTGTCGACGTTCTGCAGTTTGCCGATTCAGAACCCTACCTTCTATCTGTCGAGCATGACGGGCCGCACGTTTATCGCGTCCCTGATGGCAAATCAATTTCAGCCAGCGAATATATGCCTCCTAAACTTTTGGGATGGATGTCTGCCATCCTGCGGCAGCAGGTCGCGTGGCCGTTTACCATGGCACGTTCGCCTCGATGTTTCGAACTGCAGCTTGATCGCAACAAGTGGGCTGCTGCAGGTATTGGATCTCAAAACGGCCGCAGTCGGCCATGGGTTGCAGTGTGGCCCGCTCGAAAGATGACGAATGCAAATATGAACTATGCGCCATCGACGACATATCTTGGACATACGTGGGAAGTTTTCGCTGTCGCCATAAGTCCTCAAAACGACTTCGCCGTCAGTGGCGACAAGTTTGGCGAAATTCACATCTGGGATGCTCAAACGGGGACGGCTCGCCACAAGATTGTCAGCCAGGGGCAGCCAATCTATGACGCCGCGTTTTCAGTTGATAATGATCAGATTGCTTTCGGCACAAAAGCGGACGTCGCACACTGGGGATTCAACAGTTACGGCCAGACGACTCACGTGCTTGACCTGAAACACCGAGTCATTCAAAAACGAGACGCGCGATCGATCAACATCGTTCCCGAACTGATCGCGGCCAACGGTCGAACGGTGCAACCGAAAGCCCCAGCCACTGGCGAACAAAGCTATCATATGTCACTGTCCGGCAATGGGCGGGAAACACAATACCGCTTGCCGAGTGGTCGAATTCCAAGCTGCTACACGTTGTTAAATGGTGAAACGCTGGGCGTCCAGACTCCGGTTTTGTATTCAGATAATCTTGGTTTTCTGGCGATGTGGAATACCGCCGGTGATGAACTTCGTCGCGCCTACCGAGGCCATGAATCGATGGTCACTTCTATCAGCCCATCCACAAACGGAAAAGTGTTTGTGACGGGATCAACCGATCGCACCATTCGAATCTGGAGCCTGCTGAATCACAAGCCTACTGGTATTTTCGATTTCAAATACGAAAACACGTCGGTCATCAGTGTCCGCCGAGGATCATCGTCTGCAAATGTCGGTGTGCAGGTTGGAGATCGAATCGTTTCAGTCGAAGGCCACAAACTTGACGACATTTATGAAATGATGCTGTACAACCGTTTCGACTACAAGCCCGGTCAGTCCGTGGCCGTCACAATGAAACGTGGCGAAAACGAATACGCCTACAAGATGACTCTGGACGAGGGATTCGACTATGTCGAACCGTTGTTAAACGTTTTCATTGGCGATAACGACCAATGGATCATCTGGACGCCTCAGGGATATTACGACTGCAGTCCCGGCGCGGACCAATTGATTGGATGGCACGTTAATCAGGGACCAGACAAAACTGCGTTGTTTTTCCAGGCTCAGCAGTTTCGGAAACAGCTGTATCGACCGGATATCATTAATCAGGTAATTGAAACCGGAGCATTTCAGCAGGCTGAAGACATCGCAAATAAAAACCGGCCTAATCCTCCACGACCGATTGACCTGAATTCTCGCGACACGTTTGCACAGAATCAGCCGCCGACGGTGAAAATCACAAGTCCGGTCACAAACGAAACCTTTGATGATCCACGAGTCACAATCGAAGCGTCTGTGCTGGCGACAAATAATCTGCCAATTACTCGAGTGACGCTGCTTCACAATGGAACTCCTGCAAAAGTATTTCGGCCGGACGGTCAGAGCGAATCGGCTGGGTTCGATATATCTCACCGTCTGCGGCTGTTTCCCGGGCGAAACGAAATTTCCTTTGTAGCCGAAAACTCGGTTGCCACGTCCTCAGTTGACAGCAGCCGAATCAGCCTTAATTCTCCCGCGGCAGAAGAAAAGTCGAAAGTCTTTGTGCTGGCCATTGGGATTGGCGATTACGCCCTGAATGGAATGGGTGTTGAAAATCTGAAATATGCAGCGGATGACGCTGCGGCCTTTGCCGAGGCTGTGAAAAAGCACGGCGACGGAAGGCTTTACAGCAGTGTCGAATCTAAGCTTCTGCAGAATGCAAGTGCCGACCGTGCCGGCGTTTTAGACGGCCTGCAATGGCTGGTTGATAACGTGAAGCCAGGCGACGTTGTGATGCTGTTTTGTTCTGGACATGGTTTTCTGGACGACCGGGATAATTTCTATCTTGGTACTCACGAAGTCGACCCGGACAAACTGCGTTCCACGGCTGTATCGTGGCGAGAAGTGACCGGAATATTGCACGAAGAACTTCCTGCCTGTAAACGAATCGTGTTTCTCGATGCCTGCCATGCTGATGGAATCGGCACTGCAGTTTCGGCCAACCCGCTTCACGACCTGGCGGCACCGGAAATGGGAACCGTTTTCTATGCATCGTGCACAATGCAGCAAAAAAGCTTTGAAAACGACGAATGGCAACACGGCGCGTTTACCAGAGCAATTCTGGATGTGATCAACGACAAGTCCGCAGACGTTCGCCCCAAGACCGGCGACGGACTTGTCAGTACTTTGGAACTGGCAATGGGCGTGATCGATAAGGTAAGCGTGATGACCGGCAATCGCCAGAATCCGGTTGTCTATTCTCCAGACCGCTTGAATCAAATCAACGTTCTTGAGTTCGAAAAATAGCCGGATAGTTTCTGACGGCGAAGACCTGTTAACATCGATTAGTAAAGTCATATGATTGATCACTTAGGCCAAGGAGAAACCATCATGAAAAATGTACTTTTGACCGGCATGCTTGTCTGCGGACTACCCGCCATCGCGGACGCACAGAATGACCTTCAGAAAATCGGGCAATTCCTGCAGGGGTTGCAGGAAATGCAGGAGGATGGGGGCCAGGACGATGGCTTTCAGAATGGTCAGCCGCAGACCTTGCCCTATAAAGCGGGCGGTCCGAATTCGTCAGGTAATCAAAATCAGGGCAACTTCCAGCCAAATAATTTCTTTGGACCGCAAAATGGTATGACGCCTGGACAGGGACAGGGACGCGTTACTTACCCGAACGGCACGTACCCCAATGGAACATATCCGAACGGTACATACCAAAACGGCAACTTCCAAAATGGAACATACCCGAATGGCATGCACCCAAACGGAACGTATCCCGGTAACGGCCGCACTGTGTATCCTGATCCTCCGGGGGGTCCGCCGCGAGTTTACAGCCAATTGCCTATTGTAATCCGCTGTTCGCCGAATGCTCCGGGAGTCTGCGACTATCGTTTGATTACCGATAAGGGTTCGAGTTTTCCGTACAAGATCGGTCCAGGGCAGACTCAGAACCTAACCGAATCAACAGACTGGTCCGTCAGCTACACTCCTGCTCCAGGCATGCCGACAAAAACGTATCGGCTTCGCGGCGGCAAGGCCTACGAGATTCGCAAACTGGACGGATCATGGCAGTTGTACATGGTGCCATAATCTTCGTTGTCGCTGAAACTGCGGTTTCAGGGCGACTCAGTCTATTGAACGACGGTGAACCGTAGTGCTACTGGCACGCAGCGAAAGCGCGTGAATTGCCAGTGATGCAGGAACTCACTTGCAGCCGCTGCCGGTAGACGGCGCCCATTGATAAACAACCAAGTCATCATGGCTACTGGTTGAGTAAAATGAAATAGAACGACGTTCGCGGACTATCGTCTCCCTAACTGCCCGATGAAATTTCTGTGTCAGGGTAGGGAATCTTCCGTTCATTTGTCACAATACGAATTCGGCGCTGCCGCCTGCAGTGTGGGGACGGTTCGTTTCGTGATTGTGGCAGATGAATATGAGATCCCATTTAGATACCCCGAGTGAACTCAGAACCCGGCTCGTCCTGCGCCGGTCCGGCGTTGCGTGGTGTTTTTCCCTTCTGGCAACCCTGCTGTTGTTGGTCGCGTCAAACAACACGCTGCTTGCTCAGGAACACCAGGTTGACTTCAACGCTGAAGTTCGTCCCATTCTTTCAAACACGTGTTTTCACTGTCATGGGCCGGACGAAAACACGCGAAAAGCCGATTTGCGGCTGGATCAGAAACAGGGTCTGTTTGAAGACCGCGGCGGTTATGCAGCCGTTAAGCCCGGGAATGTTACTCTCAGCGAGCTGATTCGCCGCATCCGATCGACTGATCCGGACGAAATGATGCCTCCGCCGGATTCCAACAAGTCCATAACCGCAGCACAGCAGGACACCTTGATCCGCTGGGTAAAGCAGGGAGCGACTTGGAAACAGCATTGGGCGTTTGTGGCGCCGGAACGTTCTGAAGCCCCGCAAACTGCCGATTCGAAATGGTGTCGCAACGAAATTGACCGCTTCGTGCTGCAAAAAATCGAAGCAGCCGGATTGACGGTGTCCAAGCCCGCTGAACCGCATATTCTGCTGCGTCGTCTGTATCTGGACCTGATCGGCCTTCCGCCAACACCTGCAGAAACTGACCACTGGCTTAGTAAAATCTGCGGCCCCCAGGCTTCGGCAATTGATGCATCGGAATCATCCTCAAGCTCGGCAGGCATCACAATAACGGGCGAACTTAACGAAGCCGCCTGGCAGGAACTGATCGGTCATTTGCTGGCGTCGCAACACTACGGCGAACGCTGGGCTCGCCGGTGGCTGGATCTTGCTCGGTATGCAGACACGAACGGTTACGAAAAGGATCGGGATCGCAGTATCTGGCCATATCGAGACTGGGTAATCAACGCCATCAACAACGACATGCCGTTCGATAAATTTACCATCGAACAACTGGCGGGCGACATGTTGCCGAACGCAACAGTCAGTCAGAGAATCGCAACGGGTTTTCACCGAAACACGATGCTGAACGAAGAAGGCGGCATCGATCCTATGGAGTTTCGTTATCACGCTATGACTGATCGAGTCGCGACAACGGGTACCACGTGGCTGGGACTAACTCTAGGTTGCTGCCAGTGCCACACTCATAAATACGACCCCGTTTCACACACTGAGTACTATCAGATATTCGCATATCTGAACAACGCCGACGAACCGTTGCTGGACCTGCCGGACGCGAAACTTAACGAAGCCTGGCAGAAAAACATCGCAAAGGCAGACGAACTTCTAACTGCGTTACCTAACATGTGGCCCGTTGATGAACTTGACCACGTCGCCTCAAAAATTACTCGTGCCGAAGCCGACGGCCAGCAAACGGTAAAGGTCATCGGTGAATCCAGCATTGCAGTTTCCGACGCTAATCCCGATGCATCAACCTATGTTGTTGATCTGCAGGCGAGCAACTGTGTGTTTGACAGTATTCGATTGGATACTAAAGCCACTGGCAGAAGTCGTGGACCAGGCAGAACGCCTCACGGCAACTTTGTGTTAAGCGAAATTGTTTTCGAAGTCATCGAAAACGGGGGCGTGGCCATACGGTTGCCAGTAACGTCGGCGACGGCCAGCGTCGAGCAATCAAGCTATGAAATCGGCAAAGCGTTTGACGCAAACGAAGACACAGGCTGGGCCATTCATGGTGCCGGCGGAGTTCCAAAATCAGCCGTCGCCACATTTGATCTGGATTTTTCCGGGGTCACGCTGCCGCTGCCGGATAACGCCATTTTGCGAGTGACGTTGCAGCAGTTATCAGGTGGTAAACACACGATCGGCAACTTCGGTCTTTCGCTGCTGCGGCAGCGTACGCCCGAACAGGTCGAAGAACAAAAGCATCAGCAACTTGCCGCTGCCTTTGCTGAATGGCGACGAATAGAAGTCCCCCATGCGGTCGACTGGAGAATTCTAATCCCCACCGCAGCGACATCGAATCTGCCGATCCTCACGATTCAGGACGATCATTCAATCTTCGCCAGCGGAGACACGGCCAAGCGCGATGACTACATGATTACTCTGGCGGCCTCCGACCGTCCAATTACGTCCTTGCGACTGGAAGCATTGCCCGACCTACGCCTGCCCGCTGGCGGCCCAGGATCGACATACTACGAAGGGACGTTGGGAGATTTTTATCTAACTGAGATGTCAGCAAAATCCGGAAGCAAAGAGTTTCCGTTTTCTGCCGCGACTCAGACATACTCAAAAAACAGGTTCGGCAGCAATCCCGCTACCGCCGCTTTGGCAATTGATAATGACATCCAAACGGGCTGGTCCGTCCACGATCGTCAGGGAGCGGCTCACGTCGCAGTGTTTGTGTTTGCAAAACCGGTGCCAGCCAATACGCCTGTAACGATTCACATGTCGTTCGGGCGACATTTCGCAAGCTCTCTGGGACGTTTTCGTTTTTCAGCGACAGATGCTGCTAAGGCTCCGGAAGCCAGAATGTATTCGCCGGAAGTGGCGTCGTTACTTTTGCAGCCGGAACATCTGTTAACTCAACGCGAAGAGCAACTATTACAGAACGCGTTTCTAACTTCAACACCGGAACTCAGTCAACAGTCGGAAACAATTCGCAAGCTAAGAATGCGTCCTGCGGCGACATCGTCTCTGGTGCTGCAAAGTCGTCCGCCCGAACACACTCGACCAACATTTCGACATCATCGAGGCGAATATCTGCAGCCGAAGGAGCCCGTCACCGTCGGACTTCCCAGCGTGTTAATTCCATCCGGGCAGGATGCTCCCAAGAACCGACTTGAATTCGCGAAATGGCTTGTTTCGACACAGAATCCGTTGACGGCTCGAGTAGTTATCAACAGGCATTGGGCGGCATTCTTCGGGACAGGAATTGTTAAGACACTCGACGATTTCGGGCTGCAGGGAGAATCGCCCAGCCATCCTGAATTACTCGACTGGCTGGCAGTGTCGTTCGCAACCGATGATAACTGGTCGCTGCGAAAGCTGCATCGTCGGATTGTGAGCAGCGCGACCTATCGTCAGGCTTCGAAGGCTACTGCCGACGCTGTGCACATGGATCCCGACAATCGTCTGTTGACTCATGCAAACCGAATTCGTCTGGATGCGGAAATTATTCGAGATCAGCTGCTGTTGGCAGCTGGCGTGCTTTCTCCAGAAGTCGGTGGGCCTCCGGTGCGACCGCCACAACCGCAGGGAGTCACCGAATCGGCGTACGGAAGTCCCAGCTGGACAGCCAGCAAAGGTACCGATCGTTACCGCCGCAGTCTATACACCTTCATCAAACGGACGGCACCGTTCGCCATGTTCAGTACGTTTGACGCGCCCAGCGGAGAAGCCTGCATTGCCGATCGCGATCGCAGTAACAGTCCATTGCAGGCGCTCACACTTCTTAACGATGTAATGTTGATGGACCTTGCACAGCAGGCTGGTCGGCACTTGATGGAGCGTCGTGAAACCGATAGTACAACTCAGCTGCTGACTGCCCTGTTCCGCAGAACGCTCGTTCGTTTGCCAACCACCGATGAACTTCAACTGCTGGAACAGTTCTATGAAGAACAGAGGACCGCATTTGCGACTGATTTCATCCGTGCCGCAGCGTTTGTTGGGCTCGAAAGTGCGGAAAACACGGACTCTCAACAACTCGCGGAACAAGCGGCGTGGACCGCGACAGCTCGAGCTGTTTTTGGTTTGGACGAAACGCTTTCTCGAGAATAGTGGCTGACGACAATTCACAGGCGAGCAACACCCACGGTGCTCGGGGAGAACATTCGACCATGAATACACAACTTGCACGCCGCTGGTTTTTATCGCAATGCGGGCTGGGACTTGGCACGGCGGCGCTGTCGCAACTAACCAGTGCCGCCAATGGAAACACTACGGCAGACAGCACTGACCTGTCGGCTCGAATGCCGCATCGTGAACCAAAAGCCAAAGCCGTCATTCATCTGTTTATGGCTGGTGCGCCCAGTCAGCTGGAACTGTTCGACGAAAAGCCGACACTGACACAGTTTGAAGGACGCCCGCTGCCAAAATCCGTGATCGGCGATCAGCGATATGCATTTATTCAGCCGGATGCCGCCGTTCTGGGACCGCAGTTCAAATTTGCCAAACATGGTCAGTCGGGTGCGAATATCTCTGAAGCGATGCCATTTCTTTCAGACATCGCCGACAACATCTGCCTGATCAAATCGCTGCACACAGACCAGTTCAATCATGCTCCTGCGCAGATTCTTCTGAACTCGGGCTTCTCGCAACCGGGCCGACCGTGCATCGGTTCGTGGGCGTTGTATGGACTGGGCGCGGAAACTCAAAATCTGCCTGCATTTGTTGTGATGAGCACCGGAGCGGGGCTCAGTGGCGGAGCTGCTCTGTGGTCCAGCGGTTTTCTGCCGGGAGTTTACAACGGAGTTCGGTTTCGCAGCCAGGGCGATCCCATCCTGAACGTGAATAATCCACCAGGCGTTTCTGACCAGTTGCAGGGCGACACGTTTTCGCTGATCAACAAGCTTAATCGCGAACGCATGAAGGCTGTCAACGATCCGGAAATCGCGACTCGTATTGCCAGCTTCGAAATGGCCGCGAGACTGCAAACGTCGGCTCCGGAACTAATGGATCTGAAAAAAGAATCCCAGCACACTCTGGATTTGTATGGATGTGACCCGGACAAGCCATCGTTCGCGCGTGCCTGCCTGCTGGCTCGCCGCATGGTGGAACGTGGCGTGCGATTCATCAATATTTATCACAGTGGCTGGGATGCTCACAGCAACGTCAAAGGCAACGTGACAAACAACTGTAAAATAACCGATCAGGCGTCGGCGGCACTGGTGAAAGACCTGCAGGAACGAGGTCTTCTGGATGATACTTTGGTTGTGTGGGGTGGTGAATTCGGTCGAACGCCGATGGTTGAATCCAATGCGGCATTGGGGCGTTCGCTGGGCCGCGACCATCATCCTCAGGCATTCACAATGTGGATGGCAGGCGGAGGCGTCAAATCGGGCATAACGGTGGGTGCGACAGACGATTTTGGCTTTCATGTGGTGGATTCTCCGGTTCATGTGCACGATCTTCAGGCAACCCTGCTACATCTGATGGGACTTGACCACGAGCGGTTGACTTTCCATCACGCGGGACGAGACTTCCGTCTGACCGATGTTCACGGAAACGTGGTCAGGGAAATTCTGGCGTGATGCCAGACTGTAATATCACCAACAACAAGAGCTCTGATGGCGAAAAAGGGTAAGAAAAAAGGCAACAGCAAAGGTGGGAAGAAGGTCCGTGTTGACATTCGTCGTAACAAGCAAACGCGTGCTCGTGATCAAAACCTGACCCACGAACTGCTTAGCGACGAAGTCGCCGCAGAAGATGCCAGCAACGAGGAACGCTTCAGTGGCAAGGGTACACTGTCACGGCGGCGGACGCTGGTCGGAGTCGAATCGGATGGCAATCAGTTTGTGCGGACTGTCGACACCGTTGGGTGTATGACGGGTCGAGTCACCAGCTTTGTCGGACTAAACTGCCGAGTTCAATCTGACGAAAACGGTCGCGAATACGAATGCACCATTCGAGGAATTCTGCGAACGCTTGCCCGAGATAGCCGCAATGCTGTCGTGACGGGTGATCGAGTTCTTTTTCGTCTGGAAGGCGATTCTTATCAGGGAGTCATCGAACGGGTCGAACCGCGGCACGGCGTGCTGTCTCGGAACAGCCATGGCCGCGAACACATTCTGGTTTCGAATATCGATCAGGTGTTGATTGTTGCTTCGGCCGCCGATCCCGACCTGAAACCAAACCTGATCGACCGCTACTTAGTTATGGCCGAACGTCATCAGGTAAAAGCCATAATCTGCATCAACAAGATCGACCTTGTCGATCCGGTAGCACTGCAGAAAGTCGCGTCAATCTATGGCCGACTCGGCTATGCCGTTGTGCTGACCAGCATAAAAAACGGCAGCGGTATTGATCATCTGCGGAAGCTGCTACATCAGCGTCAGACGGCATTAAGCGGGCAAAGCGGAGTCGGAAAATCGTCACTACTGAACGTCGTCGATTCCACGCTAAACCTGGACACGTCCGATGTCAGTGATTCCAGCAGCAAAGGGACGCATACAACCCGGAGAGCTCGCCTGCTGCCAATGACTCAGGGCGGCTGGGTCGCCGACACGCCAGGAATTCGTCAGTTCGAATTGTGGAATATTGCTTTGGAAGAAGTCGACGGCTACTTCATCGAATTCTGCCCGTTCATTTCCTACTGCCGATTCCCCAGCTGCTCTCATACTCATGAAACACCATGCGGCGTCAAGGATGCCGTTGCTGCAAATCTGATTCATCGCAGCCGCTACGATAGCTATCTACGAATTCGCGAAGAAGATATCTTTCTCTGGAAAAATCCCGCCCGAGGACAATCCTGACCGGCCGAGACGTCTCGACGGGCGGTGGCGTGGAACGATGGGATATGTTGAACTTCGTCGCAACGCCGAGGACGGGCATTAAATTTTTATTCATAAATATCGATTCAGGATTTCAAAATGACGTCGTCTATTTCCACTGAAGCACCAGTTACAGTTACGACTGACTGGCTTATTGTCCTTATGGCGGATGCAAAACCGCTTTCGGAAACACTTCAGCAAATTGACAGCGCTCTCGGTGGAACGATTTCTGAGTTGGTTAAAAGCGAGCAGTTTTCTGCTAAACCGCAGCAAACTTTGTGTTTGTATCAACGCAGCGGAATTGCCGCAAAGCACGTTGTGCTGGCGGGGCTTGGTGACGCGGAGAAATGCGATCTTCGCAATGTGCGGCACAGCTTGCTGGCCGCGCTGCGACTCTGCTGCGAGCAGCCTGATCAATCAGTTGCGGTGGTGGTTGACGATTCCGTGATTACTCGATTGACACCGGAAACCGTGGCAGAAGTCTTTGCTGATGCAATTGTGGTCGCTACCGTGGATGCGGACATCTACAAAGCCAAACGCGCTCGATCAGCGTTCGCATCGACTACTCTTTGCCTTGCCAATAGCTCAGACAGTGTTTCAGCGTCCGTCAACCGAGGCACCGCTATTGGTCAATCGTGTGTGCTGGTGAAAAATCTGGTCAATCGCACGGCCAACGACATCTACCCGGAAAGCTTTGCTGCAGAAGCCGTTAAGCTGGCACGAGAAGTGGGTCTTGAAGTCACGATTCTGGATGAAAAACAGCTTGCAGCGGAACGCATGGGAGCGATGTTGGCGGTTTCTCAGGGCAGTGTTCGCCCAGCTCGATTGGTTAAGCTGGTGTGGGACGGAGCTGGCAACGACTCTCCAAAACTGGGATTGGTTGGCAAAGGAGTTACCTTCGACAGCGGTGGATATTCCATCAAGCCCAGCGACGGCATGATTTCGATGAAGGCTGACATGGCCGGAGCCGCGTCTGCATTGGGAGCAATCGTCGCGGCAGCTCGCTTGAATCTTCCCATCCACTTGACGGCCTACCTGGGGCTCGTGGAAAATATGATCAGCGGCAACGCCTATCGATTGGGCGATGTGCTGACTGCACGTAATGGTACGACGATTGAAGTTCACAATACCGACGCAGAAGGACGACTTGTTCTGGCCGACGTACTGGCTTATGCGGTTGACGATGGAGCCGAACAGATAGTGGATCTGGCCACGCTGACCGGAGCATGTGTGGTGGCTCTGGGCGAAGAAATCACGGGTATGTTTGCGAAAGATGACGAGTTAGCCTCAGAACTCACAGCCGCAGCCACGGCGGCCGGCGAATATTTCTGGCCCATGCCAATGCATGACCACTTTGAACCGTTGCTCAAGAGTTCAGTTGCCGACTGCAAAAACGTCGGCCCACGTTGGGGGGGAGCCGTCACGGCCGCAAAGTTTCTGCAGAAGTTCGTCGGCGACTCGCGATGGGTTCATCTGGATATCGCAGGCCCGTCCTGGTCCGATTCGTCCACTGCCTGGCAGGACGCTGGCGCCACCGCATCGCCCGTGCGAACGCTGGTTAAATGGCTTAGCAGAAAATCAGGATAGCCGGAACCAAATCGTAGCGACTTAGCTTCTGAACGACGAACTTCACAAGCGTACAGCGGTGATTCTGGTCGTAGTCGTAGTCGTAGTCGTAGTCGTAGTCGTAGTCGTAGTCGGCGTCGGCGTCGGCGTCGGCTGTCGGCGTCGGCTGTCGGCGGCAATCTTCGGCAGCGTAGATATACGTCTTTGTGCCGCAACTCGTGAGTCGGTTCTGATCATCCGTGACGAAACTACTGTTGGTACGGTTGTCAACAGCATCAAACGTGGCTCCCACGTCACCGGTAAGTAACAGACCAAGCCGGCCTGCTGCAACATATCAGTAATTCCTCGTGCCACCAGAAGACGTGAACAGGTCAATGGGACCACAGTCTACTTACAGTTTGAATATCAAAACCCAGAATGTCCCGGCCCTGGCAAGTCGGGATTTTTTTATTCAAGCTTCAAAGGTTTCCGACGCCACAATTGTGTTTCGTCATGCGATCGCTGTCACCGGCAAAGCCAGCGGGCGCCATTGTCCGGCGTGGCGAGATAGAAATGCCGCGTTGAAAACGGTCCCAAAACCGCAAACGCGACGCAATCGCCTGGCCTCGGCTGACTTCATCCCGCCGTACTGTTGCTTCCAACGCATCCATGTCGATTCCGCCACACCAAGCTTCTGGTAAACCTCCGCGGATGACTTGCCGGCGGCAAGCATTGACTCACCTTCCGCCAACAACGTGCTCAGGTGAGAAGTGGACATGGATTTGACGATTCCGCGTTTGACGGCTTCGTCGATGATCTCAAGCTGCGTCCAGCGAGCAACCGGTCGACCGCTGTCCTCCACGGCTTC
>Ga0335398_10003287_pt1 | contig 23989 bp, 35 predicted proteins | sample BON03_FD_205742 | JGI IMG/M metagenome (GOLD analysis project Ga0335398, IMG submission 205742) | Freshwater microbial communities from Lake Bonney liftoff mats and glacier meltwater in Antarctica - BON-03 (spades assembly) (version 2) | ecosystem: Environmental > Aquatic > Freshwater > Ice >... | reverse complement strand
AAGAACGCATCAAACGTCACTTCCGTTAACCTCCCCCAATAAAAAAGCCCCTTTCGGGGCTTTCTCTTTAGTCTCTACCATTTAGAAATGTCACTAAACTCTTCAGCATCGCTCCAGTTGGAACCCCATCTTTGTACGCACTTCCCGCTATGTCTAAATGCAGCCACGGAGTATTCCCCACGAAAACCTCCAAGAACGCTGCGGCTGTTGACGCTCCTGCTCCTCCTCGAACACAATTCGATATGAAAGCTGAGGTGTCGCCCTTTTTCTTTTTCTCTTTCTCCCATTTAATGTCAATTGCTTCTCTATGTTCTTTCCATAAGGGCAATCGCCAAGCCCGTTCCCCTTCAGCCTCTGCGACAGCCAAGAATTCCTCAGCTACCCCATCATCGTTGGATAACACGGCTGTTGCCTCCCCCACTGCTGCTGCTGCAGCTCCTGTCAGTGTCGCTATTGTGATTATAAGCCCTGCTTCCCCCCTCACTTTTAGAATTGCGTCTGCTAATATGAGCCTTCCCTCAGCATCTGTATTGTCCACTTCCACCCGAGTTCCATCAGGGTAGGTGAGAATGTCGCCTGGCCTGTATGTATTGTCATGAAATGTGTTCTCTGCACAAGGGGCTAATATAGCCAACGTCGATGAGGGCTTCTGTATATACGCATTCCCTACAGCCAACACTGTTGCAGCCCCCAACATGTCAAACTTCATGTCTTTCATGTTAGCCCCGCCTTTGATGCTAATGCCCCCACTATCAAATGTGACACCTTTCCCTATTAATGCTGTTATCTTATTTCCTCCTCCTAGCACTGTGTTGCCCATATAGGCCTTGTTTCCTCCCACTGCTCTCAACCCCACCAGCCCCTCATCTAAAGCTGCATGTATACTATGTTGAAACTTTCCCGCCAACACCTTAGGCGTCAGCACGTTAGGGGGCATCTGCCCCAGCTCAATTATTAGCTTCTTTCCTTTCTTTATATTTGTCATGTTGCTTCCCCCATTTATAATAAGAATACAGATGCAGAAATATATAAAGTATCCCCGTCACCACGATTCCGTATTGCTTTGATTGCACCCCTAGCGCTATGGTGATTGCCGTCACCGCTACGAACATCAGCCACCCATTCCTATTGTTGTGTGCCACTTGTATGGAGGCCACTATAGCCCCTATCGGGTAGATTATGTTCAGCACCTCATTAAGTGTCATTCTTGTCCTCCTCTTGAGATGCCAATAGTCTAAGATGCTCAGCTACATCAGCGTCAAACTCATCCCACCACGCCTCATCCTCTGCTGACATGGTGGTGCCATGCAGAGCTTCAAACTCTAGCTCTTCCTCTATCGTCCACTCTAAAAATTCCCTCTCTAACATATTGTTCTCCTATTTAGGTGAGTATAAGTGTTCTTCTAAATCTGCATCCCACTCAACCTCGTAAGTGTCTTCCGCCCACTCATCGAAAGCCTCTTGCCAGCTATGAGGAACGCTCTCTAATATATACAAAGCCGAGAATGTCTGCCCCATAATCTCCACGTCATCATATGTACGCTCTATTACTTGTTCAAATTCTTCTACCACCTCATCTAAATACATTCTTATTCTCCTTCGTCGTTGTTGTATGTCAAGGGCTCAAAGTCTGTGTACGCACTTCTTGCATCCACTCTAGCTTCTTCTCTTGTGTCAAAACCCCAAGTAGAAGATGTTAGTTCGTCACCATATTCGTCCAGAATCGCCCATTCCCAAAGCCCTTCCGATTCCCACAATTCAATTTTCATGTCATTCTCCTTCAATATGTATGTCTCTCTTTAAATATGGCACATACTTCTGTCAAAATCAACTTCCCACTCCAAATATTCAAACAATGTGTCTAAACTGCGCTGTGCGTGCCTAACCCCCATCCCGCTCTTTGCCGCATCTTTAGCCATCTTGTTTACATCCACTTCTACATGTTCCCCATTCATTCCCATGTTGTCCACTTCTACAAGCTTAGCAGGCAGCAATCTTTCTGTAATGAGAGTGACATAATCATCCTCAGAGAAAACATCAAGCTCAACTATCTTTGTTATACGCCCCAGCATCTCAGGAATGATGCCACTCTTCAGTAGCTCATCGTCCGTTATCGCCTTTGTAGCGAGAGCAGTGCTCTCTTCGCCCGTGAATCCCAGCACGTGCTTCTTGACGCGCTTCTTCTCTCTAGTCTCTGTAAACGCCCCGGCAAACACCCAACTCACTCTTGACATCTCATGCTTGTCATCAATGAGGGTGAGGAAGTTCGATTGAACGTGACTGTTCCACTTCCCGCTAGCCTCGAAAGAGTTGCCTAGTTTGTCAAACTCGTCTACAAAAACTACTAGCTGAGCTAAAACGCCTTCCCTGCTCTTGAACTTCGACCCTTGCTCTTTAACTAATGCATCAGCGTATGCTAATATGTTCTTTCGTAACGCAGTTTCTGTAATACCTGTGCTGTTTCCTGTAGGGTTTAGCTTAGTTGCGTCAACGTAGAAGTATGGAAAACCTAGCTCGTTTCTTAATGTCTCTACAAGAAACGTCTTACCTGTACCGCTTTCCCCCATCAGCAGCAGCTTCATTGGGGACGACAACTCTTTGCGTGACTTTCCATATGCATGTTCATCAACGTAGTTCCGTTGCGCTCTTACTACAAGAGTGATGAGCGCTTTCTTAGCTGCTTGATGTCCAAACACCTCTTTGTTCATAATCTCGAGCAATTGCGCATTGGTTTTCATATTGTTCCCCTTAAAACGCCTTTTCTACAATTTCTTCAAGTAGTTCAAGCTGTATAACTTTCGCTCTCAACGTAGCCTGAACCTGTTTGTGATTACTCTCGTCCAATGGTGTAGCTAACGCTGCATCTATCTCACCCTGTACTTTCACTAACATGTCACTCAATACCGACATAATTTTAGTTTGCATATTTCACTCCTGATTTTTTAATTGCAGTTCTAGTTTCTATTAATGCTGCTCTCACGAACGCTATCGCTGTCCTATCTCCCACATCATTCTCGTCCATATCCATCATCAACGCCTTTAACATGTGTAGTTTCATCAGAAGAGACATATCTTTCTCTCTGCTAATCAACATAAGCTTGTGTAATGTGTCCATTTCGTTCCCCTTTATTATGTATTGTTCTCTTATATTTTAATTATAGACCATCATACGGAAAAATGTTATTTATTTGTGTTCTTTACGCTTTTTTTACATTTGCGCTTGTGACAAGCACGTGCATTCTTTAAAGCTGCTTTCAATTCTATCGCTATTTTCTCTCTCACGCTTCTATTGTGATAAGAGACGGTGGCTTTAATCATAAAGAAACATGATGAGAACAGTCCAGTTGCGATTAGAATACGCCCCCAAGTGACACCATCCGCAATCATATCCCTCGCCACCCAAGCACAATCCGTAGCTAATGCTACAGTCGCTACAATACTCATCACTTCCAACAGCTCAGCTGCTGCGCTTTGATGTGCTCTTCGTCTGATGTTCATATCGTTCCTCGTAATTTGCTTTGTATTTACACTATAGACTATGCACATAAAAAAGAGGGCTTTCGCCCCCTCTTTACTCTTTATTTACGCTTTCATCAATACGAGGTAAGCTGCAACTGGAAGTAGTAATGAGAGCCCTATTAACACTTCATGTGTGCTCACTATCCCCGTCAACCACGCTTGTGTTCCTGCCACTATCACCGTACACCCTGCCACTGCCAATGCGTACACTATCGCTGTTTTCATGATATTCCCCTCAGATAATTTTAAATAACTTCTCCACGGCCTTTTTACTTCCTGTATTTTTAGTTAGACTGCTCACTTGCTCTTTTTCCCAAATGCAGTGAAAATCAGAGGGTGCCTCATACTCAGAAACAAAAACTCTATTGTTTTTTGATAGTTGACGCGCCCACTCCCAGAATTCGTCACTATCGAACCCATTTCTATACTTTGTAGTGCCCTTATACGGAGGGTCACAATACACTACACAATCGTGTAATTCTAAGGTTCTATAATCTTGAACCTCTAATAGAACTCCTTGTAGGAGTGTAGATTGCCTCATTGCGTCTCTATAACTTTCCGCAACATAATCTCTCTCACCCACCGAATCCCTACGCCACCCGCCCCACCACTTTCCCCCATAGGACAAGCAATAGCCAGCATAAGAATGTAGTGGATGCAGGACATCTTTTTTAACTAACATATAATCACTTTCTGTAAATTCTAAGCTAGAGGAAGGTAGTATTTCCAGCCTGTCTCTAATCGTTTTAAGAGCATTAATCGTAGCTGGATGAGAATCAAACCCCTTCCTAGTGGTGTCTTTGCTTATCTGTTCAATACTGTTACCTCCACCTACAAACGGTTCAACGTAAACATCTCCACGTTTAAGCTGAAATAAAGGTATTAATTCTTTAATAATACGCTTTTTAGACCCCATATACTTCATGTTGTTCCTCCCGTCTGTGTTCGTGCTTATTTACCATCACCATACATTAAATCGTCCATTGCTTTCTTATCCTCTTCCCGCTCTGCTCTCAACCATGCTAAATTGTCTTGTTCCACCTTAGCGTATACTTTCACTGTAGGCTCCGATCTCACGTACACTTTCTTGGTTCTACATTCATCAATGATTGCTGCTAACACTCTAAGAGCAATCAGGCCACCCCAGAATATCACCATCCCATACACCCATAGTGTGAACAATGCATAGATGATTCCCATTTCGTTCTCCTTGTTTGTGTGTGTGTGTGCTTCTATATGTTAACTATAGCACACTCTCACAGAATGTGTGATGTCTTTACACATTTGTTACACAATCGTTACACCTCTCTTGTCATCTCCTTATCTCCTTATATGTATGCACCATCACGTGCACTGCCCAGAAACATGCACCCCCCTACCCTCCAAATGTACGTGTTTAACATCGTCATCCCCCTTATATACGTACCCTCAACCTCCCCACCCCTCAGGCACCTCAAGAAGAACGCAGCACCCCACGCACATGCAGCGTGACTACATAGGACACACACGTGCAGTGCTAGCGTGTGAATGTGTAGAAGATGTATGGGGGGCATGAATTATTATCTATATGGTAGGGGCGACCCCAAAGACGTGCGTTTGAGCCTCTCTGGCCGAGGTACCTGTGCACCATTTCTCATGTTTTTTACCTCTGTTTTTTGGGGGCTTTTGTTCCCTCAAGTGACCCTAAATCGTACTCCGTCAGAGGGATGGTACGATGGAGGACAAGCTATTGAATGTATTGTATTTTTAGGGGAAGACACTAAGTTGTGGAAAAGCGACATCGTACTGTATATATTCCGAGACACTATAGAGGCATTTTTTGGGGACAATATCCAGGTGGAAGGAGAGAGCGCAGCAAACTCCACTGTGGGGATTCTTTGGCGAATACTGTGAGCGCCCCAAAAACACCACGGCAATCTAGGGGGTCAGGGGCGAGAGGCTAGAAGGCAGGACGAAGCAGGGCGAGGACACTGGAAGGCATTATGTAGAGATGATCTATGGGGTAGCTTAGGTGTACTGGCGTTCGTTCAATAGGCGTGCTCTACAGAGGTCTCTAGGGAATACGCATTTATTTTCACCTAGGGGGGTTGACAGTAGGGGTACACTATGGGTATAATGCACTAAGGGTTTCATATTAAAACAACTTAAGGGAATTACTACTTAGTACTATATAGACTACTACTTAGTAATATCGTAGAGGTGCCCAGAAAAGTGGGTTGGTGTCAAGGGGCGGAATGTTAAAGTAGCGTAAAGAAGACAACGTCATAGTGAAATGCTTGACAGATGCATATTAGTATGCTATTATGTATTTAAGGAAAGTTCTAAGTAGCACATTTCAAGGGTAGAGTTTAGAGCATGCTTAACCGGCGTGCTACTAGACTCTTTCCTTGGCACCTCATCAGCAGGCAATAGCCAGATACGCTGACATGGCCTTATGGAGAGGTCTATATAAAACTCCGCGGTTTCGAGGTAACGCCCTATGTAGTTCATCTACGTTAAAAAACCTCACCTTCTTCCCCCTCCTAACTACCCTATCGCCTGTCAAGGTGACATTCTGGGTAGTTTCTATTTAGTAAAATAAAAAGTAGGCCTCTTAGTGAGGCCTTTTGTCGTCTATATTAAAGGAACCTTTATGCTACCCATCCTCACTACGTTGTTTTCTATGTTGTCTTCCATCCCGGGAACCCTTGGTAAATACTTCGAAACTAAAGCTACAATTGAGAAGATAAAGCTAGACACCCAGAAAGAGATAGCATTAACACAACTTAAAGCTGCGGCTGAGATGGGCATAGCAGAGACGAATAAAAGCAAGGCAGCGCTTGGAGCCACTTCCCCCACATTCAAATACTTCACTTTCTTTATGTGGTTTGGTCCTTTTATAATAGGCACTACATTCCCTAAGTATTCAGCAGACATATTCTTAAACCTAGGTAGCATGCCTGAATGGTATGTTCAAAGCTGTATGATTATTATGTTTACAGTTTGGGGAATTACAGTTAGTAAAGAAGCCATCGGTAATGTGTTTAGTAGTTTAGGTGGTTACTTTGGGTCTAAGCGTCATCACAAAGAAGTGATGGCTAAGATTGACCGTAAGGCTCTCTTCGATGACTTGAGAGACGTGATATTCAAACAGGGCATGACCCAGCTACAAGTGAAAGAGATAGAGCGGGCATTAGACGAACAAGGGGCATGACATAGGGAATAACATGGAACTAACAGACATTGTAAAGTATTCCATAGACCTCGTGATAATCCCTATTGGGGTTTTCATCTGGTGGGGATTCAACAAACACGTACTACGGATGGACGATATGCATAGGCGCCTCTCCGACAATGAGAGAGATATCGCAGTGATAGAAAATCAAATGCTAAACATTAAAGAAGACATATCAGAAATCAAATACGGCATTAACAATATGCTGGTGTTACTGAGGAAATAATATGACGGGTAGAGTGATAGAGGACGGAGTAGTTATAGAAGAAAAGGCTACAAAGGCTAAATACACTCCCGACATGTGTGACAAGATAATAGCCGTGGCTTCTAAAGGTGGACATATTCCTGCGATGATGATGGCAATAGGGGTCAAGAGTAAGGACACGTGGTATCGATGGATAAAGGACTACCCAGAGTTTAAAGAAGCTGTAGAGTTTGCTAAGATTAGTAACCAAGCGTTCATGGAAGACATAGGGATGCGTGCTATTGTAGGCACCATTCCTAACTTCAATTCTCCTACGTACGCTCTTGTAATGCACAACAAATTCAAGGAAGACTATAAGAGAGACACAGGAGGAGGTGACCGCGTAGAAGTAACCATCAACAACCTCAACCTTACGTCTGAAGAGATAAGTTTAAAGATAGCACAGAAGTTACAGAAGTTAAAAGGGCTAGGTGTAGACATTGGTCAACAAGAAGATTAACAGGAGAGAAGTATGATTATGAAATTAGTTGGTTTTATTAAGAAGTTGTTTAAAGCTGTAGATAGCTTGATTGCTAAATTGATAGGTAAAATTAAAGACCTATTAAAATGGTCATTTAAAGTTGTAGTGGGCTAACATAACTCGGAGAATACTTTGGTCAATAAAACAACGGCAGAGCTTCAAGAGCTATTAGAGTTGCTTGAGGCCAAAGAGTCCGAACTGCAATACAATAAAATGAACGCTATATTCCCTCTTACAGGACCTTACAGGTTAGAGCTCTACCCCAAGCATGCAGCATTCTTATCGGCAGGCGCAGGACATCAGGAGAGAGCCTTCCTAGCAGCAAACAGAACAGGTAAAACACTCACGGGCGCATTCGAAATGGCATGTCACCTTACAGGCGCATACCCATCTTGGTGGAAGGGTAAGAAGTTTCTCAACGCCATAGACGCGTGGGCTGTAGGTGTAAGCAACCAAGCAACAAAAGAAATTCAACAATACGAACTACTAGGTGACATATCAGACCCCGGGTCAGGTATGGTTCCTAAGGCAAACATAGTTAGATTCACTAAGAAGCCCGGAGTTGCGGACGCTATAGAAACACTATACGTAAAGCATTCTTCAGGTGGGATTAGTAAAGTTACATTCAAGAGTTACGAGCAAGGACGGATATCGTTCCAGGGAACAAAGAAACAATGCGTGTGGCTCGATGAGGAACCTACAGACCAAGGCATATACACTGAGTGTTTGACAAGGTTAATGGACAAATTCAACCCCGGCATCATATATTGTACCTTCACCCCTTTATTTGGGCTCTCAGATGTGGTATTATCATTTATACCGAACGGTTCTTTTCCAGCGGGAGGAACTACAGTTGAGAATCCCCAGAAGTTTGTAGTGAACGTAGACTGGAGCGAAGTACCTCACTTAGATGAAACACAAAAAGCCAACATATTAAAATCATATTCAGCACATGAAAGAGATGCTCGAAGCAAGGGTATTCCTTCGTTAGGTGCAGGTGCCATATACCCCTATTTAGAAGAAAACATCTCATGTGAGGCAAGAGACATTCCACCGTGGTGGCCTAAAGGCTTCGGCTTAGACACTGGATGGAGCAGAACCGCAGCCGTATGGGGGGCACGTGACCCTGACAGCGGCATCATGTACATCTATTCAGAACACTATGCCTCAGAATCTCACCCTGCCATTCACGCCTCTGCTATTAAAGCACGCGGTAATTGGATTATGGGAGCAGCAGACCCTGCGGGCGCTAACCAGAGCGACGGCAAGAAGATATTTGACTTGTATGTACAAGAAGGGCTAGACATTGTTAAAGCAGAGAAGGCCGACAGGGAAGGTGGTATATTGAAAGTTGGTCAAATGTTTGAAAGTGGACAGCTTAAGATATTTAGTACATGTAAGAACATATTAAATGAACTACGGCTCTATAGACGAGACGAGAAAGGCACTATTATTAAAAGAAACGACCATGCTTTAGATGCATTACGTTACTTATGTACCACAGGCATGCAATACATGCAGGTGGAACCTGATGGAAGAGGTGGAGAATCCTCCTCTAATGATTCAAGAGATGAATACACAGGATATTAAACATGAAGAATGACAAATTAGATATTGATAAGTTGAAGAACAGTAAGAATATAGCTATGTTGTTGTCTGACGAGAAGCTTTTTGAGATTGGACAAGACGTCGTTAAAGGGTATGTGATAGATGAAGAGAGCCGTAAAGAGTGGAAGGACACTGTAGATCAAGCGATGGACATTGCTAAACAGGTGATGGAAACTAAGAGTTTTCCCTGGACTAATGCTTCTAACATCAAGTTTCCTCTCATCACTCAAGCGTCTATTGACTATGCTTCCAGGACGCTCCCAGAAGTGATACAGAACGACAAGATTGTTAAGGCCACTGTGGTCGGAAACGATCCTGATAACAAGAAGTATGAGCGTGCTATGCGTGTTAGTGCTTACATGTCATACCAGCTTACAACAGAGAGTCCTGATTGGATTGAGGGCACTGATACTTTGTTACAAATATTGCCAGTGCTGGGTACAGTGTTTAAGAAGACATACTATTCTCCCATTGAGAAGCGTTGCATGTCTGAGTTGTGTGTTCCAGATAAGATTGTGATAAATTACGGAGCCCAAAGCTTAGAAAGTGCACGCCGTATAACCCATATCATCACTTTATATTCTAATGATGTTATTGAACGCCAACGCGCAGGCATCTTCTTAGAAGAAGACGAACACGGAAAAGAAATAAACCTTGAACTGCTCAAAAGTCCTGATAATGTCTATGGAGACAATGACAGCCCTCTAAACTTCTTAGAGCAATGCTGCTACCTAGACCTAGATGACGATGGTTATAAAGAACCGTATGTTGTTACAGTGCATAAAGAGAGTGGTAGGGTTTTTCGCATACTAAATAGATTTGATGTGATAGAGAAGTCAAACACCGGGGCGATACGGAAGATTAGTGCAGAGCAATACTACACTGATTTCCATTTTATACGTAGCCCTGACGGTGGGTTCTATTCAATGGGCTTCGGAAGCTTGCTTCTTCCCATCAATAAAGCCATTAATACACTCATCAATCAGCTAATTGATAGTGGAACCTTGAACAACACTCAAGGCGGCATCATTGGAAGAGGACTAAGGCTTAAAAACAACGAGTTGAAGTTCAAAATGGGGCAATGGCAGGTATTGGAAGGCGCAGGAAGCGATGACGTAAGCAAGAGTATATTCCCGTGGCCTACCAAAGAGCCCTCTCAGACGCTGTTTAGCCTTCTTAGCTTGCTTATGCAAGTGGGACGAGATCTATCTTCCACCTCTGATGTACTAAGTGGCAACCAAAACGCCACAAACGTCTCCAACGGTGCGATTAGCCAATTGGTGGAGCAAGGTACTAAGGTGTTTGTTGCTATTAACAAGCGACTCTACAGAAGCCTTAGGAAGGAATACCAGAAAATATACAAACATAATAGGCAATGGGTGACGCAGAAGCAATACATGGCGATATTAGACGATAAAGAGGCTGATGTTAAGGCTGATTTTGCTGATGATAATATGGACGTGTGCCCTGTAGCTGACCCTTCTATTAGCACTGAGACACAAAGGATACAAAGAGCCGGAATTGTGAGCACTTTACGTACAGCAGACCCTAGAGAGGCCGATAGACTTCTTCTACAGAGTATGCAGATTGATAAAGACCTAATTGACCGTCTATTGCCTCCTCCTGACCCTAATGCACCCCCTCCTCCTGAGGCGCTGAAGATGCAGGCAGACATAGAATTCTCTAAAGCAGAAATCGCTAAGATGACAGCTGAGGCCACGTTGGCAGCAGAGAAACTTAGATATGAGAGCGCTAAGGTTGAACAAGATATTAAGGAAAGTGACGCTCGCATAAATGAAGCAGTGGCCAGAGTGTGGAAAATGCAACAAGACGCAGCTCACAACCTCAGAAAAGACCAGATAGACGCACAGGCTACGGAAAGCAATCTAGCACAAGCCGCAGCAACGTTGTCACACAAAGTGCAAATGGACAATATAGATGCTCAGCTTAAAGTGTCAGAAAGTGAGATGAAGAAGAGAATAGAAACATTCCCTGACGGCGGTGACGGAGGTAGTTAATTGAAAGTTAATAGAGCTGATTTTTTACAGTGGAGAAAAGACGCTGTAACGAAAGAGGTGTTCGACGTGTTCGGTGAAATGGCTATAGCGGTGATGGAAGAGATGTTGTCTCCTACCCTCATCTCCAGCCCCACTGGACAACTGAGGTTGAACGAACTAATGGGCTATAGAAACGCCCTAAACGAAGTGATAAACTTTGAAATCATAGAAGATGAGGAAACATTATTATGACACGTAACGTGAAGGCACCTGGGTATAGAGTGTTGGTGAGACTTAAACCAATCGATGAAGCCAAAGAAGTGAAAAGTGGCGGTGGCATCATTATGGAAATTAAGACAAAGAACGGCGCAGAGCAAGAACAACAAGGGATGAGGGAAGCATACATTATAGATATTGGACCTTCTGCGTTTAAGATGAAATCCACTGGCGATAAAACTCCGTGGTGTAAAGTTGGGGATTGTGTAATGATACATAAGTTTTCCGGCACTCTAATTAGTGACATGAGAGATGAATTCACATATCGTATGATATTGGACATGGACATTGAAGCTGTATTCCCAGACGAAGGAATTGAATTATGAGCGAAGAAATTATGAATGATGCAGTGGAGGTTAACGAAGTAGTTAAGCTAGCTGCAGAGTATGGTTGGAAGCCAGAGGGTAAGAAAAGCGCCCAAGAGTATATTAAGTTTGCTCTTGAGAAGCTTCCAGAGAGAGGCGAAGCCCTTTCCGCTCAGAACAAAGCTTTAGATGCAAAGGAAGGCGAACTCTCTAAAATGAAAGCCACATTAGAAGAGCTCAGCGGCCACATGAAGAAACAAAAGGAGCAGGCATACAACGAAGCAATGACTTCTTTTAAAGAGCAGAAGCGACAAGCTATATTAAACGGTGACGTAGATACAGTGGAAGCTTTAGAAGCCAGCATGTCACCTGTAGCAGAAGTAAACAATGAAGCCCCCGCCTACATTCAAGAGTTTGAAGAGCGTAACAATGCGTGGTTGAACGGAGATAGCTACGAAGAGCTTGAAATGCAGGATTGGGTGGATAGACATGGAGCATTGCTTGGTAAGAAGCGCCTTCCTCCCGAGGAGCACATGAAACGACTTGAACAAGACGTACATAAGAAGTTTTCAGCTTATTTTGAAGCAGTAGAGAACGAAGACGTACATCATGCCTCTGTAGAGAGTGCTGGAGGTAGTCGGGTGAGTGGTGTCAAAAGCAATAACAAGACATACACCTTCGCCAATCTTTCTGACACTCAAAAGCAAGTGGCAAAGTATTTGAATGATAGTGGTCACATGAAAATCGAAGACTACATCAAAGAACTCGTATCTCATGGAGACTTAAAATGACAGAATCAAAAGCTAGAGAAGACATAGCAGATAGAAAACGACCTGTGAGTAGAGAAGCAGACAGAAAGGCAAGAGTACCCTTGCATTTACAACAAACTCTATCGTATTTTGATAGGGAGCCAGGATTTACATATCGGTTTGTTAACGATAATCATGGGCGCATTAGTAATTTCCTTAAAGCTGGATGGGAAATCGTGGAAGGAGACTCCTCGAGTACATTCTCCGGCAAAGGACGAGAAGTAGAAACACAGAAGAGTAGTCAAGTGTGGCGAACAGTTAATAGAGGCACAGATGCTTCAACTAGAGATGCCGTTTTGATGAAAATACCAACCGAGTTGTATGAAGAAGATCAGACAGCGAAGGTTAGCCAAGTGGCAGCAAATGAGGCTCGACTAGACCCTGATGGAAAATTAAAATCAGCACGTAGGTTTGGGTCTGCCGGAAGTAAACATTAATTATATCAAAGGAAAATTAACAAATGCCAAATATTGATGCTCCACGGGGTTTTATCCCCGTAGTTCTTAACGATTGTGATGTCCACATGTATTACAAAGCCGCTGCCGTAGTTCTAGGCGTTGGTGACCCTGTAGTACGTGCTGCCAACTCATCTGACCCCCTCGGCTACCCTATGGTGACTCGTGCTACCACTGGCGCTGCAATCTCTGGTGTCGTTGTAGCAATACTACCTAGCGTCTCTGCAACCTCTCAGCGCTCCACTAAACATTTGGCGTCTGGCGACACCGGTTATGTATTGGTTGCTGACTCTCCTAATCAACTGTTTAAAGTTCAAGATAACGGCGGAGCTTCTGGCCTCATCGTTACACAAATTGGTGAGAGCATAGACAGTGTTGCTGCTATCAATGCTAACACTACCACTGGTGTTTCTAACTACGAACTAGACACTGAAGCAGTGGCTGCTGATAATACATGGAGTTTGGTGAGCAAAGACAATCGCCCTGGAAACACTGTAGGCGCTAACTGTATTTGGATTGTTAAAGCCAACTTGCATACAGAAGCAAACGCCTCAGCCACTAATATCGCCAACATCTAATAACAAGGAATATAAATAATGTCTGTAATAACAAGAGGTAGTATTCTTGAAGCGTTGCGCCCCGGTGTTCACAAGTTTTACGGCTTGGGCTACAACCGCTACGAAGACGAATACAAACAAATATTTGACGTAATGCAAAGCTCTCTTAACTACGAACGTGACGTAAACATGTATGGTTTCGCTATGGCTGGTGTTAAGAACGAAGGCACTTCTGTTGAATACGATACAATGGGTGAAAGCTTCGCATACAACTACGTACACATTCCTTATGCTCGTGCATTCTCCATTACGCATGAAGCTATGATGGATGGCCAGTACATGAAACATGCTGAAGTTGGTAGTCGTGAAATGGGTATTTCAATGCGTGAAACCAAAGAAACCATAGCAGCTAACATTCTCAACTTGGCTTTCTCTAACACTGTAACCTACGCCGATGGCCTTGAGCTTTGCTCTACAGCCTCCCTGCTGGGTGGTGGCGGCACGTTCTCTAACAAGCTGGCTGTAGATGCTGACTTGTCTGAAGCGTCTCTTGAGCAAGCTATAATTGACATTGGTAACTTCGTCTCTGACCGTAACCTGAAATCTAAAGTTATGGCTCGCAGAATTATCGCCCCAATTCAGTTGCAATTTGAATGTGCTCGTATATTGAAATCTGACTTGCGCGTATCTTCCGCAGAGAATGACATCAACGCAATCAAGCAAGGCATGTACATCCCTGAAGGCGCCACTATCAACCACTACTTGACAGATGCTGATGCTTGGTTTATCAAAACTGACAAACCACAAGGCTTGCAACATTTCGTACGTGAACCTGTCAAAATTGACATGGACACTGAATTTAACACTGACAACCTGTTGGTTAAATTCTACGAACGTTACAGCTTTGGTTGCACAGACAAACGCGGTATTTATGGCTCTGCTGGAGCATAAGTAACACACCAATTATATTGGCGTTACATTTTAGAGAGGGGGGCATCTGCCTTCTTCTCTTCCTTGTCTTAAGCAAGGGTTAACTCTTTTTAAGGAATAAATATGGGAATGTCAAATTTTCCAAATGGTTTTTCAAGCGGTGTTATGATTAGAGGAGTTCCTCTCACTCTAGCACATCCAGGTAGTGTGTTCTGGGTGGGAAATTCCACTGTTCTGCCTGATAGGGGCATAGGTGGTAGTAATGGTAATGACGGTAGCTATCTTGCACCTTTCGCTACGATAGACTATGCCGTAGGTAGATGTAAAGCAGGTCGTGGTGATATAATCATGGTTAAGCCTGGTCATATTGAAACTGTTGCAGCTGCTGCCGGGTTGGCTGTAGACGTAGCCGGTGTAGCCGTTGTAGGATTGGGTTCTGGTTCATTGCGCCCCACCATCAACCTCACTGCCACTGCATCAACGATAACTTTCTCTGCTGCAAACTGCTCCATGATTAACTGCCTAATCACTGGTGGAATCGATGCTGTAGTTAGCTGTGTTGTAGTTAGTGCTGCCGATGTAACATTCGATAGAGTGGAGGTTAGAGACGTAACTGGTGAAATGACACTAGGAATCCTAACTACAGCCGGTGCTGCTCGCTTGAAAGTGTTGAATCACATTCACCGAGGTGCTTCTGCTGTAGGCTCTGTGGCCGCGATAGCAATCGTAGGCGGAGATGGTATTGAAATCACTGCATCTTTGCTGGATGGTAACTTTAGTACAGGCATCATTGATGTTCGTACCACTGCCACCACCAACTTGCATGTTCACTCAATCCTACGCGCATTCAACCGCAACTCTAGTGACATAATTGTCGTAGACACCATTACAGCGTCTACAGGACAAGTGGGACCGAACATCAGCGCTCGATTGGCAGATAATGCTGCAAACATAACAGAAGCCTTTACGGGTGCCACGTTTGTTTACATGCAGCCTTTGAATCTTGTCAACTTAGCTGGTGAAAGTTCAATGTTCTCTAACATAACTGCTTCTACAGACGCGTAACATCCTACATAACGAGAGGGAAGGAATTCCCTCGAGTTATTCTAATGTGTTCTCCAAGAGAGTACATTATAATAACCTAATGGAGACTCTAGTGGCTAACACAATAACAAACAAAAGAATTATTTCAGGAACAAAGCGTGTAATACAATACATTTCTATAGCTAGTGATGGTACAGAAGAAACAGATTTAGTGGTTTATGATAGTAGTGCAGTGGCTACAGAGATTGGGAAAGTGGATAGTTTAATGTGCACCATCTTGTCTATAACGTACAGTACCTCTTCAGTGTTGGGAATTAATAAGCTTGAGTGGGATGGTACAACAGACGTATTAGCGTGGAGTCTTCCCTTAGCTGCAGGCACAGGGATATTTGATTTCACTAAATTTGGTGGACTAAAGAACACAGCAGGTGTAGGTATTACAGGGGATGTCCTTCTCACAACCACTGGATTGGTGGCTGGGGATGTAGTGAGCCTGATTATAGAACTGATGCCCTACTGAGGAGATGTAAATGGTTAGCTTGACACGCAAGAGTAGAAGCGATAGACGTGTAATTTGTGACATATGCGGTCAAGCCTATCGCCTGTCTGAAATGACTAAAATAACAGATAAGTATAACAGACACTTCGGGATGCTGGTTTGTCCTTTCGATAGGGATGCCACCAACCCTCACGATGTTCCTTTTACAGTGAAAGACGTCATATTATCATCGCCGAAGATGGTGAGAGACAGACCTCCTATATTGTTTGACGTAAATGCCCTTGATGATAGGGTGCCTGGAAAGCCAAAGAACGGTATGGCACAGCGAGACAGTTTAACAGGAAATATAATAAACAGGTGGGAAGGTCCTACGGACACGGGAAGCAGTGGTATTCTAGGGTATAGAGTGCAGAGAGCGAGCCCTCAAGGAGGCTTCTACGACACGTTGGAGGACAACACGGGCTACGGTAGTGGTTTCTATTTAGACGCCTCAGGAAGCTTGTCTGGAAGTTATTCGTACAAGGTGGCAGCTATAAATAGCTTCGGGGTAGGAGCCTATTCTGAAGAATGGTTGTTTCCTCCGTCTCCCTCTGCTCCTGAACTTCCCTATCTCATCATGGGTCAAGAAGACTCCTTCATTCTCACTGGAGACGGTGATTACCTTCTAGTGTCAAACCTATAAACTTAAGGAACCTTTTATATGGCAACAAAAAAGATTAGTGAGATAACAAGCTTAGGAAGCCTGGCAGACGGGGATGTGATATTAGGGGAACGTGTATCAAATGTCACTTCAACCTTCATATTCAACGGTATTGTAAGAGATGCAGATTTTACAGTGGACGGTATGATGTGCCGTACCGCTGCAAACGTATATAACACACGTGTCATGACAGGCACCAGCAACACTATAGACGTGGCTGATGGAGATGGTATTTCGGGCAACCCAACATTCACTATATCGGCTACGTACGCAGGGGGCACTTCAATAGCGTCTCTCGGTACGGTGACAGTGGGAACGTGGAGTGCTGACGCCATAGCACTAAACAAAATAACAGCCCTTACAGCTAGTAGGGCGGTGGTTAGTGATGCAAGTGGGTTTTTAGCCTCTGCTGCCACCACTGCTACAGAACTTGGGTATGTTAATGGCGTGACGTCTGCTATTCAGACACAAATTAATGCAATTAATTCCTCTGCGACCCAAACACTCACCAATAAGAGTATAGATTCTGATACGAACGTAATAACGAACATTGTGGATGCAGACATAAAGGCATCTGCTGCAATTGCCGTTAGCAAGCTTGCTGCAACAACAGCATCTAGGGCATTGGTTAGTGATGGAAGTGGATTTGTCTCAGCAGCCACGACTACCTCCTCAGAGATTGGGTTTGTTAATGGAGTGACATCTGCTATTCAGACACAGCTTAACACTAAAATAACCACCTCATCCACTGACGTGTTAACGAATAAGAGCATAGACGCCGATACGAACACTATAACAAACATAGAAAACGCTGATATTAAAGCTGCTGCTGCGATTGCTGTTAACAAGCTTGCTGCATTGACGGCTAGTAGAGCAGTGGTTAGTGATGGAAGTGGGTTTTTAGCTTCTTCTGCAACGACAGCTACGGAGATTGGGTATGTTAATGGAGTGACATCTTCAATACAGACACAGCTCGACACTATTGCTTCCTCTGGGGTTCCAGATGGAGACAAAGGCGATGTCTCCGTAACCGCCTCAGGGCTCACGTGGACAATCGACCCTGCTGTTGTGACATACGCTAAGATACAGAACGTAAGCGCTACAGACAAGCTATTAGGACGCAGCACTGCCGGAGCAGGCGTTACGGAAGAAATCACTTGCACCTCGTTTGGACGTGACCTCTTAGATGATGCTAGTGTGAGCGCTCAGCGTATTACATTAGGACTCGATGAAGGCACTTGGACACCTGCATTGACATTCACCACTCCTGGAGACGTAAGTGTTTCCTATACCGTACAGACAGGTCAATATCAGAGGTGGGGGGCAAGAGTGCATTGCACGTTCTCTTTGACGTTCACCCTAACCCACACTACAGCATCCGGCTCAATTAACATAACAGGGTTTCCATTCACTGCAGCAGCTTCTAACGCGAATCCTGCATTTTTGTATACATCTAACGTAACGTTGCCTGCGTCCAGAACTGTGGTTTCAGTTAACGTTTCTGCAGCCGATAGTGTGGCAACATTAATCGCCCTAGGGACAGCCACCACAGCCTCCACGCTAAGTACTACGGCAATTCCCACTGGCGCCACTACCTACACTATACGCTCTACTGTCACGTATCAAATATAAGAGGAAATAAACATGCTTACAGAAGAAATCTTAAAACCTATATTATCAGAAGTTAATCTTAACACAGGTAGCGTGAGCGTTGCCCTCGATGTATTGATTAAGAGAAACGGGGAGGTTATAAGCAGTGGTCGAGATAGAAGGGCTTTTAATGTAGGAGAACTTGAGCAATATAAGGAATACGTAGGTTACTCAGAAGGCTTGGACATTACGTTTCTGTCTGCATTATGGGCTAGCTTTCCAAAAGGTGAGGTGGCTTAATGACAACTACATTTACACAAACACGCAATTCCCTAATCACCGACTCCTTGCATCTACTGGGGGTTTATGGTGTCGGGCGTACGGTTAGTAGTGAGGACATGTCAATTGGTGTTAGCGCTCTGAGTAAGATGGTGAAGGCATGGGGGGCGAAAGGGCTTCATTTGTGGGCTAAGCAAGAAGCTGTGCTGTTTCTCACCAAAGGAACATCTCAATATAGTTTGACAACAAGCAAGGCTGTAGACGCCGATGCTCTCGTCTCTACTACATTGTCCGCTGCCGAAGCTGCTGCTCAGACAACACTCTCCATCGCTTCCACCACTGGAATGACAATTGGGGATAATGTAGGGATTGTGCTGGACGATGACACGATACATTGGTCTACAATCTCAACTCTCTCCCCCTTCGTAATCGTGAGCGCGCTGCCTTCTGCTGCATCTTCTGCAAATGTGGTGTATACGTACACCTCAGGCGTTAGCAAGCCCCTGAACGTCTTACAATGCCGTTTACGCAATGCTAGCGGCCTAGACATCCCTATGGGGCAGATTGACTATCAAGATTATTACGAAATTGGACGTAAAACAAACACTGGACTACCGAATCAATGGCATTACATTCCTAAGACAGTGACGGGCACTATGTCTATTTGGCCGTCTCCTTCGTTAGGAACGGACAGGGTGATGTTTACATATGAGCGCATTAACAACGACATCTCGACAGCAAACGCTGATTTTGACTTCCCTGCGGAGTGGTTAGAGGCCTTAACGTGGCAGCTGGCTGTTAGACTCTCTCCTGCCTTCGGGAAAGGCTCAAAGGGTGCTTCGTTGCTTCCTATCGCATCCTCTATGTTAGCAGATTTACAGGATTGGGATAGAGACATCAGTGATTTAGAAGTGAGTCCGGACATAGAGGGGTATTGACATTATGGATATAAACGTAGCAGGGGGTGCATACCTTCACATTTCCCAAGATGCTAACTTTCAGCGTTGTGTAAATATGTTCACAGTGGGATCTGGGGAGGGGGGCAGAGGGGGCTCTGAGGGTAAACAAGGTCAAGTGTTGCTTCCAACAGCAGGCCTTACATTATTGACAGACAAGGGATTGGGCAAATGCCGGGGAATGAAAACTGTAGGGGCATACACTTACGCAGTGATGGGAAATACAGTTTTTAGGCTTTCTATAAATGCTACCACTCTTGTTGTCACCTCCGTCACGTTAGGCACTTTAACCACTTCCACGGGGGAAGTGAACATCTCAGCAAACCCCACGCAGGTTATATTTGTTGACGGCACTGTATCAGCGTACACATACACGCTAGCAACCACTACATTTGCAGTTATGTCGGACGCAGATTTCCCCATCGCCAATTATGTAGCGTTCTTAAACGGATATACAATAGTTAATGTAGCCTCCACAGGTAAGTTTCAAGTTAGTAGCTTGAATGACGGTAGGGCATGGGATGCTACAGACATTGCCACTGCCGAGAGTAATACGGACAATATAGTGGGCTTTGGAGTGGCCAAGGGAGAGCTTTGGATTTTTGGAAGTGCGAGTACAGAGATTTGGTATGACGCAGCGAACGCTACAGGGATGCCACTCTCTCCGCGTACAGGATTGGAGTTGCAAATTGGATGTGGAGCTTCTGCTTCAATCACGCAGCTTGATGACTTGCTCGTTTGGCTAGATAATAGGGGCTTCATAGTTCAGAGTGATGTTGCACCCTTTGTACGTAATAACAACTCCGGGTATACGCTTAAAATTATCTCCACTGAAGCCATCACCAGTCAGATTCTGGGATACTCCACCACTAGCGATGCTATTGGCATGTCATACAATGATCGTGGGTATTTGATGTATCAGATTACGTTCCCCACTGCACGTAAAACGTGGGTGTATAACTACACCACGAAACTGTGGCATGAGCGCGCGTATTTTAAGGGCACCACCTCCCAAGAGCATTTTGGTCAATATTATGCCCAAAGTGGTGCCTTACATTTAATGGCAGGTCAACGAGACGGTAAAATCTATCTCTCAAGTAACCTATATTATGACGATGCAGGTAACACAATCCGGAGGATTAGAACCACTGCACCTCAAAATAAACAAACCTCCCTGATGGGGGTTGATTGTTTAGAGCTTAGAATGGAGACAGGCAACGTTCCTGTTGGAGCTGATACCCCTTTAATATCATTGAGATATAGCAATGATGGTGGGCATTCTTGGAGTGATGAGCTTATTAGAGACATGGGTACCAGCGGTAACTATGCAAAGAGTATTAGGTGGAACAGGCTAGGAAGTGCAAGAGAGTGGGCGTTTGAATTTCTCGTCACTGCTCAAGTGCCCTTTTCTATAATTTCAGCATCAGTGGATTTTGAGGAAGACAAATAGCATGGCGATCATTTTAGGTAGTCCAAGAGTTCAATACTTTTACCCTGGAACCTCCAACCCGTTGTCGGGAGGCCTTCTCTATTCATACACGGCAGGAACCTTAACAGCAGCTCCCACCTATCCAACTTTAGCGGATGCTGGCACTGGTACTAACGCTAACGCCAATCCTACGGTGCTAGATAGTTCAGGTAGCGCTATGATAGTGTTACAAGGAGCAACCAAGCTTATATTGAAGGACAGTGATGGGAACACCGTGTTCACCGAAGATAATGTTTCAACTGCAGACTCTGGGGAGGTGGCAGTGGACGGGGCAACTGTCATCACACTAACTGACGTAGGAAGTGCGGTAAATCTATGGAATATTAGTAACGCAGCCTCAGGAAACGGTCCTATATTAGCGGCCTCTGGAACGGACACTAATGTCGCAGGAAACATTTCATCAAAAGGAAGCGGTCAGCTTAACCTTGACGCAGGAGCTACAGGGAAGGTTGTAATCGGAGCCTCCTCTACAGGAAACATCGAGCTTAAAAGGGCTACAGTGGCGAATGTCTCCGTGTCAGTGACAGGCACCCTAACTGCCTCCTCCACCGTAACTTTAGTGAACGCCACTGTTGATATACTTCCAGCAGGGATGGTGATGGCATTTGCGTCCCATGCTTCAATTGTAGGTTGGCTTTTATGTGATGGGTCTGCAGTTAGCAGAACTACGTATGCCACTCTTTATAGTTCGATAGGCACCGGGTATGGGGCGGGTGATGGAAGTACGACATTTAACTTGCCTAACATGTCAAGACGTGTTATAATGGGAAGCGGGGGTAGCGCCACTGGCACTATATCTAACGTTTTGGGGAGTACTGGAGGAGATGAAACTCACACCTTAACCACCACTCAACTACCTGCTCATAATCACCCCTACACTAGAACCCTTACAGGCTCCACCTTCACTTCTAATGCCGTGTCCGGTGTAACTGCTATCAGTACCCTCACCTCATCCACCATCGATTCTAGTAATGCAGGAGGAGGAGGGGCGCATAACAACGTGCAGCCTTGTATGGTTATGTTTTATATGATTAAATATTAAGGAGCTTCTATGTATACCCTCTCTCCCTTGAGCGAAGAAGATGTGGCTTCTTTCTTCCTTCTCGACCCTAAACTAGCGTTATTGGGGTTGCCTGATGTTGATCTTCACATCCTTAGAACAGAACGTAAATTTAGTCTTGAAGGGAGCTGCCGTGCAGAGGGGGTGTATGAAGACGGTGAGATTATTGGGGTGTTAATGTGGAACCTGTTTACGAACATGGTGATAAACATGCACCTCTACTTGAACAGCGTCCATCATGGCACTGGTAAATTCAAAGACGTTCATACCTCTCTAATTAGCTGGGCTAAAGAGACCCCTTCCCTCACTCGAATCGTAGTTTTTTCTCCAGCTACGTGTCCTCATATTCACACTGCCATGTTAGGGGTTGGGTTTGAGCTTGAAGGAAGAATGAAAGAAGCTATAGAGTGGAGACAAAAAATTGTAGACTTACTAATATTTGGAAGGAAATTATAATGGCAATCGCAGTGGCGGCAGCAGGTTCAATGGCAGGTTCAGTGTTAGGCGGGATGGCTAAGAATGCCATGGGGGGAAATAAGAGTGGTATGAAGATTACAGGCACTCAGGGAGTGGGGGTTGCTACAGTTAGCGAGAGGAAAGGAAAATCCACAAAAAAGACATATGTTCCTCAGATGGACATTACGCAAAGTTTAGAGTGGTTTAGAACTGCTGCTAATGAGCAAGAAGGCTTATACAGGCAGGGGTTGAAGCTTTATGAAGGTTCTATGGCGGCTGCAAAGAAAGAAATTGACGCGGGCTATAATGCAGCGTTTAAGACATTAAAGCCTATGTCCTTTGCTTCCACCCAGGCCTCTAATGAGATGATGCGGTTTATGGGGCTAAATCCTCTGTCTGCCACGTATGACATTAAGGATAGGGCAATTGAGCTTGGTGCTTCTTCTACTCAGGCAAAACAGATTGCAGACGCTGAAAATCTCACAGACCCGGTGGCAAGGGCAGCTGCAAGAGATAAAGTGCTAGCTAGATTCACGGCAGAACAAAAAGCCTCTACTCTAGCAGCTGACATTGCAGAGCTTAGAAAGACACCTATAAATTACTCCGGCTATGAATCGACAAACCCCTTAAATAATTATGACGCTGCAGCTGTGGGGCTTCCTGCTGGCAATCAAAGATATGACGACATCTTTAACGGCATAGCTACGGAAGTTGGAAAGAATTATAATGATGTAGACGCGAAAGGGGCGCATGAGGGTGCATTGGCTGCGTATATGCGAGAGCGTCAGAATATGATTGACCTTCACACTGCTAAAATTGATTCCGGAATTGCCTCCTTGCAAGAAAAAGACAACGCTAGAATAGCCCTCAATAAAGATTTATTGAAGCTTCAAAGTAGTTATGAAAGCGATTTCCAAACTACGAAAGACGTTGGATATACAGGAGCCGAAGTCACTGCTAAATTAGAATCAACTCCGGGCTATGGATTTGTGGTAGATCAAGGCACTAAAGCTATTGAAAGACAAGGAGCAGCTATGGGAATGTTAGGGTCTGGAAACACCCTAATAGGACTTTCCCAGTTCGGTCAAAAAAATGCTCAAAACTACTTTGGCATGCACATGGACACTCTATCTAATATTGCACAGCTCGGCAGTGGTGCCACTAACCAATTGTCTGGCTTGCAGATGCAACAAGGACGCGACCAAGGTCAAGTGACTCAGTCGCTAGGTAGCGCACAAATGACAGCGTATGGTGCGATCGGAGATGCTAGAGCGAACAGTCTCTACCAACAAGGAAACTTGTATGCAGATGCGGCTAAGTATAACACTGGCTTAATTAACAGTGTTCTTGAGAGTAGTAAAGATAGGGATGCTGCGGCTGCCAATCAGCAAACGGCAAGTGCTCCTGGCATGCAGAACGCACAGCTAGGCCAACAACAATTTCAATATGGGGTGTTTCAAAACCAACAAGGCGGTCAAGCTTATCAGTCTGCTAGAAACGCGGGTACGCAAATTAATCCAT
>Ga0335398_10003286_pt1 | contig 23990 bp, 8 predicted proteins | sample BON03_FD_205742 | JGI IMG/M metagenome (GOLD analysis project Ga0335398, IMG submission 205742) | Freshwater microbial communities from Lake Bonney liftoff mats and glacier meltwater in Antarctica - BON-03 (spades assembly) (version 2) | ecosystem: Environmental > Aquatic > Freshwater > Ice >... | reverse complement strand
CATTAACTAAAGCACAAGAGGCGGCGCAGATAACATTTGCAGAACCTTGTGTTAAATTTGAAATGATAAGCCTTATTGAAAACAGTAGCGACCATAAAACAACTTTTCTTTTTCTTTGCGAAACATTAAGTGAGTTCGTTAAAAATGCGTACATAAAAAAACCTTTTGATGGTTCAAAAATAGTAGCCGCCCCCAATAATAAATATTTCATTGCTGTTATTACTCTCGATAATTCTAAATATACAGCAGTTAGTTCTAGAGATAAGGTTGCTCAGATGAAAGCAAAGCAACAAGCCAATACAATGTTTAATGGTTCAACTATTTCTTCAGAATCTATCCTAAGAACCGATGAAAAAGATAAATCTACTGAAGTAATCAGTTCTGAAATAATTAAAGAACAATCAATGGGTTTTATTGATGGTATAGAATTTTTAAACAGTTTTGAAACACTTGACAATAAAACGACTTACATATATTATAAAACAATAATAAAATAAAAAATATGAAATCAAGAATTAAAATCCTTTTAGTGCTATTCTCATTTGCCATCTTCTCATCTGCAACCGCGCAAGACGAAAACAAGAATGTTTCTATCACCGTAAGTGGTAGTGGTAAAACTTTAGACGATGCAAAGCAATCGGCTCTAAGAAGTGCCATTGAACAAGCTTACGGCTCATTTATTTCTGCCAAAACGGAAATTTTTAACGACCAGGTAGTTGCCGATCAAATGGCATCTGTATCAAGCGGAAATATTCAATCTTATGAAATGCTTAACGAATCGCAATTGCCTGATGGCACTTGGGGCGTTACCTTAAAAGCATTGGTTTCAATTAGCAAATTATCAAGTTTTGTTGAGGCAAAGGGTATTGCCATAGAAATTAAAGGCGGTATGTTTGCTCTTAATATTAAACAACAATTATTGAATGAGCAAGGTGAAATTAAAGCTGTGAGCGAAATGGTAGGATTACTTCATGAGCCAATGCAAATTTCTTTTGATTATGTAATAAAAAGTAGCGAACCTAAATCATTAGATGCTGAAAGTAAAAACTGGGAAATACCATTAGCTGTAACAGCAACAACGAATAAAAATATCGATTTCTGTGCCAATTATTGTATTAAAACACTAGCAGCATTAAGTCTTTCAACGGAAGAAGTTACAAGTTATAAAAGTTTAAATAAAGCTGTTTACCCAGTTAAGATTATTTACAATGGAGTTGACAAAATTTTTTATTTAAGAAAACAAAGCAGCATTAATACTTTAAGCACACTTACAAGTCAGTGGGAATTTTATACCCGTTTATTTGCGGTGCAATCTGGTATGGATGAATCAAATGGTAATGGGGAAGGACGGTTACATAGTTTTAGCAATAGCCGACACTATAACAATGATAGTGAAAATATTAACTTTTTAACTTCAGGTCAACAAGCTGCTACATTTTCTTGGCAGGATGAACGGACACTTTCACAAATTGAACAAATGACTGGATATAAAGTAAAACCAAGAGGTGTTGTTTCTCAATTTAAGCATGGTGGCTTTGTAGTATATGAAAAAGATGGACATGGCTTAGTTGCAGCAATCACAGATTTAGGAAGTATGGAATGGAACACTGCCATAACTGCATGTGAGGAGTTGATATTAAATGGGTATAGTGATTGGCATTTACCTACAAAAGAAGAATTAAATGCTCTTTATGTTAATTTATATCAGATCGGAGCTGGAGGTTTTGATCGTACGAAGTATTGGAGTAGCACGGAGTACCTTACAACCGGTGCGTTCTACTTCAGATTCAACGATGGAGGCGCGGCCAACGGCGTCAGTAAGAATAATACCTTCTCAGTTCGTGCGGTTAGGGCTTTTTAACTATTTATCAATTTAACTATTTTTAATAACCGCGAAGCTGTCGAATTTTTCGCGAAAGGCGAGAGCAGAGCCGAATTTGTTCGAGCTTTACCGAGCCGAGCAAAAATCACTGAAAGTAATTTTTAAAAAATGGCGTTATATTATGATTTACCCCGTAGGATAGTTATTTGATTTGGACTTCTACTAAAAAATAGTATTTATCCAACGGGGTGAACCAGTTTACAGAGATACTTACAGGTTGATATTAAAACTAGCATTAAGGTCTTCGTATTCTGGAATTTCTGATTTATACAAATGGAGAAAAGACAATTTAATAAACGATCAGGTCTGGAGTGAAATTTCAAAAAAACTAAATTTTTAAAACAATTCATACTAAATCAGAAACTTCTAAAAAGCAATTTAGTTTTAAAAAACATGAAAGAATGTAAATCTATTCCTGCTGAGTTGATAATAGTAGCGATATACAAACAAAGAGTAGTTTCAAATATTATAGCACTACAGCTCTTGCCAAAAAGCAACTAGACCAGTATACCTCTTTGCTCAAATAAGGAGCAAAAAAAAGCGTCCGTCAAATGACGAACGCTTAGTTCTATTAATTTAATGTAGAATCTAATCTACAGTGATTTCCTTAATCTTACCATAACCGAGGTTATTTAGTCCATCTCTTACTTTGTAAGCGTGTCCTACCACTATTATTACCATATTTTCTGGTTTTAATTGTGCTTTGGCTACAGCATTTATATCAGCCACACTCATCCCTTTTATCATTGCAGCTTGCTGCATAGTATAGTCCTTTGGTAAATCATTCTCAACGATACTATTTAAGAAATTCAATTTGTCAAAAGGAGTTTCGTAATTAAGTGCCTCGCTTAGAGTGATAGAACTTTTAGTAAAGTCCAACTCTTCTTGAGTTATACCCGTATTAGCAAATTTAATCACTTCCTCCATTACCACTTGAACAGCACTGTCTGTAGCTTCTTTCTTTATCTCTCCAGAGAATCTGTACACACCATACTGCTTATTACCAGAGAAACCCGATCTAGCACCATAAGTCCATCCTTTATCTTCTCTTAATTTCAGGTTTAGTCTACTATTAAAAGCACCACCAAGAGTATAATTCATTACTCCAGACTTAAAATAGTCTCCTTTATAATCAAACTTAGGTCCTGGGTGACCCGCGTATATTGTAGATTGAGATGCGTATGGCTTATCTACTAAGTATATTACTGTTTTACTTGGCATTATAAGTTCCGGTATAGCAGGTACTACCACATTGGTATTTCTCCATTCTTTTAAGAATACAAGTTTGCTCAACGCATCTTCTTTGCTAATGTCTCCAGAAACTACCAATGTACTCACATTTGGTGAGTAGTAGGTAGTGTAAAATGCCTTCACATCGTCTAAACCTATTTTATTGATTGACTTGAAGTCCCCGTAGTAGTAATCTGCAAGAATAGTTCCTTCGTACATTATCTTACCCCAAGCCTTATTAGCCATCACAGATGGATTAGACTTCTGAGACTTTAATCCTTCAATGGTTTGTTCTTTGATACGCTTAAAATCTGCTGCGTCAAAACGAGGCTGGAACAATGCATCTTTTAGAAGTGCTAACGTAGCATCTACATTTTGAGACAATGAGCTTACAAATATGCTGCTATTCATTGTACCAGAGTTGAAACTGATAGAACTACCTAGCTTCTCTAACTCTCTAGAGAACTCCTCAGTAGTTAGTTTTTCTGTACCTTCTCCCATCATACTAGCAGTCATCATAGCAGTTCCCGTAGATACATTTTTACCACTTTCTAATAAGTGACCACCTTCCATATCAATATAGAAATAAACCAATGGAGACTCAGAAGACTGAGTACCTATTACTTTTAGTCCGTTATCAAACTTTTCTGTATAAAAGTCTGGAAGTTTAAATGCACTAGCTGCGGGTACACTTGGTGTCGTGTAGTCTTGCTTTGGTGCGTTATACACTAAGCCCTCATATTGAGCCTCTATTTTCTTAGGGTCGTTTGCGTGTGGATTTACACTTTTTGGGGTGTCATCATCATCATCTTTCTTTTCTTCACGCTCCACTCTTAGAATAACAGCTTTTCTGCCTTTTATATATTTATTATACACTGACATTACGTCTTCAGGAGTCACTTCATTGTACCTATCTATCTCATCTTGAAGACCATAGCCACCCCCTTTCATCATAGAGAAGTGTCCTAATACACCAGACTTACTATCAATACTGTTCAATTGACTGTAGGTTGATTTTAGTACCTGAGTTTTAGTGACATCTAAATCTTCTTGAGTCACACCGCGTGTTTCAAACTCTGCAATAGATGCTCTGACACTCTCTTCCACCTCTTTAAAAGATAAACCGCCTGCCATTGCAGGTTTGGTTACTACTTGTATGCTTAAAAATCCTGCCAACTCTAATGTGCTATGTCCAGCTCCAGCTTGCAAGGCCAATTCTTTCTTAGTTAAGTTTTTATACAGAATAGAGTTATTACCTCCACCTAAAACCTCAGCAAGAATATCTAGTGCAGCTTCATCCCTATGAAATTCGGGTACTGTAGGAAAAGAAAAAGAAGTGAGTGGAGCAAATATGTTATCCGCAGTAGTTACATAATAATCCATAGACATCTGAGGCTTTTTAGGATACATGTTTTTTACTTCAGGACATTTTTGAATACCTTTAAAATATTTCTCTGCCCATACCTTCACTTCTTCAGGATCTACATCTCCTGATACTATAAGCGTTGCATTATTAGGTCCATACCAACGTAAAAAGAAGTTCTTTAAGTCCTCATACGTGGCAATATCTAAATCATCTACATAACCTATCGGAGTCCACTCATACGGGTGGTTAGAAAACAAAGACTTGAATAGGATCTCGCTAACCATACCATAAGGTTGGTTATCGTATCGCTGTCTTTTTTCGTTTTTTACAGTTTCTCTTTGATTTTCAAATTGTTTCTGAGTGAAACTCTCTAAGTGAGTACCCATTCTATCTGCTTCTAGCCAAAGCAGTTTCTCAGTCATATTCTTAGGGGCTGTTTGGTGATATACCGTCTTATCAAAAGAAGTATACGCATTGTTTACTCCACCAGACTCTCCTATTATTTTAAAATGCTCTCCTTCTTTTACGTTTCTAGAGCCTTCGAACATCATATGCTCAAAGAAGTGAGCAAATCCACTATTTCTTACACTTTCTCTAGCACTACCTACGTGATATGCAACTTGTACATGTACAATAGGGTCAGAATGATCTTCGTGAATAATTAAAGTTAAGTCGTTGTTTGGGAGCTTATACTTTTCATAAGGTATTACTACCTTCCCTTCTTCAGCTTCTACCTTTTCGATTAACTCAAAAGAAGATTGAGCGAATGATGCTATTGTAAATAGTACCAAATTTAAAGTTATGATTGTTTTCTTCATTTATAAGAATTTGTTGAGTACAAAAGAAACAAAATAATGTTACTCTATTTCGGCGTATCGATAAACGATTAAGGTAAGAAGTTAAATAACGATAGTATAACAAGTGCTACCAAATGTTTTTTGGTCGGCGATAGAATTAAAATAGTCAAGAGCCGCCAGCCTAGATACACTTATTGAAATCTATAACTTGAAAATTCGCCTTCCCTTATAGTAAGTACGTGATAGGCAATTTAGCAAGGAGCAAGCCAACCAACAAGTCTTATACTTTGGAGAGTACGTCAAAATCCCTCGATAAAAGGTAGTAACGGTTTGGTAAGTCTTCACTTTATAAAGAAACCACCTTTTCATATGTACCTATAACGGTACACCCATTGTATGTAGCAGTGTAGATAGAATCTAACACAAAATGTTTGCTTCCTATTTATTCTAAGAGTCTTTTATTATCCTCCTCTAGATATTTCACTTGCTCCTGCAACTGAACTTTATTATTGCTTCACACTAATCTTCTATTTAGACAAGGCAGTCTACTAGTTTTTTTAACTTAATCAAAAATACTTATTCTACAGAAAGCCACACAGATGAGTAACCTAGTTCCTGTACTTTCTCTAAAATTTCTAATCCTCGTTGTTTATCCTTGGCAGCATACACCCCTACACGATAGTAACCGTTGGGCTGAGGCAAGATTCGTGCATCAGCAAAATCTTTCTTCATTTTATTAAGCCAAGCCTCGGCGGTGGAGATGTTGGGACTTGAAATGGTTATTACGTAATAGTTTTTATCTACAGGTAAGTCAAGTACAGGTGACACTATCCTATTTGCTATCTCTTCATCTTCAGTATCCTTTGATGCTTTTTCAAGCTTTAGTCTCTCTATTATCTCCTTTTCAAATCTAGCTATACGCTGCTCTTCAGACCCTTTTTGCTCTGCGTCCAGCTTAGCTTTCAAAACTTCTTTTTCTCTTCTTAGTCTAAGTAAATCAGCATCACTAGCCTCATATGCCACTACTTTATCTCTATACACAATATCCGTTTTATAAACAGTATCCACTCGCACTATAGTTTTAGTGACTGTCTTCACAGAGTTATAATTAACTAACTCATTATTCTGAATTTTTAGACTAGATATACTAAGGAGCAACTCTTGTTCTCGGCTATTTACCATATCCAAATCACCTCCACTTCTTAGCTTTGCGTTTTGCAGTTCTAGTTCAGATATTCGTGTTTTTTGATTTATCGTCAATTCACGTAAACTGTCATAGTTCACTTTTTTAGCAAAATAAGCTGTAGTATCCGGGCACCCTTTATTGGCTACACTCCCAAATAAACCCGGACACTTATCTTTACTATCTACTAAGCCATCTTGATCGCTATCTAAATTTGGATTTTTAGGTAATTGAACCTCATTCACTTTTCCTAAGCTTTGGACTAACCCGATTCTGTAGTGCACATGAGTATTAAAATCTCCTTCCAGCTTCTGTTCCATAGCCACTTGTGTTTGAATATGCGTCCTTTTTGCTATTCTCAAATTAAATCCCGCACCATATTGATTATGAAATAACCAAGGGCTTTCGTCATACTCTTTAAGCTTTTTTATGTAATCTGTTTTATATCCAAAGCTAAAAAATGGTGCTATAGCGGGGTTTTCTTTCATTAATCTCCCGTTGTTCAACTTAAACTGAATACTAATATCTGCACCTATGGCATAGGCTTTGGGTATAAAGTTTTCTTTTAAATTTTGATTAAGTATAAAGCCGTTATTGATACCGGTATTTAACACCCATATACGAGATAATCTTCTCACATAGGCTACCCTAAAAGACTGAGATAGTGCACTATCAAAAGCAAAGACAGTATTTTTTAGTAAACTAACATTGTAATCTGTAAAATTTTGATAAACACCTATACTATGCTTACGATCAGGATCTTGAGCATACGATTGGAATAATAGTAAACAAAAAAATAGAGCGGAAATAGATCTAATCTTACTCATTTAAAAACGTATTTTGCAAGATCAAAAGTAAGGTGCAAGGCAACTAAATATGAATACGTAACATAAAATTTGGTAACAGCATATTTAGAAATGAGTATATATAACTACACTACTCTATTGTGACACTTATAGTCTTAGCCCACTTTTCTCCATACGATGCATGCATACCATCAGCAAACTGAAGAGTGAATATATAAGAACCTGGATCTAATGCAATACTGTCACTAGTCTGACCACCACCATAGTGAATATGGGTATCATCTGCCACTATAATAGTGCCTGCAGGTGCAAAATTGTCATTTATCAATAAGTGGTGATGACCAAATCCATCTCTTGGCTCGCCTTTTGGCTCCACTTGCATCCCAGACACCCCCATCTTTAAAGAAAACGGTGATTTTATAGTAGCACCATCTTCTATGTTTACAAAAGATACCCCGTCTGTATCCACTAATACCTCTTCTGTAGTATCAAACGATTGGTTCTGGGTAGCTTCTGTAGAAGAAGGGCTGCAGGCTACTATACTAAATGCTGCGAATATTATTATTGCTTTTTTCATTGGTACGAATGTAAAACTTTTAATACCAAACAGAAAGCAATGGAGATGGTTTGATAATCAATAGCATAAAAAAGATCCGTCGGACTGACGAACCTTTAGTTCTTGGGTGGAAGACCTAGCTTACTTCAACTCCGTTTCACTTCGCTCAGCACATGCTTCTCGCCCTATACGATCAAAATTTAATAGCATAAAAAAGGTCCGTCGGACTGACGAACCTTTAATTCTTGGGTGGAAGACCGGGCTTACTTCGACTCCGTTTCACTTCGCTCAGCACATGCTTCTCGCCCTATACGATCAAAATTTTATAGCATAAAAAAGGTCCGTCGGACTGACGAACCTTTAATTCTTGGGTGGAAGACCGGGCTTACTTCGACTCCGTTTCACTTCGCTCAGCACATGCTTCTCGCCCTATACGATCAAAATTTAATAGCATAAAAAAGGTCCGTCGGACTGACGAACCTTTAGTTCTTGGGTGGAAGACCGGGCTCGAACCGGCGACCCCCGGTACCACAAACCGGTGCTCTAACCAACTGAGCTACAACCACCACGATAATGTGCTAAAATCAAGTACAAAATACTTTTACTCTCTTTAGACGAGTGCAAATATATAATTTCACTTATAAATTGAAACACAAAAGTATAAAAATGAATTACTTTCATCAAAGGATTAATTCCTTAATAGATTGTTGGCAATTAGAACACTAAAACCGGGTAAATAGCAGTTATTTTGAAGAGTATTTAGCATTAATTGATGAACACATTGTTTCGAACACTTCTTATTCTTCTTTTTCTATCGGTAAGCACGGGCATTACCCTAGCACAAAAGACTAAATCATACACAGATAATCTTACTCATTTTGAGCAAGGTAAAAATCTATACATCAAAAATCTATATGTACCTGCGATACAAGAATTCCAAGAATTCTTGAAGCATAATCCTGGGCACAATTTTGATTATGAAGCAAGAGCTTACATCGGTCTTTCTAGGCTTAAGTTAGATAAGCAATTAGCTAGCAGAGATGTAGCTCAATTACTCAGGAATGAACCTGAACATAAACTCAATACCGAAATCACCTATGAATTAGGTCTATTCTATTTTAGTAAGAAAAAGTATAACCTTGCTCTGAACTATTTGGAGCAAATCAAATCTACAGACATTCTAAAAAAACAGAGAGATGAGCTTGCTTTCAAACTAGGTTATAGCTATTTTAAGAATAAACAATACGCCGAAGCAAAATCACAATTTAAACAGGTGATGAATGGTGATGGTAAATATGCTATAGAAGCAAGTTATTACTATGGATACCAATGTTACATCTTAAAAGACTATTCATGTGCTGTAGCAACCTTTGAAAAGATAGGTGACAAAGGCCCAAGAACTATGCAACTCTACTTGGCTCAAATCTACTATGAACAGGAAGACTACCTCAAGGCTTTTGAAAAGGTAAAAAATATTGAACTCCCAACACAAGAAGACGAAATTGAACTGCTAAGGGGTAAAATACAATATCAACTAGGTAATAAGAGTTTGGCTTTAAGCCATTTTGACAAATATACAGGCAATATAAAAAAGCTAAGTTCTGATGAAATTTTCCAATTTGCTAGTACTAATTATGAAGCCCAACGATATGATAAGTCTACGGAGTACTTTCTACATATAGCAAATGAAGACAACGAGATGGGGCAATCTGCAAACTATTTTTTAGGTGTAGCAGATGTAAAAAATGATAAAAGACAGAGAGCTCTAAATGCCTTTGGCGAAGCCAAAAGAAAAGACTACAATAAAAAAATAAGTGAGATAGCAGCCTTTAATTACGCCAAGTTAGCTGCAGAACTACAAAAAAACGGAACTGCAATATCTGCTATTAAAGAGTTCCTAGAAGTTTATACTACTTCCGAATACAGAGATGAGGCCAAGTCTATAATGGCGGATGTTTTTTTAAGCACTAAAAACTATAAAGCGGCAATAGAGGTGCTTGAAGAAATAGGTGATCTTAATGCCAATACAAAAACGGCGTATCAAGAGTTGACCTTTCATAGAGGTGAAGAGCTATTCTTAAATAAGGAGTACCAAAATGCAGATGTTTTCTTCAAAAAATCTCTAAAATATCCAAAGGATAATACGCTGGAAGCTCTAGCCTATTTTTGGAGAGCCGAGATAGCCTTTAAGGTAGATGACTACAACGAGAGTATCAACCTAATGAATCGTTTCATAAGCAATAGCGGGGCAGACATAAGTAAGAAAAAAAACTACGGCTACTATAGCATGGGATACAATTATTTTAAGCAAGAGCAATATCCTAAGGCACAAAATTACTTTGCTAAATTCAAACAATTTGAAACCTATACCAATACTAATAGCGAAATATACCTAGACAATACGCAGCGACTAGCAGACTGCTACTTCCTCAATGGGCAGTATAATCCTGCTATTGCAGAATATGGATTTATTATAAAAAACGACTACAAGAATGCTGATTATGCCATTTTTCAACAAGGTATGCTCTATGGTCTCCAAGAAAGACATTCCGAGAAAATAAATGTCTTAAAGAAAATTCAAAACGACTTTAAGAAAAGTATTTACGAAGATGATGCTCTTTACCAAATTGGTAAAGAATACATGATATTAAAAAACTACAGTACTGCAGAGAGTATGTTTAACCTATTGATCTCTCAACACGACCTCTCACCTTTTTTAACCGACAGCTATCTCAAACTCGGCCTTATCAACTATACTCAGCATAAGGATGATGTAGCCTTGGGATACTACAAGACAGTAGTAGAAAGATTTCCTAAGACGAATGCTTCTAGCGAGGCACTTACTTTTATCGAAATCATATATAACAACCAAGGCAATCCACAAGGCTATTTTGACTACGTAGAAAAAATACCCGGAGCTGGAATACGACGAACCAAGCAGGATAGCACTCTGTATCAGATGGCTATAAACATATACGAAAACAAAGACTTCATAGGTGCGTCTAAGGAGTTAGGAAATTATATCAAGCGATTTGGAGATGATGGATTCTTTATTATACCTGCTAATTACTTTAAAGCGGAGGCTGATTACTATACAGACAAAGAAAATCAAGCCCTTACCCACTATGAGTACGTGGTAAACCAAGGTAATAATAACTATACCGAAAAATCATTAGTGAAACTGTGTGGCACGTACTTCTATCGCAAAGACTACAACAAAGCAATTGGGTTTTACCAACAGCTGGAGCCAATAGCTGCGTCCAAGAGCACTTATATTAGCTCTATAATGGGACAAATGAGATGCCACTATATACTCAAGAACTATAGTGCTGCTAAGGCAAAAGCGATACAACTGCTCCCAATAGAGAATGTACCTACAGAAGATTTGGTAGAAGCCAACATGTTCCTAGGCAGGTTACAGCTAAAAGACAATAACCTGAGAACTGCCCGCTTTCACTTTGACTATGTGATAGCCAATAGTCGCAATGAGCAAACTGCAGAAGCTCTGTACCTAAGAGCCTATATAGAATATGATCAAGCAGATTTGGATAGTGCAAGATCTGACGTATATAAACTCAATGATGATTATTCTGCTTACGAGTTTTGGGTGGTCAAAGGATTTATTCTTTTAAGCGATATTTATGTGAAAGAAATGGACTATTTCCAAGCTAAAGCCACACTGCAGAGTATCTTAGATAACTATGATAAGGATGATGGGTTAATAGATATATGCAGAATGAAACTACAAGAATTAGAAAAGATTGAAAAACTGGAGGAGGCAGCTCCATTGGAAGAAGAATAAAAGATTCCCTACCTAAATTAATGAATCGGTAGTCTCTGTGTCAGCTGATATAGAAAGAATCAGCCATGTGGTGTGTGGAAAATAGAATAGTCCTTCTGTGTTCGTTTAACGTAAACGCTTTCTTACTCTTCTTCTTTTATTACACTTTCTTTTGTGTAACACTATCTCAGGACTAGACATAAAAAGGGGGCTAAAAAAAATATACCACTTTTTTCTAATAATACCCAAGCCCCCAGTTGAAACATTGTTAGAACCATCATTTGAGCTATTAAATTAGATTAAATTATGGTTCAAAAAAACAATATGGCAATCCAATTAACTTATTATTTCACTCCCGAGTGAACAGAACCGCTTTATCTGATTAGATACACTACTTCAGACATGTTTTCTCTAACAGGTCCTGTAGGAGTATCAAAATATGCTTGTACTATAACCACATACCATCCAATTGCACACCTTTCATCTTTGTAGGTACCATCCCATCCCGGATTGTTCAAATCACCTTCAAACAGTTTTTCTCCCCATCTATTGTAGATTTCATACTCCAATCCTCTTACATCGTAGGTGATGGGTTTATAAAACCTGTTCAGTGCATCTTTATTAGGAGTAAATGCAGTAGGCAGGTAGATTCTACAGTTATTGCTGCGATAGGCTACAGTTGAGGTATCACTGACTATTCCACACATATTGGTCACTCTGACATAGTATATGCCTGGTTTCCTTACTCTGTATGTAGGTTCAGTGGTTTTATCTTGCCAGAGGTAAGTGCTACTAAAACTGGCAGCATCTAACACAAACGATTCATATTTACAGAGGGACGTGTCCAATGGGAAATTTACACTTGGTGGAGGGTAAACATTTGTCTTTTGTGAGCTACTATCTATACAGCCTTCTAGCTCTAGGGTATACGTCACGGAGTCTTCCCATAAGATAGTAGGTACGTATTTCTGACTGATAATGCTTTTACCGCTAAATAACCCACCCGATTGTACAGGTATCAGATTAAACGGACCTTCATGGATACAATAAAACTCTTCTAATTTTTCAAAAGAAGGATCTGGCATTGGTTTTATCCGCACTGATGTACTGATAGAGTCAAAACAGTTATCAATTGACTTTACGATTAAGGATACGGTTTTAACTCCAGGTGATGAAAATGATTTCTGATAGGTTAGATCTACCCCAACCAAAGTATCCTTGTAAAGCCAATCGTATGATTCAAGGTTTACATTATTTTTTGAGACCGCAGTAAAATTGACTCTGTTTCCTCTAAGACACTGTAAACTGTCATTTACAACAATTTCCATGTTTGGCTTGGGGAAGACCATTAGATTCTGCTCAGCAGTGTCTCGGCAATTTTTGTCAGAAATAGTGATTAATGCGATAGGATAGCTACCACTTTTTGAGAAGTAGAAGTTTAAGGAGTCTGGATTTGAAAAACTGTTAGACTCAATCTGCCAGGCAAAATTTATTAGGTTCCCTCGTACTATAGAGGACATATTTCTGAACGTAAAATTCTGGTTGTTTACACATTGTTCGCTATTGTTAATCTCAAAGTCGGCAACAGGCATTGGGTCCACAGTTATATTTTGTGCTATGGAATCCCAGCAACCGTATTCGGACGATACACGCAGAATGATAGTGTAGTCACCATAAGAATCGTAACGATGAGAAGGTTCTATGGATTGACTGGTGTCCCCATCTCCCCAATGCCATGTAAAAAAAATATCCGTGCTATCTATAGTACTATTGTTGGTAATAAGGAATTTGTTTTCGGTTTCACAGAGACTTGTATCATTAAGAGAAAATTCTGCCTTGGGCATAGGATAAATAAACATTTGTTTCTCAAACGTATCAGCACACCCAAAGCTGGTTTGAGCAATCAATGTGCTTATGAAATATCCGTGATTTCGAAAACGATGTGTAGTGTTTTTAGAGGTATCACTAGTACCCTCTCCATAGGTCCATTCATAGGTCAAGGAGCCAAGTCCTGAGGTGCTTGTGTTCTTGTAGTCCACTTGATTGCCATCAAGACATTGACGAGAGTCATTTATCTCAAATCCTGAAACAGGATTTGGCACTATATAAATCGAAGAACTAGCTGTATCTATACAACCTCTGGAGCTCGAATCAATAAGAGTTACTTGTATGGTATCTGTGTTTGTAGAGTTAAATTCATATTGACTAGAGTCACTTAGCTTAATACCATCATGAAACCAAGTAGGATAAAAAGTTCCATAGGCTATACTTGATCTAGATTCTATAGAGAAAAGGTTACTACGAGCACACTGAATCGTGTCATCAATAAAAATTTTAGTTATAGGATTAGGGTGCAATGTAACCTGTTGATTGGTAGTGTCCAAACACCCATAACTGCTTTCAACAATGTACGTTAATTCAAAAGTACCTACATCGTCAAATCTAAAGGATGTGTCTTGTGGTCCATAACCTTCTCTCCCGTCAATAGACCATCGGTAGGTTGTAATTCGGCCCTCTTGTATGATTGACTCTCCTTTCAGCTCAAACTGGTTAGCGTTGAGGCATTGGTCCGTATCATTAGTAGTAAAAGAGGCCTCGGGCTTATAATACACTTCTACAGGTATTTTAATGGTATCTCTGCATAGTTTCTTTGTTTCTAGTGTCAATCTCACTATATATTTTCCTGATTGTTCATAGGAATGAGCTGGGGACTGAGTGCTATCCACTACCATATCTCCAAAATCCCAACGGTAGGTGTAGGTTATAGTTGTGTCTGCTAAACTGCTAAATACGAACAAGTTATTGTCTAAACACTGGGCCGTATCATTGAGGGTGTAGCCTAGTGTTGGAAGGGGTAAAACACGGTGTTCTATTGTTGCAGTGTCCCTACAACTTTGCTCTGTTATAGAGATTAGCTGATGTTTGTATATACCGACAGCGTCAAACTGTTTTACTACATTAAAAGCTGTATCCTCTTTTTGGTCACTCCAAATCCACCTTCGAGAAAGGACCCCATCACTAACATTGCTGCTATCTGTGAATATAAATTCTTGTTGGTTTAGGCACTGAGCGGTGTCGTTTAATGCGATGAGAGCCTTTGGTTGAGGATATACCTCTACAGTTCTTTCAGCGGTGTCTATACACCCATTATCAGAAGATGCTATGAGCGAGATGGTCTTTCTTCCACTGCTGTCAAATGTGTAGGTGGGGTCAGCTAGTATGGAATTACCTATTTCTCCAAACTGCCACCGGTAACTCATAGTCCCACTTAGTATTACGCTTTGATTATCAAAACTAAACTGATTGTCAATCAAACACATACTAGGGGTGTCTATTTGAAAGTTAGCTTCAGGATGCGGAAACACAACGAGGTCTTTGAAAGAGGTGTCGCTACAGCCAAAAGAGCTTGCTGAAATTAAACGAACGTTAAAGGTGTCGTCTTCGGCATACGTATAATTAAAGCGAATTTGATCGTTAGAATCTTTGTTTCCAAGGTCCCAATTGGAGGTTAGACTAGTGCTGTCAGAAATGAAACTACTATCTGTGAAAGTGTACTCATTCCAAGGAAGACATTTCTCTAGTTCATCTATATGAAAACGTGAGGTGGGCTTTGGTCTTGCTATAATAGAGGTGTAGGATGTGTCCTTGCAATTATTTGAAAACGTGATGATTAACCTTACATCAAAGGTGTCTGCTTCTAAAAATCGGTAGGTAAACATAGAGTCGGTGCTCACCGGAGTATCCTCAATATCCCAATCTCTACTTATGATGATATTCCCAAAATTTGATGTTGTTGAATCCTCAAATGTCACCAATTCGTCTTGGGAGCAAACATCTTTTGAAGATTCTTTTAAAAATGTTTTTGGCGATTCTAAGACTACTTGTTGCATAGAGAAGGTGTCTTTGCAACCAACGTTTGATGTAGAGATTAATGTTATATCAAAAGAACCTACGGTATCAGAGACAAAGCTGAAGTCATATATCGTGTCTGTACTAAGGTCGGAAGCAGTCCAGAGATGACTAGAAATCGCACCTTCGTCTATCGTAGAATTATTTATAAATTCAAAAGTGTTGCCTGATAAGCATTGTGTATCGCTGTTTACAGAAAAAGAAGATTTTGGTAGATGAAAGACCTTGGTTATGCGAGTAGAGGAGTCCTTACACCCATCATTTGTAGTAACGACTAATTTCGCAACAAATTCCCCTTCACTGCTGTACAAGTGTCGAGTCCTGCTGTCTGAGTTTTCAGCACCATCGCCAAATTCCCAATGGACTAAAAGAGTGTCTGTTTTGGTATAACTCATGCTTGCAAAACTGAAGCTATCATACAAGCAGAGACTATCAGAATCAAACATAGCTGTAGGTTTGTCATATACCTCTACCACTTGTGATACGGTGTCCGAACATCCTGCACGGTTGGTGACGGCAAGTGAAACGGTGTACGTGCTATCTCGATCAAATAGGTGTTTAGGGTTATTTATGTATGAAAAGGATCCATCTCCAAGATCCCAATTCCATCTGTAGATACGATCATTAAAGGCTTTAGTTTTGTCTGCCAAGTTGGTTAACGCCCCTTCGCAAACATTGTCAAACGAAAAGTTAGCAATAGGTTCTGGAGATATAATAATACTTTTTGTTATTTCTTGTTCACACCCGCTGCCAGACAGAGTTCTCATGGTCACTAGATATACCCCTGTATCTAAATAGCGGTGAGTAGGACTCAAAAGGTTACTTGAGTCTCCGTCTCCGAATAACCAAAGTACAGATTGAATAGTATCTGTAAGTAATCTGGTTCTATTTTGGAAGGAAGTTGTTTGCGTTTCACAATTGGTACTGTATGAAAATATATTTATGGGTCGTTCGAACACTCGTATTTTTGGTTTTGACGAGGTACTTTGATTCCCAGGGAACGTATCGTAGCAAGAGTATTTTATGCCATTTCTTCTAAAACTAAATTCTGCGATAAGCTCAGGATAAAACAGGCCGTATTCTATATACTCATAGGGTACCTCTATGTCTTCAGTATTGATGACATTATTCCCATTATCTTTTAGGAACCAAATGTAGTTGTTGGCATTCAAACTGGTGTTTTTAAAAAGCGTTAGATGAGGTTGACAGCCTTTATCACCACCTATTACGTCAAAATTCGCTTTTGGAGTAGTGACATAAGAAGAGTCCACTATGGTGTCTACACATCCTCTCGTGTTTTCCACTCGTAGCTTGTAAACATTCATTCCTACATTGAAAAACTTAGTTGGGTTTTGTAGACTGCTTGAACCTGTACCTAAGTTAAATGTCCATAGTTGCTCTTTTATACTATCGTCTTGATGATAAAAATTAGTTGTGGAGTCGAATACGGAAGATGTATTATCAATTCGAATCACTTGAGGGCATACCAAGGTGTCTGGTAATTCGATCCAGCTAGCGAAAACACTAAATACTCTAGCACTGATCGGCACGTTTAGCGTGTCTTTGCACCCAATAGAGTCCTCCATATAGAGTTGTATGGGGTAATCTCCAATCCTGGAGTAGTTGAGGTATATGCTAGGCCCAAATTGTATTGGAGTCAGAGAATCTCCTATATCCCAATAGGTCTCACCAGCATAATTTGCAGAGCCAAATGTTCTCCCATCCCAATAGGTACTTATATTATTGATTTCTACTGAGTCTCCAAGGCATACCTCGTTCTTAGGAAAAGTGTATTGTTTGTTTATTCCCACTGGTACCATCATATCATAAGTAGCCACACACCCATTATTGTGAGATAAAATAACTTGGACCCGATAAGCCCCTGAGTTAAAATAGGTGTGGCTTACGGTGTTAAAATTAGCGGTAGTGTCAAAAGTTCCATCTCCAAAATTCCAAATTACTTGCTGCGAAGTGTCTTGTATGGTATCTGTGAAATAAAAGTCAAAGCTACTGTTCCTGCAGTAGATAGAGTCAGGGTTATAGGTGCTGTTAAAGGAAGGATTTTGGAGAGGTAGTGTTATGATGTGGTGATAGAATCCTGTATCTCTGCATACATTACCTAAGGAATCCAGGCCATTCTGTAAGATGAGACCAATAGTTACCCTTCCATTGCTATCGCAAGAGGAGCGTGCATATGAATAATTATGAAAGTACTCGTTTGCCACCCAATTACTATCAAAATTGCCTGACTTTTCAGCACACAACGAATCCCACATAACATACCATCTCTCCTGATCACATCCAGGTTTGGTTTGACTCAAGTCTAGTTGAATAGTTTTAGCTTCTTCGGGACCAGGACAAGGATTTAGTGTGCTAAAGATACTCCTGAGACCTGTGTCGGCAGAAGGGGGCATTAGCGGAATAGACTGTACCAAACTATCCGAACAACCGGTAAGAGTATCTAACACGACTAGCTTGCCATAGAAGCATCTCTCTGTGCCTGGGGTAAACCAGTGCTTAAAGGTCAAGGAATCTAAAGATCTGTTGCAGTTTGAACCCACATTTGCACCATTTTTTGTATCCAAGACACAGTTTGGAGCAAAAGGATCAAAGATTTGCCAGCTTACTTGAAGAGGACCATTTTCGAAAACATTAGATAAGTTAGTGAAAGTGACAGTGTCATGAATAGTACATTGAAACCTATTTCTGATACCGAAACTCGCTACAGGTCCGTAAACGGTTATAGTATCTAAGATAGCAGTATCCTGACACCCTTTTTTTGTTACAATGGCTCTGGGTACATATTTACCAAAGGTTTCGTATCTATGGCTAGTATTATACAGGAAACTTATGTCTTCGTCTCCAAAGTCCCATCGGATTGCAGCTCCTGGTATTGTTGTCTGGCTGAAAATGAAACTGTTGTTATTCTCGCAAAAATTTAATGTAGTATCTAGCTTTGCATCTACAGCAAAGTAGACGTTCTCTAAAGAGTTTTGACTTTTAAAGGTGTCTATACAGCCAAAGGTATCTCTCAAGGAGAGTATTGTGACGAAAAAACCATTGCTTGTGTAAAGTTGCTGTGCAGAGTCCCAGTTCGTAGAGTCCACCACACCATTTCCAAAATCCCACAAGTAAGCCTCAATAGCTGGAGGTAAAGTGTTACTGGTATTTTGGACGGATATGGTCGCACCAAAACAACCACCTTGAGAGGATTGGTCAAAAGAAGCAATGATCTCTTTTCTTATCATTACTTGTTGAGTGGATGAGAAACTAGCCGCACATCCAAATATATCTACAAGCTCAGAGGAGATGTAATAGTTGCCTCCAAAAGCATCTGAATATGTGAAACACGCTGTGCTATCTGAAGGGTTAGGTTCACTGGCTCCACCATTGTCCCAAATTACTCTTCGGTACTTTAGCTCAGCTTGGTTTGGAGAAAAACTTAAGCAGACTCTATTACCCTTGAAACATTGTTGTGCATCTGAAGTTAGGATAAATCCTGCATTTGGAACTGGTCGCACGTATATGCTGTCTCCTGAGTACGAGCACTTTTCTCCATCAGAGTAGGTGACCTCTAGGCTCACCCTCATATCTCCTGGTGATTGGTAGCTATGTTGTGGAGACTGAACATTAGATGAAGTGCTATCCCCAAAGTTCCAGTTCCAGTTTGTTGGAGTTTCATTTTGAGGGGAGGCATTAAATTTTAGTAAATCAGACTGACAAAGGGTATCCGTATCAAAAGTTATGCTAACCGAATCTTTTATTCTAATTGTTTTTTGAACAGAATCTATGCAGCCTGCTTTCGTGGTTATATACAGTGTTATGTTTTTATTGGCAGCTGCGGTATAGGAGTGGCTCGTCATAGACCCGCTTTTTGTCAAGTTTGAGTCAAGGCTCCAGCGTATCGATTTTACAGAGTCTTGGGGGTCTAGAGTAATGCTACTTTGGAAGGAAGTAGTGAGGCCCAAACAGGTATTAGAGGAAGAGAAACTTAGTGTGGGTCGGTTTACTATAGTTAGATTAAAAGAGGAAGTATCAGCACAACTAGTGTCCGAAGCTATGCAGATGATGGTATAGTTTCCGGGTCCTGTAAAAACGTGTCTGCTGTTTCTATTGGTGTCAATGTTTGATAGCCCTGAGAGGGAGTCTCCATATGTCCACCTTACAGTATTGGCATTACCTGTGAAGGTGAAACTCACTGTATCATCTTCGCATAAATTGCTACTTACTTGATAATATGAGGTACACTGTGCTAAAACAGTTACTGACTGTATACAAGCAGCAGCAGTTATAAATGTTATAAGAAGTAGCTTTACCCAAAAACGCATAATTTTAAAAGATAGACCACGAAGACATAGATTGCCTCTGAACTCAAATTCTTCAAATATAACGGATAATAGCAAAACACTTCACACCTCTTGGAAATAATAACCCAAATTCAATATATTTAGATTACTAATCACAATAGGATTTCCTAAGAAATTTACTGCTAGATATCTTTATAGTGGTTATTTATAGATCTCTCAGTCTTGTTCTAACTTCTCCAGTATAGCCAAAAAGAAGGGGACATATATCATGTGCCACTTTTTTCTAAAAATATCCCCAACCCCAAGGTGAAACATAGAGGTAGATACTGAGTCAGAAGAAAGGCATACCTCACTGAATATTATAGATATTAGAGTCCCTCTTGCAAGTTGTGAAGATGATGTGGTAATGTAATAGTCTTTTACATTAATGAGAGTTATAGCAAAAATCTAGATTACAAAACATCTAATGAACTGTTTTTGTATCATAGTGTCGCACTTGCTAGTTGAATGTACCACTCATAAATGTAGCGAGAAGCAGAATCCCTAAGCCATTTCATTTCGGCGGATAGACCTCGATTATGGTCCGCTATATATCAAAAAGAGGACCTGGCAAAAGCCAAGTCCTCTTTTCTAAAGTAGCGAGAAGCAGAATCGAACTGCCGTCCGCCAGCTGGCGGATATGAATCCGATAACGCTCCACCATACTATCTCACAAAATTTATAGCATGAAAAAAGCCCGGTATAAAACCGAGCTTTTGGTAGCGAGAAGCAGAATCCCTCCTCCATTTCATTTCGGCGGATAGACCTCGATTATGGTCCGCTGTATATCAAAAAGAGGACCTGGCAAAAGCCAAGTCCTCTTTTCAAAGTAGCGAGAAGCAGAATCGAACTGCCGACCTCAGGGTTATGAATCCTGTGCTCTAACCATCTGAGCTATCTCGCCGTAAGCGGCTGCAAAAGTAAATTTTTATTTTTTTCTACAACCATGTTGAATTTAATATTTTTTATGTATTTACAGCTACTTTATACGTCGGATCTTCCATTATATTTATGTCAATAAGCTTATCGGCATTAGACAGCAATTCTCGGCAATCTGCACTAAGGTGACGAAGATGAACTTTCTTACCTACTTTAGCATATCGCTCTGTTAGCTTATTCACTGCTTCTATAGCACTCATATCTGCTATTTTACTTTCTGCAAAGTCTATTACCACTTCTTCTGGATCATTTAGAATATCAAATTTTTGTGCAAAGACGGTAGTTGACCCAAAAAACAGCGGACCAAAAATCTCGTAATGCTTCACCCCTTCTTCGTCTACATATTTTCGAGCTCTAATACGCTTAGCACTTTCCCATGCAAATACCAATGCAGAAATAATAACGCCTACTAATACTGCTAAAGCTAGATTATGCATAAATACAGTAACGAGTATCACGACTACCATCACAAAGATATCGTGTTTTGGCATCTTATTAAAAGCACGTACACTCACCCATTCGAAGGTGCCAATAGCTACCATAATCATAAGCCCTGTGAGTGCTGCTATAGGCACTTGTTCTATCAAGCTACTACCAAACATCACAAAAACCAGCAACATTAAAGAGGCAACTATCCCTGACAATCTTGCTCGTGCACCGTTGTTAATATTAATGAGACTCTGACCTATCATAGCACAACCTCCCATTCCACTGAAAAAACCAGTAACAACATTTGCCATACCTTGAGCTACGGCTTCTTTGTTGCCACTTCCACGTGTTTCAGTAATTTCATCTACTAAGTTTAGTGTCAATAAACTCTCTACAAGACCTACCGCAGCTACTATGACAGCATAAGGAAATATAAGTATAAAATTAGCCCAAGTAAAGTCTACAGATGGTATGTGAAATGGCGGAAAACCTCCTTTGATTGAAGTAACTCCATTATCCATTTGAACTAAAATATCCTTGACATTAGGAGTGTCAATTTTCAGGAAATAAACCAACCCAAAAACAACTAGGATAGCTGCTAACGAAGAGGGTATAGCTCTGGTAAGCTTAGGCAATCCCCAAATTATAAGCATAGCAAGTAGAACTAGTCCTACCATAATAAGCTGCGGTGTACCTGTCATCCATTCCGTCATTCCCGCTGCATTTTTAGTTTTGAAGTAGTTTAGTTGAGACATAAAAATCACGATAGCCAAACCATTTACAAAGCCGAACATAACAGGCTGAGGAACTAGTCGTATAAACTTTCCTAGTTTTAAAAAGCCTGCAGCCATTTGGATAATACCAGCTAGCACTACCGTAGCAAAGATGTACTCTACTCCGTGCGTTTTAGCCAGAGCAACTATCACAATAGCAATAGCACCTGTAGCACCCGATATCATTCCTGGTCTACCACCAAATATACTGGTAATCAAACCAATAGAAAATGCTGCATATAGACCTGTAAGTGGATTAAGACCTGCTAAAAATGCAAATGCAACAGCTTCAGGAACTAATGCCAAAGCTACAGTAAGGCCAGACAATACTTCTGTGGTGTAGTTGACTTTTTGTCTAAAGTCGAAAAGATTAAGGTATTTTTTCATTGATAATATTGGTGGTTTTTACTAAAGAATGTGCAATAGTAAGAGTCTGGGTACTCTTTATAGACAAATCCTCCTTTTAATTAACAGATTGTTTTGGCTCTACCAAAATCATCTTCTCTTTATCTATCTTCACTAGTCCAGGTGTAGCTCCTTTGGGCTTTCGGATATATTTACGATCGGTATATATAACAGCAGCTAGCAGTTCGCTCTTTGCTTTAGAATAAAATGCAGCGATACAAGCTACTTTTTCTATTGTAGATATCGCAATCTCTTTCTTACCCGGATTTCGAATAATCACGTGTGAACCACTTACATCCTTGGCATGCAGCCATAGATCAAACTTAGTGGTATAGCTGCGGAGTAATTCATCATTATCCTTAGCACCTTTACCGATTCTAATCTCAAAACCATCAACCGTAGTAGTTCGATATGGCACACGCACTTGATGCTGACTGTCTTTCATTTCAGATACCTTTCGGATTTCTTTTAGACTTTCTAATTTATCAAAAGCGGCTATTTCAATCTCTTTAGCCACGACTTTCTGAGTCATTTCGTTCAAATGCTTTTGGGCATAATTCCGCTGCTTACTTTCATTTTTACCTTTTTTGTAATATCGCTCTGCGTTTGCTTGTGGTGTGAGCGTCTCTTGCAATTTTATAATCACTTCACTTTCTCCATCAAAAGAAGTCAATGTAACCTGCTTAGCTCTTTTCTCAATTTGCCACATGTTAGCCATGAGCAGATCTGCTTTTTCTTTGTATGAGCTGGCCCTATTAAGCTCAGCAAGACCTCTTTCTGCAGATTTAAGTTTCTTATTCAGATTTGATAGATCCTTAGTTAGCTTGCCTTTATGACTAGATTTCGTCTGACTATATACTTGATGAGAGATGTAAAGTCTAGCGTGCTGATCCAGAGCATCTAGCACATTATCAAACTCCGCTATATTCTGCTCCTTACTTACGTAGTCCAGCGTATATTTTTTTTCTCCTTTATTTAAAAATAACTTTTGGTTTAATACTTGAGACTTGAGTTCTCGCAGCATAAGTGCTTTGTGCTCGGTACCTGCATCATTAAAACCTGTGTTTTGCAATGACTCTGCCTCTGAGTAAGATAAAAACTTAAGATCTTGCACTGTTTTATTTTCAATCTCAAAAGAGTCTTCTGGCTCGTCTTCTATTTTAGTAATTTTAGCAGGAAATGACTCTAACCACTCTCCATCTCTATAATGCGTAACTTGTCCGAATCTACCAAACAGATGAAACGTGAGCACTTCACCTTTTTTAAACTTTATCTTGAATATTCGGTCATACGGAAAACACTGTACAGAGTTGACTTTCTTGCCTTTTATTGTTTTATAAACGGCTAATCTATTCTTTTTTTGAAGCTTCTCGAAGTCTGGAATTTGAAAATACGCTTGTCCTTGGTAGAAAGACACCTTGAGTACTATGGGCTCAAAGACGAAATAAATATCATTTATAGAAGTGGAGAATACATCAATTAAGGTACATCCATCCAACACCTTTTTCAAGTCGTTGGCTAATCGTTCTATGAGGAAAGCATTCATACTTCGGTACTATTTTTACTCCACGATGTTACATAAAAATCA
>Ga0335398_10003285_pt1 | contig 24000 bp, 17 predicted proteins | sample BON03_FD_205742 | JGI IMG/M metagenome (GOLD analysis project Ga0335398, IMG submission 205742) | Freshwater microbial communities from Lake Bonney liftoff mats and glacier meltwater in Antarctica - BON-03 (spades assembly) (version 2) | ecosystem: Environmental > Aquatic > Freshwater > Ice >... | reverse complement strand
CTATCCAAAAAGATTCGTTTTTACCATCGAGGATATCTTTAACATTGCCTCTCAAGTTTTGTACACGTCTGCGCTCAACCTCTGTCTCACGGTGTCTTGAACCTGTACGGGAGTTATTAACCTCAAGGCAACTATATCACAATATTTAGCACATACTGCGGCTAAAGCCGTGGAATCGCTTCAAGGCGACTAAAGTCGCAATATGCTCGACCCCATGCTTAAAAGCAGGGGCTTGCGCACCGCTTTCCGGTCATCAACTATTTTTTGATAACTCCTTGAGAAACCTTGAGAATCTGATAACTCTCATCCCGGTAATGTTTTAAAGCAGCTAGAGTCTCATTTACGGTGTTTGGGTAGCATCTGTGTCAAAAGTGCCGTTAAGGACTATACCATTTGAACTCTCTGGGATTTAAGCACCTCAAACCCTTGCAACTTCGTTAGTAATTGTTGTACCAAACAGACTAGAGTTCAATTGGTACAGTTTCAGCCTCAGTAAAATCTTCTAGTGGAATGATTACTGTGACTAGATTACAGGCTTAACGACACTTTCGGTGCACTTACTACTCAAACACCGACCCTTGCGTATACCAGTTCAGCCGCCGAAATTACCAACAGCCTTAACCCGAGCGGTAGTAGCCAGAGCCGGAGAGGGTTAGCTCCTTTAAGGGTGTGGAAATACTGTTTATGGAGGGCTTATCGATTTAGATCGACCGTACTAGTTGACCAACTAGTCGGAATTTTGATCGCTTGCTCTGGTGCGATCTCCGATTCCATCAAGATCCTCCAGAGAGCATTCTAGGATGTGGCATAGTAAAGCTGTCTGTCTAATCGTCAGTTTCGGCTCAGTGCGCTTTTGCTCCCAATTGCTTACTGTTTGGTCTGTTATTCCCAGTGCATCGGCAATATCTCGCTGCGAGAGGTTGAGTTGCTTACGAAGTCTGATGATATTGTCGCTAAGCCCCATAAATTCTCGATTACAAATTAATTTAGATAAATTAAATTTGACAAATTCCAAACTGATTTGTAATAATATTACCAGACAAGAGGATTCCAATGATACCCCCTCTGTCTTAGAGGTGAATAGTATGAACTCATTATCGAGCGGTCAGCATCAACCCAAGATTAAGATTTTTTCCTTCTTTGCTGGAATTGGTTTTCTGGATCTAGGCTTTGAAATGGCTGGGATTGAGGTTCTCTATGTTAATGAAGTTAATTCATCATTCTTGAGTGGATATCAATACTCACGTAGCAAGCTCGGACTATCGCAGCCTGAATATGGTTATGATTGTGATGATGCTACTAATCTGTTGCAGTGCCAAAAGGAAGAGAGATTTCGAGATTTGCTGACCGATGCGAGAAAAGATGGTTCGATAGTTGGATTTATTGCTGGCCCTCCATGTCCGGATTTTTCTGTTGGTGGGAAAAATCGAGGTGGTGAGGGCAATAACGGTAAATTAACCGAGACTTATATCGAAATTATCTGTCGTTATCAACCTGACTTATTTCTATTTGAGAATGTTAAAGGTCTGTGGTCTACAGCAAAACATCGTCTATTCTATAGTACAATGCGCGCTCGACTGGAGCAGAGTGGGTATCTAATTACAGATAGTCTAATTAATGCTTTGGAATATGGGGCTCCTCAGAGCAGGGAAAGAGTGATCGCGATCGGCTTTAGATCTGAATTATTACCAATGAAATCTAGTGAGGAATTAGGATCTAATTTTTCATGGGATAGCAACAAAAAAAATTCAATAGATCGGATTTTCTCATATCCTTGGCCTAAAACAAATATATTTTCTGAAAACTCATCTTTAACTTTCCCTGTTGAAATACCTATGGATTTAACAGTACAGTATTGGTTTGAAAAAAATGATGTAACTCATCATCCTAATAGCCATCACTGCTTTACTCCTCGTGCTGGACTTAGCAGATTTTTGTCTGTTCTTGAAGGTGATGACTCTAAAAAATCTTACAAGCGTTTGCATCGATGGAGATATTCACCTACGGCTTGTTACGGGAATAACGAAGTTCATTTACACCCTTATCAAGCGAGAAGAATATCGGTGGCTGAAGCTCTAGCTATTCAGTCACTACCCCCTGCGTTTGAATTGCCCTCAACGATGTCTTTGACTGATATGTTTAAGAGTACTGGTAATGGGGTTCCATTTTTGGCAGCGAAAGGAATAGCGACGACGATAAGTGAATTCTTATCTGTTGACTCTAAACCCGACTTATCATTAACTATAAATCCAAATTATCATTCGCAAAATTCTCCGCAAGAGAAACAACTTTCCCTTTTAGATCTAGCTCGGTAATTTCCTCGTATCTGTGCCAATATTTATCTAACTCTTGTCCCGGCGTTATATTGACTTCAGAATCTATTGCTCTCTCAACACGAGCTATGTCATTTCCTTCCAGTGGTATAGTGGACATCAAAGGAGAACGAAATACTTCTGTGTCAGATGAGTTACTTTCACCGATAATATCATACCTCAATCTATACTCTCTATCGTGGATATGTCTGCTGGCAAACTTAGTAACATTTGCTTCTACTAAAATTTGATACCGTCGATCTGGTCGATTACTAGTTTTTAAACTAATAAATCCTTTGACTTGTTCTGGAGAACATTTATATTTAATAACTTTATATAATTCATTAATCTCTTGCAGTGATGGAGATATTTTTTGTAAAATATTAAAACTGGCTGAATCTTGAATAATATTTTTACTAATAACGACGAAATCTGGAGTCGAACACCGGACAAATATTGGTTCTTGTCTTTGGCTGAACATCTCTATTAATCGATCATATCGCTGTCTCGATTCCTTTTGATATATTTCCCAAAATTTGATACTATTCTCATTCCCCATCTTGACTAGATATAAATCTTCAGTCGATCTTAAAATCGATTGGTGTGCTTCCATAATGAAAGCAAGTTCATACCAAGCGCCTCGACAATTATTGAGAGATCCTTGAGTGACTGGTTGAGTGGAATTTTGAACCACTACTTCCTCAATTGCATTGACTATATCCAAAAAGGATAATCCATTTAAGTTTAAGGTAGGATAAATCGCTTCAAATTCTCTAAATTTTTCGATTGCCATACTTGTAAACTATACTAATTGTCTCCGATTAGTATAGCTTACAAAACGCCCGTTTTCGTGACGCTGTGACATGCGGATTTCTATTACGCCACAACGCTATTGGGTGAGTAATGAAATAAAGTAATGTTAGCTAGATAATATTGTACTAATATTATCTAGCTAACATTACAGTCTGTGCACTAATCGGTTACGCACGTGTTTCAACTGATAACCAAATTCTCGATCTACAAACTACTGCGCTGCGAGCGACTGGATGTCAAAAGATTGTCACAGATACGCTCTCTGGGGTCAAAGCCGATCGCCCAGGTCTTGAGCAAGTACTAAATATGCTTCGTGAAGGCGATACGCTCGTAGTTTGGCGACTCGATCGGTTAGGTCGATCGCTTAAAAATCCGATCGAAGTAGTGGAACGCTTAGATCTTGATGGCATCCAGTTTCGGAGCCTGACCGAATCGATCGATACGACGACCCCAAACGGAAAGCTAATCTTTCACTTGTTTGGTGCATTTGCCGAGTTTGAGCGGAATCTAATTAGAGAAAGAACTAATGCAGGTTTAGCCGCTGCTAGAAGTCGCGGGAGAGTTAGAGGGCGAAAAAAAGCCCTTAGCCTTAAACAGCAAGAGATGGCGGTGGAGATGTACCACTCGCAGCAGCGCCCAATCAAGGATATTCTCGATACGTTCGGGATTTCTAAGCCAGCACTTTATCGCTATGTTAAGCGGACCAGGAATCAGAGACAACTGCATAAATCGAAAACACTCACTTAGATCGAAAACACGATACCTGTCTAAATGTCTTGACAAATAGCTTTCAAGCTTAACTTATCACGAATGCTCTACACGGTGTTTGGGTAGCATCTGTGTCAAAAGTGCCGTTAAGGACTGTACCATTTGAACTCTCTGGGATTTAAGCACCTCAAACCCTTGCAACTTCGTTAGTAATTATTGTACCAAACAGACTAAAGTTCAATTGGGACAGCTTCAACCTTGATAAAATTCTTCAGCGAAATGATTACTGTGACTAGATTACAGGCTTAACGCCACTTTCTGTACACTTGCTACTCAAACACCTTAATCTTTTCAACTAGAACGCGATCGCTGAAATTATGAAGATCTTAAATATTTTCCAGCATTTAATAAATATTTTAATGACATCATAAAAACTTCTCTTAAAGGTAATTATGATATATTAGATACATTAAAATAATCTTTTTAGGAGGTTAAAATGATTCTAGTGTGCGGCGGTATTAAGGGTGGGGTGGGAAAAACAACCTTAGCGACTAGTATGGTGGTCATGCGATCGGTGACAGGGCGAGATGTACTATTAGTCGATGCCGACGACCAAGCAACGGCAACCGATTTCACGGCAATTCGCAATGAGACACTTGCAGATAAAGGTGGGGCTGGCTACACCTCGATCAAACTCCATGGAGCGGCTGTTCGTAGTGAGGTGATGAAGCTTGTATCCAAGTACGACGATATCGTCATTGACGTGGGTGGACGAGATACTGCTGCTCAAAGAGCGGCTTTACTGGTGGCAGATGTCTATGTGGTGCCATTTCTCCCAGGTAGCTTTGACGTTTGGACGTTGGATAGCGTTGGTGCATTAGTAGAGGAAGCAAAAGCTTTTAACGACAAATTGAAGGCTGTTTGTACAATCAATCGGGCTGACGCTCAAGGTTCAGACAATCAAGATGCCGCAGAGATAGCGCGGGAGATTCCAGGTTTAGTCTATATCAATGCCCCACTTGGAAACCGAAAAGCATTTAGGACAGCCGCATCTCAAGGTTTGGCAGTCACAGAAATCAAACCCCAAGATCCTAAGGCTATTTCCGAGTTAAATAAGTTATTTAGGCATCTATTTAGCATTTAAATGATGTCATAATAACATTTAAAATATTTTATAGTAAGCTTAATTTAAGTCTAAAGTGAGGTTAAGATGACTATCGCCCGTAAGCCTAAAGCTACTACTCCAGAGAATTTTATCGAGCAGGGGGGTTCAGCGGCGATCCGACAGGACAGCGAAGCGACCGCACCTAGTTTCGAGCGAGTACCAGAAGAAAAGATTGAAGGTCAACGCGGACGACCTAAGAAGGAGAAGGTAGAAGAAGTTGGTGTCAAGCTCCGCCTCCAGGCAAGTTTGCTAGAACAGATCGATGCTGAGGTGAATAGCCGACAGCCTTCACCCAGTCGGCATCAGTGGATTTTAGAAGCAATTTATGAAAAGCTCGATCGCTAAAACTGCAAAATCTCCGATGTTCAAAACTGGCTTCCAGCAACCTTTAGAATGCTATTTTGTAGATTTTTGGTCGTATCCTGTTGCGACCCCAGGGGGGTCTTTAATTGGAGCATTTGGCTATTTTAGCCATCTTGGCTCAATCCCATATACGTGCCCAACCACATAAATCATAATCTCGATCGAGTCCACGATCGTGGATTTATGCAAATAACCCCGAATCAGGTTGCCTATGTGACAGATAGTGCTGGGACTCAGATATGATTCTTAAACTAAATCTGCCAACTTACTCGAAACCTGACCCTGGACATTTTTTCGCCGATCGTCGTAAATCACCAAAGTTTCCAACTTCGCATGACCACTCAATAACCTAGCATCCCGCACATTCCCATCACTCAAATCCAAATAAGCCGTAATCGAACTATGTCTGACTCGATGGGGTGACATCCGCTTATCAACACCCGCATCCTTTGCCAATTTTTCCACCAAATAGCCCAAACTGCGTCCCGATAACCGCTTGCCATCGGAACGATTATCTAACGCAATAAATAAAGGTTGATTCTGCTCTCCGCCTCTGACACTCAACCATTGGGTCAATGCCGAGCGCGTTTTTACAGCCAAATCGATCGCCTGTTTTTGAATCTTACCCTTGCGAATAATCCACAACTTATCAGACTGAAAGTCCTCAATATTTAGAGCAGTAACTTCACTCCGCCGTAGCGCATTATCCCACAATAATCGCATGATCGCATAGTCCCGTTTCCCCCCAATCGTCTCTCTATCGATCGCCTCAATCATCACTCGATAAACATCAGGAGCGACACCAGAAGTATCCCGATATACCTCCACCTTTAAACTAGCAACATCCTCCAAACTAAACTGACACTGACTCAATTTACGGGCATGATTGACCAATGATTTAATTGCCGCCAACCTTGTATTAATCGTATTTGGTGAGAGATTTAGACTCAATAATCGCGACCGATAACTCAACACCACCGCAATCGCTTGTGCGCTGGGTAAATTCAAAAACTCGCGAATTTGGTGAGGGTTCACCTTAACTCCGGTCATCTGCACAAAAAAGTCATTCAAAGCCGAAGCATAAGTCCGCTTGGTATGATCGGAAATTTGCAGTTTGAGAAATTCCGCCCAAATATGATCGTCGGCCACCAGCGATCGGGCGATCGAGCCAATCGACGATTTTGTAGTGTTCTGAAGTGAAGATCCCGCTGGATCGATCGCCGAGTCAAAAATTACAAGATTACTATCAATCACGGTCGATTACCTCTCCAAAAATTAAAGAGTTCAAAACTACTAATGAATGTCACTGGCCAGGGTGTGATTCCGAAAAGAGCCATTATCAGAATCAAACTGGTTGTTAACTATTGTCGCAGATTTCTTACCCCCATTGCTGTTTACCGATCGTCATGTTTCAATTTGAAGTCCTGATAAAAGTAACTATCGGTACCTCATCTTTAAAGCAGAGCTTACACTCGATGGATAGTCATCAGCGAAGACTGGGTTAACTCACATCTTGCACCAATACAGAGGAGAGTTGACTAGTACATAAAAACTGATGCTATTTGGGATCAAAAAACTTCGCCTTGATGCCATTGTCGGTATCCCGAAAAACCGGATACTATTCGATGGAGAGGCAATCAGAGGCATCACGAAAAAAGGGCAACTAGTAGGCTAGAGCGGATTTAAAGATACATTAACTGCCTTATGGTTCTACTTGTACCGAGACGGCAAGCTAGAGAAGAGGTTTGTGATTTCTACTCGTCCGCTTAAAGGTTCGACTATTACTTGGTGGGGTCGTCGTCGCTGGGCGATTGAGGGATTTTTTAAGACTGCCAAATATCAATTTGGGGACAACTAGCTTTGGTCGGTAAACTCTACTGGGAGTCTATCGGTGGCTGATTCTCAGCCTTATCAGTTTTGTTCTGGTTCATTAGATCTAGTTGTCTTCTTCTTGGGGTTAACCAACTGGGATGCGAGTGAGTCAGAAGATGGAGTTGGTTAGATCGTTATTGATTCCGATTCTTTCGCGAGCGGGGAGCTGCGATGGGAGACGAAGAATGGTAGATTATCTTCCCAGTAGAGGCGATTTTATCCGAATCGACTTCGTTGGCAAAGCCTCTCTGAAAGAGAATCCTCAATCCGGTCACGAACAGATGGGCAATCGTCCGGCTCTGGTAGTCAGTCACACCGAATTCAACCAGTATCGCGGCTTTGCCCTTGTGTATCCCGTTAGCAATACCAAGCGGCGCAATCCCTTCTATGTGACTATTCCAGCCGATTTATCGGTGACTGGGGTAATTATGACCGACCAATTTCGATCTCTGGACTATCGATCTAGACGGGCGATCTCGATCTTGATCGGTACTTGTCCAGAGGATTTACTCACTGAAGTCCTGAACCGGATCTACCCGATCTTGTTTTAATACGATCGCATTAGTCGGAAGAAGGAAGTGAGGTCTTTTCCCACTCGGCATCCTTACTCTTCTGGATACAGCGAACTCGACTGGATTCGCGGAGTTCGTCCAAGACGCGCCGGATCGTAGGCTGACTGACAACAGGGCAAGCGCGGATAATTTCCCCCACTTAATAGGATTCAAACTCTTTAATCAGCTTGGCAAAAGCTTTTTGGTCTAGTTTGTTGCTAGATCCCACTTGCATAAATAATGGAATACCCTCGAATTCTGTTGTCAATAAATTTAACGTGCATTATTTAAGATCTGGTCGATAGTCGCGCGAGTAACCATGCGTGATATTGATGGGGATTGGTTCTAAAGTTTCTTCGTCCTTCTGGAATCTTGTTGTAGTAAATCCTGCTCTAGTTATCCGTCTACCGATGAATCCTGTTTGATTTTTTCTCTTCTAATTGGAGATATTTTCCATGAGCTGACGGACTTGTGGCATGTTGTAATGGAAAAAGTATTTCCTAAAGTCAATCGCAGATTAGCAATAATTCAACATGTCAATATTTCATGTTACAACTAAAAGTATGTGAAAGTGCTACTTATTGTTGCTTTAAGTGCACCTATTAAAATATTCATTTCCATAGGTGCACTTTGAGAAGAACAAACGATATAGGAAATATTTATTACTTGCGCAATACGATCGTTACCAGTTATAGTTGAAAGTGAGTAATCAAGTTTTAGGAAATTATGAGCGGAAATTGGTCAAAACGCACCACTAATTTTAAGCCTGACAAACTTGTCGCCCTCGACAAAGCTGCCAGAGACCAGGGTTACGCCAACCTACATCACACTATGCGATCGCTCACACTATCACTCCTAAGAGAAAACCCCACAACAGCATAGGAACTGTTGCGGGGTTTTCTGTTTTGATCGGACTAATAATGCTAGAGCCGTCTCCAGCTTATTTCTTATCAATAACTCTACTTCAGTGCCAAGTTTAGAGGCGCAACACTAAGTAGACCAAGCCAAAACGCTCTAAGGAGAGTCATCCTTTCTTTTGTCTATTCTTACATTTTGAATGGTAAATGTCGATTACTTAATCTAATAATTTTACCATTGACCTGATATTACATCGGTAAGAATTACGAAAGGATAGCAATCGAAAGCAATCCCAGCTTAACTTAGAGCGTTTTGGTTTGGTACCTAGCCAAAACCAAAAGAAAATGACAAAACCAAAATCTGCTTCCAAGAAAAGTCCTTGCCCGATCTGCGATCGACCAAATTGGTGCGAAGAGGATGACAGTAACAATAGTAAATGGGAAGTAGCCAAGGAAGAATGGGAACGATTCAAAGCCGAACAGGAAGTTAATAAGCAAGACGTCCAACAACAAAAATTTAAGGCTGGTTCGTTTTTCTCGATCGATGACTGGCGGCCAATCAGCGGAAAATACCGAGGCAATCTACCAGAAGTAAAACAGACCGAAAAAGCTCAAAGATTCTTGTCAGGGGGGGCACTCTAGATGTTCCCTCACAAGCGTTTACACGGAGTTCCGATCTTGAAAACTGCCCTGGCTATTGCTGTTTTAGCAAATCGTGGGAGTGAGTTTACTGCATATTTTGCCAAAATTGACTTCAGCTCGTCCGCAGATTTAGCTCTAGATTGTGAAGATTGGGAGACGTGGCGAGCGGCATATCCCGAAGTTCTCAGCTATGCCGATTATCGATTCACCCAGCGGTTCGCGCCGATTGCCGCTCGTCCGGCCAAAATTCGGTACGAGCGAAAACTGTCTTTTGGTGGCGTTGGCTACGAGCCAAGTAAGTCCACCAAGTGTAAGTCAATTTCGATCGCGCAAGGATTAAAAATTGCCGCTCGGTATGGGTTAGCAGATAAATACCGAGCGCGCAACGGTTTCCCTAGTGAAAATTTTGATGCCCTCGATCCTGGCTTTTGGCAGTGGATCAAGCATTTTCCCCAGATTGCGATCGGGGATTTCGGCGACATTCTGTACGAACCTGATTTCCGAGCCTTCGAGCGCGAATGTATCGTCAAGAGCGATATTCGTCAGGCGATTTTCGATCTGAATGTCGAGCGGATTATCAATCGCTCCGGCGATCGATCTGCAGTGCTAAAAGCATTGAATATTCCGGTTTCTCGCTCGTTTGAGGGGGAGGAAAATGGGGCAGAGTGGAATCGCCCAGAGAAGCGCTTTGGGGGCGAGATTTGGGCATTTCAATCGAGTAAGAGCGGCTTTTTTAACGGTAAGCCACGTATCGCTCAACTCGATCGACAGAAGGGCAAGCCCCGTAAATATGAAACTCCCCGCAAGCTCGATGGAGAGGAGGGGAATAAAGTTTTCTATCCCGATGTCGATCGAATTGCTTGCGATCTAATGTCCGAGCGGTTTGGAATCGATATCCCTGTTACGCCAGATAATTTCTGGGATGTAGTGCTGACTTTCCCACTGTTAATCCCTGTGGGTATTACCGAAGGTGCAAAAAAGGCTCTGAGTCTAGTTTCTGACGGTTTCCCCTGTGTGGCTGTTTATGGAATTGGCAACTGGTCGGTTTCGGGTAGTAGCTCACCTCGGATTCTATTACCGGAGCTGGCTGAGCTAGCGGCTGGGGGTCGCCAGATCGATATTTGGTACGATAACGAGGACGAGTCCGAAAAGGTGCTGGCCTTTATTAGCGTGCGGACTCAAGCAGCTCGATTGAGATCGGCAGCAATCGCGGCGGGATCGAATAAAAAAACTTATCCCGTTGCCTGGGATTCGGCTCTTGGCAAAGGGATCGACGATGCTAAGGCGGCAATTCGGAGTTTGGGACAAGAAGATGTGGGTGATTGGGTCGAAGCACGGCGGGTATGCGCTCGTGCGGCTTATATCCAACAATCGATCGCTAAGCTTTACACCCTCGATGAGAGTCGCAATGTCATCGATACTGTGGGTGACAGGTTCCCCGATCGTGATTATTATTGCGAGGGTCAGAATGCGGTTCTGATCGGCGATACCGGAGCGGGTAAAACCCACCAGATCTGCCAGTTGGTCAAACAGCAGCAGGAGCTAGGAGTTTTCATCGTCATCTTCACCCCAACTAACAATCTGGGGCGGCAGCTTGCCGAAACATTGGGCTTGGCTCACCGGAGTACGTCCGATTCAGATACCGGAGCGCGGATGGACATTGGTGACGTGCGGAAACTTGCGCGGGAAGTAGGTGGTTTAGTAATGTGCCCCGACTCTCTGCCTGTTTTTGGCGATTTAGTTAAAGATCGTGACTATATCGTGGTCTGCGATGAAGCTGCCAAGATTCTAGAGCATGTCGCCAAAGGCGATACTCTAGCTAGCCGTTACTCGCAGATCAACGGGCAGTTTACAGGGATTTTGGCTGGTTCTAAGTTCAACATTCTGGCTGAAGCAAAGATTTGCGAGCGAGATCTAATTACTTATGAGGGTTTCTCCGCGAAGTCTTCAGTAATTTACCGCCACAGACGCGAGACTGCCAAGCGGGAGGTTACTGTTTTGGTAGGGAATAATATCTCGATCGAAACGGCATTTTTCGATTGGATCGTCCAGTGTCTCGCCGCTGGTGAGAAGTTAGTTATCCCTTGCGACTCTCAGCGCAAGTGTGAGACGATCGAGCGGTTACTGCGCGATGAGTTTCCAGCCAAAAAAGGGGCGCGGAACGATGCGCTGACTAGTTATTTGTCAGATGTCGATCTGTTGACTAAAACTCCGAATCAATTTTTAGCCGCAGCTCAGTTAGATTATCTAATCTTCTCCCCAGCTTGTAAGGCTGGATGGGATCTGACTAGTGAGGGTTATTCGTTCGATCGCGTGTGCTGCCTATTTTCAGTGCTGCCAACATCGGATCACATTCAGATGTTGGCGCGATATCGCCCCCATGTCCCCATCTATATTGCTTGTCGGGAGATGATTCCTCAATATAAAGATGAGGTCAACTACTCTCAGAAAGAGTTAGCTGCATGGCATGACGAGTTAATGGAGTATCACAATTTTGCGTGTGGCAGTCCTCGCAACCTCAAGGAGCTGTCCCCGCTGCAAGAGATCTTGATGTCGCAGTATCGCTTCAATACCATCCGTAACGGGTTGGAGAAATCGATCGCCCGATACTCATTGATCGATCGATTGGTTGCCGATGGGCATTCGGTCACTGAAGTTCCTGTTTCTTTCAGTGATGCGAAAGAGTTAGATCCCGCTCTCTACGCACGACTCATCCGCTATCGTGATTATGTAAAATTGGCATCGAAGACGATCGAATGGGAATGGGCGGGTTTAATTGCGAATACTCCGCTCCGCCTGGAGGATGATTATCGGGTGGCGGATGCACTCGATCGGTTGGATGCGCCTACTCCCGACCAACGGGCGAAGGCATTCAAGATTCGGCTGCGCGATCGGTTCCCTGGGTTGGATTTGGATAATCAGGAGACGATTTATTACGGCACTTACAAACGTGGGCGAGTGAGTCGCGGAGCAGATCGCTACGCTCAATTGTCCCATCGCGAGCTGATGCTAGTGCAGCAACGGGAGCGAAATCTGTCCATGTTCGGCGAGACATTAATTCCCACCCATCGACTGCGAAATGACGGAGCGATCGTTGCTCTGCTGTTAAATTCGGGAATTCTGAATCTAATCGGGGGTGAGTATTCACAAGATTCGCCTGAAATGCTCTCTCTCTCTGCTTATTGCCTGAAAAATGCGAAATTATTCAGAAATCTCCTGAACTTATCATTTGTTGAAGGGTCGTCCCCGATGAAGGTTTACCAGCGATTACTACGGACAATCGGTTTAAGTGCCAATGAGACACGCAGGTCGGGATCGGATGGGTCGCGAGTTCGCTGGTATCGGGTGTTTACCTGCGCCGAGTTACTGCTTGAGGTCGATGCGCTCTCAGAATCGATCGAGGCAGCGCGGGAACAGTTGCGGATCTCACAGGCTGATTCTGAGGTTAAGCTGACGACTCATGAGCATGGGCGGGATGCGCTAGACACTGCTGCCAACTACTTGGAGAGTCTGAAAAATCCTTTGCCTGGGCCTGGGGCTGTTGGTGCTACTGCCGATCGGCTGCTGCGCCGTGAAATCAAAGCTGCCGACCGAGCCTTTAAACAACTGCGGGGCAGGGGGGTTTTGAGCACCGTTGAAAAATCTCAAGCCAAGATCGATCGGCAGCGGTTGAGTCTGATCCGCGATCGGGCTATGCTCGATCGCCTGGAGAACCGATTAGAACGGTTTACCAAACTGTATCAGGAGCGCGGGGCTTGGCAAATCTACGCCGAGGCTGCTGGGCGCAAATACGCTCAACTTGAGGCTGATGGGGCTACGTCCAGATCGACTATTAATGGAGGAGTACTCGATGTGGACGCGAAGCCAACGCTACCGATCGAGCAGGGTTCTAAGAATCAATTGGAACTAGATCTCTGGCTAAAAACTGGATAAAACGCTTAGGAAAAGAGGCAAAAGAGACTAAAAAACTTCCATTTAACAAGGAGGTTGGCTTTGAGTTAACATTCCCTGCCGTAGAACGGATGGCGAGACTCAGGGCGGGGGTCTTCTTGCGGCAGGGAAAGCTTTACCTACCAAGCCGGAGGGAGAGCAACCGCCACGCTGGTTATGACATATCCCCGACTTCTTTAGACACCCTCTTAGATCTAAAGTGACGAGCGGCTCTCGCGAGAGATCTGCGTGGTTTTACAATTTCCAGGCTAACCAGTTTTCTACGTTTCCCCCTATTCCCACCAATTATTGGTGATATCTTTCGTGAGGTCATATTCAGAAATTACCTGCTCGGCATACTCATCACCCATCGCCTTGGAATGCCCGATTAAGGTGCCAAATGCTTCAGCGATGTCAGACTTTCCAGATAGGCGGATATGTGCCTCAGCAATGTGCCGCAAAGCGTGAGGATTAGTCCATCGTGCCAACCCAAATAAGGCTTGTGTCGCCCCAGCAATAGCTCGGTTGACCAACCGCCAGATACTGGCTACATAGTGAGGCGTGCCAAAACTCTCCGGCTGATGCGTGGCGAGGAGAAAAAACAAATAATTGTGACCTTCCAAATTTTTCTTCGCTACTTCCCAGGCAGCAATCCGATTGTTAGCTCCTTGTAATCTCTGTCGTTCTTGCTCGATATATTCTTCAACAGATTTTGTAACTTTCTCCCCGACACCTCCTTGCCGAGCAGCTTCCAGCCGGGTTTTAATGCCTTCAACCCGATCCCCTCCATATCCCCAAAATTCCGCCCACGCTTCTCTGGTCTGGACTGATTCCTCAATCCTCGGTCGCCACTTGTAAACCCACATATCTAAATCTTCAGTTAAAATTCCCGGCAGTTTGTAGTGGCGCGGCTTACCCGTGGTGGCAGAAAGTTTGTGTTCTGTTAACTTAACAACATAGTAAGGATTACCATGTTCGTCTTCCTTACGCACTAAAGTCTCGCCCAGCTTCAAGTTTCTAATCTCCTGCTGACGCACGGGACAGTAAACTAAAATTTTCACAAGTAAAAAAGTCTGATAAGCTCGCGCTATTGCCGAATCACTCCGCTTACCGTGACTGAGAAAATCGCCAGTTTTTTGGTCGTGTTTGCCATAATTAGGAGCGCATAAACTGTGTAAATATTCCACAACTTGTCTTACTTCTGGGTGAGTTAGTTTCTTCTCAGCCCACTTTTTAGGTTCATACTGTTGCTTTTCTTGCTCGTAGATTTCTGCGTAATCACTTTGCAAGTTCTGCAATTCCAAAATTATCGGCACATCTGACCAGTTGCGTCGAGTTGACTTGTTATAATTCAACCACTTGGCAATTGCTACGCCTGTACTAACTATATTTATACCAGTTGAGTGGCTAACTTTCCGTTCTGTTGTAACCCAATAGGTATAGTCATCTAGTAAATTTACATCAGTAAGTAACTCTAAATGCCATTCCGCACCAGAATATTGTTGTCTATACCACCCTAAAAACCGCAATATTGATTGTTCATCGTGGCTAAATGTTGAGGGTTTAATTGCTTTGACTTGGGATCTAATTCCTCTACCTTCGCCCGATAATCGGCGTTCGTGAAAAGAACGCCGCAGATTTTTTCCTCCAGTTAAGCGAAATGCCTTAAATTCCTCGATTTCCTTAACTAGATGCGGTGGTAATTCATCACGTGTTAATCCATAGCCAGCTAGTTTACCGCGAGTTCGTTTAGCAGCAAACTTCTGTCGATAAGGAGCGACATCTGTATTAGTAAGTGTAAGTGGAAATAACTCCTGCCACCAAATTTGGTTTTCCATCCAATTCAGAAAACGCTTTAGAGCAGAACGATAATTATCATTTGTATGAAAACAAATATCTCCTCGATCGATCGTAGTTTGAGTTCGGCATTCAAAGATTATTAATGCGTTTTTAAGCTTATCAACTGTTAATTTACTACAATAGGCAGTAAATTCCTTAGCCTTGATATTCTTAGACTCAGGATCTAATTCTGGAAACACATATAACCTGAGGGCAATACTTAAATATTTCTCAAAATTAACGTCAATGTTTTGCGATTCCCGCGATTTACGCCAAAGTTGAAGGGCGTAGCCGAGCGAGTATTTGTTCATAATCTACCTTTTATTAGTATAATAATACCATAAAACTGGTTGTTTTGAACCATTCTCCGACAGTACATATTCTTTAAGCAAATCAAATGAAAATCGCTATAACCCATACTCACCATTAACTATAGTGATTGATTAAGCGTATGACTTCATCCAAAAAACGTATGAAGTCATACGCGATGATTTCATAGTATAATTGAACTGTTACCGCTCCAGCCCACGTCCAGCTATAACTTAGAAGGCAATTATTGTTCTAGGTATAACTTTCGACTCTTCAATCTCTAAAATTAAGATCTTAATATGCAGCGATATACTCTGAGCTATGCTCTTGAATTATGGCAAAACTCTCCAGAATCTCAAGGTATTGATTCTAACTTTCAAAAGTATCTTAGTATTGCCTTAAGACAATATGTATTACCTCAACTAGACCCGAAAGCTCAGAATTTGAACAGTAGTCAGTTTCAGACCTACAGCGATGAGTTTTTAGTTAATAGACTTCAAGATGCGCTCAAGATATTTGAGCGCAGTTTGGCGAGTGCTGTTGACAGCAAGGAAATTACTATTAACACTGGAAAAAATTATCGCTCGGCTATCAAGCGATTTTTAAAGTGGATGGAAAAACAAGGGTGGTGGCAGTCATTGTTCTCTGACTCCATTATTAAAGTTGCCCCTTTTCGACCCAAAATTGCTCCCAAATCTGGCACTCAAACTGGGCGTAAACTTTCTCTATATGGTTTAGCCAAAGATGACTTACCAGCGCATATTTTTAGCGAGCTTGAGAACTTCAAGCAATTTCAACTCGCTGGAGGAAGAAATGTCCGTCGCGCTATAAGTGAACACAGGCAGCGTAGACAGCCGGGGGAGGCTCGGAGACCTAAAATAGAAGCCATTAAGCCATTAACATTTAAAAGTCATGAAGAAGCGATCCTCCGCTTCTTTGGCTGGTATGTTGAAAATTATCTTTTGTCTGAATCACATTTAGAGTTATTAGCTTTGGTTAATAGCTATCTATTATCTAAGCCGCATTTAGAATTTTTAGCTGACTGCCATAAGCATTTTCTATCAGAATTATATCTCAAGCTTTTATTTAATTTTAGAAATCAGCTTTTGTCAGAGTTGCACTTAAAACTTCTCACCGATGTAGAGCTTCTAGATGACTACACCCATTGGGCAGTTACAACTCGCTCTGTTTGTCATTCAATTGGTGTAAATATGGCAAAAACAGCCATTGCTATAGCTAAGTGGTTAAATTATGACAAGTCAACTCGACACAATTGGTCTGATATTCCAGAAATTTTAGACTTAAAAGACTTACGAAATGAATTTGCCGAGGAATATAAAAATGAAAAACAGCAACTGGAAACAGATAAATGGGCATTGAAAGAACTCACACATGAGGAGGCTAGAAAAATTGTTGAGTATTTGCGAAAACTAGCTGCTCCTTACACTGCTATACGCTCTCTAGCACCAGACGGAGTTAGTAAGTATTCTAAAAAAAGAAACATTTCAGCCGTAGCAAGAACCTGGCAGATTTACTTGATTGTGAAAATTCTCGTCTACTGTCCCGTGCGTCAAGAGGAAATTAGAAACTTGAAGCTAGGCGAAACTTTAGTTCGAGAAGAAGATGAAGATGGTAATCCTTACTATGTTGTTAAGTTAACAGAACACAAACGTTCTACCACCACTGGCAAGCCGCGCCACTACAAACTGCCGGGAATTTTAACTGAAGATTTAGATATGTGGGTTTACAAGTGGCGACCAATAATTGAGGAATCAATTAAAACTTTAGAAGGATGGATGGAGTTCTGGGGTCATAAACCAGAGCAAATTGAGGGGCTTCGTCAGAAGCTAGCATCTGCTCAACAGGGAGTTTTTGGTAAGACAGTAAAAAGATCTCCTGAAATATATACTGACGATCTAAAAAATAGATTGAAATCGACAGAAGAACGTATGGCTGTTTGGCCGACAGCTAAAGATAATTTTGAAAATCACAATCATCTATTCTTCATGTTTGGAAAGAACCGGAAGAATGGGATAGAAGTGTTTGGTAAACCTCACGATGTCAGCAGCATCTGGCGAGTTGTGACTAGAGGGATTGCCCTCGCATCCAAGGCGTTATTTGGAGAAGAAAGGTGGACTAATCCCCACGCTCTCCGGCACATTGCCGAAAAGCACATTCGCCAACTTGGAAAACCAGATATCACTGAGTCTTTTGGGATGTTGATTGGACACTCGAAAGAAATGGGGGATGAGTATGCTCGTCAAATTACTTCCGAATATGAATTGACAGAAGATATTGTTGACGATTGGTGGCAAGAATAAGTTAGCGATTTTTGCTATGCTTAGACTGAAATTAGCTCCTAGAGCCAATAAAAAGTGTAGATTCCAGATCTACACTTGGTGAAGCCAAAACACTGAAACTCTCTTCTGGAGGTAATAGTAAGTGTAGAGCATTCGTGATAAGTTAAGCTTGAAAGCTATTTGTCAAGACATTTAGACAGGTATCGTGTTTTCGATCTAAAGCCCTGTTGATGTGGAACGAGTACCAACGCCGCCTAGAACGTGAATTGGAAGAGAAGGCTAAGTGCGACCGATTGGGAGTTACCTATGATGCTCCTGGAGTTCTCAAACCTAAGTGTGAAATCTCTGCTGACCGCACTGCTGAAACTCAACAGGTGTTACAAATCGATGCCGCTCTCCAGATCGAACAACCAGTTATCGCACATGTTATCACTCCATTACTGGAAGCTGAATTCGATTGCGACTCTGATAACGAAATTGATGACAAATTAGATAACATTGACTGGGACACGATCGCGACTGAATCGGAAGCCAAGCTGAAAATGTTAGAACTGGGTATAAGCATGAACATATCCAAACCTCAACCTCAAGTAACACCGCTGTCAGATGTCTACCGAGAATCCAAGTCAATCGACCAAGATGAGGCAAAAGAGTTTAACGTCTGGCTTAACGCTGCTAAGGCTAATAAGCTGGTTAGTTATGGCTATTCTGACCCTGATTATTTTGCAGTTGTGGTGCTAGCTGATGAAGTAACTGTAATGCCGTGGAAAGAGGCTAAAACCCTATTTGGAAATTTGGACTGATACAATGTTGATAGGGGCTATATACAGCACTATTAGCCCCTATCAGATTGCTATAGTCTACTTTTAATTTTGGGGCTAATTATGGGATATGTGAAGCCTGGAGAGGTAGTAGTGAGAGTACCGTTACCAGAACAAATGCGTGACGATTTGAGATCGATCGCCGCGCTTGATGGGATTTCGATGAAAGCTTGGATCGCGACGGTACTAAACACCGAATTAGCTACCCGATCTAATGAGTTAAAAGAGCTAAAAGTCAGACGGAGTAAGCTTCACACTCCAATTACTAGTCAATTACCAGATAAAGTCTAGGTAATAATACACAGTACAAAGGGTTTCAGCCATTAAATTAGTTTAATAATAGATAATTACTGGAATTTACTAGATTTAGATTTAGTAATAACGACTGAAACCTCTTAGAGAAGCCATTTATTTAACTTAGGTAAATACTTCGACTTCGAGAATCCTGCATCCATTGTCGAAAAAATATTACAAAATGTTAGTGAAGTATGTCGCTCTGGCGCAATGAGCTTTAAAGTAAACCTTACCCGCCTAAATACCCAATCTGGGGTGTTATACGAAATCCAGTCAGTCTGATAAATAGTTAGACCGCTGAGTTATCTGTTAGGGTGCAGTAATTTGACTTTCACAACTTTATTTAGAGGTATATGTTTTATGGCACATAGTGCGGTGGTTTTTGGCGATGGGAAAGATTTAGATCCCACTGTTCTGAAAGAGACGTTGCAAGCTCTTAAAGACGGCAAGGACATCATTATGGAGGGAATTGGTTTGGCAAATCTAAACCGGTGGTTCAAGGAACACCCTACGGACCCAAATAGTAAAGTTATTATTTATCAAGATGCCGACTATACAGGAGCTACAAGAGGTTTTAGGCTGAATGAGACAGTGACTAACTACCAAGATATACACTTCTCCGGAACTTGGAGGGGGACGACTTGGAGTGATAAGGTTTCTTCTGTCAAAGTATCGGGTAGTGTTGCCTTTGTTGTCTGGGAACATGCGGACTTTGGCGGGAATAGGCTCGTGCTTATGCCTGGTACTAGCGTCGCTGACCTGAGACATGTTGGTGGTGGATGGCATGATCAAGTATCAAGTTCTCAAGTAATCAATGTCACTGAACTTGGCACAATTTTTAATTGATTTAGCAAGACGATTGCGGTCTAACAGTTGCTTGGAGGGGACGGAACAAAGGTAGTTGGCTGTGTGGCGAAGGATACTAGCCGCCGCTGATTTGAGCCGTTAGGCGGCTTAGGTTGTTCGATTAGGGATAGCTACAGGATAAGTGTAAAAACCTGCAAGATAGCATTGTAATGATTACTCTGAGCCATTTCTGGAATTAGATATTTTGGCTATTTTAGGTCAAAAACGCAATGATAGAATGCGCCTTTGAGAACTATCTTGCAGGTTTTCGGGCGTATCCTGTAGCTATCCCGTGGAAGTGTCGATCGATTCAGTCAAACTTTTAAACTGAATACCATCCCGATCTAATTGCTCCACAATCTCAATCAAATTCTTGAGACCCACATTCCGCACTTCGGAAAAGTAGCATCAAAAAAGCCTAATTTTACGTCACGGCGATTGGCAGACTACGATTGGTAGTATTGCTAAAAAGTCGAGTCTTCGTGACTAATATGTGTCGTAAAAAGTGAAGTGCGGAATGTGGGATCTAATATTAGTCTAACAGTTACTATGTTAAAGTAACGGCTTTCGTTACCTTATCGATGGTGTTGTAGCGTGAGGAAGATTCGCTAGTCGTTGAGTAACGAAAACGGGCGTTTGTGAGAAGAGTATCAAGCCTCTTATTCGTGTATAGCTAATTGCTAAACGTGCTATATTTTCCCTTTTCTGTTTTGAGACTGAAAGCTTTTCCTTGTGGGAAACTACCGATCGAAACCATGAGCTTATTTTCTTACAGCCCCTTAGCGTAAGTTTCTGTACCGCTGCTCATTTGACCCCGATTCAGGGAACAATGATAAATGAGTACTTCAGCGATCGATATTCTCTATGCCAAGAAACACGTCGGCGGCTAAACCTGCATCAACTAGGGTAAGTAAGTCAAAACCCGCGCAATCAGCAGTGCAGATTAACTCATTTATTCAGTATGAGATTGCGAGAATTATCGAACTTTCCAGTATCGATCGCTTCGTATTAGAAGAGTTTGCCATATTTGTTGTAGACAACCATAAAAAGAAAGATCCAGTAGTTAAGCCGATTAAGGTAAAACCTTTACCATTGGCGCAAATTAAATCAGCAATATACCAGTATTTCTCAGTTAAAAATACTACCGAACTCAAGAAATCTGGTGCTTTCAACATGGCGATCGATGGCATGAACGATCTAAATTTGACTATAAAAGATGGATGGGAAAAACTTTATCGCAACCTCATCGGTATTCTCCCGAATGAAGAAAATCAGCAGGGTAATGGATGTATAAATGGTATTAATGTTTTCAACTATTTTAAACCGTGGCGGGTCTTTAGCTTGGATGCCAAAGTTGCCACGCCTCAAGACATCAAGAATGCTTATTATGGACTAAGTAAGATTTATCATCCTGACGCACATTCAACAGGTGACGCAGCCATTTTTGACCGCTTGACAACGATGTATAAAAGTATTAGTGCTGAAGCGTAGTCATGGCAAAAAAAACAGATGGCTTTACAATTCGAGAATCAGACTTAGCAAAAATGCTAGAAATCACCAGAGAGAAATTAGACGAGATCGTAATTTTCTTCGATGCCGACTCTAACGATCGGTGGGAGTTGCAAGAAAACGATCATTTTATCTATTTTAATAGAAGCTTAAATGAGCGACTTTTTTCAGAGCAAGGTGCTTATGCAATCGCCAAATATATAGATGAGATTCAGCCTCAAAATATTTGGACGCGGGTTAAAGAATTTATTACCAAGCATCGAGAAAAGATTCGGAATGCTTTTATCAATCAAAAAATACAGGAGAATTCTAGTTCTTTAACACTGAAAAATAATCGCCATTTTTTATCAAAAAAAGATGTTGTAAATATCTTCTGTACTAGTCACCGCAGGATCAACACGGCTTTTGAGGAAATTAGAAATTCAGATAGTCCACTGATACTGTATGAAGACTTTGATGATATCGATGGGGTTCGTCACTACTCATTTTCTGGTCTGAATAAATTGTCACGTCATCTAGCAAAAGCCTTAACTGTCATGAATCGACGGAGTTGGTGTGAAGCAGTAGAGATCGTAGGTACAAAAACATTCAAACTGATTATTGACGCTGAAACTGCTAAACAAAAAAGAATTAATACGGCAATGGATCGAGCTAAGAAGCGAGATAAATCTCGATGTCAAATTACAGGAGTAGAGCGCGACAGGCAAAATAAAGGTATAAATATTACTGCCCATCACATTTACGATCGACATCATTATCAGCATCTAGCTGATTGCGAGGATAATCTCATTACGTTATCTCAAGAGGTTCACAATGATTTTCATGCATGGAATGGTGGTTGTCGAAAATCTTGCACTGCTGACAATTTAATTGAATTTGTTCAGCAACTCCACTCAGATAACTATGCAGTTATCTTACGGTTGAATAAGATTAAGCAAATTTTGAAAGTATGATTTATATCTCTAAATTAAATCCGCCAGTACATCAGTCGCCTTGGGATAGCTACAGGATAAGTGTAAAAACCTGCAAGATAGCATTGTAATGATTGCTCTGAGCCATTTCTGGAATTAGATATTTTGGCTATTTTAGGTCAAAACGCAATGATAGAATGCGCCTTTGAGAGCTATCTTGCAGGTTTTCGGGCGTATCCTGTAGCTATCCCGCATTAGATCGGTAATTTAGGATGTAATCATAAAATTCACGGATAATTCATCTTATTTATCCTAATATGGTTATAAACAAGCTGAATTATATTATTGAAATAATCTCGTTTAAACTTTAGATGCCGTCAATAATATTTTCTAACTACAAACTTATAGTAATTAAATTATTTAATTATAAATTAGAACTTTTACACAATATTTGCTATTACGCTTGTTGATAATCAACTTGATAGCTGAACATATAAAATAATAAGTAAAACTTTTGTAATTTATGCTACCTAATTCACTTTTAAATTTTTATTAATATCGTTCCCTATTTTATCCTTATGTCAAACTTGATTCTTATGAAAGAAATTGCAACAGAAAGATTTCTCAAAGCTCATATAGAGGTTATGCAAGTATATAATGAAACTGCGCTTTTGGTAAATTCTTGTCATGTTGCAAGGGAGAGATATGAAAATATGAAAGACCCCAATTTTACTCATTTGAGTACAACTAGAGGAATTCCACCTGAATACAGACTCTCGGATTTTGAGATAGACTATGTATTCAGTCAAAACGATCTAATAGAGCAGTATAGGCAACATTTAATAGAGGCTATCTGCAAAAATTACTTAGTAAATATTGTATCAGTTTTTGATGTGGCATTGGAGGATATATATGAAAAATTATTACAATTGTATCACGTCGATATATCAGAAAAAAAGTTAAATGCGCTTGTTCGTGCCGCTTGGATGTACAATAAAGAAGAGAAAAGTAATCTAAGGAATTTTTTTGTAAATGATCTTGGACTTCAAGCCGCTGAAAGTGACGAAGGTAGTTTAGATTTGATATTTGACAGGTATGAAGAGATTAGAGAAATTAGACATGCCACGATCCACAACAATGGTTTACTTTCACCAAAAAACAAGAAGAAGCTGCAAAAAATAAACGAAAATTTACCTCCTGCATTAAGGGAAAATTCATTTGTTTCATTAATGAACACCGGTTTTATCCACAATGACATTGTGAAGCTAGATATAAAGGATTTATGTTTTTTGAGAGCATGGTTTTACAAAGTAATAAGTTGTTTTCTTAAAATATTTGAGAGTTAATATAAATTGGTATCCGACAGCTCCTTGACCGCATTGCGAATGAATGCGGCATCTTCAGGGTTTTGATAAGGATTGCAAAATATGATCCTCCAGAGATTCGTAACCCAGCTTGAGATACAATTGATCGCGATAAAAAGCTTGGTAAGCCGCCCAACTCACATAGATTCTGGCAAATGTCCGAAAACCCTACTCCGGCATTCCTTCAAACCTTTGACCCGTCCAGGTGCAATCGGTTGTCAGGGCAGCTCAGGGGTTATCCAGACATTGGAATCTCAACACCCTTACCCGCTACGATGATAACCGCCAACAGCACCAGGGCAAGGCGACCGATGTACTGGCGGAAGCTCGCGACCTGAATCGTCAGCATTTCGAGATCGCCTGAACTGATCAATTTTTGAATTCGCCAACAGTATCGTAATCCTGATTAGATCCGGATATGGGGTAAAGACGAGATACACGCAAAAATTATCATGAACGTAAGGAACGATATTAAGCTATCAATTAAGCTACTGTGAGATCCTCAACCAGTAAAGCTTCTAGCCTAGAATCATCTACAGCAACGATCGAATATTCCCCCACTCATAATTTTGAATGGTTCTCCACCGATAAGGT
>Ga0335398_10003282_pt1 | contig 24026 bp, 15 predicted proteins | sample BON03_FD_205742 | JGI IMG/M metagenome (GOLD analysis project Ga0335398, IMG submission 205742) | Freshwater microbial communities from Lake Bonney liftoff mats and glacier meltwater in Antarctica - BON-03 (spades assembly) (version 2) | ecosystem: Environmental > Aquatic > Freshwater > Ice >... | reverse complement strand
ATGAATCTTAAACTTATGGGAAGGATCAGCCTTCTCGAAGCGCGCATTGTTGACCTTGAGAGCCAGCTTGCCCGATACCAGAATCCCAAGAACAGTGGCAACAGTTCAATTCCCCCTTCCAAAGACGAGAACCGTCCCAAAAAGACGCAAAGTCTAAGAGAGGATTCTGAACGAAAACCCGGTGGGCAACCGGGCCACACCGGACATACCCTGGAGATGAGCTCAAAACCTGACCTAGTAACCGACCATATCCCGGGTTTCTGCAGCTGTTGCGGCCATGACCTTTCAGGAATTTCTGCGGAGCTGTCCTCCAAAAGGCAGGTAATCGATCTACCCATCATCAGACCGGTGTGTACCGAACACAGGAGCTACCATAAAACCTGCCCCTGCGGAGAAAAAAACAAAGCTGCCTACCCCGAACATGTCAACGCACCCGTACAGTACGGAAGCGGGGTGGAGACCATCGTAGGCTACCTGCACGGCAGACAATATCTCCCCTACAACAGGTTGAAGGAACTTTTAAAAGACTGCTATGGGATTCACCTGAGCGAGGGAAGTATTGATAATATTATTCATCGGTTTGCCCAAAAAGCAGCTCCTATTTACCAGAGACTCAAAAAGGCGGTTTCCGACAGTCCGGTAATCGGCTGCGACGAGACAGGCGCCAAGGTGGACGGAAACAAACACTGGGTCTGGACCTATCAGACAGAGAAACTTACTGTTTTGGCCATGTCCGAATCCCGTGGACTCAAAGCGATAACAGGCCATTTTCAAGATGGATTTGGAAAAGCGATACTGTGCCATGATGCCTGGAGAACCTATTTTCATTATTCGGAAAACCTCCACCAGCTCTGCTGTGCGCATCTGCTCAGGGAACTCAACTATATCGTGGAAAGGTACAAGTCAAAATGGGCAGAAAGTCTCAGATCTTTGTTCAGGGAAGCCATGTCACTGAAGAAAAAACTAACTGAGTTCCCCTCTCAGGAAGCTAAAAAAAACATAGCCGCGATAGAAGACCAAATGGACAGACTTCTTGGCATACCGATAAACCCCAACCATAAGGAAGCAGTATCAATACAGAAAAGACTCATCAAATACAGGAATTCTATCCTGACTTTTTTACACTACCATAAAGTGCCTCCCGACAACAATGGTTCGGAAAGGGCGGTAAGGAACATCAAAGTAAAACAGAAAATCTCGGGACAGTTCAAGTCTACAAGAGGAGCCGATGACTTTTGCATAATCAGATCCGTTATTGATACGCTTATCAAATGTTCACAAAACGTCTTGCAGAATCTGACTCATATCGCTAAGTTGGTACCTGAGTAGTTACCAAGACTTAAATCAAGTCCTGTTTTTCCATGGTGGTATAGATCTATATTCCCACTAACTTAAGGGTAGAACCGTATTTTTTTGATGTTGAAATGATTCTTGTTTTTCTAGCTTCTACTTCTGGATAAAGACAAAGACTCCTTTTTTATTAGAAGTCAAAATATCAATTTTCCTGTCATTATTTAGATCACCCGTCGAAATCTGTCTCCCCACCCCCGAGTCATCATCGATCATGTAAGGGACAAACTCTACCGAACCATCCGTATGTCTTACGGTTTTGAACCAGTACAAAACTGCCGGATCTTCAGCGCCTGGATCACGCCCATTATGAGCATAATAGCATTTACCTGTGATTATATCCAGTATGCCGTCATTATCTAGATCTGCAACCGTCAAGGCGTGCAATTGACTAAAAAATACCCCATAGGGATTATCTTCAGACCTATCGGTCATTATTATATGCTCCTTAAAGTGAATCTCGGATTTATCCCCTATTTGCTCATGCCAGGAAAGCCCATATCCATGACCGTCCATGGACGTAACCACGTCATTATCGCCATCACCATCGATATCAAAAGCGTACATTTGAGCACCTCCCGTTCCTGGAGAAAATGGATATTGATGATACTTCCACAGAGAAGATCTGTCCCAATTCTTGGGCTGTTCCCACCATCCGCTTCTTTCAACAATGTCCGGCAGGCCATCCCCATTGATGTCTCCTGCCCCCAATCCGTGGGAATACACAGGAAAACGTTCAGGATCCACTTCAGAAATGGGAAGAACAAGCCAATCGCCCACATTATTTCTGGAGGGGATACCAAGGACCAATCGTCCTTCACTGAAGGCGAGAAGTTCCTTTTTATCATCTCCGATTACGTTCACCAAAACTGGAGACTCATGGCAAACATTGGCCAGGGCGTTCAAGTACTGTGGTTCTCCCACGATATCAGCTATAGCTATCGATATCTTACCAGGGTCCTTGATCCATTTGCTATCCGTCCCCGGAAGGCCTACTTGAAGGATATCTATCCAACGGTTTCCATCAATATGTGAGGGGAACGTAAAAAAGTTAGTAGAATAGCCTTCCAGGCCCGGACCAATAATCGGAAAATATTTTACCGGTGCGTAGGCATACACCTTCTTGAAGTCCGAACCTTTCCACCATAGGGGACCTGCCACAATATCCATATGCCCATCCATATCTATATCGCCCATTGAGGCCCCCTCGGAAACATACCTGTCCAACAACTGTACCTTATCAAAAGTTACCGTTGTTGGTGGCACTTCGCTTATCTGGCCCCATAAGATGGACTGCGGAACCAGTAAAAAGCATGGTAATATTGATAAAATGTGTTTAATATGTATCATCGAGTTTCTAATTCTATTTTAACGTTTTTATAAATGCCAACAGGTCCGACACCTGTTCGTCCGAGTAATTATCTATCAAACCTTTCGGCATAAAGGAGCGTCCTCCCAAAAAGCCTTCGAACCTTATTTCCGATGCCTGGATAAATTGGTTGCTACCCCCCATAAATCCAATGGTGGTACCCCTTTCATCCTTTTTTACCAGATATCCCTCTATTTTGCTACCGTCATTCTTGGTAACCCTATAAATGACATAACTACTTTCTACTGCTGCATCGGGATCCAGTATCGCAGTCAAGAGCGCCTCGTTCTCCCTTAATGCCGACCCATCAAGTGCAGGTGCGAAATCATATCCCTTGTCCCCCACACTATGGCATAGGAGGCAGGTTTGGAAGAGGGTTTTGCCATTTTTCGGGTTACCTCCACTCTTCTCCGCAATAGCCATATACCGCTGTAATTTTGACTCCAATTCTTTCTTTTCCTCTTCGGCTCTTTTTTTCACCTGCTCAAAAAGTTGTATTCCCTTTTCATCGGCTGTATTGGACTGGAATACTTTTTCTGCACTTGAAAGGTCGAATTCGTTGGCACTGACTATCTTTTCATCAAGCAACAGTTTTAAAAGCTGGCCACCTTCTTTAGAATTGGCCATTATTTTGACTACTGTTTTCTTTTGCACCACATCCAAATTGGGCAACCAGTTAGCCAAAATTTTATGAGCCGATTTTAAATCTGCAATTGCAACAGTTTGAATAGAAGAAGCTCTTAGCTCAATATCCAAAGTTTCCATTCCTGCAATTTTGATGAAGGTTTCTTTGTTTTCCACAGGCTGGTTATTAAGTGCGGACATAACCAATTGGATCATTCCTGGGGTAGCAGTTTTGTCGATCAAGGGCAATACCTCATTTCTTAAGCCTTGGATATTTAATTTCCCAACAGCTTCCAAACCTAGCATCTGCTTTGAACGATCCTCACTTTTCAACAAATATTTTATGGGACCATTCAAAGCCTTTGTCAATTCCTTTGATTGTACCATGGCCAGATTCTTTAGGGTAAGCGAAACATGTTCCTGCGCCTTATCCTCATTCTCCAAGATTGGAAGAACGGTGTTCAATACGTTTCTATTCTCCAGCATTCCCGCCACAAGTACGAATGTCACCTCATCCAGATCCCTCTTGTTCGTTTTCTTCCATAGATCTACAAAGACTAGTTCCCTTTCTTCTTTTGGCAATGCCTGACTGGCCCATATTAAATTGGAGATGTCGTATTGGACAGCTTTAGGAGATCGAATAAAGGCCAATAGTTCTTCTGGATAGTTCTCCAGGGCCTTTCTGGCAAGATATCTTTCGAAATTTCGTTCGTAGGGTCCTCCCATCGCATTTCCTTCAAGAGGCGATCTACAGGCCCCGACCAATAGGCCGATGGTCTCCGCATTCGCCATTTTTACCGCATCCAAAGTCCTTAACACTTGAGACCTTATCATGGGATTGCTGTCCGTGGAGGGCTTTGTAAGTAAGGAGGCAAGTGCATCGGCACTTAGGGAAAAGGATTGTAAGGAGCGGACAACCTCTCTTCTAAGGTTATCTAATCTGGTTGCCAATAATGCTTTTATTAATGGTTGGTCGTAGTGCTTTATTCCTTCCAGGGACCAAAGGGCCATTATACGGGTTACTTCATTCTGTGAATTATCGGAAGCTAGCAATATAAGATCTTTGGCCAGCTCACGTGTCTCTTCGATAGGACGGTCGCTGATCTGGTGCCAAGCGGCCCTTTTCGCCCAAATAGATGGAGATTTTAGATACGATACAAGCTCACTTGTCTTCACCTCATAAAAATTGGGAATTTCCCGCGGCTTCTGGGATTTATGGCATATCCGCCAAATGCGCCCATGGGTCTTGTCGCGCGATGGGTCGGAGGTGGCCACTTCATTATGTGAAACTATTTTATTGTACCAGTCGGCCACATATAAACACCCATCAGGACCGAATTCCATGTTTACGGGCCGGAACCAGTCATCTTCCGAGGTAAAAAAATCAGGGAGATGTTCTGCGGAAACAGAGCCGTCTTCATTTCGTACAATTCGTACCGCATTAATAGTACTAGTGATCGGGTTGGCCAAGAGTGCAACATCTTTCCATTCCTTAGGAAAAGACCCCTCACTATCTTCTGAAAAAGCCAGACCTGATATACCGGTACCACCAACAAGGAAATCATGCAGTTTGGGCATCAAAGGTTGATAGGAACGTAAACGATCGCTACCAATACCTGGAAATCCCGTTCCAATTTCCATAGGAACTATTGAATAGCCCAAGTCGTTCGCCTCACAACCAAACCACTGGCCATTGGCCCTTAACTGGAACCCCCAAATATTATTTAGACCAGAAGTCACCATCTCTATTGCTTTCCCATCGGGAGAAAACCGTGCTGTTTTACTATAGTTCATTAAAAGTTTGGCGTCACCTGTCAAAGAGGTAACCTCTCCTTTGTTGAGCGCACCATGGCTAAAATGGATCCATTCCCCGGGGGCCCGTACAAAAGTATGGGCCAAAGTGTGGGTGTCGGTAAATCCAAAGCCCGTGAAAAGTGGTGTTCTTTTATCGGCTTTGCCGTCATTATCAGTATCGCTCAAAAAAAACATTTCTGATCCCTGCGCCACAAAAGCGCCATCCTTGTAGGGCAATATGCTCTGGGGAATTGCAAGGCCCTCGGCCCAAGTTGTTACTTTAACCTTTTTATCACCATAAAGATTGGAGAGCACCAATATTTTGTCCTCGCCCTTTATTTTTCCTTGGTACAGATCCAATATACGTTTGAAGATAGGGTCTACTTTCTGCATCACTGAATCTTCCATCGCTAAAGGCCCCTTTTTTCTTTCAATATATTGATCCACTATGGGGTCAAGGGGATACATTTTTGCAGTCTGTGTCCAAAGCCGTCCTGCATCGTCAAAGGTCAGGTCTATAGGGTTGACAACACCGTCTCTTTCACTGGCCACCAGTTCCACAACGAAGCCTTCGGGAACCTGGAACCCGGCCAATTCCTTTTCTGGGGAAAATATTTCTGTCCTTGAGGACTGTGTCTTACGGTCGTAATCGGGGTATTCTTTTCCTGTAGCATCCCCGGTTTCGGATATACGTGACTTATCTTTACATCCTAGGCTGGTCAACACTATGACAAGGCTGTATAAAAGTAATAACTTATTAATTTTCATTTTTTTTTTATCTAAATATTAATGAATTCCCTATTCTAAAGCTCGGTAATGTTTAAATTCGATTTTCACATTTCCGACACTGTACAATTGAATACAATAACGCCCTTTGACGGAATTTCCGGGTTCTTTTCGAAATACTCGGCAGTCTTGACCCCATTGATATATAATTCGTGCTTGTTTCCGATACATCTAACAATGTAACTGTTACAACAATCCTCGTTCAGGAGATATTGTACCGTATTGAGACCACCACCTAAAAGATTGGTCGGTGCTCATCATAGAAATCTCCCCAATACCCTTTATCAGTATCTCCTTGGTAGCCAATGATATTATTGCCTTCGATAATGGACCGATATTGAATGCCGCTGTTGATCAAGTCGGTATTATAATCCCGGGTCAAACTAAAAAGATCACGAAATTCAAAATCTTCAAATGTTTTTTCCGAAATTAGATAACTATTTTCATAAACTTTATTTATCCCATCACCTCCTTTTAGAACGCCGCCAATAGTTAACCAAATATTTTGATTACTTTTTCTTATTGTCACACTAGAAGATATGTCCACAATATTTTGTTTTAGCAGGGTATAGCTCTCCTGTCCAAACACTAACTGAGCCATTAAGGCTAATATACAAAAGTTATATTGAGTATTTTTAAGATTCATTTTGTAGGGTTATTTGTAGGATTTTAAGTACCAAGTATAACTGAATGGCATTATTCTATTTCTTTAATTCCAATATAACAATATCCTCATTGTTTCTTGCAATAATCAATCCTTCACGCCCGTTTGCAAGTCTTATCCATTTCATCTTTTTCACCTCCCCCTCCAACAAAATTCCGCTTTTAGTATGCTCAACTGTTGAAAATGAATTGTTTCCACCGTTCAAAAGTAAATAACCTTGACTAGCATCTTGCCTACCCACACCTGGCATAAAACCGTAAAAATTGCCCGCAAGTATTATGTCTTTTAATCCGTCTTTATTTATATCCTTTGATTCTATACTCATTACGGGTGAAAAATTAGCCTCAATAGGCAGCGCATGGGTATTAAACTTATTATTCCCTATATTTTCTATATAAATGGATTGCAATTCATCTGCTTCCTTAATAATGGCACCATCCAATTGCTCACGACTAAGTAATTTTTCCAGAGTAGTTCCCGAAAAGGAGTTGTAGGTAGGGAATTTTTTTTTGAAAAAATTCAATTGACTGCTTAACTGGTCTTTTGTTGCTAAGGGGTATTCTTTGCCATCAACGTAATAATAGGTCATTATCTGATCAAGGCTTCCATTATTATCGAAATCCTTGAGATATAACCTAACAGGCTCGTCATGAGTTGCTTTTAATCTAGTGTTCAAGCCAACATTACCTGCAACCAGATCTATATCGCCATCATTATCAAAATCACCTGATATTATACAGTTCCACCAGCCATTAGTTTTTCCAATTGAGCTCATGGATGAAGTCGTAAACTTGCCTTTTTGGTTTTTAATGAAAGTAATTGGCATCCATTCTCCCACAACAGCAAGATCTAACCAGCCATCGGCATCGAAGTCTACCCAAACAGCATCGGTCACCATACCCATATAGGCGATTTCCTTAGGCAAAGGAACTTCGGTGAAATTTCCGTAACCATCATTTTGCAGAAGATAACTTTTCGAAGATACTCCGTAATTGTTAGTAATTACCCTACTTCCTATAAAAAGGTCTATGTCTCCGTCTTTATCATAATCGGCGGGTATTACGCATGAACTATTTGCAAATATTTTTGGAAGTCCATCCTTTTTTCTTGTGAAATTTCCTTTACCGTCGTTCAGGTACAGGCGATCCATGAGGGGCGATTCACCATTTTTATACTCATTTCCTGCAGAGGCAACATAAAGATCTAGATTAGAATCACCGTCTGCATCGAAAAAAATAGCAGCCACACCTTCGTGTAAACTGTCTTTTTCAAATGCCTCTTGATACAATTCATAAAAATTACCATCTTTTTGCTGAATGAATAAACGATCTTTAAAGTTTTGAGCATTTGTCAAAAACACGTCATCTAGACCATCGTTATTAACATCACCTATAGCTATACCAGGACCTTCTGAAGAAAATCTTCTTAAAATCAAATTTTCACGAAATAATTCGTTGAAATCATTTTCTTGATGGCTAAATTGAAAAGGAACAGTATCTAGATTATGAAAAAATCTGTTACTTTCTTCAATATGTATTATCTTGGAATAATAATCACCACTAGCATCCCCCTCATCTACTATTAATGTTTGACCTGTATTTACATTAGCAAGGAACTGATAGTTACCTCTTGGCCAAATCACCCATAAGGAATCCACTTGTTTTAATGTTCCTAGTCCAAAATGCAAAATTTGACTTACAGAAGACAGAAATCCCCGTACCGGATACTGTTCTTGGTAATAGGTCTTACCTTTATTTTTAATAATAACTTTTGTTCCGATACCCATGGAATTAAAATCCTTTCCCTTCAAAGCGATTTTTAAATAGGTTTGATCGGGCTGCTTTTCATTAATCTTATTTTCAAATAAAAATGCATTTTCATTTATATTGTTGACTATTAGTTCCAAATCCCCATCATCATCTAAATCTGAATATGCTGCTCCATTTGAATATGAAGGAATATTCAATCCCCAATTATTGGCTATATCTTCAAAGTTCTGCCCATTTTTATTGATATAAGCTTTATTGGATATTTTTAACTGAGGCATTAATGCTATTAACCGATTTGACATTAAGGAATCTTTGAGGTCAATGATGGATCGAACAGCATTGTTAGAAGTATAGTTTAAATAATCCAGGTCATTTGGTCTCCGATAAATTCCATTGGTAATATATAAGTCTTTATACCCATCGTTGTTCAAGTCGGCGAATAATGGAGACCAACTCCAATCAGATGCTGCAACACCCATAATCGGTGCAACATCTGAAAAAACACCATTACGGTTTAATTGAAGAGTATTTCTTGATAACTGTGGGGCATATCCTTTGCTTAAGATTATCTCCCGCAAAGTATAATCATCTTCAGCCATTGATTTCTGAAGTACTTTCGGTAATTCAGGAAGCATATCGAGCGTTATAATATCTGGAAGACCATCATTATTTACATCATTAATATCATTACCCATGGAATATTTACTGCTGTGACCGATCCATTTATAATGCATATCACTGAATGTGCCATCTCCGTTATTGATATAGAGATAATCGTTTTCGTGAAAGTCATTTGAAATATATAAATCTGGCCAACCATCATTGTTTATATCCGATGCTGCCACACCTAGACCAAATCCGACAGGGCTGGATTGGATTCCAGCCTCCAAGGTAACATCGGTAAAGGTCAATTCCCCTTTATTCAAATTATTTCTTAATAATCTATCACCGCTCATCGTGTCAAATTTGTTCATTACTTTATTTCGTGGCACATAGGAATTGATTGTATGAATGGCGTGATTAAGCAGATACATGTCTAAATCTCCGTCCCTGTCATAATCGAAAAACAAAGATTGTGTCGAAAATGTACTGAAATCTAGTCCATAAGCGGAAGCTGTTTCTGTGAATGTTCCATCTCCGTTGTTCAAGAATAATTCGTTTTTCCCAGTCTTACCTTGATAATTACCTAAGTTGCAAACATAGATGTCAAGAAATCCATTTCCATTTATATCTACCATAGTGCTGCCAGTGGACCAATTATATTGCCCACGTACACCTGCTTTTTCTGTAATATCCTCAAATTCCAAATCTCCCTTATTGAGGAATAACCTGTTTGATTCAAGATTGGAAGTGAAAAAGATATCATCTAATCCGTCATTGTTGATATCGCCTACAGATACGCCTCCACCGTTATAGTAGTATGGGTAATTCAAAATATTAAAATCAGAATTTTCGGTCAAATTGTTTTGAAAATACAGCCCAGTTTCTGATGAATTTCTAAGAACAAAATTTCGGTGGTAGCGCTCTTTTCCACATCCACCAAAAAAGCCTAAAACAACAATATATAATATGCAACAGTAATACTTAAACATTTCTATTTGGCGTTAAGGTTTTCTATGCATTTACAACATTTTTTAAACTGCCAAAAGGTTTTCTGAGCAAAAAAACAAATAGAATAATTAATTTTTACAATTTTTCTCTATAGTTAATTCCATCGAAAATTGTTGGCTTTTGTAGTTTGGTTGTTACGCCAGCAAAAATCATAATTTTTGTGTACCTGAATGGATAAAAGAGGGAGACAAGTTGTGTTGTCACCCCCCCCTTTCTTAATTAACTACAAATAACTAAATATTCCGTTTTTATTTAATATCCAGGATTTTGGATTAATGTTGGATTACCGCCGTCATCCCTAGTGATATCAATCTGATTGGAAGGAATTGGCATAAAATCAGAAGTAAAGGTTCCCAAAGCCGTTAACAAAGGAAGGTCTTCTGTCTTAAAATAATCCAGCATGGTTTCTTTCGCAATACCCCATCGAACCAGATCATACCATCGAAAGCCCTCAAGTGCCAATTCCAATCTTCTTTCATGCCGCACTGCTTTACGTGCAAAATCTTGGTTTGGAAAACTGGTATAAGGTTCGATTACATAGTTGGCTGAAGGTGTTCCATCGGCAAAACGGATAACTTTGCCATTTTTTGTCCGATTACGTATCCTGTTAACCAAATCCAACGCAGTACCCAAGTCTTTTTCCTCAACGGCTACTTCGGCCCTTAACAGAAGAATATCGGCATATCTGTGTATGCTATAGTTTACACTTGACATCCCAATAAATGAGCCCCCGTCAACCTCGGCCTTAGTGGGTGAAAACTTCTTGGTCCTGTAAGGTCCATAAGTAAATTGATCCACTACATAATTCTTTCCCGGAAATAAATTGGCATCGCCAGGAATTAAATTGATTTTAAAATCGAGAAACGGTATTCCTCTTCTAGCTACAGTATAGTCAAGTCTTGGATCCAAATTATCGGTTGGAGGCGTATAAGGTTTGGCAGTTTCTATACCTTGGTCATTGCCAAGGTCTATGGCATTATAGGTATCCAATAATGGTAATCCATTAGTATCGGTCTTATGTGCATTAATCAAATTTTGGGAAGGTTGTGTAAAACCACAGCACCCATGCAATTGGGCTATTCCATTCACTATTCTTCCAACTAATATGCCTTGTCTACTGAGTGATTGGATCTGGAAAATAAATTCAGTATTGGTAATAGCCTTTTCATAATCCATTACAAAATTATCATTGTAATTAGTGAATAATCTGTATCTGCCACTATTGATAATAGCGTCCAACAAGGGCTTAGCATTGGCAAAATCACCTTTGTCCATATACAATTTTGCCAAGGATGCCTGTGCTGCGGAACGATGTGCCCTACCTACCTGGGTTGGATTAAGCGGAAGATTCTCTATTGCAAATTTGTAATCTGCTTCGATTTCTGGAAAAATATCGTGATCATTGGGAACGCGGAAATCTGTCACCGTTTCATCGATATAGGGTATCCGATTAAAATACCTTCTTCCATAGTGATGGTAATGCGCTCTTAAAAAACGAGCCTCACCTGCTATTCTCTTTTGGTCCGCATTGCTCAAACCTTCGGCCATCGATAGTATTTGAAGCACGGAATTGGAACGTGCTACCCCTTCATAAATAGAACCCCATAAGGCATCCATATATGGACTGTTAGGTGACATCTGTCCCTGCTCCACTAAATTCATATCAGGTTGATCCCCTATAGAAGACCCCTTCAAAGCGTTGTCGGAAGCTATTTCTCCGTACAACCAATTAGCATGGTCATTTTGCCAACCTAAATTGGTTACACCGCCGGTATGTCCGTCCAAACCTGCGTAGGAAGCCAATAACAGGGCATCAAGGCCATTTACAGTGGCTAGCAAGTTAGGAATCAAGACACCGGTAGGGTTGACATCTACATAGTCTTCCGAACAGCCTAGTAGTAAGGCAAATACAAAAGCTGCCGGAGCAAGCCTTTTAAGTAAATTATTTCGTTTTTTCATTTTTCTAATTTTTTACGATTATAGTGATACGTTAATGCCTAATAGAAAAGACCGGGGTACGATATATGTACCTCCTCTGTCCACACCTAGTTCCAAACCGCCACTTTCACCAATTTCAGGATCTATACCACTATAATTTGTAATGGTAAATAAATTTTGACCTTGCAAATAAATTCTAAGTTTTTCGATACCGAGGCCTATTTTAGGAAAGGTATACCCGATTTGGATCGTTTGTAACCTAACATATGATCCATCTTCTACGTAATAGCTGGATGCCTGTAAATTGTTATTTGACGTATTCAGATTGAATTCCGCCAAGGAATTGGTAGGGTTATCAGGTCTCCAAGCGTCCAGGACCCTAGGGCTTCTGTTCACCCCCGTTCTAAACTGAAAGTCCGTGAAAAGTTTATCATATGCCCATATATCATTCCCCTGAGACCCCCTAATAAATGCAGTGAAATCAAAATTTCTGTAGTTTGCGGTGAGATTCAGGCTATAGGTAAAATCGGGATGAGGACTACCTATAAAATCTTGATCTTTAAAGTTGATAGTGCCATTATTATCTAGATCACGGAAATTAAAATTACCTGCTTTGACGCCCTCTTGGATTACACCATCCACGATAAGGCCATAGAAAGCACCGATTTCCCGACCAACCGCCGTCCGGGCAGCTATGATATTAGGATTGCCACCTGGACCTTGAAAAAAGGATTCTGGATTTCCATCGATGTCCAACACCCTATTTTTATACGCCGATACAATTCCTACCACTCCTACATCCAATGCGCCAACTTTGGCGTTATAGGATAAACTCAAATCTATTCCTTTGTTCTGAATCTCACCCAAATTCAAAAAAGATGGGGAAGCGGTACCTGATGTGAGAGGTACTGGTGGTTGTAACAGCAAATCTTTGGTTCTCCGGTCGTACCATTCGACCGATCCGGAAACTTTATAATCAAAAAGTGAAAAGTCCATCCCGATGTTGAGTGTTTGCGAACTTTCCCATTTCAAATTAGGATTTCCTCTGCCTAATAATGCTATTCCATTGGCCGGATTACCACTGTTAGAGGCCGTTACGTCATAGCCAGTCGACACAAAATTAGGGTCTTGTGAGAAGTTTGGAACAAAACTAAAATTCCCCAAACTGTTTTGATTGCCTACAGCTCCCCATCCTGCTCTTAATTTTACAAGGTTTATGAATGAATTATCCGCCAAAAAATTTTCCTCGGAGATAATCCAGCCTGCCCCGACGGCAGGAAACACGTCAAAACGGTTATTGGGGCCCAAAGCAGATGAACCGTCACGACGTACCGTAGCATTTATGAAATATCTATCTTTAAATGTATAATTCAAATTTCCGAATAGGGAAGCCAGTTTACGACCCGTGCCACTGCCATTGACACCAAGCGTTCTGCCAGAAGTATTTATTGAAACAAAATCTAGATCCTCGGTAAAAAAATCGGTTCCGGAAAAGCCTATATTTCTACCTACTATTTCAATCGCCTCAGTGCCTGCGAGAAGGCCAATATTATGGCTCCCAAAGTTCTTTGAGTAGTTTAAAGTATTGGTCCAGGTAAGGCTTGTCTCAAAACTTGAATTTTCCATTAATAAGTTGCCCGGATTGCCCCCCTCCACATTTTCTGGATTGAAATTCGTATTATTGCTTTGGATATAGTCAATGGCAATACTTGATTTAAAAGTGAGATCTGATACGATATCTGCTTCTACATATGTGTTTCCAAAAATACGCCACCCTCTGCCTATATCATCTCTATTTCGAATTTGATTGGCTACGGGATTAACGGCATTGGTCTGCAAACCCAGAATACCGTTTAAGGTACCTCCAAAGTTACCTCCTTCGTCATATACAGGTATTAAAGGATGAAATCTTTGTCTGTTATCACCAACACCTCCACTACCATTATTCTCGGAATAGGCTATCGTTAAATTCTCACCCAACCGTAGACGATGTTTTAAAAACGAGAACTCCGTATTCAATCGCGTACTATAGCGTTGATAACTATTGTCTATCAAGGTACCTTCTCGGTTCAGATAACCAAAGGACAACCCATATCTACCAGTTTCACTACCCCCCTGTACACTTAAATTATGGCTTTGGCCAAATCCAGGTTGAGTAACGGCATCGTACCAATCAGTGTCCGCCGAACGCATAATTCGATTAGTTTTTGAATCATAGGGCATAGCGGAATTCCCATTTAGAAATTCAGGAATTACAGGATTCGAGCCAATACCATAAGTTGGATGACTAGGTACAAAAGTAGTCTCCCCTGCCCTACCTCTAACAGCCGCTCTTTGGCCACGCCATTCCATTTCACCCCATTGTTGGGCATTGAGTACATCTAGTTTTCCAGGATCTGTATCTAATGTAAAAAAACTATTATAGGTTAGTTTGGCAGGCTGCCCATGCTTACCTTTTTTGGTACTAATCAACACTACCCCATTTGCCGCACGTGCACCATAAATAGAGGCTGCGGAAGCATCTTTCAATACGGAAAGTGTTTCAATATCATCAGGATTGATGTCACTTAAGCCCCCATTTGATGGTGCACCGTCGATAATATACAATGGGTTTCTATTGCCAAAATTGCTCAATCCCCGAATTCGCACTTGGGCACCTCCTCCTGGATGGCCCGAAGTCGTTATATTTACCCCGGATATTTTACCTTGTAATTGCTGTTCCACACTTGTCCCTGGATTTTTTGCCAATTCATCAGCATTAATAGTTTCTACCGAACCGGTAATAGACCTCTTAGATTGCCCTGTATAACCGGTAACGACAACCTCATCCATTGAGGTTTCATCTTCCATTAAGGTCACATCCATAGTGGATCGATTTCCAACATTGATTTCCTGAGATAGAAAGCCTACAAAGGAAAAAACCAAAGTACTTTCTTCCGGTGCAGTTAAAGTGTATTCTCCATCCAATCCTGTAACAGTTCCTGTGGTAGTTCCACGCACCAAAACCGTCACCCCGGGAATAGGTTGTCCCCCTGCGTCAACCACTTTCCCTGTTACATTGATATCGGCTTTAAAAACGATGTTGACCGGCTTTTCCTTGGAGGAGCCTTTTGGGGCTTTTACATGGATGTTCTCATTGACCTGCACAAAACTCAATTGAGTCTGCATGGAAACTGCTACCAGCACATCGTAAAGCGATTTGTTGTTTTCCACCACCGTTACAGGCAATTTCAAATCAATAAGATTGTCTGTATAAGTGAATTTGAAATCCGTTTTGGATTCCACCTGCTTAAAAAACTGGGCCAGCGATTTTTCATGTAGACTCATAGAAATTTTCACCTTCTCAATGTTTTTGCGCTGGGCGTTGCCTGTGTTGGCCAATATGACTGTACAGAAAAAAAGCTGAATCAGAAAGGCACATATTAGTCGTTTTGACAGCATGATCAGTTGTCTTAGTAAATTATTTTCCATATTTTTAATAAGTTTAAGCGTTGAAATACTTGGACTAATGCCTCCTTCTCATTCCAATTTGACAGAGGCATTCATACGGGCAGGAGCCTGTTCAGCCAAGAACAGTTCCTGCCTTCTTTGCTAACTGGTATTGATATCAAGGTTTTTCATATTATTTCGGGTTGGTTATGGTTATTTGTTTTTTATTAATCTTATAATTCATACCGGAAGTCATACAGATCCCCCGCAGGACATTCTCCAACATCTCATCTTTATATATTCCTGAATAAGTCCACTTTTCATCAAAAACACCTTTCAGATCAATTTTGACACCATACCATTGTTCGAGTTTCCGCTTGATTTCAGGTAAACCGGAAGTCTTAAAAACCAGGTAATTATCCTTCCAGCCAATAACTTCCTTAGAATCAAAACCCGTTTTTTGAAAAGCCCCACCATCTTCCAAAACCAACATTTCATTGGGTTCCAATCTCATCCGGCTGCCATTTTCGGTATCCACACTGACTTTTCCGGTGACCAAGGCCACTTGGAGTGATTCATTTCCAATCATTTTCACATTGAAGGATGTCCCCAAAACACGGATTTTGACTTTACCCGTTTGGATCAAAAATGGACGCAGCTCTTTTTGGACCTCAAAAAATGCTTCTCCCTTCTTTAGACTAACCAACCGGATATCAGCTGAAAATTCCTGGGGGAATTCAATTTCACTTTCAGCATTCAGATGGATTTTGGTTCCGTCGGGGAGGTCAATAGTGGATTTTTGCCCTGCGGGATTTGACCTGGTGATCAAGACTACTTCAGGTATTTCCACCAATTCAGGCTTATAATTAAAGGCTTCGTATTGGGCATACAGACAAAATAAAACCAATAAAGAAGCTGCAATACCCCTTACAGGAAAAAAGGAATTGACTTTCTTGGTAGGGGTAGTTGAAATTATTGTAGGACTAATAGGGTTCAACTGACGAAAATGATTGTCCGCCTTCAAAATATTCTCAAAGGTCTCCACATACATCCTGTCTGTAAATTCAGAATTATTGGCATATTTCACTGACCGGATCAAATTTGCAGCTTCATTTACCAGAGGCCGCCTTTCAGGATGCTGTTCTATCCATCTTTCCCAAAAATGACTGTTGTTTTCAGTTGGTTTTTTTATCCACTGAATGAAAAACTCATCCGTAATAAAATGATCTATATCGTAATCTTTGTATTTCATATTGTAGATGGAATGTAAATCCATTTAAACTTCATTTTCTGATTTAGTTTGAAGCAACGTTTTCATGGTGGCCAATGCCCTATAGATTACCTTTCTGGCGGATTTCACCTCACTAAAATCCATGGCTACGGAAATCTCTTTATAGGTCATCCCCTCTTCGTAAAACAATAAAATCGCCTGCCGCTGCCGGCAGGTAATCTTGTTTATGGCACTTTGTATTCTTTCTAATTTCTCTTGCTGGATTTCTTGCTGAATGAGTTTCGTTTCCTGGGAAAATTCAATGGGAAAACTCTTATGTATCTTTTCAGGATACTGATGGACCTCCTCTTTGGATTTATTTGATTTTCTGATCAGTTCCCTATAAAGAATCTTAAACAGATAGGCCTTGATGCTTTGTACTTCATTGAGTTGGCCTCTTTTTCTTCTGAGATCTATAAAAATATTCTGAACACAATCCTGAATATGATTGTGGTCCCTACTCATTTGGCAACCGTATTTAAACAATACCGTCACATACATCCTGTAGATATAATTGAAAGCAATTTCATCCCCGCTATTAAAAGCATTCCAAATATCCACATCGGGTTTACTTTCATAAACTTTAATGGATTCAGAATGTCCTAAAGGATAATTTGTTGAATACTCATTGTTTGGCAATTTTGTGGTGTGAATCATTTGAACTCTGGGTTTACTCAATTATCTATAATAAAGAGTAGGTAATAAGTAAAAATGACCCCATAATATTCTGATTTATTTAAAAAAATATTATTTATTATTCGAAACTGGGATAGACGAAAAAAATATCACGACACAATCCTGAATTCACAAAGCTCTGAGTCTTGATTCTACAGCTGCTTATTTTTCTTTTCCCAGCTGTCACCTTGAAATATTATAAATACGGTCCAATCGGGGTTTTATGAAGAAATCGTTATTTGACGTCACCCTTCATCTTATCAGTTATATTTTCACCGGTTCTTAATTTTTTCTTCTGATCACACTTTATACAAATCGTTCTCGACTATTTTTCGAAAATTGGTTTGAAATCTTAGAAGTAAACCAAAAAGTTTATATAAAATATATCATTTACAGCACTTTCGAGTCTGACTACTGTGCTTTAGGTTAATAAAACTAAGTGACAAAAAAATAAGTACCAATGCACCACATGGCCCTATAACAACTATTTTCTAAAGTAGAATCTGTCCGTAAGTTATATACTCGAACAGCGATCAAGGAATTTTTAATGCCAAAAAATCATAGATCATTTGAAGTTTCCATGTTTTGGCGGCACATCAATCACCAATTGAAATCTTTCACGTACTAATACAAAACTTTTATTTGCATTTAATCATGATTGAAAAACGCAGGGCTGCTTATATATTGCTACTACAGTACGGTTCACCCAAATAAATCCGAACTCAGATACCGATCGCCACGATCGCAGGTGATACAAACGATTAATCCTTCTTTGAGTTCTTTGGCTAGCTCCAATGCAGCAAATAATGCTCCTCCACTACTCATTCCAGCTAGGATCCCCTCTTCTTTTGCCATTCGGCGAGTTAAGTTGGTAGCTTGTTCCTGACTCACATCAATCACTCGGTCAACTCGGTCAGCCTCAAAAATAGCTGGCAGAAACTCCGGTGACCAACGTCGAATACCCGGAATACTCGACCCATCGGTCGGCTGAGTTCCAACGATTTGAATAGCCGGGTTCTTTTCTTTCAAATACCTGGATACGCCCATAATCGTACCCGTAGTGCCCATTGCGCATACAAAATGAGTGACTTGCCCTTCTGTATCATTCCAGATTTCTGGTCCGGTAGTCTTATAATGAGCAAGGTAATTATCGGGATTAGCAAACTGATTAAGCATGAAATATCCCTCATTCACGTTCATCTCCCCAGCCAGCGTTCGTGAATATTCTATGGTTTTGGCAGCAGGTGTCAGAATAACCCTAGCTCCATATGCTTTCATAGAGAGCACTCGCTCCTTGGTAGAATTATCAGGCATGATAAGAGTCATTTCTAATCCAAGAACTTTGGCTACCATTGCCAAGGCTATTCCAGTGTTACCGCTTGTGGCTTCCACAAGTCTGTCTCCAGCTTTAATATCGCCACGATCCAAGGCGCTTCGTAGCATATTATAAGCCGCGCGGTCTTTAACACTACCTCCGGGATTTTGGCCTTCAAGTTTGCAAAGGATTTTAACATTTTGATTGGTAGGGATATGCTCCAACTCTATTAATGGAGTATTACCGATTAGGTCAACTAGTCGCATTCTATTCATTTTTGAAAATATATAAATCTGTCGTTGCAGAATCTGCATCATACATCTGTGCCTGATAATATACCTTGCTGCCCGCGGGCATACTCTTCGTTAACCAAACATTACCACCGATTACACTATTACTTCCAATGATAGTGCTCCCACCCAAAATAGTAGCTCCGGAGTAGATGACAACATGATTTTCGATGGTGGGATGACGTTTTAGATTCGCTTGGGACTTTTCCACGCTGAGTGCTCCCAGTGTGACACCTTGATAGATTTTCACATGATCTCCTATCACAGTCGTCTCGCCAATCACCACGCCTGTACCGTGATCGATACAAAAATATTGACCAATTTTGGCTCCAGGGTGTATATCTATTCCAGTACGGCTATGTGCAATTTCAGTGATCATTCTGGGAATCAGCTTTACGCCAAGCTTATGAATTTGATTGGCGATCCGGTAAGCCGAAATAGCATAGAATCCAGGATAACTTCGGAGGATTTCAGTTCGGGATTTTGCGGCTGGATCACCCGCATACATAGCATCTATATCTTGATGGATCCAGTCGTAAATACGCTCAATAGAGCTAAAAAAAGCCACAGATATTTCTCCACTTTCGCCTTTATAAAGATGTTTGTTTCGCTTTAGGATAATAGAAAAGGTCTCTTCCATCGTTTCCATCTTTGAAGCGAGGGTCTCAATAGTGGTGATTTTATCTACATTGAATTCCGGAAAAAGAAGACCTAATAATTCCTCAAAAAAAGTTTGGATTACTTTAGGAGAAGGGCAATCTGTGCAATCTTGGTGTGCAAGAAAAAGTTTTGAAATAAAAGAATCCATGAAAGATTTGAATAGGTTTGATTACAGTACAAAACCGACTCGAATCACATAAGGTTCACCATAAGGCGAGCGGAGATTATTATGAAGTACGTTATATAAAAAAGTAATATTCGTGCCACCGCGAGGCCCAAACGGCGCAAAATAGCCACCTCCCAAAAATAAAGCTGGAGACCAAATACGCTCAAATTGGTCAGATATCAGGTTATAATTATCAAAGTTGATGCTCTCATATTCTGTATGAAGAAAGATATTAGGAAGCACATTATATCGGCCGAAAATCCTGCCTCCGAAGGAGGACGCTTCTCCACCTGCAAACCTGCGATCATTAAAATACTGATAAGTAACTCCAACTCCAGATGAGAACTTGGGCGTAATCATCACTCCGACCAAAGGGGAAAAATCAAGCAAAGTAAACGTCCCAAACTGCATTCCGAAATTACCTCCGTAGTAAAGTCTATCTTTAAAAGGGAGATTATCTTCAGGGTAAAATTCCCGCTGAGCTAGCGTAACAGAAATTGAACTTATAAAAAGAGCAACAAATATTAGAAGTGATTTACTTTTTGACAATGACATAAAGATCCTCGGTCGGTTTTTTCATTAGATATCTTTCACGGGCAAACTTCTCCAAAAGTTCAGGGTTGGTCATGAGCTCATCACTTTCGGACTGTATCTTAATTTTTCGGTTTTGGTAAAAATCCTTCTGATCTTTGAGTGAATTGAGCTTTATACTAAGCCTAACTTGATTGAGTACATTATTGGAGTCAATGAAAATCATCCAAGCAAGGAAAAAAGCAAATCCCAGAAAGTAAAAATTCTTCATGTATTTAAGGTATTTGATCATTGAGAATCTGTTTAGAAAATCAAGTTACAAAAATGATGCAAAAAAAAGGCAGTCTCAAGTGAGACTGCCTTATGATATACTTTAACGGGAAAAAATTATATAAATCTACCATTAAAAATGGCTGAGTCGCCAAGCTGCTCCTCAATACGGAGTAATTGGTTATATTTTGCCATACGGTCTGATCTAGAAGCAGAGCCAGTCTTGATCTGTCCGCAATTCAGAGCTACAGCTAAATCTGCAATAGTTGCATCTTCAGTTTCACCAGATCTGTGAGACATCACCGCAGTAAATCCTGCTTTGTGCGCCAGATTGACCGCATTGATCGTTTCTGTCAACGTACCGATTTGGTTAACTTTGATCAGGATAGAGTTTGCAGATTTTTCCTCGATTCCTCTTTTTAAGAACTTGACATTAGTCACGAAAAGATCATCGCCTACTAGTTGAACTCGATCACCGATTTTGGCAGTGAGCATTGCCCATCCTTGCCAATCTTCCTCAGCACACCCATCTTCGATCGAATCGATTGGATATTTTTCAGAAAGCTCAGCCAAATAATCGACCTGCTCTTCTCTTGTTCTAGTTCTTCCTGCATCACCTTCAAATTTCTTGTAATCGTACTTTCCATCCTTGAAGAACTCTGAAGCAGCACAATCCAAAGCAATAGTCACATCTTTACCAGCCTCATATCCAGCTTTGGATATCGCATCAAGAATACAAGCCAAAGCTTCCTCAGTTCCTCCAGAAAAGTTTGGAGCAAATCCACCTTCATCGCCTACGGTAGTACTCAATCCTTTGTCATGAAGGATTTTCTTTAAATTATGGAAAATCTCAGTTCCCATTCGCATCGCTTCTGAAAATGTAGGAGCTCCTACAGGACGGATCATAAATTCCTGAAATGCGATAGGGGCATCCGAATGTGATCCGCCATTGATGATATTCATCATCGGTACAGGCAAGGTATTAGCATTGACACCACCAACATATCTGTAAAGCGGCTGATTGGACTCCATTGCAGCTGCTTTTGCTACTGCTAGAGAAACTCCAAGAATAGCGTTTGCACCAAGTCTACTTTTATTGGGAGTACCATCCAACTCGATCATGATCTGATCAATTAAATTTTGCTCAAATACATCAAAGCCGACCAGCTCCGAAGCAATAATATCGTTGACATTTGCGACAGCTTTCAAAACTCCTTTGCCCATATAGGTATTTTTGTCACCGTCACGAAGCTCCACTGCCTCATTAATTCCAGTTGAAGCACCACTTGGTACTGCGGCCCTTCCAAAGGCACCATTTTCCGTGTACACATCCACTTCTACGGTAGGATTTCCTCTAGAATCTAAAATTTGTCTTGCATGAATTGATTGAATCAACGTCATAGTTTTATAGGTTTTGTGAGAGTTAATTTTTATTGATTAAAGAAATAAAATCGTCAAAAAGATACCGTGAGTCGTGCGGTCCAGGTGAAGATTCTGGGTGGTACTGCACTGAAAATGCAGGCTTATTCCTCAAGCGAATACCAGCTACTGTATTGTCATTCAAATGTACGTGAGTGATCTCCACATCTGAATTCTTCTCAGCATCTTCTCTGGTGATATTAAAACCATGATTTTGAGAAGTGATTTCACTTTTTCCTGTGTTCAGATTTTTAATCGGATGGTTCAATCCCCTATGACCATGATGCATCTTATAGGTAGAGATACCACAAGATTCCGCAAGTATTTGATGTCCAAGACAAATTCCAAATAGAGGCTTTCCAGTTTCCAAAATAGCTTTAGTTGTATTTACCGCATAATTCATTACGGCTGGATCACCAGGACCATTGGAAAGGAAATAGGCATTTGGACCCCAAGATTCCATTTCAGCTAGTTTGGTTTTAGCAGGGAAAACCTTACAATAGACACCTCTGTCAGCAAGATTTAATAAGATATTCTTTTTAATTCCAAAATCTAGGCATGCTACCTTAATGGGAGCATTTTCATCACCATAGAAATATGGCTCCTTAGTACAGACTTGAGACGAAAGCTCAAGTCCATTCATATCAGGCACTTTCTTCAATTCAATTTGAAGCCCTTGCAGGTTATCTTCGAATTCAGAGCTAATGACTGCATTCATCGCACCTTTGGATCTGAGATGACGCACGAGCATTCGAGTGTCTATATCTGCAATACCGGTGATTTCGTTTTTCACCAAGTAATCCTGAAGCGAGCCATTGGCATCCAATCTGGAAAAAACCTCTGAGAAGCTATTGACCACAATACCGCCTATAGTAGGATGATCAGATTCTACTTCTGATTCTATCACCCCGTAATTACCAATATGTGAGGCAGTAGTAACTATGATTTGTCCAGTATAGGACGGATCAGTATAGATCTCCTGATAGCCAGTCATACCGGTATTAAAGCAAATCTCTCCACCGTTAGTCCCGTGGTTTCCAATCAAAGAGCCGTGAAAGACAGTTCCATCCGCTAAGAGTAAAGTTGCTTTTTGTTTGATCATTGTTTTTTTGATTTGGCCAAAGTTAAATATTTATTGGAGAGGATTAAGATAGAACAGGGTATAAAAAAAGGACTGAACGTAAGCTCAATCCTTTGATATAGTTAAAGAGACTTTCAAACTTATTTGTTATCAGTTTCTTCTTTAGTTGAATCTTCCGATGCTTCAGGAGCACTTGGCTCTTCAGCAATACCTTCTCCATTAGTAACCACGTCCGTATCAGTCTCAGTAGCAACTGCAACTGAAACAGCCGTACCAGTTCCTCTACGAGATCTTCTAGTTGTCTTTTTAGCAGGCTTGGAATCTTTCAGCATCAATTCATTGTAGTCTACCAATTCGATGATACACATTTCTGCGTTGTCGCCTAATCTGAAACCAGTTTTAATAATTCTAGTATATCCACCCGGACGGGTAGCGACTTTTTCAATTATTCCTCCAAACAGTTCGATTATCGCCTCTTTACTTCTCAAATAAGAGAAAGTCATACGTCTGTTGTGGGTAGTATCCTCTTTAGCTCGAGTCACTAAAGGCTCCAAATACTTCTTCAATTCTTTTGCCTTGGCAAGCGTTGTCGAAATACGCTTATGAAGAATTAGTGAAGTAGCCATATTGGAAAGCATTGCTTTCCGGTGAGCGGTCTTCCTTCCAAGGTGGTTAAATTTCTTACCGTGTCTCATATTAAATTATTCTTCATCAAGTTTATACTTTGAAATATCCATTCCAAAAGTCAATCCTTTGTCTTGAATAAGCTGCTCTAGTTCTGCCAGAGACTTCTTTCCAAAATTTCTGAATTTCATCATATCAGAAATCTCGAGTCGGGCAAGATCTCCCAATGTCTTAACGTCAGCTGCCTTAAGACAGTTAAAAGCTCTTACCGAAAGATCAAGATCGCTCAAGGAAGTTTTCAACAATTTCCTCATATGAAGGAACTCCTCATCGATCGGCTCAGGTTCAGCTACTCCAGTGGAATCCAAAACCATAGTCTGGTCTGAAAATA
>Ga0335398_10003274_pt1 | contig 24061 bp, 27 predicted proteins | sample BON03_FD_205742 | JGI IMG/M metagenome (GOLD analysis project Ga0335398, IMG submission 205742) | Freshwater microbial communities from Lake Bonney liftoff mats and glacier meltwater in Antarctica - BON-03 (spades assembly) (version 2) | ecosystem: Environmental > Aquatic > Freshwater > Ice >... | reverse complement strand
GGCTCCACATGCTCCGCCCGAATTTTTCTTTGCGCCTTGCGCGCTAAGGACGCACCCTTCCCGCAACTCCAAAACAAGCGTGGACGACGAACTCTCTTTCATCTTCAACATTCCTGCATCGGATCCGCTGGGCAAGCTGGCGGTGACTGGGAAATTCCGTGCCATGGAAGAACAGGTGATCCTGCATTGGAAGCTGGAGGACCGCACTTTCACAAGGTCATCAAACGCGATGCGGACCATCGAGATGGGCTACGACGCAGTGGAAGAGGCAATGGTCACGGGCGGGTGGTTTTGGTTTTCCAAGAAGACTCTCACCGTGCAGATGAAGGATCCCAGGCTCGTGGAGGAGATGCCGGGGGTGCTGATGGGAAAGCTGGAACTGGGGCTTCCTTCAAACTCCGTGAAGTCCGCCAAAAAATTTGTCGCAATGCTGGACTACCGGATGTCAGAGGCGGCGATGGAGAAGCGCCATGAGCGGCTGAATGATCTGGGCCTTTGAGGGGTCTTGCCCCCTAATCCAACATCCTCCAGCGAAACCCCATCCGGACCGGATTGGAGGCGTAGCAACATATTAGCTCAACACCTTCCCAGCCAATTAGACCAGAGTCCTCAAAACATGTCTCCCAACATATTTCCAGACAATTTAAGCCATGCTCACTACCATCAAACTATTTCAAGTGGTCAAACCAACTTCACTTGCATGATTGTAAAATCAAACTAACCTCCGTGATTATGGAAGAAATAAAACCTACTAACACCTGGCCGGATCTAGCAATCGGCCTCTTCGACCGCCTCACCGAAAGAAAAGCGGAGATCATTTACGAAGTCGTAGACCTCGAGATTCAGGTTCCGAGCAAAGTAGGCAGCGATGCTGGCCATGCTAACTGGAAGATTAACGGAACTCTAAAGATTCGCACCAGCAGCAATGCCTGAGAATATAGGCTATACTCCCGGAGGACTAGTATTCGAAGCATCGTTTCGCATTTCCTGCGAGGACTTCGAATTCCGAGTTCGATGCAGCCCAGGCGTCGCAGTGGCCGATTTTCCATCCTTCGGAATGCTCGCCCGCGCCGGGAAAATTAGTCGCGATATCGGTGCGCTCATCGCTGATTTGCCTCCCCTGCCTCCTTTCGTGAAACTTCCAGGAAAGCCACCAGACGGAACAGACTCCAAACCGGATACGGAATTCCTCGTAGCCGTCAATTCAAGACCTCTGGGTAGAATCAGCTTCTCAGGAGCCAAAGCGAAGTTTGTGCCAACTCCGCTGCGCTTCTTTAAGAAGGTGTGACCCAGTAAATTTTAAGCGTATTGACATTAAGCATTTGCTTAGTAAGATGCGGCAAAACGGTTTCGTTTTGTGAAAATTGCCAGTTCGCAGGCTTTCACACACTCAATACCGCTTAATCCGGAAACTGCCGCCGCCAAGCGAAATGCGAAAACGAACCTCGAGAGCAAGACGCCATCGGCACCAAGTCAAGGTGCTAAAGTCCGAGGTCATGTCGCCACGAATCGCTTGGTTCAACTTACTCGGCTTCGGCAAATCCCTCGTGAGAATGGCCATCGCGCTAGGCGTGCTGCTCGCCATTGCTTATGGTATCAAGCAGGCCATAGAACATACCTTTCACCGTAACCCCGACTTCCGCCTTCAAGTCATCGATCTCAGCCCGAATGATGTCCTCGACGAAGCTGGACTCGTCGAGCATCTGGGAATCGATCTCGCATCCAATATTTTTGATTTCGATGTCGCCGCGATGCGTGAACGACTGCTCGAAATCTCCGCTATCGAATCCGCGAAGGTCGAACGCGAACTCCCAGGGACCCTCGTTTTTAAGATCAAAACCCGCAAACCGATCGCATGGATCGCCTCCCCTGAAGAAGGACATTCCGCCACCCGCGCGGAAGGCTCGCTATTGGTCGACCGTGATAATTTCACCTATCCGTGCCCCACAAACCAACTCCAAGAGGCAACTCAACTTCCCGTGTTCATTCTCGCTGCTGACCCAGAACATCCGGTGCGCATCGCAAAAAAACTAGCCCATCCTCAATACCGCCATTGCGCGCGCCTACTGACCGCTTTCCGCTCTTCGTTCCCAGAAGACATTTCGATGATCGATTCGATCTCACAGGAAAAGGAATGGTCGCTGGATCTCAAGACCAGACCAGGCACGATCGCCAGATTCGGGCTCGGAGATCACAATCGGCAGTTGGACTACCTTGCTAGGGCTTTGCATCATGCCCGTAGAAATAGCTATGAAATTGCAACGATCAACTTGATCCCGAAGCGAAATGTCCCCATCACAGTTCGCAGAGAAGATACTCCTCCGCGCGCCATTCCCGTCTCTGAAGAAATGCTCTCCGGAGCTGGCGAATCCAGCCAGGCAGATAACGATCTCCGCTCCCTTCTCAACCGCAACTAAACTGCATGTCACGCCGAACTAAGATTCACGTCGGGCTGGAAATTGGAACCAGCAAGACCTGTATTGTCGTCGGCGAGGTGAAGCCGGACAGCGCGGTAAAAATCCTCGGCATCGGCGTGACCAAATCCGCCGGAGTCAGAAAGGGCGAAATCTCGGACTTTTCTCAGGCCCGCGCCTGCCTCAAGGACGCCCTCGCCAAGGCTGAAGACGCCAGCGACGTTGAAATCGGCTCGGTCTTCCTCTCAGTCACCGGCTCACACCTTCAGGGCGTCAATAACCGCGGCACTTTTCGCCTCCCAGACACCCAGCAAAACATCCTGCCCGAGCACCTCGAAGAAGCCTGCGACATGGCCCGAGACGTCAATTACCCGCAGGACCATGCCTCACTACACACCATCATCAGGAAATACCTCGTCGATAACCTAGAACAATCCGCTTCACCCATCGGCCTCTTCGCAAAAACCGTCGAAGCTGATTTCCACGTCGTCCACGGCATCAGCAACCGCATCCAGAACTCGATCAAGCTGGTCCGTGAATGCCCTCTCGAAGTCGATGATATCGTCTTCGCACCCATCGCCACTGCCCAGATGGCGCTCGACCGCGAGCAACGCCTGCGCGGCGCCCTCCTCATCGATATCGGCGGCGGCACCACAGATTACGCTCTCTACCTCGACGGATCGATAGCCGCCTCCGGCTGTATCCCCGTTGGCGGAGACCATGTCACAAACGACATCCACCTAGTCACCGGCCTGCCGTTTTCAAAAGCTGAGAAACTCAAAATCCTCGAAGGCAACGCCTCCTCCGACCCATCCCTCTCGGTCGGCAACGCCAAACTCACCGATGAGAACGGCTTCGCCGACGTCGAGGTGAAACGCGCGATCCTCAACGAAATCATTCGTCAACGCCTAGAGGAAACTCTCAAGCTCGTTCGCGCTAAACTCCCCGAAGGTGGGGTCGAAGCGATCGGCGCTGGCGTATTCCTAACCGGTGGCACAAGCCTCATGAACGGCTTCTCGGAACTCGCCTTCGATGTCTTTGGTCGCGATATCTACCGCCCCGAGGCCCCGGAAAATACCGACTCCGCACACCCTTCCTTCAAGGATCCGCAGTTCGCGACAGCCATCGGCCTGATCCGCTACGCCCAGATTCTCGAAACCGAAAACCACAAACCAACCGGCTGCATCGGAAAAATCTTCGGTCTCTTCTGGCCCTTCGGGCGGTGAACCATCACTGTCATGCGCTAGAAGTCATTCGTTAAACGTATGGCCAAAGACAAATAGCGAATAACTTCCAACCAATAGCTCCTCCTCAAAATGATTTCCTACTCCCGTGACCCTAAACAAGAAATTCCCTCATCCGCGGTCAAGATCGTCGGCCTCGGCGGAGCGGGTGCTAACATGCTTGAAAGAATCGCCTTGGACAGCATCGAAGGTGCTGAACTGATCGCCCTCAACACCGATATTAGGACCCTCGGCGCATCGCTTGCCAAAGAGAAACTCCAGCTAGGCACCAACCTCACCAAGGGCCTCGGGACCGGAGGCGACCCAGAGCTGGGGCAACAAGCCATGCTGGAGGCGGAAAACGATGTCCGGGAAGCCCTCAGAGGCCAGCAGATTGTCTTTCTCTGCACCGGACTCGGTGGCGGAACCGGCTCCGGCGCGGCACCTATCGTCGCCCGCATTGCCCGCGAAGAAGGCGCTTTCGTCGTTGTCTTCGCAACCATGCCATTTTTCTTCGAAGGACGCCGCCGCCGCGAACAAGCGGAAACTTCCCTGAACCAACTCGCGGTCCTCTCCAACGCCCTCGTAACCTTTGACAATAATCGCATGGGTGAACTCGTTCTCGCCAAACAAGGCGTCCACGAGGCCTTCGGCGCGGCGGACAAGATGATCTCTGAAGCAATCAAGGCGGTCATTCGCCTCGTCGTCCGCCCCGGTCTCATCAACGTTGGCCTAGACGACCTCATGTCCGCCCTGCGCACCACCCGCTCGCGGTGTCTTTTCGGCTCGGGGATCGCCGATGGCAAGGACCGGGCTTCCAAGGCCCTTCGCAACGCCCTCTCAAGCCCCTTGCTCGACCAAGGTTCCCTGCTCAAGGAAGCACAAACCGTTCTCGTTCATCTTTCGGGCGGCGAGTCGCTCACCCTGTTTGAGATCGAGCTCCTCATGCAGAACCTGCAGAAATATGTCCCGGAAAAAGCTCACGTCCTTTTCGGCGCGGCGATCGATCCGGCGATGGGCGACAACCTTTCCATCACCCTGATCAGCGCGCTCCCAGAAGACGCACTCACCGGCGGAGACCGCGACTCCATCAGCACCCTTTCAAAAAGCTCTGTCGAAAGCGGCCCGTCGGAAGTCGAAAACGCGTTTAGCAAAATCGACAAACCAAAGCCCGAAAGTCCGGCCCCAGAACCAGCGACCGAAGAAAACACAGAATTGCTCGTCACCTTGGATCTGGAAAGTCCAGGTCGAAACCAACTCCCTGAGCCACGCTCAAAGGTGGATTTCAGCATCGGAGAACATACTTCCATACAAAAGAAAAGCGACCCTGTGGAGGAGCCGGAAGAAGACCCTAATGAGACCGTAGCAGAGCCAGAACGTGAGGAACGCCCGTTTGCTGAACCCGAACTCATCAAACCCGAAGAGACTCCCGAACCCGAATCCATGGTGGAGCCGGAAGAGGAGGAAATCCTCGCAAGAGAAGAGGGCATTCCAGAGCCTTATAAGCCGGCCCCAAAGGCCCGCACGAGAGAAAAGCCCTTATGGGGCAAAAATCGGACAAACGTTGACGAAGACCCATTTAGCGAAGACATCTCTACGGAGGAAGAGGCCAAACCAGCTCCCAAGCCCACCACCGAGCTAAAACTCGACTCAAAAAAGCCGGGATCCCAAAGCGAACTCGCGTTTGAGAGCGCACCACGAGGTCGCTTCGAGGGGGAAAACCCCAATGTGGTCGACGGCGAGGACCTCGACCTCCCGCCGTTTCTCCGAAAAAAGAAATCCTAGCCGATTTTTCGAAACTCAACGCCTGACCCAAACGGTCAGCATTGAGCGGGTCCACTGGAATTTCCGTGCAGTCTCTCGGATCAGAAACGGCTCGTCGCATTCGGAAACGAGCTCGAAGGTTTCCGAAAGCTTCGCTTTAAGCCATGTCAATGTGCTCCCAGTCGGCCAGTTTTCGCTCGGCGTGAACTCCTTCAACCAAGTGCAAGGAGTCGCCAACACCAACTCACCACCGGAGCGCAGCAACGAAGGAAGCCGTTCGAGCAAACGCTCGGGTTCGGTCAACCGGCACAGGAGATTCGCAGCATGAACCCGATCAAACTCGCCCAAGCCCGCAGGGAGATTCATCGCGTCGCCCTGCATGAACTCAACCCTTGCCGGTTCGATGGCCTCCGGAAGCTCTGCACGCAGCCCGATGCCTAAACTAGCTTCGTCCTTTCTAGAAAAGTCGAGCCATCCTTCATCTTTCAGACCGTTCGCTGCCGAAATGAAAGCATGCGAGAAATCGATCCCAATCACGTGCTCGCAGGCACGGGACATTTCAAAGGTCGAGCGTCCGACCGCGCACCCAAGATCCAGCCCTCGTAAAACTTGGTGTTTGGAAAAATGCGACGGAGTCCGCACCGCGAAATCCAGCGCCTGCCTCATTCCTTCCGGCCACTCGATATCCGGCACAAGGATCTCCTCGCCTTTCCCGTAGTGAAACAACAAATACTCGTCCAGAATTGTGGGACTCTCGTAAACCGCACTCATCGTGATTCCTCCATCTTGTCCGCTATTTTCTGAGCCTCTTTCAGTCTCGACATCCCATCCTGTGCCTCGCGAAGCGAAATCCTACCGTTACCTCCAGTGTCATAGAAATCGATAATTTCAGCTGCGGTATAGTCACTCAACTCTTCGGCTTCTTTGACCTCGGTCGCGTCAAGCTGGCCGTTGCCGTTGTTATCCCAGCGATCAAATTTTTCAATCAGTCCGAACATCTGTCGCTTTACCGGGCCAGGATCTGGCGCGGGAGCACATGAGCAAACCACCACAAATAGCATTGTTAATATCGATTTCATTTTAAAAAGGAGCTGGAGCCTAGCAGCTCGGAAGGCAAGAGTCCAGAGATGCGCGTTCGTGTAATTGTAGCTGGAAAACCCGCCTTGTCTTTCGCAAAGACAGCCGTAGACGATTATTTGAAACGTCTCTTACGACACGGTGCCTACGAACTGATGATCATCAAGGCTGGCGACTGTGAATCGGTTTCCAAACGACTTCTGGAAGCCTCGCACGGCTGCTATCGAATCGCTCTAGACGAGCGTGGTGAAACACCCACGACCCGGGACCTCGCAGGTAAATTCGATACCATGGAAATATCCGGCGAAGTAAAAACCGTTGCGTTCCTCATCGGCGCGGCGGACGGACACTCCCATGAGCTGAGAAACCGATGCGACCTGGTCCTCTCGCTATCAAGCATGACTTTGCAGCACGAACTTGCGCTGGTCGTCCTCTTCGAACAGCTTTACCGCATTGCTTCTATCAAGGCAGGCAGCCCCTATCACAGGGACTGAATCATAGCAGCGAATCGCTACTTGTCAGACTACTATCGGCGATGACGGTTCTGCTCTAGCATGCCGAACTGGCCACCCCCTTGACCGGGAGCCAGTCCCGGATCATTCCAAGGGATCGTACTCGAATTGGAAACCGGGCCAACCGGTTTGGAAGCCATTTCGTCAGCGCATGATGAGAAGGCGACGGCAATAGTTGCAAGAATGAAGAAACTTTTCATGATACAATCAAAGTAGGGAATGGAAATTGTGCGAGTAGAACTTTCGAGCCAGAGTTTAATTGCCGGCTGGATTGGCGAGGATAACTTGATCGCCCGGCTGAATAAGAACGCCCGGTGAAAGCGCCTTAAAATCAATCTCAGCGATGGTCTGTGTCGGCTCGATCGCCGATGGATTCACTCGACCAATAAGTTTGCCATCGCGCTTCACAAGAAGCGTGGTCTGCGGGGTGAAACCAGAGTTTGAACCAGCACCGATGACGAGGAAGCCCCAGTCCTGATTGACAGCAGTAATCCGAGCCTCCATGGCATTTAGGGAAATCCTTACGTTCCTTGTCTGCTTGCGATCCACGAGGCGTGCAACCGTGTCCTGCTTCTTTACCAAGGTGGACTTTGCTCCTGTGATCAGGGTTTCCAACTCCTCGACTTTGGCTCGTTTGGTCTTAGTGTCTTCTTGGATCTCGTTGATCTTCTCAACAAGGTTGTTGATATCCACCTCACCTTCAAAGCCGAGGTCTTTGAAGATCACTTTAACCGCCTCAAGAGTTTTGTTCAGCGCTTCAAGCTCCACATCCTGAGATGCAACTTGATCGTCCAATCTAGAAAGATCTGTTTGCAGGGTTCTTTCCGTTGATTCTAGAATTTCAGCGCTCGCAGTGGCAACGTCCAGATTCTGCTTGGAGGCCTCAAGCTCAACTTCGAGTTTTTCAATGGCGACATCGTTGCCATCAGCCTTGGCTGTCACCGTCTTGTTGGTCGAGATCGCATCGAGTCGCGTGGTTTGTTCCTTCTGGAACTTCTCAGATGCGGTCAGAGTGAAATAAGCTGCGGCAGCGCAGACGATGATGGCGAGAATTGGTGAAATGAATTTCATGGGCTTAGGAAAATTTTGTTCGGCTGCTTACGGTAAAGTTAGTTACTTGCGGCTTTCATGTTGTCCTTCGAAGACGCAACCACACGGTCACCGACCATTAGGGTCACATCCTCGACGATCGAATCAGGAATGATACTTGCCGATGAACTACGGGTTTCGACCGCAGTCACGAGAAGTTTGGCGATTACATTTCCGTCGCGGACCACATCGAGTGTGGAAGCGGCGGTCACTCCGGCGTTGTTCCCATCACTGAGAGTCACAAATCCCCAAGTCGGATAGATGTTCCGGATGCGGGTGTTGAGAGACGGAAGCGATGAACCTTTGCTCTGGATATCCAGTTCTTCCTTACGAAGGTCCGCCTCCGCTTGGGTCACGGTATTCTCTTGGGTAAGGTTCGCTAACTCCGCTTCGTTGCCATTGATGCTTTGATCAAGCTCTTCGAGCTCAATCCGCATTGCCTTCATTTTGGATGCCAGTTGCTGGATATCGCCAATCGCCGCGGTTTTCTCGCTGATGTCATCAAGCTTCACTTTGTTGGTGGCAATCTGCCGCGTCTTCGACCCGATCTCCTCTTTCAACTCCTCGGTGGACTCTTTAAGGCTCGTTTCCTCTTCGGTTTTCACGGCGAACTGCTCGTTGATCCCGACGATCTCGATCGGCAATGCCTTGAGAACCACTTCAGTATCCGCTAAGCGCTTCTGACTCACCGCCAGACTTGCTTCCTCGGTCTTGCGGGTAGCAATTTCCTGCTCAAGACGATCGTTGTTCTTAATACCGACGAAGATTGCGACCATAAGGATGATTGCAGTGAAAATACCTAACATGTTAGCCATAGATTTTTTTTTGGATCTGGAAGTTCCGGGTGTGCTGAAGATTCTAAGTGCTTTTCGTGACGCGCGGCAATCCCAAAGTCGCAAAATTTCAAAATCTTCCGAACCGAGCAAGCTTGACTTTACAAAAGCACTTGTCGCGCGAAGCGTGCGTCAGACAAAGAATGAAATCGATTCTCAGAGTATTTTCCTACTTAAAACGCTATCCCAAGTTGGCTAGCCTGCAATTGCTTTGCGCCATCGGGATGACCGCCGCACTGTTCGTTTTCCCAACAATAACGGGACATTCGGTCGATAAAATCCTGCCAAATCCCGCGCGCCACGACGAATTTCTTTTCTGGGTTTTCCTGACATTAATTGCCTTTCTTGCGCGCGATGGTCTCAACAGCGCCCGCATTTTTATCAACAACCATTTCGAGCAGAAAGTCATCTACGACATCCGCTCAGATCTTTACGGCAAAATCCAGCTGCTGCCCTTGAACTGGTTCGACACTCGCCGCACCGGCGATGTGATGACCCGGGTCATCGAGGACGTCACCAACATGGAACGGGTGCTAATCGATGGAATCGAACAGGGCGTCATCGCGGTGCTGCAAGTGCTTGGGATCGGAATTTACCTCTTTGTTCTCAATCCCGTTGTTGCCGGGTGGGCCACTCTGCCGATTCCTTTGCTCGCCATCGGAGCTTGGATTTATTCAACCCGTGGTCGTGATCGCTACCGCAATCAACGGGAAGCGACCTCGGACTTGAATTCGCTGCTCCACGACAACATCGCAGGGATCCGTCAGATCAAAAGCTACGCCGCGGAATCCGTTGAGCATGGCCGGTTCAACACCGCATCAGAAGCACTACGCCACGCCAGTCTGCGAATGATGCGCTGGTGGGGCATCTATTCACCGAGCATGTCTTTTGTTAAAATGACCGGATATGTGCTCGTTCTTGGCGTTGGCGGGTTCGAGGTCATGAAAGGAAACCTTAAAGAAGGCGAGTTCATCACCTTCCTCCTTTTTCTTTCGCTTTTCTATGACCCCATCGACCGGCTCAACTCACTTAACCAGATGCTCCTTTCCGGCCGTGCTGCCGCAGACCGGGTATTCGAAATCCTCGACTCCGAAGAAGAGCTGAACGCCACAGACGGCACCCTCGTCGAAGGCCGCATCAAAGGCAGCGTCAGCTTTCAAAACGTTTCGTTCGCCTATCAGGACCAGTCGACCCTTGAAAACATTTCGATCAAAGCGGAACCCGGCCAGACCATCGCCCTCGTCGGCACCACCGGAGCGGGCAAAACCACTGTCCTTTCCCTGCTTGCACGATTCTACGAAAAAGACGCCGGCCAAATCCTGCTGGACGGCTACGAGATCGGCTCGCTCAATAAAAATTCCCTCCGCAGCCAGCTCGCATACGTTACCCAAGAACCATTCCTGTTCAATGGCACGGTGCGCGAAAACCTGGAACTCGCGAAACGCGGAGCAAGCGAAGAGGAAATCTGGAAAGCCCTCACCGCCGCCAACGGCGACCAGTTTGTCCGTGCCCTTCCCAATCAGCTTGATACCAATGTCGGCGAACGGGGCGTAAAACTTTCCGGTGGAGAAAAACAACGACTCTCCATTGCCCGCGCCCTGCTCAAAGACTCGCCCATCTTGCTCCTCGACGAGGCCACCGCATCGGTCGACTCAGAAACCGAGCGCCAGATCCAAGCCGCCCTCGACCGGCTCATGGAGAATCGTACCGCTTTTGTCATCGCACACCGCCTCTCCACCATCCAGAACGCCGACCGAATCTACGTCCTCGAAAAAGGAAAAGTCATTGAGGAAGGAACCCACGAACAACTCCTCGCTGAAGACGGAAAATACGCCAAGCTCTGTCGGCGCTCTTTCCTAGCAGATAGGGAAGCTTGAAGAGGAGCGCTACCAAATCTCTCCGAGTTTATCTTCTGCTCCATAGAATGTTGGAATAGAGCGAATTCAGAGCTCGGAAATCCCCACTCGCTCTGGTGATTCACTAACCTAAAAGGGAAATTGGGGATTGGTGATTGGGATATTAGGTTCTCATCCTCAATGACTTGCCAGTTCCGAGTTCCCCCTCCCAAAGGGTGAAGGCCAATCTTGGCACAAGCAACTGAGTTGCAATCCCTAATATTGAATTTTCCAATCTCCAATTTCCTTTTCAGGATTAAGACATCAATATATGAAAGTATGCATTGTCCGTGGATTGGATGCCGTCTCGTGGTTTGCGATTTTTCCTGTGAATGACGCGGAGCTGACCATTGGACCGAAGCACCGGGAAGCTTTGTTTCCCTGGGGCTACGGATGATGGATGATGGACAAACAAAAACGCCCGGAGTTTCCTCCGGGCGCCTGTTGATCTTTTGGAAAGCGTAGCGACCAAAGGTCGTTGCGACTTAGCGGGAGTAGAGCTCGACGACGAGCTGTTCGTTGACCTGCGGGTCGATCTCAGAACGTTCTGGAATGCGAGACATCGTGCATTCCATCTTCTCACGGTCGGTCTCGAGCCAATCCGATGCCGGAACAGCTTGGGTGAGATCGAGCATGCGAAGTGCGAGCTGCTGCGAGGAAGGCTTGGCACCCACTTTGATGTGGTCACCTGGCTTCACCTGACAGCTAGCGATGTCAACGCAGATCCCATTCACTAGAACGTGGCCGTGGTTGACCATCTGACGAGCTGCCTGACGAGAATTCCCGAAGCCTGCGCGGTAGCAGATGTTGTCGAGGCGACACTCAAGCAGTTGCAGCAAGATGATACCCGTCACACCGCGGCGGCGGGCTGCCTCTTGATAGTATCCACGGAATTGCTTCTCAAGGACACCATACTGGAAGCGAAGCTTCTGTTTTTCACCAAGAGCAACCGAATACTCGGACTTCTTCTTACGGCCTGCGCGGACGCCGTGCTGGCCTGGTGGGAAATTGCGGCGCTCCAATGATTTGGAAGGACCGAAGAGGGAGACGCCGAAGCGGCGGGAGATTTTGGTGCGGGGACCGGTGTAACGTGCCATGATCTGGGAAAGTTAGGTGTTTAAGAATTTGGATTAAACGCGGCGGGCTTTCTTGGGGCGGCAACCGTTGTGCGGAATTGGCGTGACGTCGCGAATAGAAAGGATATCGAGTCCCAAACCTTGGACAGCTCGGACAGCAGACTCACGGCCGGAGCCGGGACCTTTGACGCGGACGTCAACTTCTTTCAAACCGTGGCCCATGGCCTGACGGCATGCGTCTTGTGAAACCACTTGCGCGGCGTATGCTGTGCTCTTGCGCGAGCCTTTGAAACCCATCTTGCCAGCGCTCGACCAACCTATCGAATTACCGCTCGGGTCAGTAACACTCACAAGCGTGTTGTTGAATGTCGCCGTCACGTGGACGATTCCGCGTAAAATATTCTTCGAGCCCTTGGCCTTGTGAATTTTGATTTCCTCTTCGCCACCACCAATCTCAGCGAAGATATCCTTCTTCTGATCTTTCTTAGGGGCGTCCGGATTGAGGAGGGGTGCCTCTGGCTTCTTTGACTCCTCTGTCGTTTTGGGATCCTTTGCCTTCGCGGCAGGAGCTTCCTCGATTTTGGTTTCCGGAGCTACTTCTGGAGCGGCAGCCGGGGTTTCGGGTTTGGCCTCGGCAGCGGGAACCGCCACTTCTTCAGCTTCTTGTTTGTTGGTTTCTTCGGACATATGTCGGGATGTTTCGGATCCCTCTCGAGACCCTGAAAATAATTTCAGTGGCTAACTGTTACTTCTTAACGCCCACGGTCTTTTTCTTACCTTTGCGGGTGCGGGCGTTGGTGCGGGTGCGCTGACCACGGACAGGAAGTCCGCGCTTGTGACGAATACCGCGATAGCAGTTGATTGAGGTCAGGCGCTTGAGTTGGGACTGACGCTCACGGCGGAGATCGCCTTCGACCATAACCTGCTCGGTCTGGATAACTTGTGCGATTTTGACCAGCTGGTCTTCGCTGAGCTGACCCGTGCGGATGTCCGGATCAACTCCGGCATGATCTAGGATGCGTGACGCCAGCGGGCGTCCGATTCCGAACATATAAGTCAGTGAAGCCTCGATGCGCTTCTCGTTGGGGATTTCGATACCTAGAATGCGTGCCATTTTGTGAAGATTTTCGCGTGAATTGCGGTTTACCGGTCTTTACCGGAGTTACCGCAGGGCGGGTGATTTACCAGAGATCTACGCGCTGGCAAGCCGGAAATAGAAAAAACCCTCTCAAAACACGTGTTTTTTTAGAAATGATCCCTTTTCGAAGGAAGTTTTTATTTCCACAGCTTCCCTACTCGACAAAAAGCCCGTCCTCCGTAGCTTTTCGAGAGCACGAAACATTCATGGATACACACTCAGACGCACCCGAAGAGATCCCCTCCGAAATCCCAGTCGAATCAGTAGAGGAACCGATCCAGGAAACCGCCCCTTTCCAGCTTCCTCCGGACGACGTCGCCGCCATCGACGAACTCGGAAAAACCTACCAAGCGCTCCGCAACGAACTCGCCAAGACCATCGTCGGTCAGGAAGATGTCATTGAGAAACTCGCCATCTGCCTTTTCGCCCGTGGCCATGCGTTGCTGATGGGTGTCCCCGGACTAGCGAAAACTCTCCTTGTTTCCTCGGTAGCCCAGACATTCGACCTTTCCTTCAACCGCATCCAGTTCACCCCGGACCTGATGCCCGCAGACATCACCGGCACAGATATCATCCAGGAATCCGGAGTCGATGGCAGACGCGAGTTCGAATTCATCAAAGGCCCTGTATTCGCCAATCTCCTACTCGCCGATGAAATCAACCGCGCCCCAGCCAAGACCCAGTCCGCCATGCTCGAGGCGATGCAGGAAAGCAAAGTCACTGTCCTCGGCAAGACCTACCTCCTCCAACCTCCCTTCTTCGTGCTCGCGACCCAGAATCCGATCGAGCAAGAGGGCACCTACCCCCTTCCCGAAGCACAGCTCGACCGCTTCATGTTCCTCATCGAAGTCGAATACCCCTCTGCCGCCGAAGAAAAACAAATCGCCCGCGAAACTACCGGGGCCGCGAACAAAGCGCTCTCCAAACTCATCGACGGTGAAAAAATCATCGCCTTTCAGCAGCTCGTCCGCCGCGTCCCGGTTCCAGAACATCTTTACGATTACGCGGTGCAAATCGTCCGCAAAACTCGCCCTGCGGAACCAGAGTCCCCACAGTGGATCAAGGATACCGTTGGCTGGGGCGCTGGACCACGCGCCGTCCAATACCTCATCCTCGGTGCCAAATCACGCGCCGCCCTGCGCGGCAAATACATGGCCTCCCTCGAAGACATCGAAGCCGTCGCCTCCTCCGTCCTCAACCACCGTGTCATCACCAACTTCGCCGCCGAGTCCCAAGGCATGTCCTCCAAAAAGATCATCCAGAAACTCATCGCGGAGATGGCTGACGTCTGAAGAAATCATGCACTCCTTCATCGACAGCGACCTCCTCTCACGCCTCGGCTCCCTCCCCATCGAGTCCCGAGTCCCGATGATGGGAAACGTCGCCGGCAAGCACCGCTCCCCTCACCGCGGCTCATCCGTCGAGTTCGCAGAATATCGGAAATACGTTCCCGGCGATGACACCCGCCGCCTCGATTGGAAAGCCTTCGCCCGTTCCGACCGATTCTACATCAAGGAATTCGAGGCCGACACCAACCTCCGCGCCTACTTCGTCATCGACGCCTCCGGCTCCATGAATTTCCATAGCCCCAGCCAAGACACGAAGATAGAATACGCCCGGAAAATCGCCGCATCGCTCGCTTATCTGTTAGTCAACCAAGGCGATGCTGCCGGCCTATCGATCTGCACCGACAAGCTCCATCTCGAAGTCCCGCCCAGCCGTCGCGCCGCGCACCTCGAGCGCTTCTTCTCCACCATCGAACAGGTCGAACCATCCGGTGAAACCGGCCTCATCGAAGCCCTCCATGTCATCGCAGAAAAAATCAGCCAACGCGCCTTCGTCGTCATCCTCTCCGATTTCTTCACCGACACCTCGAAGCTTTCCGATGCGCTCCAGCACCTCCGATTCCGCAAGCACGACATTTCTCTCTTTCATCTAATGGATCCGCAAGAGATCGCCTTCGAATTCGACCGCCCGCAACGTTTCGTCGATCTCGAAGACGGCACCGCCATCGTCGCCGAGCCAAACCTCATCGCTGAAGAATACAAATCTGCCCTCAAGGATTTCTTAAAAACCGTCCGCGAAAAAGCCCACGACGCCGCCGCCGACTACCAGCTCGTCACCACCGACACCCCTCTCGAGCCCCTCCTGCGCGAGTTCCTCACCGCCCGCCTCCCCAAGGCGAAGCATTGAAGTCCACACTTGCCATTTCATCTGTTTCGTCCATTTTAGATGAAATGAAAACCTTCACCGCAAACGAGGCCAAACAAAACCTCGGTCACGTCCTCGACACCGCCCGCACCGGCCCCGTCACCATCACCAAACACGGCCGCCCGGAATTCATCTTAACCTCCAAGGAGGACTACGACTCCCTGCTCGGGCTGAAATACAACCACCTGAAGCAAGAAGTCCAGAAAGGCTTCGATGCATTGGATCGCGGCGAGTTCTCCACAAGAACGATTCAGGAAATTGCCGGCGAAGCTCTCGCGATCCATCGAAAGTACTAAAGCGCGGCGGCTGACCTGTGAAATATTACCGTCTTTCAGCCCCTGCCGATGAAGACCTGCTTTCCATCTTCCTTTACACCATCGAGAAATGGGGAGAAGAGCAAGTTCCCGTCTATCTGGGACAGCTTGACGATGCCTTCGCCCTACTCGCCGAGAATCCGCTCCTGATCAGGAGCAAATCCCGCGAAGATCTCGCTACGCGCTGCCGCCTGTTAAAAGCCGACCACCACGTAATCGTCTACCGTACCGAAGAATCATACATCGCTATCGCCCGCATCCTCCACGAGTCCATGGATTTCGGTCAGCATGTCGGCGAAGAATATTTCCCCTGAAATCCCGTCTTCTTCCATTGGAGTTTAAAATTTAAAGTTTAGAGTTTACCAGCAAGCATGACCTTCCTATCCCCACTTCTTCTCTGGTTCCTCGCCGCCGCGAGCGTTCCCGTCGTCATTCACCTGCTCAACAAACGCCGCCACAAGACCGTGCAGTGGGCTGCCATGCAGTTCCTTCTGAAGGCAACCCGCGAGTCGCGCGGGAAGAAGAAACTCCGTCACATCCTCATCCTCACCTGCCGTGCGCTCGGCATTGCAGCGCTTGCTTTCGCCGCTGCTCGCCCGGTCATGTCCGGCCTCTTGGGTTGGGGTGCTGGCACGATTGATACGGTGGTCCTCGTGCTAGACCGCAGCGCTTCGATGGAGCTCCGGTCAGGAGACGGCCAAGCCGCGAAACGCGATCTCGTGCTCCAAAAAGTTCGCGACGCCATGGAGGATATTGGAAATCCGAGACTGGTTGTCATCGACAGCGCCACTGGCAAATCCCAGGAAGTTCCATCCCCCGACGTGCTCCCAGATCTCTCCTCGACCTCCGCAACGGATTCCGTGGCCGATTTCCCAAAACTTCTGGCGACAGCAGCTGAAATCCTAAACACGACCACTGGACAGTCGGAAATCTGGCTCGCCTCTGATTTGCAAAGCTCCAACTGGCACCCCGATGACGATCGCTGGACCGCCGTCCGCGCCAGCCTCTCCGCCCTACCTCAGAAACCTTCCCTCCGCGTTCTTTCTCTTACAGGAAGTGCAGCTCCCAACGTCTCCTTCCGCCTCTTCGGCAGTCGCCGCACCGCCGATGGCCTCGTGCTCGATCTCGAACTCATGCGTTCCGAGGAAAGCCGTGGCAACCTCAGCCTTCCTCTCAATCTCAGCGTCAACGGAGCCACCACCACCGAGACGGTGAATCTCCCCGGACAATCCCTGCGCTTCCAAAAACGTATCAATATTACAGACGAGGAAGAAACCGGATACGGTTGGCTCTCCATCCCCGCCGACGGCAATCTTCGCGACAACTCGGTCTTCTTCGCTTACGGCCCCGCCCGCCCCGTCAAATCACTCGTCGTCTCAACAAATGGCGAAGCCGCCAATTATCTCGCTCTCGCCGCCGCACCTCCGGGCTTCGAAAAACAAAACGTCGAGAAAATCGATCCCGCCGCCTTCGCGACCACTTCGACCGCCGACATTTCCATGATCCTCTGGGCCGCCCCAATACCCATCGGCAGAAACGCGCAAACCCTGCAGTCCTTTCTCTTCGGCGGAGGCCAAGTGGTGTTCTTTCCGAGTGGAGAAGACTCCACCGGTGAGTTCCTCGGCATGAAATGGGAACCCGTCACCCTCGCCGAATCCGGGAAATTTTTTATCCTCCAAGATTGGAACCGCTCCGACGGCCCCCTCCGCGACGGAACCAGCGGCGCACCAATTCCCGCCGAACGCCTGCGCGGTATCAAGCGCGCCGTGCCCGAGGGCGCTGCCGCCGTACTCGCCCGCTGGGAAGACGGCCAAGCATTTGTTACTAGGAAAATCGTAGATAAAGGCACCCTCTGGTTCATCGGCAGCACCCCGGACTACACCTGGTCGAACCTTGGCGACGCAGATGTCCTACTCCCCGCCACCCAACGCATCCTCGCTCTCGGCGCGGACCGCTTCGATTCCTCCTTCCTCACCGAAGTCGGCTCCGATGCCGCGACCCTCATCCCCGGGGAAATCCGAACCCGGATCGATGATTTTTCCAAAGAAGCTTCAGCCTACGTTGCCGGTGTGTTCCGCCTCGGCGACCGCCTCACCGCCGTCAACCGCCCCCTCGCGGAGGACGACCTCGAAATCGCCTCCAACGACAATCTCGACGCCATGCTCGATGGAACTGGCTACCGCCTGCTCGACCAAGTCGGCCAAGCCTCCGACCCGTCTCTGTCCACAGACATGTGGCGCGCCTTCCTCATCGCCGTGCTGTTTTTCCTAATCAGCGAAGCCCTTCTCTGCCTCCCAAAAAAATCCAAGGAAGAACCAACTTTAAAACGGAAATTCCAGGCCACCGGTTGAGCGGAGCGCCGCCGCTCCATCTCTATAGCTTCGGTCGCATTTCACTCCACCAACACCCCCGGCCAAATCAGCCGGGCATCTTGGCCTACGCCCGAATTCACTCGGAATTTCCAGCCGCGCGTTTGGCACGCTTTCCTCCAAACCCTCCCGCTGCCTGTAGTATCCAAGTCCGGCAGCAGCACGGTGACACTGCGGACTCCCGCCGACTCCTCCTGCGGCCTCCCCACCGGATGCACAAGGATCAGTTTCGCAGCGGGAAAACGCTTGGATACGGCAATCCCTGCATCCACTCTGTTCCCACAAGCTATGATGATCGCAGGAGATTTGAAGCTTTGGGGCAGCGGTTCGCGTGATACGAAAATCTCCGCATCTCTGAATCCGGGGTCAGCCGCCATGCGCCGTATTTCCTTTCCCCAATGATTTCCCAGCACCGATGGGTCGGGAATCACCAGGATCGGAATGCTTGCGTCGCCGCCGGAATGGCTCACCGCGATAAGCCGGGTATCAGGGATTGCGACTCGCACCTCACCCGCGAGCAACTTCCCCCCGCCGTAGAGTCCGGCACCTAGGAAAATGCACAAGAGCACAGCGAGGCTAGCGGCCTTCATCGCCCTGCGCGGGTAATGCTTGGCGTGGCCAGCCAACCCAAGCGAAACGATCAGCAGCGCGTCCACAGCGACGACCCACCACAAGTTCTCGAAAATCCACAGCGTGCTGAAAATATTCGCGGCAAGAAACGCCACAACAGAGGCACCTGCTGCGAGTCCGAGCCAATCCCTCGCACTCCCAGTTCTCCCGGGCAGCGCCAATATCACCATTGTCCCCAGGATAAGCAGCACGCCCAGCAGCACGGGCAGCCCGTATTCCACCCCGACATGCAGATAGCTGTTCACCATCCCCGCATACGCTTCATTTGCCTCAAGTGGCTGGAACCACTGCATGAAGCCAGCGCCCGATTCGCCCGCCCCCCAGCCTTTCCATGGAGATGTGGCGATCATTTGTAGCCCTCCCTTCCACAAGACCAAGCGGTTCCCCGCCGATGCATCCTGCGAGACATACCCCGGATCGATACGCCCAAGAAACCCTGTCAACCACAGCAGCAAGGCGATACCCGCGAGCCTGACCGCAGCCAGCCAGAGGAGCGACACGTCACAGCCTCTCCGCATTTCAAGCCACGCTGTCGGAGAGCACTTGCATAAACCCCATAACCGCCTGACGAAACCTGCGACCCGCAATTCACCACCAAATATCTGCCCAAAATACCAGAAACCACCCGCCACTCCCGCTGCCATCAAGGCACCACGGCTGTATGTTTTACAAAGCAGAAACCACAGCACCAGCTCGGCGAGCAGCACGATCCAGCATGGCCACCCTGCGGAACCACGCCGCGCCGCCGCAAGACGCCCGTACCCCCACATCCATGGAATCAGCGTGGCGATGAACGCGCCCGCCGGATTCGGATTGTTCCATCCCAAGTTCCAGCGCAGGTGCTCACCAAAGAAGTACGTGCCCTCCATCATGCTTTACTGTCCGTTCAAATGGAAATCTGTGGTGGGATTTTTAACCACAGAGAACACAGGGAATACCGAATGTATGTGTCCCATCGTATCCATTCACTTCCCTATCCGTTGCAGAAATCCCATCTCTTCAAATCCGTGTATTCCGTGAAATCCGTGGTTAGAAAATCTTATCCTGGAAGCAGCGCAGAATCCCAATCTTGTGACTCATTCAAAGCCGGGCGGCAGCATCGGCGCACCCTTGGCCATCACTGGCAGTTGTGCCCCGGCAATCAGCGGATTGTTCGTGAGGTTCAGCTCTACGAGCTTGGTGTAGGCTGTGAGCGGGGAAAGATCTGTGATCTTATTTGATGCCAGGTTCAGTTTCCCCACATTTCGCAAACCGGCCAGTGGCGAGAGATCTGTAATCCCGTTCGCGGCCAGTTGCACATTATGCAGCTCATTGAGATTGGCCAAGGGAGCAAGATCTACAAATTTGGTCCCGCGAGCGTCCAGGTTCAAAAGTTTCGTCAGGCTGGCGAGCCCGGCGTGGTCTGTCACCGGATTTGCCATCATGCTGAGATTGGTAAGTTCCCGTAAGTGCGCCAAGGACTCCGTGCTGGTCAGGCTCCCGCCGGATATAACCAGCGTGTCCAGCTTCGGCATCTTTCCGAGAAAGCCGTAGTCCGTGAATTTCACATTCACCGCCGACAGCGTCTCGAGTTCCGTAAGATTTACGAGCGACGAGGAATTGGTCGCTGGATTATTGCTGATATCAAGCCTCGTGAGCTTCGTCATGCCCGCCAAGATCCCAAGATCGCCGAGATTGCATTTTCCTGCCGCAAGTTCGGTTAGCTCCTTGAGTCCGGCCAGAGGGGAGGGATCGCTGATCGCCAATTCACTCATGACGAGTTTTCGCAGAATTTCCTTGTTCCCCAGGGGAGTTATATCCGTCACCTTTGTGTTGTTCAGTTCGATATGCTCCAGCCCGGTGAGATTCGCGATCGGAGAAAGATCGGAAACCCGCGTTTTGCCGAGTCGCAGCGTCCGCAGGTTCACCGCATGTTCGAGACCACTCAGGCTGGCTACGTGCATGCCCGTGAGGTTCAGGGCGGTGAGCTGAGCCATATCGTCCTCCGTCAGCTTCGACCACGGCTTGTTCAACGCTCTCCGGATCTCCACCTCAAGGGTCGGATCCTGCACCAAGGCATCGCTCTGCGGGACATATCTGACACGCGCCCTACTCTTGAGCGCATTGATCGCTTCCATGGAGGGCGTTCCCTTCGAAACATCGATATTGTTGTATGAGACATCGATGGAAACAAACTTCGCATCGCTCCCGAAGTCCGGGAATTCCTCCAGGATATTGTATGGCACGGCGAGGTGGGAGAGGGTCTTGATCCCCAGCAAGGGCTTGAGGTCGCTGATCTTGTTTTTCCCGGCCATCAGTTGCTGAAGCTGGGACGCACCTGCCAGCGGTGTCAGATCCGCAATCTCATTCTCCTCGATCTCCAGCGAGACGAGGTCTTTGAGCGGCTCCAGTGCGTCGATGTTTGTGATGAAATTCGAGTTCAGATCCAACGTGCTGAGCTTCACAAGCCCAGACAGCGGCGAGAGATCCTTGATGGCGCATGAGTTCATCCGCAGCGTTGTAAGTTTCACCAGCGGCGCAAGCGCTGAGATATCACTGGTTTTGCATGAATTCGCCGACAATGTCTCCAACCCGGTGAGCAGCTCGATTCCTGAAAAATCCTTCATCACCTGCTTGTCCAAGGTCAGCTCCCGGATCGCGGCGAGATCACCGTAGCTCAGCTCGTTGACGGGTTTGCCGGCTGCGGTGGCTACAATTTTCCCCAGTGCCTGGTTCCGCGAGAAGTTATCCGCCGGGATGATTTCACCCAAGGGCTTCTTCTTCTCCTTCGAGAACCATTCCTTAAAAACAACCTGCGGAGCCTCCCTTTTCTCTGGATTCATTGCAAAATACAGCGCGATTCCGCCGAACCCTGCAACTGCTGCCAGCGCCGCCCCTCCTGCTATGCCCATAATCTTTTTGTTCATATATCTGTTAGTTTTTGTTTATCTGTTTGTCTCCGATTTTTGCCCTGCCGGATTTTCCGGCTCCCTGATGGATAGCTTTCCTGCCTCCGCCACGACAAAAACCGCATTTCCGCCTGGAGGACACTCCACAGGCAACAATGCGAAAGACCGGTTTGAAAAGGTGGCGGCAACGATCAGCGCGCCCTTCCCCACATTGTATCCAAGCCCGCTGCCGATGATCTCATTGCCATGGGCCGCAAGCAGCCGTTCGCTTCCCGCAACCATGAGCTGCACCACCACATTTTCCTGCCGGGCGAGGATTTCCACCCGCATGGTCTCCACATAGCTCCCTGTGATCTCCACAGGTTCCTCCGGCCTGGCCATGACGCAGACGATGCTCGCCCCGATGCGCTTGCGGATTTCTGCGGCGTGATCCGGCGCATCCCCGAAGGAAGGCACCCACGGGATCCATTGCCCGGTTTCGCCGAGGTATTCCAGCCATGCCTTGCCGCCAACTCCGCCGCGCAGCGCCGGTGCCCAGACGAACCTTGCGGCGACCCCGCAGGAGCGCAGCGCCGCCACCCCGAAGATCGCGCAATCCACCTCGCTGCCGTATCCGCCTTTTAGCACGGTCAGCGGGTCAAGATCCCCGCGTATGGGCAAAGGGTAGGATAGCGCGGGTTCAAACAGCTTCACATGCGCCGGTATCCACGCAAGCACCGCCCCGGCCGCCTCATCCGCAGTCGTCGCCTTTTCGGTGATGGGTGCGAAATGCTCCGCAAGGGTCGTCAGCCACAGCGGTTTTGAGGTATGCTCGTAGCGGATACGGTAGGGCAGCAGATACGCCGCCACCTCATCCGTGCTCAGCTTCCTGCCCTTGTAGAAACGCTCCCCCGCCTTCCCCGCATGTTGCACATGCCGGATGAATGCGGCGGGCGTGAGGTGCTCCTTATCCAGTTTCCCCAGAGTCAGCGCCAGCCGCAGCGTCAGCGCCTCGGGAGTAGCCGCAAACGCCTCATGCCCCACCTCCGCTTCCACATCATCCAGAAACCCGTAAGCCAGCTCCCTGTCTCCGACCGTATCATCGTAGTAAGCGGAGGCCACCGGTGCCGCCAGAAGCATGACGGACACGGCCAAAAACAGACGTGTATTTGGGCGCGGTTCCCGACGAAGTCCTTGGACTGCGGAAGCCTGCTGCCGCTTTCCGCAATGCAGCCTGCTGCGAGCGGGGCTAGCCAAGGTTTCATCGGGCATTTCCTCGTGCCAATCCCGCCAGGCTCGCAGCAGGGCTGCATTGCCCAAAGCTACAGCAGGCTGCAGCAGTCCAAGGTGCTCCGCACACATCTTCGATTGTTCACAAGTGGCCGTATCCCCGAGTATGCAAATCCAAGAATCCCTCTCTTTATCTGCGTCTTTATGCCCTTTAGGGTGCATCCCGTCCACATGTCCTCCGTAGCCTTGGCGAAGGAGGATCTGCGGTTGAAAAATCTTATTATTGGATTCCAGTTTCATGGCTTCGCGTAATCCGACCCACTCAGGCATTCCCCCGGCACCGCCGCCTTGAGTTCCACCGGGCCGGCCTCCGGGGTGGGCGGCTGGAGAGCCCAGAATAGCCGCCCGTCCACAATCACAGTGAAAAGCACCGGGCGCTTGGCCGCTCCCTGCCCATTAGCGAACTGCATCGGCCGCTCCGCCCCCGCTGCCACAGATCCACTGGCAGTCGCCCGCCAGGCATCCGTGTTCCAGACATAAGCGGTCGCATCACCGGTGAATCCGGCGGGCGCATGGAACTTCACGTCATAAGTCGCGAACATATTCCCCGTCACCGGCAGGGATTTCTCCAGGCAGGCGGTGTGGTAGATGTCCCGGACTTCCGGGAAACCCGGATGCGCGTAAAAGGCGAGCGTTCCAAGTCCCTGCGTCCTGCTGCGCTCCTCAGCGCTGATGTGTGGCGGCAGCGGCTTCTCATCACTCGCATCAATCGGCGCCCATTCCTTCGCCTGCGCATCCCAATACTCGGTGTAATAATGCAGCCCCTCCCCACCATACCGCCAGTTCATCCGGCAATGCCGAGCCGGTATCCCAACCGCCCGCAGGCAGGCAACAAACATCATGTTCATCTCCCCACAAGCCCCCGATCCCATCCTCAACATCTGCCCCGGCGTCTTGCAGCGGTTCTCGGAATTCCCGAATTTGATCTTCGCAGGCTTCCCTTCATTCCCTACTACCAGCCATACATGAATCGCCTCCACCACCTCCCGCACAGTCTTCTTGCCTTCCACGACTGGCTGCAACTGAACATGCAGATCCTTTCGCCAGAAGCTAACATCCTCCTCCAACACACGATGAGGCAAAACCCACTCTCGCCAAAGATCGTCATTAAGCTTTTTGCCTAGGTAGGGTAAAGCGACATGAACCTTCCGAGCATAGTTGACATTCTCGGCGATCATTTCTGCAGTCAGATTTACCCGGTCGTAGTCTGCAGCGTGGATAGATAGGTAAATTGTGTAATTAAATTCTACATCACCTAAAATTGACAACAAATCTTCTCGCTTACCGCCGAGCTCATACAGACCTCCATAAATTTTTTGCTGACTCACTTCGGCAACTACCAGACAATTTTTCGAAACC
>Ga0335398_10003263_pt1 | contig 24138 bp, 13 predicted proteins | sample BON03_FD_205742 | JGI IMG/M metagenome (GOLD analysis project Ga0335398, IMG submission 205742) | Freshwater microbial communities from Lake Bonney liftoff mats and glacier meltwater in Antarctica - BON-03 (spades assembly) (version 2) | ecosystem: Environmental > Aquatic > Freshwater > Ice >... | reverse complement strand
AAGACCATAACAGAAAGCAGTTGTTTTGAAATCCAGATAAGCCAATGGTACAATTACCATAACCAAAAATAAATTATCCAGAGAACTAAAGTTTTTCTTAAAAACCGATTAAAATGAGCGAGATATTTAATTCAATTCAAGTTAGAGAGGATGTATCCAGATTTATTGACCACTCTTTTGACATAGTCAATAAAATACATTCAGTTCTCGAAAAGCAAGGAAAAACTCAAAGAGACTTAGCGATTATGTTCGGAAAAAATGAATCAGAGGTAAGCAAGTGGATGCGTGGCACTCACAATTTCACTTTAAAAAGTATCGCAAAAATTGAGACCGTTCTGGGAGAGAAGATTTGCACTGTTATTAAAGAGGTTGAACTAGTAGTAAAAAAAGAATTCAAAATACGGTCTAAATAGAGAAATACCAGTTTTTTTTTAAGCTAGACGATTTGGTGAAAGCGGGTGAAAATTCCGGAAATGAGCCTTGTCATTGCTAACATATCATATTTTTTGGCTAAGATGCTTGAGGATTAACCAGCACAAACACGCTAATTTTAAGGAATTATTGCAAATAGGCTGCGATTCAAAAAAACTAATAAATTAGGTTTAAATTGCTTTAATTTTCTTTTGATTGAATAAAAACAACTAAATCTAGGCATGATGAAATCTGCTATATTTCTAACACTCATACTGGGCCTCTTGGTAAGTGAGCTAAAAGCACAGTTAACCTTTGAAAAGGATGAATACGCAACTCGAAGGGAGAAACTCATGGATAGGATTCCTGATGGAATTGCCATAATCAGAGGTGCATCTGAGCCCCTTGGAGATTCACCTTTTACCCAGTATAATAACATGTTGTATTTTGCTGGGGTTGAGATTCCCGATGCGATTCTTATCGTGGACGGAGAAAAAAGGGAAAGTACCCTCTTTTTCACCATCGATGAGCCCCATGCCGATGGTGAAAACATTTCTTTGGACCTTGTCAGAGAACCAGTAAGAATCACAGGGATTGAGCGTTACCTTCCCTACGGAGATTTTTCTGGAATGCTTGAGGATAGACTAGCGGGCAGCACGGTGATTTATACGCCATTCAGCCCGGAGGAATATATCGGCGAAAACTCCATGGAGAAATACAATAAATTCAGACGTACGGTTACCGAGAACGAATGGGATGGCAGGCTCACCCGTGAGATGCAATTCGTAGCGGTTTTAAACCAGCGATTCCCTGACCATCAGGTTTTGAATTGTACCCCCTTTATTTGGGAACTTCGAAAGATCAAGTCAAAAGCAGAAATTGATGTGCTTCGTCAAGCTGCCAGGCTTTCTGTTGAGGCTCACAAAGAGGTCATGCGAAAAACTAGACCGGGTGTTCCAGAAGTAAAACTGGCGGCCCTTTTCCAACAGGTTTGCATGTCCGGTGGGGCCAAGGGGCTGGCATTTGGTACCATTATTATGTCGGATAAAAACCACGCCTATGGGCATTACATGCAATATGACCGCATTTTGGAGGAGAAAGATTTTATTATTCTGGATGGTGGCGCCAATGTATCCAACTATGCATCAGACGTCTCAACGACCTTTCCGGCAAGTGGCAAATTCTCCGAAACACAGCGGGAGATTTATGAATTGGGTCTTTTTGTAAGGGAGATATGCCAAAGACTTTACCGGCCCGGGATTTCATTGACAGAGATCGGTGCTGTAGTAAAAGGAGAGCTGGAAAAATTGGGTTATGATACCACAGACCGCAGATTCAATTTGTGGATTAGGGACGGTGGTTACAACCATAGTATTGGCATGGCTGTGCATGACAGGATGCAAAATTTCGACCGTGGTGAACCGCTGCAGCCCGGGTTTGTATTTGCCTGCGACATCATGGGAAAGGCGGACGACGTAACCGGTATACGGATCGAAGATACCGTGGTGATTACCGAAGATGGGTGTGAAATCTTATCAGCAGGTTTGCCCCGAACAATTGATGAAATTGAAGCTTTCATGAAGAACAATTGACTATCCTCCTTAATTTATTCTTCCCAACCATGAAGCATGTTACTTTTATCCTATTTCTTTTAATTATTGATTTAGGGCTGTTTGCCCAACAGGTTGATATTTATCAGAGGCCAATCACCCACGAACCGGACAGGGATTTTGACGCCATCCATTATCGAATAAAATTGGATATCGATATGGTTGGGAAGCAATTGATAGGGCAAAATACCGTTACCCTGACACCGCTCCGAAGCGATCTGACTAAGGTAACGCTTGATGCGGTATCGCTGGTTGTCACCGATGTGCTCGACAGTAAGGGATTTCCGCTTTCCTATACCCAGGGCGAAGGCAAACTGCATATAAACCTCGCCCGCACCTATTCAAACACGGATACTGTCACGTTTAACGTCAGGTATAATCTCACAGAGCAGGTAGGGGGGCTGAAATTTATCGATAAAACAGAAACCAATCCCATGCAGGTTTCTTCCGATTGCTGGCCCAACAAGGCCAGGCAATGGATTCCCTGTTACGACTATCCCCACGACAAAGTAACCCAGGAAATGATCGTCACCGTTGATAATGCCTATAAGGTACTATCTAATGGAGAGCTACTTAGTATTACCGAGGACAACCTCAGGGGAAAACACACCTACCATTGGAAACAAAGCTTACCTCACTCTACCTATCTCATAAACCTTAGCATAGCAGATTATACCGTTTTCGAAGACTCCTTGGACGCATTACCGGTCAACTATTGGGTATATAAACGGCACGAAGAGGATGCAAAAAGATCATTTGCCAAGACGCCCTATATGATTGATTTTTTTAACAAGCTATATGGCTATGCGTATCCCTGGGAAAAGTACGACCAAGTAATCTCAGCGCATCAAGGGGGTGGGGCCGAAGCCACATCGGCATCCCTTCTGGGTGAAGGTGCGGTAACCACTAGACAAGAAGAAATCGACTTTTCTTTTGAAGGGATCCTTGCCCACGAGATTGCGCATCAGTGGTGGGGAGACCTGGTTACTCTCAGAAGCTGGGAGCATTCTTGGATAAATGAAAGTTTTGCGACCTATTCTGATTACCTCTACAAGAGATACGACTGGGGTGAAGATGAGGCAGCATACGACCTGATGCGGAAAAGGAACGGCTACCTGCGTGAAGCACATACCAGGTATATGCGGCCCATTGTCTTTAACCGCTATGAACACCCGGGACAGAACTTTGACAGCCATGCTTATCCAAAAGGAGCCAATGTCTTGCATATGCTCAGATTTGTGTTAGGTGACGATACCTTCTTTAGAGTTATCAGTGAATTTCTGCATAGGTTTGAATTTCAGGCTGTAAGCACCCAGGATTTTATGCGGTGTGCGAAAGACGTCAGTGGCATGAATCTGGACTGGTTTTTTGAACAGTTTCTATTTCATCCGGGCCATGCCGTATTTGAGGTCACCAAAAACTGGGATGAATCAACCAAGACCCTTGGGTTGGAAATAAAACAAACACAGGATAAGTGGGAGAATGTGCCCATTTACAGCATTCCCGTTAATATTGGATTTTATCATAAAGATGGAAAGTCTGTTGAAAAAGTATGGTTGAAAGAGCATGTAGATAAATTTGAATTCAAATTTGATAAAGCGCCTTTGATGGTCCGCTTTGATGAAGGCAACCATCTTCTCAAAGAATGGACATACCTAAAAAACGAGGAGGAACTTTTGTTTCAGGTGGAAAACGACGATGTAACCGGCAGATTATGGGCCATTGACCAACTGAAAGCCTTTCACAGTTCCCCGAAAACGATTCAGAAATGGATCGAGCTAGCAATGAACGATCCTTTCTGGGTTGTCAGGGAAGCTGCTGTCCAGAACATCTCCGAGTTCCATGGAAGTAGTAACAAAGATGTTTTTTTACATGCCATCAGCGATAGCAACTCAAAAGTCAGAGCAGCATCCATAAAAGCACTGGGGAAAATCAAAGACCCTTCCATGATAGGTGATTTCAGGAGGATCTTTGAAACGGATGACAGCTACTTGGTAAGAGCGCAGGCACTTATTGCGATAGGTGAAAATGGCAATCAATCCCAAGTGAGATTTCTCAGCGAAGCAGCAAAAGTCAGGTCGCCTCGTAATACACTGAAAAATGCCGCAGAGCAGGCGATTGAGCTAATTCGTAATCCGAACCGATAATTATAACCCATTCTGATTAGTATATGACTAGGTTATGTCTAATTTAGTATAAAATTTTGGTTTTGAGAAAATAACAAAATTAATAGTTGTAAAAAAACGGAAAATTTCAATTTATTTAATACGCTTTTGAGATGAAAATAAAAACCATGATACGCAAAATTAAACCGTTGACGTTTATTATTACATTGTTCATGTTTCAGGAGCTATTCTTATCGAATGTTGCCTATTCTCAATCAAATTCATCGCAATTGAATGGCCACGCTGTTGTTCCGGATAACACGAAAGAAAGGCTGAAGGAAATTTATGAAGAAAATATTTTTTCTACAAATTCATTTGGTGGTAGATGGCTTCCCGATGGTTCCGGGTATCTTCTCCTTGAGAATTTACCCGGACAAGATATACAGGAGCTTGTGAGTTATGATGCATCCGGTGGCCAACGCTCTGTACTGATATCTCCAGTCAAATTTGATAGGCCTGGCGATACAGGTCATTTTATCATTGATAATTATGTTGTGTCTTCAGATGGAGACAAAATTCTGGTGCAACTGTCCGGTAAGGACAAAGAAAACAGCAAGCCTGATTATTGGATGCTGGAGCGAAAAACAGGTGCCCTAGAAAAGGTTGTGGCCGGAGCAAATAGCAGTATTTCTCCTGACGGAAAGCAAATTCTTTATTCTGACCAGGGAGATCTCTATGTGTATAACCTGACAAATGAAAAAATAACGCAGCTTACTTTTGATGCTGTTTCCGAAGCGATTTCTAACAGAAGGGCTGTTTGGAGTCCCGATGGTGAAAATATCGCATTTGTTCAGTCAGATGCGAGGGATGTCAGAAAAAGAGCGTCACTTATTCCGGGTGATCCTTCTTATCCGGAAGTAAAAGAGGAGCGATTTGCCAGGGTAGGAGGAGATATTTCTGTATTGCGGATAGGTGTTGTCGACACTGCAGGGAAAGAGACTCGATGGATGTCAATACCAATACCAAAAGAAGGATATTATCTCGGTGAAGTTAGCTGGGCATTGAATTCGGAAGAGGTTCTGGTGGAAAAAAGAAGCCGTTTCAGGGACGAAAGACAGTTTTTGATTGCCAACATTAATAAGGGCAATATCAGCACTATTTACGAGGAATCTGATCCAGCATGGGTTGTAGCAAGCTATGGAACCAACGGGGGAGTGGATTGGATCCCTGATACGCGCAATTTTATTATTCTCACTGAAAAAGATGGTTGGAGACACGCCTATTTGCTCTCTAGGGATGGAAAGAAAGAGGTATTGCTGACTCCTGGAGATTATGATGTCATCGGACGGGTAGGTTTGGATGAAAGTAAAGGATGGTTATACTATTATTCATCCCCTGACAATGGCACCCAAAAGTATTTATATCGGGTTCGGTTTGACGGAAAAGGTAAAGCTGAAAGGATAAGCCCTATGGATCAGCCTGGGACTCATAACTACAACATTTCTCCTGATGGCAAGTGGGCATTTCACACTTACTCATCTGCCAATACACCTCCAATAACTGAGCTTGTCAATCTTTCGGAGCATAAAGTTGAGCGTGTACTTGAAGATAATAATGCGCTGCATGAAAAAATCAGGTCTCTGGATCCCCAGCCAAAGGAGTTCTTAAGTCTTGATATCGGCAATGGTGTTGTTATGGATGCTTGGATGATTAAACCTGTGGATTTTGATCCGTCCGCAAAATACCCTGTATTTGTTTATGTTTATGGAGAACCTCACGGGCAAACTGTAATGGATTCCTGGGGACATGCCATGACTGAATACCATCGTGTTATTGCCGATCTTGGATATCTTGTGGTTTCAATTGACAACCGCGGTACTCCATCTCCTAAAGGAGCTGCATGGCGCAGGGCAGTAGCGGGAAGTTTGGGGCCGCTGTCCACCGAAGAGCAGGCGGCAGGTTTACAGGAATTGGGGCGAACCAGGTCTTATGTTGATCTTAGCCGGGTTGGTATCTGGGGGTGGAGCGGTGGTGGGTCAAATACCCTTAATGCAATGTTCCGTAAACCAGATCTATATGATGTGGGAATAGCTGTTGCACCTAAGCCACAACCACAACTTTACAATGCATGGTTCCAGGAGATATATATGAACACTCCTGAGGTGAACCCTGAAGGATATCGTAAATCGGCTCCGATCAACTTCGCAGAAGGACTAAAGGGGGATTTGCTGATAATCCATGGCACAGGGGAAACCAATACCCACATTGAGATTACCGAGGGATTGGTGGATCGCCTGATCGAAATGGGTAAGCCATTTGATTACATGGCCTATCCCAATCGCGACCATGGTCTGAGGGAGGGAATAGGTACTCCATTACATATGAGGCTGCATATGGTGAGATATTTGCTTACGCATTTACCTCCCGGTGCACAATAAACTCCATCCAGAACAATTTTATGTCACACAATTTTGGACGGGGCTGTTTTGGGTTTTTGATCCACAAGATAAGCCAATCCTTATCGGCCAACTGAAAGCAAAGGAAACAGGCGAAAACTGAACGCTGATAGTCGGAATTAAATAATTTGGCCCTTATAAATAATGAAAACGAATAATGCAGGCAGATCCATATTTCAACGAACTTTAAAATTAGTTATGAATAGTTTTTTGCTTCCTTTAGTTTTTTTATTATCATGTCTGAAACTCAGCGGGCAGCAGATAATAGTGAAAATGGATCCTGCTTCAGATAAAAAAAATGATTTCGCATTGGTAAAAAATGGTTTTGCGGCAGATATTCTACTGGATTCAAAAGACAGCGAAACGGTACTACTTGCTACCGGCTTATTTTCAGATGATGTTGAGCGGGTTACCGGACAAAAACCGGCAGTAAAATTTAGTACAAATTCCATTTCGGGAATTTGTGTAATTGTTGGAAGTATCGGGGAAAGCAGCACGATTAAAAAGCTAATCAAAAAGAAAATAATAAACATTTCCGAAATAGAAGGGAAATGGGAAGCTTGTCTGATACAGGTCGTCGAAAATCCAATGAAAGGAGTAAACAAAGCTTTGGTTGTAGCAGGTAGCGACAGAAGGGGCACCGCCTTCGGACTTATGGAGTTGTCAAAGCAAATAGGAGTATCGCCCTGGTATTATTTCGCTGATGTTCCCCCAGCAAAGCGGAAGGAGATTGTGATAGAATCTGGCAGGTTTATTCAAAAACAACCATCGGTTAAATACAGGGGCATATTTATAAACGATGAAATGTGGGGGATACGTCCCTGGGCCATGAATACACTTGCGCCAGGTGAAGGGAAAGGACTGGGACCCACAACATATGCGAAAATTTTTGAGCTGTTATTAAGGCTTAAAGCCAATACCCTTTGGCCGGCGATGCATCAGCAAACAAGACCATTCAATTATTATGAGGAAAACAAGGTTGTAGCCAATAAATATGGCATTATAATGGGCTCATCCCATATTGAACCCATGATGAGAAATAATATGGCCGGTGCTGAATGGGATCAGGAATATCCTGAAGAACAATGGAATTATGTGAATAACAAAGAGCATATATACAAATACTGGGAAAACAGGGTAAAACGTAATGGTAAATATGAGAATATTTATACTATTGGGAAAAGAGGTAAAGATGATGAGGCAGGAAAGGAGGTGAACGTGGAGGTATTGCAGGAGATATTTACTGATCAGCGGGAAATCCTTGGTAAATGGGTTAATAAGGACGTATCAAAGGTGCCTCAGGTATTGATTCCCTATACCGAAATACTGGAATTATATAACAAAGGTCTTCAAGTTCCTGAAGACGTAATCATCTGCTGGCCCGATGATAATTTTGGCTATATTCGCCAGTTACCCGACAAAAAGGAGCAAAAACGTTCCGGTGGCTCAGGTATTTATTATCATTTTCAATGGTTAAATGGTGCCACAACTGCCTATCCATGGTTGCATACAACTCCTTTGGCGCTAACCTGGATGGAAATGAAAAAGGCTTATGATTATAATGCGCGCAACCTTTGGATAGTTAATGTAGGTGATATTAAACCTGCAGAGGTGGGAATAGAGCATTTTATGCAAATGGCCTGGGATATCAGTAGCTTTGAAAAAAATGAGCCGAAAAAGTTCCTAACGAGCTGGGCGTCGAGGGAGTTTGGAGTTGAATATGCCGCTGAGATAGCCTGGATTATGGAAAAACATTTTGAACTTGGATATGCCCGTCGGCCGGAGCATATGGTGATGCTCGATAGGACAAATTCGCTGAAATGGGATTGGTTCAGCCTTTCAAATTATAATGATGAGGCACAACAGCGTATTGATGCGTATAATAGCCTGATTGAGCGGGTGGATAAAGTTTATGAGCTGCTTCCATTACATGTGAAAGATGCCTTTTTTCAAATGGTGGTATACAATGCAAAAGGCGCAGCCCTTCATAACTTAAAGGTTCTGTATGCACAAAAAAGCAACATTTATGGCAAAGAGAGAAGGGCAAGTGCTGCAAATTATGCCGCAATGGCCCAGCAGGCAGAAAATGAAATAGATAGTATGATTCACCATTATAACAGGGGACAGTTAACCGTTGGTAGTAAATGGGATCATATGGCATCATTGCCCGGACCCTGGGGAAATCAATGGCACCAATGGGATATGCCTCCTATAAGTAACTATTCGGGCGAAGGTTTGCCGAAAATGCAATTGAGCCCTGAAGGAAGCGAGAAGGAACAACTGCCGGCATTTAGTGTGTATAACAGAGACAAACGTTTTATCGATATTTATAACACAGTTAATGGGGTAGTTTATTGGGAGGCTAATGTTTCTAATGATTGGATAAAACTAAGTGAATCTTCAGGAAGACTCTTCGATGAAAAAAGGATATATGTAACGATAGACTGGGAACATGCTCCCGGTGGTGTTGATACCGAAGGTTTGATAACCTTTAAGTGGAAATCATCAAGTGATGAGGAGTGGAGGAGCTGGGAGAATCTTTCTGAGACTAATAAAGAAGCATATAAAGAGGGTACATTAAGTAATACCGACGCTAAAGATAATATTGAGGTCAGGTTTTCCCTGTTTAATCCCGGTGAACCTTCTTTAGATAAAGTGAGTGGCTTTGTTGAAAGTAATGGATACATTTCAATTGAGGCGGAGCATTTTACAGGAAAGACCAATGGAGAAAATAGCAGTTGGAATTTAATTGAGGGTCTTGGTAGAACAGGAAATTCCGTAGCGGTTTTACCAACCAATATCCCCTCTTACAATTCAGCGGCTGAAATCATATCGAAATCTCCCTCAATTGAATATGAAATATACACCTTTACAGAAGGTGAGGTTTTACTGGAGTTAAATTGTATTCCCTCGCTTCCTGTTAATACGGAATCTGGCTTGCGATTTGCCGTTTCACTGGATGATGAAAAGCCTGTAATAGTTCTGAATAAAGGAGATAGGGATGTGATAAATAACCTGCTGAAAGTTAAAACTAAACTGAATATTTCCGGACAAGGCCAGCATATATTAAAAATTTGGATGGTTGATCCGGGATTGGTTATTGATAAGATTATTATAAATACAGGGGGAGTAAAAGCTTCTTACTTCGGACCGCCGGAATCATTGAAACATAATTAAGGCAAGTTGTCACTGGAACATAAATGCAGAAATTTACTTCCACATCGGCCAATCAATAGCGGAATCAATGATTGATCTACTGGGCAAAAGAAATCTGGGGGATAAGTCGTATCCAACCGGGCAAGCCATTGTACCAAAGGTAGGTTCATCAATTACTTTTGTTGCCGAAAGAAAGTTGGAGGATGGTAACACAACAATAAAAATAAACACGCTGTTTATATTTATCTATTGACTAACATAATATACTGTTTATTAAATATTACACAATGAAAAAATTTGTAGCAAACATTCTAAGTATTGGCATACGCGGGTCTATTATTACCATTTTACTTTTTACAGCATGTAAACCGGAAAGTCCTAAGCCCTTGAAAGTGTTTATTTTTGCCGGGCAGTCTAATATGGTAGGCCATGGGGAGATTGAAAAGGGAGATCGGGGAAATCTAAACTACTTGGTGGAAAATGATGAAAAGGGAGAATACCAGCACCTGATTAATGAAAAAGGTGAATGGAAAGTAAGGGATGATGTGTTTATTTATTTTAACAAACAGGATAAAAAAGTGAAAACCGGTGGATTGACGGTTGGCTACGGTGGTAATGATAATACAATCGGACCAGAATTTCAGTTTGGGAATGTTGTAGGAGATTACTATGATGGGGATGTTCTAATTATTAAAACCGCTTGGGGTGGTAAAAGCCTTGCCGTTGATTTTTGTCCTCCAGGTGCTGTTGGGGAATCAGGGTATAAAAAGATGCCAACTGCTGCCGGAGATACTGGGTATTATTATGTTCAGATGCTTTCCACGGTAAACGAAGTCCTAGACCGTGTAGGTGATTATGTTCCTTCCTATGAAGGCCAGGGATATGAAATTACGGGATTTGGGTGGCATCAGGGATGGAATGACAGGGTCAACCAGATGGCTAATGATACATACAAGGAAAATATGATCCAGTTTATTAAAGATGTGCGCAGAGACCTTGGTGTACCGAAACTTCCGTTTGTTATTGCTACAACAGGAATGTCAGGATGGGATGAAACCCACCCAAGGGCCTTATCATTGATGGAAGCCCAACTGGCGGTAGTCGATTACCCGGATTTTAGTGGTAATGTCAAGGTTGTGGAGACAAGAGATTTCTGGCGTGAAGCTGCAGAGTCGCCGGCAAACCAATCCTATCACTGGAACAGAAATGCAGCGTCCTATTTCCTAATTGGGAAATCAATGGGTGAATCGATGATTGATATTCTTGAACCCTGAATCGTGATCAGGATTGAAAATGCAAAAATCAGGATGTTTTCAGATTAGGTGAAAAACTTCGTCTATAGTAAAGTTAAATACAGCAGCAAAGTGCCTGATTTCAAAACAGTTCAAGTCCGCAATAGGTTTTCTGTTGCCTATTTCGGGAAAAACTAAATTATTTCATCCTATGGATTGATTTCAGTTCCAGAATGTCAAGCAAATCTTTTGGGCGAGAAGCCCTTTTTTTACTTTCTAATAGGTCATTTAAATTGAGCACGTTCCATTTGTAAATTCCATGCTCTTTTATCACCACCTTTTCGCTTTCAGCAAATGCTTCATTAAAGCTTTTTCCCAGTTGAAAATTTGTGATTAATTCAAGATTTAAATCAGCCGGAGAAAACTTAATGGAGATGTTCTGCTCTTTATTTATTACCTTTTCTGGGAAGTGGTCGATTTTATATCCCATTTTCCGAAATACCTGAATCAATTTTGAAAAATTTTCGTCTGTAGTCTCTATCCAAAAATCCACATCTGCCGAATGCCTTTGATAGCCATGGAAGTTTACTGCACCACCCCCAACCAAAAGCATCTTTACCTCCTCCTGAGAGGCTTCCCTTAAAAATTCATCAATGTTTTCCTTCCAGATTTTTGTCATGGGTTTTAATTTCAATTACAAAATTTTCGGAAGCACTCGCCCTGCTTGATTGTACTGGAAACTTTTTCAGGTTTTCGCAAAGGTCCAGGAAGGAATAAAACCGGTCCTTCGGTGCCAACTTTAAGAAAGCCTCCCGCTGTTCCCGATTACTGTCTTCTTTGGTTTGAAACTTTAATTCCATTATCGGTATTCATATTTCTCGTAAATATAAGGTTTAATCGACAAATATGTTCGATGGGTTAGGTTTCTATATCAGTTGGTGAGCATTTTGTGAAGATCGGAACGGTTGGTTTATGCTGGATTCCTGGTGGTCGATGGTTGCTGTCGGTTCTGCTGCCTTAGGCTCCGCTCAGGAACCGCAGAAGGCATAAAATCCCACTCCATAATCCGAGATCATCAAATCGATAAAGATGCAGTTCCCCTACTGGTTGAGTTTGCAAAACATCCATCTATCATTTGCAATTTCCAATTGAAAGATGGACGGAATTACCAATAATCCACGGCTATTAAAAATCTAACCCAGCATAGTTTCTGGCACCCGAACACATATAATCTTCCTGTTATTCTACGATTCCTGCCCTCACCGGATGCTCGTGAATATAATTCATTCTACTTTCGATCATTTCTGGTTGATAGCGCTCCAAAGCATGGTTTTCATCTGTTTATAATTTGATTTTCATAGGTCATAACTTGTCCCGTACCGTAGGTCGGGATGGGATCTCGCCACGATAATCATCCTTTTGTATGATGATTTCGTCATGCCTGTCTGCCTCGGGCAGGCTCGATTTCTTGCTCTCTTATTTGGTAAGCTTCGCACATAAATAAGAATAATTGTTGTAAACTGGGATTGCAAATTCCAGGGATAATAATGTATAGTTACAAACTACACCCAGGTGGGGCGATGTCAATTTGGTCTTAAACTTAGTTGGCGATTGAGTCGTTAATGATGTTGTAATGGGTGTGATAATCAGAATTATTTCCTTACTGAGTTATTTTTTCCGTATACAAAGAATATTTTCACATAACCACAATTAAGTAATTATGAAAAATGCAACTTTCCTGCTATTTTACTTCTTTATTTTGATTTCAGGTGCTTGGGCTCAAAATTCATCGCCTTCAAAAATTAGTGCTTTAGACCTTACCCTTGGGAGCAGCTTCAATGGAGTTTCCTCTGAGGCATTGGCCTATAAATCAATGTATGGCCTTGGTGAGAAAAGAAAATTTTATGTCGGTTTTGGTTTGCGTGCTACGGCGGCACAAACAAATAAGATGAATTTTATTACTGCACCTGCTAAAGTGAGCGAAGGAAATTTTTTTAAGCCGCAAAATCCTGATAAACTAGATACCCTAGTTTTGGGAAAGACCAATACATTTGCATTTAATGCTGCTATTTATCTGGGACTTAGGCTTGGGCAAAAATTTTTGGTTGAGTTTAGCATCGATGCAATTGGCTTTACGGTGGGGAATAAAGCCAGTGGGAACTTTTTTACAGAAAATCCTGATTTTGCCAATACCATTCAGACTGCAAATCCAACAAGTTTTAATTTACTACTCACTGGTGATTACGATTTGGGAAGCTTAAATTCTGAGATTGGACTCAACTATTTAGTAAACGAAAACTTTGCCATTAGGCCAGGTATCACCTTTTTGTTTACAGAATATACCACAGCTAGCAAACTTACATTTGATAATGATCGATTTAGGAATAAATCGCTTATGCCCTCTCTTTCTGCTAGTTATATGTTTTAGCATGATCTGCAAAATACGCTACTAAAAAATTAACTTTTGAAATGGGTCTGTAAGAGAATAGAGAAAAGGGACGGGTATAATGTTAATGTCAAGTCATATGGCACACCTAACGATAATCCGATATGCCTTTCGAGCTGTCTCTCGTCTAGGTGTGAGTTTGCAACTACATGCGGGTACAACATCGGCAAGTATGAACGCAGAAACAACGCCCCCTCTATTGACGTGGCTGTCTAGATCTCAGAGATTCTGTATCCTTATAACCTGAGTTCGACCCATTATTATGAAAAAATCGTCATTCCGAGGCTTAGGGAGGACTTTTAGTGGAGAAAGCCGTGGGAATCCCCAGCAAGACGAGACTGCCACACCCTTTCCCACCTCAGAAACCCCACCAAAAGGGTTCGCAGTGACGATATAGCCGTTTTTTTAGGACAATTTTAAATCGAACTCAGGTTTATAACTTTGTGTATTTATATCATTGATTTAAAAGGTTATATTTTCAAAAAAATTTTGTGCCGTAGATACAGAATTTTGTAACCCAGAAATGGCTGATTTCAGGTTACAAATTTTTTTTGTAACCTCGTTACTGCGGAAACAAAAAAAAAGAGCTGTTTGTAACCTTCTCAAAAAGTGATTTTCAGGGGAATTTATATAGTTTTTATCCTTTAGTTACAGCGTTACAAAAATTTCGTGTAAATTATGAAGTTAAAAGTGTGGGAAAGAGCGTGTAGAAACGGGTCTCCCTGGTGGGTAAACATAGCGGCGTCCCGGACGGCTCCAGGGCGAGGTCCTGGCCAGGACGGAAACAGCAAATGTAGTAAAGGCTAAATAAAACTGTACATGGCTGTGAGCCGTCCGAGACCAGTGATGATCAGGACGAATGGAAGGAGCTGGTGTGGATAAATGGATACTTAATATTTTGTATCTCTCCGGAGGAAGGAGGTACCAGGAGAGGTGAATCCCATAGATAGAATCTATCAAATTAAAATTTTTATTTTATAGAAATCAAATAAAGTTAATCACTTTATTCGCACGTTATGGAGCATATCCAAATCGACATATTTTCGTATCTTTAGCATATGGACTATAGAGAAATTTTAGAAATCAGAGCAGATAAACGATTTGGGAAACCTTGTATTAAGGGAACCCGAATTACTGTTTACGATGTGTTGAACTGGCTATCTAACGGAATGAGTCGAGAGGATATTAAATCTGATTTTGAGGAACTAACTGATGAAATGATCGATGCTTGTCTGGCGTATGCGGCGGATAAAGAACGAAGATTGATTTCTGTCACGTGAATCTTCTATTTGATCAGAATATATCACCACGGATCCTAAAAATCCTACCCAAACAATTTTCCAATTGCCAACACGTAAGGTTCGTAGACCTTGAAGATTCTTCAGATTTTGAAATTTTTCAGTTTGCCAGGGAAAATGAATTCGCAGTGGTTACATTCGATTCAGATTTTGTCGATCTTAGTGCTATGCATGGAACGCCTCCGAAAATTGTCTATCTTAACACTGGAAACCTAGCAACTAAAAATATCACTGATCTTTTGTTGGGTAATATCCAAAAAATCAATCATTATTTAGAATCTGACTCTGATGATATTCTTGAACTGATAAAAGCTCCATAACATTATGTATGAGATCATAGCCGCATAAGGCCAACATTCAGCCAAAGCTACAGATTCATACATATAGCGGTAAGCGCAAATTAATGGCGACTGTCGTACAAATGAAACAACAGCTATTGCTAACTAGCATCAGAAGTTGTAAACGAAATGAAGGAGGATTCGTTGATCTATAAACGATTTCATTACATTAGACTTATGCGTAGGCTACATCAATACTTTGCCTCTTCACCCTGCAGGGGGATTGATTGTTGAATAAACTCCCGGAGATCATTTGTAGACTTTACCAAATCTTCCTCCCTCACATACATCATGTGACCACTTTCATACACTTTAAAATGTAAACGGTTTTTCATTTTACCGCTTGGATCAAGCTTCCACATACCATTTTTTTGTCTAAAATAATTTACCAACATATCGTAATATCCTGCTTGAAATAATACTTCAAGATGGGGGTTCTGCATCATAGCATTACGCAATTTCTCTCCGGTCCCATCAGTAAATCTATCCCATGGCCAGGGAAATACATCACCGGAAACATGGTATTGCAGGTCTGTTTTAAAATTTAAATCATTTCGAAAATAAGTATTGATTGCAGGAGTGAAGGCATTGTCCCAGGCAGCTGACTCCGGTGAAGTACTTCCGGTAAAGGTATCGCCGGCATCCATTTGATCTATACCCTTATACCGTGCATCCGAAAAACCCAGGAAATATCCTTCATCCCTTAGTAACTCTTTTCTGAAAGCATTAGTGGATACTGTCAGATTGTGGTCCAATATGAATTCCTTTTTGAGACCTGTGTACCGGGCTAATTTTTCTGCAACCTCTTGTTTCAGACCTTCATCAATAAATCCACCTCTTTCGACTGCTGGTAAATATTCATCAATGGTGTACTTTTCAACTTCAGAGAGAACTTCCGTAAGATTTTTTTGCTGTAAATCTTCAGGTAGCTGCTTATGGTACCAGGCTACCGCAGTGTAGTTAGGCAACTGTAGTACTTTCGAACTTGCAATAGGCAGTTCCATTTTAGTTCCGGAAACAATAACTACTCCGTTAAGGTAAATCCCATGGTTGTCTTGCAGTTCACCAGATAAGCCCGCTACGCGTGTTGCCGAATAACTCTCCCCAATCAGGTACTTTGGGGATCTCCAACGTCCATGTCGTGATATGAAATTGTCAATCCAGTCAGCCAGGTAGGTAATGTCTTGATACACCCCAAAAAAATCTTCACCCTTGCCGTCATTCAATAGGCGTGAAAAACCCGTATTAACCGGATTAACATATACGATGTCTGCTACATCTATAATTGAATGTGGATTATCGACGATACCATAGGGTTGTATGGGATATCCCTCATCACTTATTTCCAGCCGTTTCGGACTTGTATAACCCAAATGCATCCATAACGCTGCAGCTCCCGGCCCTCCATTGAATGAGAATGCAATTGGTCGATTCTCAACCTGATCAACATCATGTCGTTTGTAATAGGTATAAAACAGCGCTGCATCAGGTTCTCCATCTTCACCGTATACCGGCTGAGTACCTACCGTAACTTGATAGGGTATTCTTTTCCCGTTAACAGTTACTTCATTGGAAGAGACAAGAGAAGTGTCAGCCGGTAATTTATTCTTTTGGGCATGCACAGTAGTAACGCAAACAATTAATAAAAGTAAACGGAAGATTATTTGATAGAGAAATTTACTAGTTTTATTACACATAGTAAGGTATTTATTTAGTGGTTTAAATTTTTACAATTGTCCGGAGATGCCGTAAAGCCTTGCACAAAAGCATCAAGAATGCTGACTAGTGACTAAACTGGGTTGCATTCCACGGCAATGCTATTAAGTTAAGAAAAAATCAGCTCTAGAGACCAAAGCAAGCCGGTTTTCCTTATGAAAACCGGCTTGCTTTAAGCAGCTTAAAGCTTCTAAAACATATAGCTATGAAGGTACAAAATACCAACCAAAACACGACGGATATATCTTGCGATTGTCCGAAAAAAAATCTTTCAAAAAATACAATCGGCTGAAAATAAGTTCATTTACTGTTCGTGCCCCGCCCATTTTTCCAGATCTTCCCCACTCGACTTTCAAACTGTAGTACTTTCGGTGCTCCAGCTATTCAAGGAATCCACCGAATCTGTTACCGAAGATGTCCTTTCCAAGCTGGGGAGACAAGAAGTCACCGGAAGTGCCTTCTCTCAGGCACGCTACAAAATTGAATGGCAATTTTTTTCTGACCTGTGTGCTATCAGTTCAGAAGATTATGACAGGTTTTCCACTGCCAGATGGAAGGGGTACAGGGTCTTTGGCGGTGATGGAAGTACGTTAAACTTGCCGGCATCCAAGCAGATTAGAGGGTATTTTGGTGTGGAAACCAATAGTTTAAAGACCACTCTTGCAAGAATACTTCTTGTCTATGACGCACTTACCGGCCTTACCCTACAGGCAAGACTAAGAAGAATGAGTACGGGCGAATCCGGTTTACTCGATGACTGCCTGTTGGAAATTCCACCCAAGCCGGATGACCACTATGGCGAAGTTAAAAACAGGAGGAAAGTGCCTGATTATAAACTGGTTTAAGCTCACGTTAGATTTTCCTTCACATAGTTCAGGTCAAAACGACTAAACCAGTTCCATAAACACAAGTTTTGGCGGTAAGGTTGGTGCTTTGAACCCATATACACTTTATCGAAAGTATAAGTTATTTATATACCCCAAGCGCATTTCGTGTTGCATCCAATAGTGGTTTAGAACTTAAAGGTTCCCCTGTTGCCTTAATCATCCACAGATCCGGTGTAAGCTTGCCGATTTTGCCAGTTCGTATCATTTCTGTTGCAAAATCCCGTCCTTCGAAGTGCTCTTCCAACTGCATCAGGACAATATTTCCGATCGGATAACTATGCAAATAAAGGGCCCCTGAAATGAAATGGTTATAAATGGCCAAGATCGGCACATCTTTTACACCAAAAATCTCTGCGAAATACTGGTTCCAGATATCCTTTGCAATATTAATGGTTGCTACCTTAAGCTCTTCAACAGTTGCATCCGGATGATCATATAACCAATGCCAGACCCTGATTTCGTGTAGTGCTTCCGACCCCATTTCACACACAAACCAAAATGCAGCCAATGCATTGTCCTGCTTTTCCCTGGCACTGTATTCCGGATTTATTCCTAAGGCTACCAAGCTTCGATAAGCAATAAGATCTGCCATCGCCTCTGTATAGGGGCTGGATGGGATGCCTTTCAGTAAATAATAATCCGTCATATAGGTTCCTACATTCTGCTGAATAGTATGGCCGATTTCATGCATACCAACTCTGTAACCTTTGTAATTGAGACCATCCTTTTCAAAACGTATGCGCAAATGTGCTTTAGCCCCTTTCATCTGTGGTGGGTTTGCATGTCCTCCGGAGGGAATTGGATCAACAACAACATGATTGCCTAAAAATTCTGCTTCAAATTCTGGGAAACCAATTCTTTTGAGGATGTTGGGAATATCTTGCTGGAATGCCATCGGTGTGGGGTATTTTTCCTTGAGCAGTTGATCCAGTTCATCCAATTTGTAATTCTTATTATCACTAAATCTTGTGTACCATATATCAAATGGTTCTAACTTCCTGCCAATCCTTTTTTCAATCAATGACGCAACCTTTTTCTTTTCTGGCGCGTTCACAACTGATTCAAGCAAGGAAACAATTTTTTCTTCACTCAATTGACTGTTTTCAAAGGTTCGGGTCAGATACGTCGATCCTGCAGGATATTTGGAATCCTGTCGCATCTTTGATACCATGTTGTGATGCAAAACTTTGTATCGATTATCAGCTTCAGTCTCAAAACCTGTTGTGACAAACTTATCTCCCTCTTTCAGATAAACTTTATTTGCTTTGGGTTCCCAATAATAAGAAGTTTCCCCTATCATGCATTCTGGTATTGTTTGATATATGATATGCATCACAATAGTGCTTATTGCCCGCTGCCTTTCCAAAGGATTATCCCTGAAGTAGAGACCTTTGATCTCATCCCTTAATCCATTATGACTGTTTAACCGGGTCCCTTCAGGAAAAAGAATTTCCAGATCGGGTGATAACACATGGTCCATTGAAAGAATGTAGCGGGATGTGTAATCACGAAGCTCATCGGGAAGTGGCAGAGGATCGGGCTCCTTATCAGGATTGGACCTGAAATCAAACTTATCACCCAATCTGACCATTGCCCATTTTTTTCGACTCCAGCCAGCACCAAATGCTTCCTTTTCTTCATTGGTATAATATGGAAAATTTAGTGCAATGCCCAGTGCAAGTTTGCTTTTGTAAAAATCAATATTGATTTCTGATTGGCTGAATAACCTGTCCAACTCAGTGACAGGTCGTGTCATTGTCACTAAGGGGTAATCGAGTGCAAGGGAAAGTTCCCGCTGATACCCATTGATTGCACTAAATTGTTGCCCCGCAATGTCCAGTGCATTATCAAGCAGAGGGCCAGAAGGGATAAACTGCTTCATGCAGAACTCCTGAAATTCAGTACCACTTCCGTTATCTTCAAACCAAAGGTCCGAAAGGTGCCTGACACCCCTAACTATGCGTTCAGCATTTTCTTCTCCATACTTATTTATCAGTTTCTCAGTAACCTGGGCTACATCAACTTGGAAAGTGTTTTTCAAAGTCTCCTGGCCGAAACCATTTGAAGAGACAAAAAAAAGCAGGATAATAGCCATGAAATATTTTTGTTTCATCATAATATTTGCAATTAGCCCGGGAGGTCTTTGGAAATACCTTTCCGTTGTTTTAAAGTATCGTTTGAATGGAAATGCTATATTGAATTTCATACGTTCGTCAGTCCACGATTATTAACAATAAAAAGGAGAGGCCTAATTTTGGACCTCTCCTTCAGTTTAATATGCGATCCATAATCGATGGATTTAATTAACTCCTGTTCTCGTATCCCACCACAATTGGCCACCCCAAAGGAAATCGCCTTCAAATTGTCTATCGAAAAACTCCTTAGAATTCTCAGAATTCATAAGTGCTTCATCATTAGGATATGGGAGACGGAAAGGGCCTCTGTTATGGCCATCATAGAATGAACCCAATTCCGGTAAAGATAGCGGAGTATCAGTTCTTCTCATTTCAGCCCAAGGCTCATTGGCCATAAATGTCATGGCAAGATACTTCTGATTCCATATTTTATCTAATTTTTCTTCATCGGTACCACTCCATGATGTTGCATCATTTACTAGATATGCACTAATTTCAGCATCCGATATTTGCTGACTACCATCGACCATAATTGATAACTCTTTCATAGATGAATAAACGCCTTCTTCATAGGCTTGTTGCGCAGCCGCATCTCCTCCGGGATACAATCCCCGTAAGAAAAATTCTGCTTTTAAAAAGCCCAACTCCGAGTGTCTGTAATGAATATTTGGACCGGTTGTACCGTTGACCAGATAATAGTTCTTATTCCAATAGGAAATAGACTCAGTGGTTAGGGCTGGATCTGGATCTCGGCCAATTCTTGACGTCCCTCTGAATTCACCATCAGATTCGGCAGGTGAAAGAATTCTTTCAAGTCGTGGATCATCGTAGTCTTTCAACATATTTACAAGGCGTGTTCCACCACCACTGTGCCCAAGCAGGTTATTCCAATACCAGAAGCCAATTTGCCATGTATTATCTCCGGCATAAGTCACTTCTGCTTTGTCATCAATACCTTCAGAAACAGGGTAATCTCCAGGATTATCCAAAACTGCTTTGATAATTTCCCTGGCAAGAGGTTCATTCACGTATGAGATACGTGCAGCTACGCGTAACCTTAAAGAATTACACAGTTTTTGCCATTTGTTTACATCTCCACTATAGAATGGTTCCACTGAACCAATTGGGTCACTATGTCCTTCCTTAAAATAATCTGCTGCAGTCTTTAAATCACTGATTATTTCATTGTAAATGAATTCCTGATCATCGTAAGCTGGACGCAACATACCTTCACTTGCTTGCAATGCCTCGGAATAGGGCATTTCACCCCATAAATCAGTGGCAATTTGAGTCATTTCGGCCCTAAAAGTTAGGGCTGCTGCCACCATATTGTACCTTTCAGCTGCTGTTGCTTTGGTTATTATGTCATTGGCGTCTACCATGTTGGTATAATATCCTCCCCAACCCACGCTTTGAATATTCTCATAAGTATTGGAAACATCTGGTTGATGAGATCTCCACCGGTCTCCAATATAATTTGTACTTATGGTAATAGCACTGTTGCTAATTGCCATAAAAGATCCATCGAAACTTACAATGGTTCCAGCCAAATGGTTTTCAAGAGGAACTGCTGTAGGCAGGTTTGGATTTGTGTTCATCTCATCGAAATTGTCTACGCAAGCGCTTACCACATAGATAAGCGAGACAAAAACTATTTTATATACTATATTTTTCATTTGCTCAAATTTTAATTATCAATTCGTTGAATATATTTTTCTGTGAATTAAAATGAAAAAGTAACTCTTGCTCCAATATTCCTCGCTGATGGTATTTGCATTTGCTCATATCCTAATCCAGCAATACCACTTCCGGAACCCGTTTCTGGATCCAGTCCATAACGATTTTCTTTGTGGCGGTAAAGAATAGATAGGTTTCTACCAATTAGAGATAATCTTACGGAATAGCTTGCTGGAGTACGGAACCTATAGCCAAGACTCACTTCACGTAATTTTACATATGACCCATCAACTACCCAATTCTGCACTGTTCTTGAATAGTCACTAATGTACTGTTGGGCACTAATCCTGTTGGTGTTTGGTTCTCCGTCAACTGTTACAGCATCCCAGATATGTCCAGTTTCTCTGAGATTGTCCTCGGCAGTAAAAGCAAGTGCCCCGCCTGAACCTCCCCAACGAATCGATCCAGCAACAAAGTCTCCACCCATCTTAGCATCCACTAAGACCCTTAGGGACATATTTTTATATCTGAATGTATTGGTAATTCCACCGATCCAGTCAGGAGTAATATTACCAAGCTCCTGATTGTTTTCTCTCCGTATTCTACCTGAGTTACTGACCACAATATTTCCGCTATCATCTCTTAGATATGAATTGCCAATGATCGTTCCAAAAGCCTGACCCGGACGGGCTTCTATATTAGCACCCCACATTGAAGACATCCTATACGTCTCAAGATCCCCAAAAAGTGAGTTTACGCTATTGTTGTTTTTTGCCCAGTTAATGTCTACATCCCAGGAAAAATCATTGTTTTGTATGGGTGTTGTATTCAAAATAATCTCAACACCTGTATTTTGAATTTCACCTGCATTTATCGCTACTTGATTATAACCTGATGCTTGAGAAACAGCAACATTGAGAATTTGATTTGTATTTCTTACATTGTAGTAGGAGATATCAAGCCCAATTCTGTTATTAAAGAATTTAAAATTACCACCAATTTCAATTGACTTTGAAAGTTCAGGTTTTAGCAATTGGTTGGGTAATGTGCCTGGTAAAGTAAAAATGCCATTACCCTCCCACGGCGATCCAAGTGGCTGATATGTTGGTTGAATGCTGTAAGGACTAGTATCTCTGCCTACACTAGCCCAACCTCCTCTGATTTTACCAAAAGTGAAAAAGTCCGAAGAGATATCTAATGCTTCGGTAAACACTAATCCCAAACTAAAAGAAGGATAAAAATACGACCTTTCGTTTGCTGGGAGGGTCGAACTCCAGTCGTTACGAGCAGTTAAAGACAAATATAGATAATCCCTATACGAAGCATTTACGGCTCCATATATGCCGTGTATTTGTTTCTCACTTTCAAACTGTGTAACTCCCTGTACTCCTTTTGCATTGCTGATTGTGAATAAGTTAGGGACTACCAAATCATTTGCAAAAATACTATTGTTCATTCTTTTGGCGGTCATCATATTGGCGCCCATGGTTCCATCAACTCTAAAGTCTCCGAGAGATTTATCAAACATGGCCATGAAATCAAAATTCGTTTCTTCGCCCATCAAATTCTGGTCATTAAATGTTCCATTTAATCCAGAGCCATCAGTTGCCCTATAGGTAAGTTCTAAAATTCTGGTTTTCCTGTTCTCATTGTATTGATCTGTTCCTGCTCGTCCTCTGATGGTCAACCAATCAGTAAGCTTAAAATCAAGTACTACATTTCCATAGATTCGATTTCTTACCCTGGAATTGGTATTACGGGCAGCAAGATAGGGATTTGGACTTTCTCCTCGACCGAAATTATAAGGATAACCAAATTCATTAACTGAATTCCAGTTTTCTTCCAATGGTTTAATATCGACCTGGCGTGGCATGAAGGTTACTCCCGTTTGAGGACTGTTTGGTGCATCACCATAATATCCTTGCGCGGGAAGATTGTCACTCTTATTGATTACATAATTTAGGTTGGTTGATAATTTTAACCGTTCATGTAAATTTACATCACTGTTGAAACCGAAAGTATGCTTGCGGTAATCAGTATTGGGCAAGGTTCCAACTACATTATTGTCATTAAAAAATGCTCTAACGGAGCCAAATTCTCCTGCATTTGAGACAGAAATAGAATTATCAGTGGTAATACCGGTTTCATAAAAATCCCTCACATTATTTGGACGGGATACCCATGGCTGATTTTCCCCGGTAAATTGATCAAGCATAAGACCTGCATCCAATCGAGGTCCCCAACTTGAAGGGGTAGCATCATTAACACCAGCACCTTGTCCATCGACAAAATTGTACCCATATTGTTCAGCATATTGCTGGTAACTGAGATTTGTTCCATTTTCTGCGTTATGCTGGTTCCAGTAGTATTCACTACCCGTAGATCCACCACCATACTCATTTTGATAGTCAGGAAGATAAGGGTATGCATCAAAAGTGATAGCAGAAGAAACTTCAACCCCAAAACCTTTTGATGCTTTTCCTCTTTTTGTGGTTACCAAAATTACACCATTTGCTGCCCTACTTCCATATAATGCAGCGGCATTGGCACCTTTCAAAACGGATATTGATTCAATATTGCTAGGATCAATATCCAAAGCACCATTACCAAAATCTGCCCCACTCATAGGACCATTGTCTGCGCTAAAGTTGATAAAAGGGGTTCCGTCTAC
>Ga0335398_10003256_pt1 | contig 24164 bp, 11 predicted proteins | sample BON03_FD_205742 | JGI IMG/M metagenome (GOLD analysis project Ga0335398, IMG submission 205742) | Freshwater microbial communities from Lake Bonney liftoff mats and glacier meltwater in Antarctica - BON-03 (spades assembly) (version 2) | ecosystem: Environmental > Aquatic > Freshwater > Ice >... | reverse complement strand
GTGGTGGTGGTGGTGGTGGTGGTGGTGGTGGCCGGGTCCAGAAACACACACACACACACACACACACACACACACACACACACACACACACACACACACTCGCGCCCTCCGGGCGCTTAAGGGGGTTTCGGGCCCGCGCTGCCAACAGAGAGGCGATGGGGGAATGGGAGATGAGGGACGTGGTAGAATCAGGGACGGCGCTGGTGGTGGTGAGGTTGGCGAGAGCGCTGGCTAGAAGGATGACGAAAATGGGGCCGCGAATGAAGATGATAAGCTAAAATGATGGTGGGAGAAAATAGCAACGCCGCCGTTGTCGCGCCGCCGCCGCCGCCGCCGCCGCCGCGGCCGCCGGACGTTGACTCTTGTTTTCCGGGGACACCACCACCGCCACCACACACCACCACCACCACCAGCAGCAGCACCACCACCGCGGCCAGCCCCCACCGCCAGCGCCAGTAACCCGCGCGCCCCCAGCCAACACCACCACCCGCCACCACGCACCACGCACCACACACACACACACACACACTCGCGCCCTCGTACAGGCCCACGCGCACGCGCGGGCCGCGGAAGAGGGCGCGGCCCGTGCGCGCGTCGCGCTCGGTCCCCGCGGCGGGTAAGAGCTCGAGCGAGGCCGCCGGCCAGTCGACCTCGAGCAGCGCCGCCTGCAGCAGCAGCGCCCACTCGAGCGCGGCGTCGGGCCGCGGGAAAGCGACCATGAAGGCGCCCTCGGCCTCCTGGCACTCGTACCCGCCTACGAGCAGCAGCACCCAGCGCACGACGGCGCCGTAGGCGCGGAGCGCGGCCTCGGCGGCGTCGCGGTCGCGCGCGGCCATCTCAGCGCAGCGCTCGACCGCGCAAAAGGCGACGGTGACGGGCGGCAGGGGCCGTTGCAGCGGCGTCATCGGCCGCCCCCCTCCTTCCCCCAGGGGGGCGGACGAGGCCCCTGGCGCGTCCAGGTACCCTGGCGTCTGTTGGCGCGCGGACGCGAGGGGCGGGAAGAAGCGCGCGCGGTCCTCGAGGCCGGGCGAGAGAAGCTGGACCAGGGCGAGCGGCGCGTCGCTCGGCGCGGGCGGCGGCGGCGTCGGCGGCTGGGCGGCGGCGGCGGAAGAGAAGTCGTGGCCGCCGCCGCCGCCACCCTCGTCGCCCGCCGACGCCGCCGCCCCGCCTCGCGCGGAGAGGTCCTCGTCGCCGGTCTCCCATGCCGCGCCCGCTGCCGCCGGCCGCGCGCACGCCCGCGCCGCCCGGGGCCCCGCTGCTTCCGGAGGGCACAAGGAGGCGGCGGCGGCGGCGGCGGCGGCGGCGGCGGCGGCGGCGGCGGCGGCGGCGGAGGACGAGGCCGCGAACCCGAGATCGTGCGCGCCCATGTCGACGACGAGGACGGCCGGCGGCGGCGAGGGGCCGGCGGAGGAGGGGTGTGGGCGGCGGCGCTGCTGCTGGTGCTGCTGGTGCTGGTGCTGGTGCGAATGAGGCTGGGGAGCAGGGCGGCCCGCGCCGTCGGCCCACGCGCCCAGGAAGCCGCCGCCGCCGCCGCCGCCGCCGCCGCGCGGGCGGGGCGCGCGCTCGCGCTCGCTCTCCAGGGCGCCAAAGGCGTCGCGCTCGCTGCCGTCGTCGGCGACCCAGTCGCCGCCGTCGCTGCCGCCGCCGCCGCTGTCGTCGTCCTCGCTCTTTTTGCCGCGCCTGCGACGCCGCTGGCCGCCGCCGCCGCCGCCGCCTCCCTCGCCCTCGCCCTCGCTCCGGATGACGCGCCCGCCGCTGACGCCCAACTCGCCCTCGAGCGGGGGCGGGGGCGGCGCGGCGACGCCCGCGGCGGCCTCGGCGGCGGCGGCGGCCGCAGCGGCGCTCAGCTCAGAGCCGACCGCCGCCCGCGCCGCCGCCAATCCCGCCGCTGCCACCGCCGCCGCCGCCGCCGCCGGGCCCGCGGCGCCCTCGCCCGCCCGCCGAGCGTGGCTGGGAAGGCGCGTGGGTGGCAAGGTCGCGGAACCCGCCCTGCTGCGGACGTTTCCGGTGCGCGAGCCGACGCGCAGCGATGACAAGGCCCGCATCAGCGCGCCCGGGAGGCCGGCCGGCGGCAAGGCGCCCGAATCCGCACCGCCGCCGTCGGGCTTGGACGAGGAGGGGTGGGTAAAGGACGCACCCCAGCCGCCGCTGCCGTTGCCGTTGCCGTTGCCGTTGCCGTTGCCGTTGCTGTTGCTGTTGCCGTTGCCGCCGCTCATGCCGCCGCCGCCGCTCGCCCTGCCTCCATCCGCCGGCACCACCACCGCAAGCTGCTCCTGCTCCTGCTCCTGCCGCTGCAGCTGCGCGACCGCCGTCGCCGCCGCCGCCGCCCCCTCCCCGACGCCCAACACGCGCGCCGCGGCCTCCGCCACCACCGCCCCCAGCTCCAGCAGCCGCGCGTGCAGACCCCGGAAGGTCGCCGCGTCCGCCAGCACCTGCCCGCCGTGCGGCGCCTCGCCGACAGCCTGCACGCGCGCGAGCACGTCGCCGGCGTACTCGTGGCGCCGGGTGACGGCGTGCAGGGCGGCGGCGCGCACGGGGCCCGTGGCGACGGACATGCGCACGCGCAGGCCTCGGAACAGGCAGCCGTCGGGCGCGCGGCGCGGGACGCGCGCGACGGCGGCGGCCACCCGAGCGGCGGCGGCGGCGGCGGCGTTGTCGGCGGCCGCGCCCTTGCCTCTGGCAGCGCCGCCGCCGTCCCCGAGCGCAGCCGCCGCCGCCGCCAGCAGCAGCGTCTCCGCCGTCTCCACGCCGGCCACCCGGTGCGCCAGCAGCGCCTCCGGCCAGTCGGCGTGCAGGAGGGCCAGCTGAGAGACGAGGCACCACGCGGCCGCGTCGAGCGGAGAGTGGAAAGCCACTAAAAAGGCGTCGCCCTCGGTCGACACCTCGTAGCCGCCATGCCGCGCCGCGTGGTCGCGCAAGACGCGGTCGTGCAGGGCCAGGGCCTCTGCGGCCACCTCGGCGTCCCACTCCCATAGCTCGGTCGACCCCTGCACGTCGGTCAGCACCAGGGTGACGTCCTGCCCGGGCCCCGGCGGCCGGCGCCGGTCGGCGGCGGCGCGCGCGCGCGCGAGCGCCTCGACCAGGCGTCGGCCGCGCGACAGGTGGAGGCCCACGAGCGCGAGCAGGGCGGCGGCGGCCAGGGGCACGACGACGGCCACGGCGACGACGGCGGCGCGGTCGGGCGGGGCGCCGGGGTGGGATGCGGCGGCGTCGACGCACTCGAGCGACACGACGACGACCTGGTTCGGCGGGGGAGGGTCGGGAGCGGGGGAAAGGGGGTCGGCGCCCGCGTCGCGCTGCGCGCCGCGCTGCGAGGGCGGGGGCGCATAGGCGGGGCCGGTCGTCTCGCGCCTGTCGTAGTCGCCGCCGCAGCTGCAGCCGCCGAACGAGTAGTAGCGCGGGTCGACGAACGCCGGGCGGCGCGCGTCGCCGCGCAAAAAAAGCTCGGGGCACTCGAGCCGCGGCCTCCCGGCGCTGTCCGCGACAAGGTCCTCGCCCGACTGACCCCGGCCGGCTTCGTTGCCATCGCCGCCGCGCGGCGCGAGCCAGGCGGGCCGCCCGCCCGCCGCCGGCCCGAGCGGGTTGCCAGAGACGTCCAGCAGCGACAGCAGCGGCAGCGCGCCCAGCCCCTCGGGAAGCAGGCCGGTGAGGCGGTTGCGCGCCAGATTGAGGCGCTCGAGCGATCCGAGCCGCGCCAGCGAGGCCGGCAGGGGCCCCTCGAGCGCGTTGCCCGAGAGGTCGAGCTCGCGGACGCCCGAGGGAGCGAAGCGCGCGGGCAGGCGGCCGCCGAGGGCGTTGCCGTCGAGCGCCAGGCGCGACAAGAAGGGGTTTGCGGCGAGGGCCGCGGGCAGGGGCCCCGAGAGGCGGTTGAGGCCGAGGTCGACGGCGACGGCGGGGAGGGCCGCGATCCAGGCCGGGATGGGGCCCGACAGACTGTTATTTCGCAGGTTGAGCTCGACGACGAGGGCTCGGCGGCCGTCGTCGGCGGCCGGGGCCGCCGCCGCGAAGAACGCCTCGCTCAGCCAGTAGCCAGGAGCGTCGGCCGCCTCGAGGCTGGCCTCGGCCGAGGCGTTGGTAGCGGGCGCTTGCAGGAGGGCGCGGCCAGAGGAGGAGGGCGGAGCGGCGGCGGCGGAGGGGCCGGCCCCGAGCCGCCGCCTCGCGCGCCGGCGGGAGCGCCGCCCGACGAGCGGCGGGTGGCGGGGCTGCTGCTGCTGCTGCCGCCGCCCCGCAAGCTGCTCTTGCAGCAGTCGCCGCCGCCTGCGGCCCTTGAGATTAGCGCTTGCGCCGCCGCCCGCCGCCGCCGCCGCCTCCCCCTCGGCCGCGGGCCCGCCATCGCCGCCTCTGTCAGAGCCCGACCCCCCGCCCGCCAGCGCGGCCGGCAGCTCGCCCGACAGGCACGCGTCCCGCGCGGACAGCACCGCCAGGGCCGGCCCCGCGAGCAGCTCGACGGGCGCGCGCCCCGTCAGGCACTGCCCGCCCACCAGCAGCCACCGGAGCGACCGCAGCCGCCCGAGCTCGGCCGAGGGCAGCGCGCCGGAGAGGCGGTTGCCGCCGACGTCGAAATAGGAGAGGCGCGGCCACGCGGCCACCGCCTCTGCAGGAATTGGCCCCTCGAAGGCGTTGGACCCCAGGGACAGGGCGCGCAGGTGGCGCGCGCCTTGCAGCTCGAGGAAGGGGGCGGCGCCGGCGAGGCCGTTGCCGCGCAGGTCGAGCACGCCGAGCGAGGGGGCCAGCGCGGCGACGGCGCCGGCCGGCAGCGCGCCGCCGCGCGGCAGGCCGTTCCCGGCGAGCAGCAGGGCGTAGACCCCGCCGGGCACCGGGCACGGCAGCAGGGAGGCGCGCGCGCGGCCGCCGTTCGCGTCTTCGCGCAGCGCGACCGTGCGGCTCGGCGCGCAGCACACGACCCTGTCCCACCGGCAGTGCGCCGAGTCGGCGTCGGCGGCGGCGGCGGCGGCGCCACCGCGGTCGACGGGGGCGGCCGGGCCCTCAGCGGCGCCGCGCCAGCCGCCGCGGTCGATCCAGTCGGGCCCGCCGAGGGCGTCGTAGATGGACTCGAGGGCGGCGCGCTGGCGCCGGCGGCAGGCCACGTCGCACGCCTCGAGGGATGATGGAAGGAGGGCGCCGCTGCTGCTGTTGGGCGGCGACGGGGGCGGCAAGGCGGTCGGCCCGGCGGCGGCGGCAGCGTCGTCGGCGTCGCGCCGAGCGGCTGCGTCGAGCGCGACGGGTGCGACGGGCGCGACTGCGAGGGGCGCCCGGCGGGCTGCCTCTGCGACGCCCGTGAGGATGATGAGGACGGCGACCAGCAGCATCGCGCCGAGATGGTGACGGCCCGCACGCTCGCCCCTTTTCGCTCGACGACGCGCGACGACGGGTGTGACGACACTGATCTTTCCATCGCGACCACCCTCTTTTCGCCGGCGCTTGCCCATCGCTCTGCGCGCGTCGTAGTCCATTAGGTGCGTCGGGATGTAAGTTTCAAGTAATCGTGTAAGGGGGGTCTGCCGTGGGGCGTCGACAGTAAATACTGATGTGCCAAACGATCGCGGGGCGGCCGCGCGACGTCGACCGAACGAGCGTCGGCCGCGTTCAAAGCTCAAAAACAAAATGAAACGTCGGCCCGCCGCCTCGGTCTCTTCTGCCTCGGGGCGCCAGAGCAGGCAGCATCAAGCATCAAGCATCAGCAACCACGGCGTCGGCCTCCGCAGCAGGCTCCTCCGCCGCATCAGCGGCCGCGCCCGCAGCCGCAGCCTCAGCCGCGGCCACCACGGCAGACACCGCCGCCGCCGCCGCCGACGACGCCTTTGCGGCCTTTGCCGCGGCCTTCTTCTCGAGCCGGGCTGCGGCCTGGTCCGCCCGCGCGTGCCGCAGCGCGTCGCCCGCCGCGAGCGCCAGCGCCGCCGCGCAGTAGGCCAGCCGCGTGGGCGTGCGCGCGGCCGCGGCCGCCGCGCGCCACGCCGCGCGCTCGCCGCGCGCGCGCCAGACCGTGCGGCCCGAGCGCGCGGCCGCGGCGCCGACGTCGCCCGGCTCGCCGGCGGACCACACCTCCTCGTCCGGGTCGTCGCTGGCCTGCTCGGCCGAGGGGCGGTGCGCGTGGGGGCGGCGGGCGCGGCCGGCGGCGGCGGCGGCGGCGGACGAGGGGCCGGGCGAGCCGGACGCCGCGCCGCCGTCCTTGGGCTCCCCGTCGTCCTCGTCGCCGTCGCCGGCCTCGCTCTTTGCGGCGGCAGATTTGTCGCGCTTCGTCGCCTCCTCCTCCGCCTCGTCCTTGTCGCCCTCGTCCTCGTCCTCCTCGTCCTCGTCCTCGTCGTCGCCGTCCTCCACCGTCTGCTCCTCGTCGGCCGCGGCAAAGGCGTCCAGCTCGCCCGTCGCGCGCGCGATCAGCGCCTCGGCCGCCATCAGGCGCGCGCGCAGCGGCGCGACGGCGGCGTCGGCCGGGTCGGCGTCGCCCGCGCCGCCGTCGCCCGCGCCGCCCTCGGCCGCGTCCCACGCCGGGCCGCCGACGCCGGCGCCGCCGGCCTCGGCGACCGCGCGCGCCGCCGCCGCCCACGCCGCCCACGAGCCGCCCGCGCCCGAGTCCTCGCCCTCGCCCTCGTCCGGGATGCCGGCCTCCGCGGCCGCCGCGCAGATGGCGGCCAGGTGCGCGGCGCAGGACGCGACGCCCTCGAGCGCGAAGCCCGGGTAGGACAGGGCGGCGGGCGGCAGCCCGCTGGGCAGCGGCGGCGCGGATGCGCCCCAGGCGCCGCCGCCAGTGCCGCCGCCCGTGCCGCCGCCGCCCGTGGCGCCGCCGCCGCCGCCGTGGCGCGAGGCGGCCGCCTGCACCTGGATGGCCTCCTCGGCCTGCACGCGCGAGGCGCGCTTGGGCAGGGCCTCGCGACGCGACGGGGGGGGGGCGGCGGTGGCGGCGGCGGCAGCGGCGGCCGGGCCTGCGGCGGCGGCTGCGGCAGGGGCGGCAGGGACGTCGACGGCGACGGCGGCAGCGGCGGCGGCTGCCTCTGCGCGCGCGGCGCGGCGCGCGGCCGCCTCGCGCGCGGCGACGGCGGCGGCCAGCTCGCGGCGCACGAGGCCGCCGTGGCGCTCGCCCAGGGCGTGCGCCAGGTAGCCCTCGCGCACGCCGCGCGTGTCGAGCGTCGCGAGCAGCGCGTCCAGGTCTCCCGGGGAGCAGGCCACGACCGACCAGCGCTCCTCCTCAAAGACGACGGCGCCGCCGGTCGCGGCATCCGCGCCCTCCTCCCCCTCCTCCTCGCCCGAACCCGCCGCCGCCGCCTGCCCCTCCGTATCGCAGTCCGCGGCCGCCGGCGTCACGAGCGCCGTCGTCGGCAGCGGCGCCGCGCCCCGCGCCACGACCCGCGGGCAGTCCTGCGCCAGTACCGCCGACCGCAGGCCTGCCACGCCGCCCGCAAAGTAGGCCCGGCGGTCGCGGTCGCTGCCGAGCGCCGCGCGCCGGAGCGCCGTGCGCTCCTGCTCGAGCTCTATGGCCAGCAAGGCGCGCGCGAGCTCCTGCTCGAGGCGCCCGCGCTCGCGGCGCAGGGCGCGGCGGCGCTCGTGCGCGGCGCGCTTGAGGGCCTCGGCCTGCTGGCGCCGGCGCAGGCGCTCGGCGCGCAGCCTGTCGAGCGCGTCGCCGCGCTCGCGCTCCCACGCCAGGCGCGCGCGGCGGTCCTCCGGGCCGCCCGCAGCAGCGCCAGCGCCCGCGGCGGCGGCGGCAGCGGGGGCGTACTCGCGCAGTTCCGCCGGCAGCAGGTCGTCGAGCGGGAGCTTGTCGTCAAAGTCGGCGTCGGCGTCGGCGGCGCCGCCGTCCTCGCTGGCGCCGCCGCCGGCCGCGTCGCTCGAGGCGCCGCCGCCATTCCCGCCGCCGTTGGCCGCGCCGTCGTCCTCCTCCTCCATCTGCTCGTCCTCGTCGTCCTCGTCGCCCCCTCCCGTCCCGCGGCGCGCCTTCTTGCGCGCGGCCGCGTCCGCGCCCTCCGCGCGCCGCTTCGCCGCGCCCTTCTCGTCGCGCGCCGCCTCGAGCGCGGCCCGGTGCGCCGCGCGCGCCGCGTCCAGCCGCCGCTTGGCCTCGAGCGTGCGCGCGCGGCGCGTCTCGGGGTCGGCCTCGCTCGCCGCCTCGCGCAGCAGCCGCTCGGCCGCCGCCTGCTCGCGCCCGAGCTCCTCCATGCGCCGCGCGCGGCGCTCCAGGCGCTCGTCCCCCTGCAGCTTCTTGAGCGCCTGGCGCACCTCGACCGCGCGCGCGCGCAGCGCGGCGACGCCCTCGCCGCCGCCGCCGCCGTTTGCGCCGCCGCCAGCGCCTCCGCCGCCAGCGCCGCCGCCAGCGCCGCCGCCCCCGCCCTTCTGCCGGCCCTCCATGAGGGCGCGGAAGCGCCCCGTGTCGAGCGCCTCGTCCGCCAGCGTGCGCAGCAGCGCCAGGTGCTGCGCGGGCCTCAGGCTGCCCGGCCCGCGCGCCGCCACCAGGGCGGCGGCCTCGCGCGCGGCGGCGTCGACCACCCCCCCGGCCGACGGCGCCTGCGCGGCGCTCCAGCGGGAGCGGCTCTGGACGTAGCGGCGGACGGCCTCTGCCCAGGCCGCTCCCGGCGCGTAGGGTCCCGAGCCGCCCGCGCCGCCGGGGAGGGCGGCGGCAGCGGCGAGCCAGCGCTGCTCGAGGCGGGAGAGGCACGCGCGGACGGCCGACGCGCTCTTGGACAGGGCGGCGGGGGGCAAAGCGGCGGCGGCGGCGGCGGCGGCGGGGGCGGCCTTCGGCGGCGCTGACGAACCCGGGTCTTCGGCGTCTTCCTTCGCGGCGGCGGCGGCGGCGGCGGCGGCCGCAGCCGGGCCGGGCTTCCGGCCGCGCTTGGCCGGGGCGAGGCCCTGGGTCGCGGCCGCCGCGCCCGCGGCCCCGGCCGGAAGGGGAACGGCCAGCCCGGCCGCCGCGCCGCCGTTCGGGCCGTCGAGGTCGAGCCGGGCGGCGTCGCCGAGGCCGTCGGTCAGCAAGAGGCGCAGCAGCGCGCTGTAGGCGCCGGCGAGCCAGAACTGGGCGGCGCGGGACGGGTCGGCGCCCTGGGCCTCGGCCGCGGCGAGGAAGCCCTGGGACTCGGGGGCAGGGGGGGCGCCGCCGGCAGAGGCAGCGGCGGACGCGTCGTCGGCGTCGTTGGCCGAGGCGCCGCCGCCGCCGCCGCCGCCAGCCCCGCCGCCTCCGCAGGCAGCCATCAGCACCGCCCGAAGGTCGGCGTAGTGGTTGGCCGAGGCGGCGGCCGCCGTGTGCGGGCGGTGGCCGCCGGGCAGGGGCAGGCGCAGGGCGCGCGCGAACGAGGCCAGGAAGTCGGCGACGTAGAGGCCGTCGCCGAGCTCGGCCGACGCGGCGGCGGGCAAGGTGGCGACGGCGGCGGCGGCAAGCGCCGCCTCGACCGTCGGCGGGGGAGGGCCGGCGGCGGCGGCGGCGGCGGCGGCGGATGCGGCGGCGGCGGCGGCGGCCGCCTCGCGCCCCGCGTCGTCGGCCTTCTTGCCCCCCTTGCTGCGCTTGTTGCTGCCGCCCTTGCCGTTGGCGGCGGCGGCCTCGGCGGCGGCGGCCTCGGCGGCGGCGGCCTCGGCGGCGGCTGCGGCGGCGGCGGCCACCTCGGCGGCGGGCACCGCCTCGCGCGGGCGCAGCAGCGCGCTCGGCCGCGGGCCGTGCCGCGCCGTCGGCGCCCCGTCGCCGTCGCCGCCCTCGTCCATCGCGTCGAGCTCCTCGTCCTCGACGGGGTACCGGCGCGCGGCCAGCGCCGCGCCGCGCGCGGCCTCGCGCGCCGCTTTCAGGCCCGCACGAGCGTCGGCCTTGGCCTGCTCGCGCTCGGCGCGCGCGGCGTCGCGCTCGGCGCGCAGAGCGCCGCGCTGCCGGTCCCGCTCGACCGCGCGCTCGGCCTCGGCCGCCGCGCGCGACGCCTCGCCCGCCGCCCTGCGCGCCGCCTCGGCCTCGGCCCGGGCACGCGCGAACCGGCGCGCGAGCTCGCCCGCCCGCGCCTGGGCCCGCGCCTTGTCGCGCGCCAGGGCCTCGGCCTTGGCCGCGGCCAGGGCGCGCGCGCGCCGCAGCTCCAGCTGCGCGTCGGCCACCGCGCGGCGGCGCCGCCACTCCATCGCCGCCTTGCGGCCCTCGGCGCCGGCGGCGCCGGCGCCGCCGGCGCGCGGCGGGCGCTCGAGGTCGGCCGGCAGGCGCAGGTCGGCGCGCGCGGCGACGAGGCCGGCGAGCAGCTCGGCGTCGGCGGGGCTCAGGGGCGGGGGCTTGGTGCGGGAGGGGCTCTTGGCGCCGCCGGCGGCGGCAGCCTTAGCCTCCTCTTCCTCCGCCTCCTCGTCCTCCGCCTCGTCGTCGGTTGGGGCAGCGGCGGCGGCGCGCTTGCCCTTTTTGGCCGGCGGGCTGGCCTTGGAGGCGGGGCGCATCTTCTTGGCGCCACCGCCGCCGCCGCGCTTGGGCTCGCCGTCGCTGTCCTCCTCCTCCTCCTCCTCCCCCTCCTCCCCCGCCTCCTCCCCGTCGTCCTCCTCCTTGCCCGCCGCCGCCGCCTCCCCCTTGCCGGCCTCGAGCGCCGCCCGCGCGCGCTCGAGCGCCGCCTCCTTGCCCGCCAGCAGCGCCATCGCCTCGGCGCGCGCCGCCTGCGCCACGACCAGCGCCGCCTCCAGCGCGTCCGCGTCCGCGTCGGCCCCCTCGGCCGCGCGCTCGGCCGCCGCCGCCACCGCCGCGCGGATCTCGGCCGCCGCGCCGCCCGCCGCCACCTGCGCCGCCTTGGCCGCCGACGTCTCGGGCAGCGGGGCCACGCCCGGGAGCGCGCGCAGCGACCAGCGCCCGCGCCCCACGCGGCAGAAGCTGGCGTCGCGCGTGACGGCCGAGGCCAGCACGCGCCGGCCGCCGCCGTCGGCCGCGCCGTCGCCGCCCCAGACCGCGGCCGCGTCGCCGCCGACGCCGCCGCCGCCGTCGTCGTTGCCGCCGCCGCCGCCGCCGCCGCCGCCGCCGCCTGCGGACGCCGCCGCCACCCTGAGCGCCGGCCGCGCGGCGACCTCGTCCCATATTTCCTCGATCGCCAGGCCCTCCGGCCCGGCCTCGCGCAGCACCACGAGCGCCGCGGCCTTGGCCGAGCCGGGCTTCCACTTGGCCGCGAGCTCGTCCAGGGAGGGGCCCACGCCGGCGGCGCCGTCGGCGTCGGCGTCGGCGTCGGCGCCCGCGTCGGCGCGGCCGTTGGTGTCGCGGTCGGCGGCGCGGGCGCAGGCGGCGGCGGCGGCGCCGCCGGCGGCCGGGACCGTGTCTGAGTACGAGAGGGCGCCGGCGAGCGCGAGGCCGTGCTTGCGCGCCCAGTAGGCGCGCGCGGACCACGCGACGCCCTCGTCGGCCCGCTCGGCTAGCAGCGCCAGCACGCGCCTGGCGCCCGGGCGGGTGCGCATCTCGGACAGCGCGGCGGCGGCGGCGGCGGCACTTCCCCCGCCCTTTTTCGCAGGGCCGCCGCCGGCCTTGTCGCCGGCCCTGTCGCCGCGGCCGGCCTTGTCGCCGGCACCGGCGCCAGCGAGGGCCTGCAGCCGCGCCGCGAGGGCGTCCTGGCCGTCGCGGCTGCCGTGGACCTCGGCGAGGGCGGCCGCGATGACGGACTCGGGGAGCTGCTTGTTGGTTTGGTCGAGAGATTGTGGGATGCGGTGGGGGGGGGTGGCGTGTTTTTTTGGTTTTTGCTCCCGAGACGCTTCGTCGCCGCTCGTCGTCGTCGCCGCTCCCCCCTCTCCCCCCTTCCGAACCGCTGCCGCCGCTCCGCACTCGAGCAATCCCCACTCACGCCCGCCAGCTCCTCGGCCGCCTCCGCCTCGGCCGCCGCCGCCTCCTCGTAGCTCAGGCCCCCTTTCCCGCGCAGGCTGTCGGACCACTCGCGCGCGCGGTAGAGGCGCCGCTTGCCGGCGTACTCGGCGAACGAGCGAACGGACTCGCCCGTGTCGCGCAGCACGAACAGCCGCTCGTCCGGGCGCGCGCCGAGCGGCAGCGGGTTGCCCGGCGCGTAGGGCTTGCCGCGCAGCAGCGGCATGGTGGGCGCGTGTGTGATTTCCGCGCGTTTGCGTTTTTGAGTTTGTGATCAAACAGTGTTTTTTCAAACAAACGCAGGTGTTGCTTCTGTCAGGCGGAGGAATGCGCCCGTGGTCGTGTGTCGGGTCGGTTCATGTGCGCGCGTGTGTGTGTGCGCGGGTCCGCTCAGGGTACAGCGCGTCCGGGTAAGTGAGAGCGCGTTCGCAGCGCCTGCTGGGGGGAAGGATGTGATTGCGAGAGGAGGAGGCGCCGGCGCTGCATTTTGTTCGAAAAATGACGTGCGATCGACCGCCGCCGCCGCCGCCGCCGAAAAATGGAGAGAAGGGATGAAGAGACGAGACGTGACGCGATGCGAGGGATGGGGGGCAGGAACGGGTTTACAATGGGGTTTGGCATGGATGTCGGTCTGTTGTTCGCAGCAATGGTCAGAGTACGTTTCGAAAAAACGATGAAGAAAAAAGACGCCGAGGTGGCTGGACGGTCGACGGAGAGGGTGGCGGCGCCGGGCGGCGGCCGCCGCCGTGGCTCGCGCCACCCTTTACCCCCCAAATCGAGCGCCGAGAAGAAGGGAAAAACACAGAGGACAGGTCAAGAGGGAGAAGCAGTCAGTGGTGGCGGGCAACAAAAAAAGAGGGCCGCGAAGAAGAGAGACAAAGAGAGCGAGATTGAGCGCGGGCGCGGGCAGAAAGGCCCCAAACGCGCGCATCCGCCGCCGCCAAACGCGCCGCCGCCGCCAACTCCTCTCACGCAACAGCCTCAAGACGCCGCCCCCCGCTCCCCGCCGGGCGGCGCCGCCGCGCCGCGCCACGCGTCACGCGCCGCGCGCGCCGCCTCGCCCAGCGCCGCCTTCTCGCCCGCCGACAGCCGCCGCCAGCGCTCGCCGGCGAGCCGCATCCCCTGCGTCGGCGGCGCCGACGGGTCGGACGCGCGCAGCCCGCGCACGACCTCGGCCGCGAACGCCATGTAGGCGCTGGGCGGGGGGCGGCGCGCCTTGAGCTCGGCGCGCGCGGCGGCCGAGGCCGCCTTGGACAGGTCGGCCTCCTGGGCGTAGGGCGCCCGCTCGGCGGCGGGGAGCGCGGCCCAGCGGGCGCTGAGCGCGCGCATCGCGTCGGGCGCGGACAGGCCCTCGCGCCGCATTGTCTCCTTGGCCTTGTCCTTCATGAAGAGGGTGTAGGCGGACAGGGCGCGCGGGACGGCGCCGGCGGCCGCGGCCTTGGCCTTTTTGAGCTTTTTCTTGGCGGCGGCCTTGGCCTCGGGCGTCTCGGCCGCCGCCGCCGCCGCCGCCTTTTTCGCCGCCGCGGCCGCCTTTTTCTTCGTCGCCGCCGCCGTTGCTGCCGGTGCGGGCGCCTCGGGGCTCGGGGCCTCGGGCGCCGCCGCCGCCTCGGCGGGCGCGCCCGTCTGGAGGAAGCGGTAGGCGCCGAGGGGGGCGCGCGCAAAGAACGAAGGGGAGGGGGCCACCGTTCCTGCTGCTGCTGATGCTGCTGATGCGGCTGTCGCGCTCTCCCGAAGCAGACCGAGCGACGACGACGACGACGACGCGGAGCCGCCCGCCCGAGCGACGTGCCCGGCGAGGAGCGCGCCGAGCGCGCGAATCATGGTGGCGTTTCGCCGTTTGAATTGGATTCGGCGCGGACTCGGAGGAAAAGAGAAGGGGCGAGGGGCCAATTTGGATCGTTGTGCTTATGAGTGCTGTGCTGTCTGCGAGAGAGGCAGAGGTCTTGATAAGAAGGCCCGCGAGATGGACAATGAAGCGATCTGCTTGCGTGCGAACGAGGGCCCCTCGTATGCCGCGCCGCCGCCGCCGCACCCCGCTCTCGCTCGATTTCGATTTTTGAAACTCGGCGGCGACGAGCCTCGGCGCCTCGTGCTGTGTGTCTCTTTTAACACCAGGTGCGCCGCATCTCTCGTTCGTTTGTCCCTGCTCCCGTGGTGCTCTTGATGCGCAGAGCCTGGAAACGGCAAAAAAAGGGTGCGCGCGCGCGCGCAAAAGGCAACGCCCGCCGCCGCTTGTGTCCCTCGCCCGTGTCCCTCGAACAAAAACACGCCACCCAATCCACGTCGAAAAGAGAAAAAGAAAAGAGCCCAAGACCGGGGATCGAGCGAGCGTCTTGCCAGCGTGCGCTCAGTCCATGCGCCCCTTCAGCGTGCGCGCCGTCACCCCCTCTTTCGTGATGACGTACACCACGCAGCCCCACCCGGCGAGCGCGTCCCGGTCCACGCCGCTGAGCGCGCACTGCGCGACCACCTCAAACAGCTCCTCCGGCTTGAGTCCCGGGCGCCAGCTGGCCTCGCACATGCCCATGAGGGACTCGGAGTTGGTCCCCGCCACGATAAAGTCCTTGGCCGTCTCGACGGCGCCGATCGAGTCGGTGCCGGCGACGTAGGGGGTGCCGTCGGCGTCGACGCCGGCGACCACGGGCGAGACAAAGTAGGCGCCGAAGCGCCGCTCGTACAGCATCGAGGACAGCAGGGCCGCGAAGGTGGCCGGCTTGATGTCGCGCTCCTCGCGCAGGCGGTACAGGTTGTGCCGGAACTTGAGGCGGGCCAGGAGCGTCTGCTGGTCGGAGGCCAGGCCGCCCAGGCCCACGAACAGCCTGTCGTGGATCTGGTGGACTTTTGGGCAGTCTGTGGCGATGGTCTGCAGCTGCACGCCGAAGCGCAGGTCGGACGCGATGGCGACGCAGCCGTCGCCGGCCATGGCGATGACGGCCGAGCCGTTGTACTCGAAAATCGACATGTTTCGTCGTTGGCGAGAGTGACTTGGTTTTGCGCGTCGCCGAGGCCGAGGGGCGAGCGGCGGACGGCAGCGGACGAGCGGGCGCGGTGGGTCGACCCGCTAGCTCGCGTTCGCGTGTGCGCTCTCTCCCTCTCTGGGGGATCGAGCACGAGAGACGAGGCGCGCGCGCGCGCTCTGATCCGGCCTTCAGGCGCTTGGCCGCGGGCTTGCCGGGATCGCGCTTTTGCTGTTTGCGCGGAACAAAAGGGCGCAGAAGAAAGCCTAACGAGAGGGTGAGTTGATCGCTGCGAGAGAGGCGGAGAGACTCTTCGGGCGTGTCGAGAGAGAGAGGTGCACGTCTGCGTGTTGTGAGATGTGTGTCTGTGTGGGGGGGACGGGGCGGGCTCTATTATCTTGCTGCTGATGGAGAGGGAAAGAGACAGACGCGGAGCCCCCCGCCCTCCGCCGCCGCCATCGCCGCCGCCCCACCGGTTCTCTCCATCCGAGAGCAAAACGACGTTTCCCTCTTCCTACAAACCAAGCCCTAGCCGCCTGATCTCCCTCTCCCTCCTATCCGATGATCTCGATCTCGCTGCTCTCCTCCTCCTCGGGCGCCCCCGTCGTCTCCTCCAGGATCTCCAGGCCCCCGCTGCCGCTGCTCGCCGCGGGCCCGTCGCCGCTGCCGCTCCCGTCCCGCCCCCCCTCCTCCTCGGCCGCCGCCTCCGTCCCCTCCTCCTCCCCCTCGCGCTCCTCCTCATCCTGCTCGGTCAGGAACGTCCCCGCCTCCTCCCCGCCCGCCGTCCCCGCCCCCTCCAGCGGCACCTCCCCGGCCATCATGCACGCGAACATCGCCACGCGCGCGTCCTCGACCGTGCACGCCCCGTCAAAGTCGAACGCGGCGCCGAGTCCCAGCCGGTCGGCGAACAGGCTCGCGAACACGCCGCAGTCGCAGCCGTTGCGCTGTTGAGGCACGCGGGGGTGCAGCCGCCGCCACGTGCCGCGCGCGTCGGCAAACCGCGCGCGCCGCTGGTCGTCGGCGGCCAGCTTGTCGTCCGCCTCGTCCTCCACCCACCGCAGCAGCGCCTCGAGCACGTCGTCGCCGCGGCCGCCCAGCGAGTCGAGGTAGGCGGCGGCGCGCAGCCGGAAGTCCACCACGGCGCAGCACCAGTGGCTCTCCGAGACGTGAATCGGAACCACCGCCCGGTCGCAGCACAGCAAAAGGGAACCCGAGGCGTGGTACGGCAGGCCCGCGAGCCGCAGGGCCCGGGCGGTGGTCCAGCGGCGCACGGCGCCGTAGTTGTAGGCCATGCCGGGGGCGGAGGGGGAGGCGGCGTCCTTGTAGAGCTTGTTCCAAAAGAAGGTCGGGAAGTGGTGCGCGCGCGGCGCCGAGCGGCGCGGGGGGGGCGCCTCGGGCCCGGGGTCGGGGTCGGGGTCGGGGGCGGAGGGAAGGCCTGCTGCTGCTGCTGTTGCTGTTGCGGCTGCGGCTGCTGCCTTGGCTGCCGCTGCTGCTGCCGGGCGGCTGTTGCTCTGGGGCTGCTGCTGCTGGTGCTGCCGGAAAGAAGAGGGGGCGGAGGCGGTGCCGTCGGCTGCCGCCGCCGCCTCCGCCGCCTCCTGCGCCGCCGCGCGCCACGCGCGCCGCCGCCGCCGGTCGCGCCGCCGCACGCGCAGCGACCGGTCCTGCAGCAGCGCGCCGTAAAAGTTGACCGCCTCGTCGTTGAGCCACTGCCTCGGCCTCAGGCAGCGCGCCTTCTCGCGCAGCAGCGGGATCTTGGCGCGCGGGTGCTCGGCGATCACGTCGCCCTCGGCGGGGCCGCCCGCCCGCCCCGGCGCCAAGACCAGGCGGGCGTAGGCGGCGCGCTGCTCGGCCGTGGGGCGCCAGCGCGGGCCGACGGCGCCGGCCCCCGGGGGTCGCGCGCGGTAAGGGGCGGCGGCCGGGGCCGGGGCGCCGTTGGCGGGCGCGAGCGGGCCGAGCTCTCCGAGAAGGGCGCGCTCGAGCAGCGCGTCCCCGTCCCCGTCCTCCTCCTCCTCCTCCCCCAAGGCCCCGAGCGCGCGCGTCAGGCGCCCGGCCGGGCCGTCGTCCCCCTCCTCCTCCTCCTCCTCGTCGCTCGAGACGTCGTCGAGGGTCAGGCCCTCGGGCACGGCCGGCGGGCGCGGCGGCGCCCGGCGCGCGCGGACGGGCGGCGCGGCCGCGGCCAGCGGCGCCGGCGCGGGCGCCACCTCCTCCTCCCCTCGCTCCTCCTGGTGCAGCCTTAGGCGCTGCATGCACGTGGCGGCCGCGTCGCGGAAGCCGTCGAGCGCGCGGCGCAGCTCGAGCTTGCGCTCGGCGGCCAGGCGAGCGTCGCGAGCCAGGAGGGCGGCGGACGCCTCGGCGGCGGCGGCGGCGGCAGAGGCCGCGCCGCCGTCGTCGGCAAACAACGGCGGCGCGGGGGCAGCCGCCGCGTTGGCGGCGCCTCCCCCGGGAGTGGCGGCGGCGGCGGCGGCGGCCAGCGCCGCGTGATGCTCGGCGATGGCGAGGCCGTCGGCGCGGGAGGCGTCAAAGGCGGCGGCCAGCGGCGGAGCGGGCCCGGCCGGCGGCGCGGGCTGCGGCTGCGGCGGCGGCGACGGCGCGCGAAACGGCAGCGAGCTCAGGAGGCCTCCCGAGCCGCCGGCAGCCGCGCGGCTGCTCGGCTGGTAGGCCCGGGCGAAGGGCTGCCGCTGCTGCCGCTGCTGCTCCCGCCAGGGCGGGCAGGCGTAGGCGGGCGCGCGGCCGCCAGGTGCCGCCGCCGCCGCCGCCGTCGGCAACCCCGCCGCCGCTGCCGTTCCGGCGGCGCCCGCAAAAGGCCGCGGCCAAACGGCCTGCGCGCGCGGCTGGTGCTGCTGCGCCGCCGAGGCGGCAGGGAGGCGCGCGACGGGCGTCATCATGCCCTGGAACGAGAGCAGGCCGCCGGCAGAGGCGTAGGAGGAGCCCGAGGCGGCGGCGGCGGCGGCGGAGCGGCGGCCGGCGGCCGAGGGGCCACCGCCGCGGCCCTGATGGAATGCGTTTCGGCCGCCGTCCGCGAGCCCCGGGCCGCGGCGCGGCGGGAGCGGAGGGAAGAGCGCGTCGTAGGCGGACCCGGCCGCGGCGGCGCGGACGTGGAGCGGCAGGGCGGCGGCGGGCGGCGGCAGCGGGGCGCCGGCGCGGGCGGCGACGGGCAGGCCGTTTGCTCCCCCGCCGCCGCCGGCGCCCAGAGCGCGCGCCGCGTCGCTGTCGTTCTGCTCCTGCGCTCCCCCTGCCGGCCGGCGCGGAGCCGGCGGGACGCCGCGATCCATGTGCCAGGGCTGCCGCTGCAGCTGGTCGTGCGCGTCGGCGTCCGCTGCTCCGGTCGAGGGGGCGAAGCGAGCGCGCTTGGGATTCGAGTGGTGAGCGGGGGCAACAGGTGGTCCGCCCGCCGCGTCCTGGGGGCTCGGGCGCTTGCCCCACGAGGACAGGAGGCCGCGCGCCGCGTCAAAGAACCCGTTCATCGCGGCCCGCGCGCGGGAGCGGACGACGCGATGAGCTGCTCCCGCGTCGGCGTCGATCGGCGCGTTGGCGTTTGGTCGGCGTCGGCGGCGTCGGCGTCGTGCTTCGGCGGCGCCGCTTGGATCGAGCGGCGTCGGGGCATGCTCGGAAGAGGCAATGAAGCCTTTCCGCTTGGGCAGACGGTTGTGTCGTTGTGGTTTTCGATGCTGGAGCGGCGCTTTTTGTGGGCGTCGCGCTTGGACAATGAGCGAATTTTTTAAAAAGGATGGAGGTTGGGTCGCTCAAAAAGTGACTCTGCCACATCATCCCGCGCTCCCTTCACGCGCCACACTATCAAGCTGGTCGACACACGCACGCACGCACGACAACACGCATCCGCCGTCCCCGCGCGTAATCAGCCTCAAGCGGCCAACCACAACACACAAACGCACGGCGGGCACACTCGACCGCGCTCCGCGCGCGCGCTGGACACGCCTTCGTCGGGCTTCAACAAGAGGGAAGACATATCCGCGCAGCGCGCCCTTCCAAGAGCCGACCAGAGCAGCGAGACGGACGTCGAGACCGGACTCCCGCCGCAGCCGAGTGCCGCTCGCTGCGCGTGCGTCGTCGTCGCGACCGCCTCCGAAACACAAAAAAACAAAAAACAACAACAACACCCGAAGCAAACAGAAGCAAAGATGGGCTCGACCTTGGACGACAACCAGTTCCGCATGTGGCGGGCGCAGCTGGTGCCCGTCCTGTACGACTGGATTGCCAACCAGCACCTGACCTGGCCCACGCAGGCCGTGCGGTGAGTTTTTGTTTTGGTTTTGTTCTGTGGGCGACGGCACGCCGCCGCCCGCTCTCGCCTGCTCCTGCTTCCCTGTCTCCCTCTCTTCCGCCCCCCCATCCACCCCCCCGCCCGGCTCCCTCCCCCACCTCACGGACCGCCTTCCTCCCTCTTGCGACCCTTCCTCCCCTCCTCAAAAAAAAACCACAGCTGGGGCCCTGTCGTGCACAGCGGCCCCGCCGCCGCGCCCGACCGCGCCTCGGCCGCCTGGGGCGCCGCCGCCGCCGCCGCCGCGTGCAGCGGCGGCGGCGCCCCTCTGCTGCGCACCACGCACCGCCTCTACCTGTCCGAGCAGACCGAGCAGGCCAAGCTCGACCCGCCCAAGCTCATCGCCGTCGACTGCGAGGTCGCGCGCCCCTGCGTGGCCAGCGCGGGCAGCCTGTCGGCCTGGAATGAGTACGGCCGCGCGGCCTGCGTGCGCGTGGTCAAGACCCTGGTCCACCCGGGGGAGGTGAACAAGATCCGCGAGCTGCCGTCCCACCCGCACGTGGTGGTGACGCACACCGACTCGCCCGAGCTGTACGTGTGGAACATGGAGACGCAGCCGGACGTGAGGCCCCGGGCGCCGGCGCCGCAGGGCGCGGGGCCCGGAGGCTCGAACGGCGGCGGGCCGACCGGCGGCGGCCTGACGGCCTCGGGCGCCGGCGTGGCCTGGCCGACGGCGCCGAGTGTGGCCGATGCCGTGCTCCGCGGGCACAAGCAGGACGCGCAGTTCCCGCTGGCCACGAGCGCCGCGGGGGCGTCGGGCGGGGGGCCGTCGCTGGTGGCGAGCGGCGGGCAGGACCGCCTGGTGCTGCTGTGGAGCCTGGCCGACATTGCCTCGTCGGCGCTGGCCGGCGGCGGCGGCGCGGGCGGCGGCAGCGCGGGCGGCGCGGGCGGCGGCGCAGGCGGCGGCGGCGGCGTCGGCGGCGCCCCGTCGACGCGCGGCGGGGGCGCCGGCCGCGGCCCCACCCCCATCGAGGCGCGCGTGCGCCTCGAGGGCCACGGCGACACGGTCGAGGACGTGGTGTTCAGGCCGGGGTCGTCCGACGTGCTCGCCTCTGTCGGCGACGACAAGCGCGCGCTTTTCTGGGACTGCCGCGCGGGCCGGTCGCCCGTCTGCTGCGTGAGCGACGCGCACGGGCCCTCGGCGGACGTGCACTGCGTCGACTGGAGCGGGCTGCGGGACCACCTGGTGGCCACGGGGGCGGCGGACGGATCGGTGCGCGTGTGGGACGTGCGCGCGCTGTCGTCGGCGCTGTCGGGGCCGGCGGCGGCCGGGGCGGGCGCGCGCGGCGGGGCGGGAGGGGGGGCGGGGGGCTTGGCGGCCGCGTCCGGCGCCGCCGCTCCCGCGTGCGTTCGGACGTGGAAGGGCGCGCACACTTCGGCGGTGATGCGGATCGAGTGGCACCCGCACGCGCCGGGCGTCTTCGCCAGCGGCGGGGAGGACCACACGGTGCTGATCTGGCGCTGGGACGGGGCCGGCGGCGGCGGCGGCGGGGCCGAGGGCGAGGCCGCGGCGGCGGCGGCCGAGGCCGAGGGCGGCGGCGGCGCGGGCGGCGGCCGCGGCGGCCGCGCCGCGGCGCCGGCCGGCACCGGCGGCGGCGCCGCCCCCAAGGAGCTGCTCTTCCGCCACGTGGGCCACCGCCAGGGCCGCGTCATCGACTTCCAGTGGTGCCCCAACGACGAGTGGCTCCTGGCGAGCGTGAGCGACGACACGTCCGCCGACACGCCCGCCGCTGCGGCGGCGGCCACGGCGGCGGCGGCGGCGGCGGCCACGGCCACGGCGGCGGCGGCGGCGGCGGCCGCAGCGGCGACCGGCGCAACACCCGAGCCCGGCGCCGCGGTCGACGCCCCAGCCGTCCCCGCGGCCGCCGCCGTGCTCCCGCGCGGGGGCGGCACGCTGCAGGTCTGGCGCGTCAACGATCTTTTGTACAGGCCAGACGACGAGGTGGTCGCCGAGCTCGAGCGGCACCGCGAGTGGATGGTGGGCGGGTCGCGCCCCCCGACCTCGCTCTCTGCGGCCCCTGTCGCCGCGGGCGGTCCTGGGTCGGGGGCGGCGGCGGCGGCGGCGGGGGCGGGCGCGGGGGCGGACGGGGCAGCAACGGCCGCTGCTGCTCCTGCTGCTGCCGCCGCTGCTCCGGCGGGCACGCCTGTGGCGTGAGCGGGTGTTGCGTCGAGAGTGTTTGACTCGCCGCTGGGCTTTGATCGGAATCTTGTCGTTGGATCATAGACACCTGAAACGTTGTTATGCGTATGATTATGATGCGTATGATTATGCGTTCGTTGTACGGATCGACGGACGGACGGGGGTCCTCTCGCGTGTCCCTCGGCCGTCGCCCCCCACTGCCGCCGCGATCGACGCCGTGATCGACGCTCGCGCGCGCGCGGGGCGCTTTCTCACCGCATTCTTCGCTCGCGCGCGCGCGCGCGGCGTGCGTCAGCGTCTGGCCGGATAGGGGGATGTGTTGCGTCGCCACTGGGCGACCGCCGGCGATCCAGCGAGCGGTGGTGGCGCGTCGCGTGATCAGAGGAGGGTGATCAGAGGAGTTCGTTTCATTTCGTCGCGACGCCACGCCGCCCGCGACGCACGCCCGCGGGCAGGAGGGGGCGGAGAGACCCCGCGGACGCCTCCCCGGAAACCAGATCAGGCAGTCGCTGCGCGTGGGAAGGAGGGCACACATTACAAAAAAGGAATTCCAGAGTTTGCAAAAGTTCGCCCACCGTCTCTCTCTCTCTCTCGCACGCGCGCGCGCAAAAAACACGACCCCACGACAACCGCCCGACCGCCCCGCGAGCGCACCCGGCCCGTCCGCCCGTCCGCCTGCGCGCGCCCCGCCGCTCTCTCGCTCTCGCGCTCACGCCTCCGACTCAGTGGCGGCCGCCTCTCGTCGTCCAGCCCTCCTCCTCCCGCGCATGAGAAGCGCCGCGCTTTCAAGGTTTGATCGTGTAAAGGGTGCCGCGAGGCGGCTCAAAAATAAGGAATATGCCGGACCAAACGTGATGCCCGCACGGCGATTGACAGAAAAAGGCGGTCAATCGGTTCGAATGCGGACAACACCCGGCTGCGTATGGCCAAGCGAGGTGTTGGCCGGCGCCGCCCTTTTGAAGCGGCGAGGAGGCGAGGGAACAAAAAAAACTCGGCGTTGCTGCCTCTATCCTGCCTTTGTCTTTTGCTCTCTTTTTCCTCTGCTCTTGCTCTCCACGCGACGCGCTGTCGCACCCATTGACCCCGCTACATTTGCTGAGACTCCTCACCAGTTTCCCTGTGCGCGCGCGCGAACCGAACAACGTCACGACCACACTCCCTCAGCGCTTTCCTCTCTCCGACATCGACGCTTTGTTTTTTAAAAAGACCCGCGCGCCTCGCGAACCAAGAGCAGCAATCGAACCGGCCGAGGCAGCTACAGTACGCCAGAGCACGGATGCAAGCGGCTGCCAGCACCAGCGGGCGCGCCGCGCGCCCGGGCGGTAGCACCGGCGGCGCGCCGCCCGGAGCGCCGCCGCGCGCCGGCGCTCGGCCTCTCCTCCTCCGACGCGGCGCCGCTCCGCGGAGGCCCGCCGCCCCCTGCCGCGCGGGCACGTGGCTCGAGAACCGCGCCGAGGCCGAGGTCGCCGTGCCCTTGGAGCTCGCGTGGGCCATGTGGGAGGACCGCGCGCGCATCCCCACCTGGATGCCCTGGATCCGGCGGGTGGAGGTGCTGCCGGACGACCCCGCGCTGTCGCGCTGGACGCTGGCGACGACGCAGTTTGGGCGGTGAGAAAATAGGGAGGGGTTTTTACTTTTATGTTTTCAGCGAGTGGGGGGGAGCGCAGAGAAGAGACGACCTGTTTGCCGGTGAGGGGAGAGGCGTCGAATCTGAATCTCGCTCACGTGTTTCCCGCTTGCCCGCCGCCCGGCGCGCCGCGACAAAAAACAACAACAAAAAACACACACACGCACACACAAAACCCCGCAGCGACTGGGAGTTCTCCTGGCTCGCGCGCAACCTCGCGCCCGTGCGCGGCCAGAAGATCCACTGGGCCTCCGAGCCGGGCAGCTCCTCGGGCGGCGCCGTGCTCGACATCAGCAACAACGGCGCCGTGCGCTTCGCGCGGCGCGGCCCCGGGGCCGTGGCCGTCCGCCTGACCATCAGCTACGAGGTGCCCGGCGCGCTGGCGCCCTTCGCGAGCGTTGAGTCTCTCTTTGTGTTTTGCCTTTGTTGTCCGCCTTTTTTTTGCTTTGGGGTGCATCGTTTGTCGTCGTTTTTGTTGCTTTTCCGTCGCCGTTTTGGTTTTTGAGTTTTCTTTGCCTCTCCGTTCTCGGCGCCTTATGCTTCCGTGGGGATTTTGTCGGTTTTGTGATGGGCTGGTCAATCTTCTGGTGTCCGTGTGTCCCTCGCCGGTGTTTTCTCCCCCTGGGTTTTGTGGCGAAAACATACAAAAAAACTGACATGCGAAACGCCAACGGCTTTTGCGTTCGAACGACGCTGCTGGGAAAAAATCAAAAAACGAACAAACAGGCGCTGACGCCGCTGGTGGAGGGCATCATCGGGCGCGACATGGAGCGGTTCCGGGAGTACGCCGAGCGCGAGTACAAGTCCGCGCTGCAGGCGCGCGCCAAGCAGCAGCAGCGAGCCGGGGCGCAGTGAGGCCGGCGGGGGGGGAAGCAAAGAAACAACCGCAAGGGCGGGCGGGCGAAAGCGGGCGGGCGGGGCGCAGAGTTGGTCTCCTGCGCTCAAACCGAGTGTGTCGACTGCCGAAGACGGGATCTGTAAAACGATAGCAGCGCGAGTCGTAGTAGGGGGCGCGGATACGACGCGCGACAGGGACCGTCCCGGCGGTTGGGGGGCGGCAAGGCAGGCGAGACAGGAGAGTCGGCGGCGAGGCTTACGTAGTTTTTTTTGCAATGAGCGGGGGGGAGGGGGCAAAAAAGGACGACGGAACGACAAGGAGAACAAACCAAGAAAGACGCGACAGGCCGGAGAGGGTCCTGTTTAGTGGTGGGGCTCATGAGAGCAAGGGGGGTCACGGAGGAGAGAGAAGAGAGAAGAGCAGAGGGGAGGGGCGCGCCCGCCGGGGGGGCTTGGGGTGTGCGCGACGGGACGACTGGCAAAAAAAAAGGGGGGGGGGGGGGGGGCGAGGAGAAGGAGGGGGGGGGAGCGTTCTTTGTCGTGGGGGGGGCGCTCGCGGG
>Ga0335398_10003247_pt1 | contig 24195 bp, 22 predicted proteins | sample BON03_FD_205742 | JGI IMG/M metagenome (GOLD analysis project Ga0335398, IMG submission 205742) | Freshwater microbial communities from Lake Bonney liftoff mats and glacier meltwater in Antarctica - BON-03 (spades assembly) (version 2) | ecosystem: Environmental > Aquatic > Freshwater > Ice >... | reverse complement strand
TACAATCAAAATGCACCTCTAGTGCTTTAATTGATGCTATCAAAATTAGGTAACCATATAATGATATGGCCATATAGCTATGTTTTCTATATGGACTGTGTGGTTGAAAAATATTGGCTGTGAAATCTCTCCATATCCTCTGAGGTGAAAAAAATAAACAAAAACCCCGAACCAACTGAAGCTAATCCGGGGATTAAAATATTCTACTTTCAATAGACAGGCGCAGCACTAGCACATTGCTAAAATTTTATTTTTAGCAGGTACCAGTCATCGGCTATCCTGCATCAAGCATCCCTTACCTACTTCTCCAAAGATCCTTCAACTGTTTGCCATTGATCAGCATTACAAATCGAGCTGGATTAGGGACTAAAACAATTCGTACATCTTGTCTATCAAACTGCTCAGATTCAACTGGGACTCCCTGCTGGCCAGATACTTCAAAACTCACGATGCCATTGGCATCAGGAAGCATTGGCTTATAAAGATTTGCGATATAGGCGGTTGGAAGCAATACATCGGTATCGGATTTCAGCTTTTCCTGCACTTTTTCCAATTGTACTTCAAGCGTTGCTTCATAGTTTTCATTAAAGTCATCTTCCAGATCATGAAGTTCCTCTTCCAGTTCGTCGTAGTCTTTATGATTGTAATCCATGCCTGCCAAATGATTTCGCTTCTCTACTATTTCCGTCAACTCTTTGTCCAGCTTATCCCAATTCATACCTCTTTGTTTTTATTTGCACTACAAAGATGAGTATTCCCAAGTTTTCTGAAGCATTTTTTTTGAAGAAATTAAAAATTGCCTGATTCTCACCAAGCAATTTTTAATTCTAATTCTTTCAGATTCGAGCCTTCAGCTTACCAGTAAGATCTTTCCGTTTCGACCAGGAGTTTCGTATGCTTCCAGTGCTTCTTTGAATTGCTCCAAAGGAAATTTAGCAGCAACGTCGACTTGTGAAGTCTCTGCCATCAAGAATCCGAAAACAGCTCCGAATGCTGCTTTGCGGGCTGCATCATTCATGCTTTCCATCCAAGTAGAAAGCCAAAATCCCTCAACAGCGATATTTTTGAAAATCAACAGTCCACTATTCAGTGGGATATTTTCTAAACTCAGCGATCCAAACACCATCATTCTGCCACCTCCTTTCAGGGTGGCTAAGGCTCTGGCTCCAAGCATTCCTCCTACCGCATCAAATACCACAGATACTCCATCACCAGTATGTGCAGTAATCACTTTCTGAAGTTTTTCAGTTTCGGTATTGATGACTAAGTCAGCTCCCAATCCTTGCAAGTAGCTCTTCTGAGCATCCTGGCGGACTGTACAGGCAATTTTGATCCCTTTTGCTTTTGCCATTTGAATTGCAAACTTTCCAAATGCAGATGCTCCAGCAGTGATTAATAACCAATCTCCGGCTTTCAAGCCACTCTTTTCGATCATGCCATAAGCGGTCATGGGATTGACGAAAGCTTGACAAGCTACTTCATCCGACATCGCCGCAGGCACAGGGATGACTAGTGCTGCCGGGAGGCAAACATATTCTCTCCAGGTGCCAATTGCTGTAAACATAACACGCGTGCCGACGGCTACCTTTCCTGCTTCATCTGATTTGCTTACCACTCCACTGGCCTCAAATCCTGCACTACTGGGTAGCTTTGGAGTAATACCATACATCCCTCGAATAAACATGATGTCAGATGGGTTAATATTTCGGGCAGTCACCTTGATTTGGACTTCATGTGCTTTAGGATCAGGCAAATCAGTCTCTTGCAAAGTCAAGACTTCGTGCGGCATACCTACTTGTTCAAAAATTACCTCTTTCATCGGTTTGTTTGGCTTTAGTTAGTTAGAATTTAATTCTAGCTAAAACTATCAATATATTCTGTTTTTGTTCTGCCTATTTTCCATTTTTTTATATCTTGAGAACTTAATGAAAACCTTCTATTATGGATTTATCTTCAGTTTTTTCACTTGATGGCAAAGTAGCTCTAATCACTGGGGCCAGCAAAGGCATAGGATTTAGTATTGCCGAGATTTTTGCAGCAGCAGGAGCAAAAGTAGTGCTCTGCAGCCGGAAACAAGAGGCAGTTGATGAGATGGCTGAGAAATTAGAGTCAAAAGGTTATGAAGCTATGGGCATTGCCTGTAACGTGGGGAAAATGGGCGAACTTCCAGCCTTAGTAGAAAAAACCATCGCTGCTTATGGCCAACTGGATATCCTAGTCAATAATGCTGCTTCGAACCCTGTCTTTGGACCAGTACACGAGACCAGTATTGATGCTTTCGATAAAATCGTAAATGTAAACCTGAAAGCACCATTTGAATTATGCAGGCTTTCTTATCCTCATCTTAGAAAATCATCCGCAGCATCCGTGATCAACATCAGTTCAATCGGAGGAATCTCTCCCGAACATGGCTTGGGTATCTATTCGGTCAGTAAAGCAGCGCTGATCTCACTGACCAAAGTCTTTGCAAAAGAATGGGGTGAATCCAAAATCAGAGTCAATGTTATCTGCCCAGGATTGATCGAAACAAAATTTTCTGAGGCACTTTGGACCAACGATAAGATCATGTCTACGATTATCAAACAATTAGCAATCAAGCGCGCCGGAACGGCAGAAGAAATCGGAGCAATGGCTCTATTCTTGGCCTCAAACGCCTCATCATATACCACAGGCGCAGTATTTACAGCAGATGGAGGCTTCACTATTTAAATTCTATGACAACCCAAACTACCTTTAATGGTGATCTAGCAGCGTTGCTGGATCGCTATAGTGACTTTGTTAAAACACATCTTTTCCCAAAAGACCTAGCGATCGTTCAAGGACCTTTCAAGGAATATCTACCCTACCTGAACGAACTTCGCCAAAAAGCCAAAGCAGAAGGATTATTTGCTCCGCACTTATCACCTGGCGAAGGAGGAGTGGGATTGGATTTAGTTCAATTTGCACAAGTATCTGAAATTTTGGGTCATAGTCCGCTCGGACATTACGTATTCAATTGCAATGCTCCTGATATCGGCAACATGGAACTACTCCATCTTTTCGGATCAGCATACCAGCAAGATAAATTCTTAAAACCACTCCAAAAGGGAGAGATCAGAAGTTGCTTTGCCATGACTGAACCTGAATTTGCAGGCAGTAACCCAGTAAATATGGGCACAGCTGCAGTTCGCCAAGGTGAACATTATTGCATCAATGGTCACAAATGGTTTACTACAGGAGCTGATGGAGCAGCTTTCACTATCGTAATGGCTGTGACTAACCCTGAAGCAGAATCTCCCTATCAGCGAGCGAGCATGATCATAGTGCCACTAGATAATCCGGGATTCAAATTCATCCGAAACATCCCGATTATGGGGGAGCCGGGTGAAGATTACCTTTCCCATGCTGAAGTGAAATTTGAAGACTGCTTGGTTCCGGTAGAAAATCTGATTGGAGAAGAAGGCCAAGGTTTTGCTTTGGCACAAGAGCGACTTGGACCTGGGAGAATCCACCACTGCATGCGATGGATTGGAATCTGTGAGCGAGCCTTTGATATGATGTGCCGCCGTGCGGTAAGCCGTCAGCTGGATCATGGAAAAGCCCTTGCCGACAAGCAAACCATCCATAACTGGATCGCTGAATCACGCGCTGAGATCAAAGCCAGCCGATTGATGGTCATGGATACTGCGCAACAAATGCAGGAAAAAGGTGCAAAAGCAGTTCGTGAGGATATCTCAACCATCAAATTTTTTGTGGCAGATGTCCTCTTAAAGGTCATTGATCGGTCTATTCAGGTTCATGGCGCACTAGGAATTACCGATGACACTTTACTCTCCTTTTGGTACCGGCATGAGCGTGGCGCCCGGATCTACGATGGGCCGGACGAGGTGCACAAATCTTCTTTGGCGAGAAGTATTCTGAAGACATACCTTCCCAAAAAGGTCTAAGAAATGAATCAGGAATTTGATTTTGATAAACTTCGTAGCTATGTGAATGCTCACTTTGGAGTGGATGACGAAGAAGTAACTTTCACTCAATTCAAAGGCGGATACTCCAACTTGACTTTCAAATATCAGGGGGCAAAAAGAGCCTTTGTGTTCCGTCGTGCACCATTTGGAATGAAGATCAGTAAAGCTCATGATATGGGTCGAGAATTAAGTATCCTCCAGGCATTGGAAAAAGCAAACTATCCCAAAGCGCCTGAACCTATTCTTTTTTGTGAGAACCCTGAAATTATCGGAGCTCCGTTCTTTGCAATGGAGTATGTAGATGGCTTGATTCTCAGGAGTAAGCTACCCCAAGGATTGGAGATCAGCCCAGCCCAATTTCATGACTTATCAAAGGCCGCAATTGATTGTATGCTGGAACTTCACCAGCTCGAACTAGCGCAATCGGGTCTGATCAAATTAGGCAAACCCGAAGGCTATGTACAGCGACAGGTAGCAGGCTGGACAGGTCGCTACTTCGATTCAAAGACGAATGAACTTCCAGCCTTGGAAGAAGCAATCGATTGGTTGAAAAGTAATATGCCGGAAAAAGAGTATTGCGGATTCATTCACAATGATTTCAAGTATGACAATCTTGTATTGGACCCAGAAACGCTTCAGATCAAAGCAGTTTTGGATTGGGAAATGGCAACAGTCGGCGACCCTTTAATGGATTTGGGAACTACCCTAGCCTATTGGTGCGAAGCTGGAGATCCAGATATTCTGAAATTATTCAACTGCTCACATCTTCCGGGCAATATGACTCGATCTGAAGTTATTGAGTATTACAAACTTAAAAGCAAGCTGGATTTAAGTGAAATCCTGTTTTATTACATCTTCGGCATCGTGAAAGTGGCAGTGATTGCACAGCAGATTTATAAAAGATTTAAAGAAGGAAATGCAAATGATCCTCGATTTGGAGCTTTGATTCATGTCGTGGAAGCATCTGGAAAAATGGCTCTCAAAAGCCTAGACACCCAAAAAATTTAATATGAACATTAAGAAAATTTGTATCCTGGGGGCAGGAACGCTTGGATCTCGCGTGGCCTTACAGTCTGCCATATCGGAATATCTGGTTAGCGTCTACGACATCAGGCAGGAGAGCTTGGATTTCTCATTGAATACGATGCAGAAGATTCTGCATCAGCTGAAAAAGGCGAATGAAATCAGCGAAGAAAATGCAACAGCGGCATTAGCCCGGGTCACATTTACACTCAATCCATTGGAAGCTGTGGAAGATGCAGATTTGATCAATGAAAGCGTCACAGAGGATCCGGAGTTGAAAAAGAAAGTGTGGAAGCAGTTTGGAGAGATCGCACCAGTCAAGACAATATTCACCACAAACACCTCCTATCTCCTACCTTCTATGTTTGCGGAGGAATCAGGAAGACCAGCAAGATTCTGTGCTTTCCACTTTCATGATGTGTTTTACTCTCGTGTGGTAGATATCATGCCTCATCCGGGGACTGATCCTGATTTGATTCCCCTGTTGGAAACCCTTGGACGGAAATTGAACCAAGTTCCGGTTTTAGTCAAAAAAGAAAATCCAGGCTATATTTTCAATACTATGCTTATGGCGTTGATCGGCGCTGCCGGAAAGTTAAAAACTAGAGATGTGGCAGAAGTTGAGGCTATCGATAAATCTTGGATGGTAAATTTCCATATGCCAATGGGACCTTTTGGGATTTTGGACAGCATTGGATTGGAGACGGCATGGCATGTGACGCACAATATGCCGGATGCAGCTTCTCAGGCATTTGCCAAGCTCTTGGCGACCTACATCGATCAGGGAAAACTTGGTGAAAAGACAGGCGAGGGTTTTTACACCTATCCTAATCCAAAATACAGAGATCCTGAATTCTTGATTTAACTGAAGGATTGTAACGCATGATGGCAGCAGCTTTATTTTTCATCAGGACCGAAGACGGAAAACGGAAATGTCTAAAATTATCTCAATTCGTATCGGGCAACCAAATTTTATAGCTTATCTCCAGCTACTGTCAGAAAAGCGACTGCATATTACTTTAATTTCAAGACCCTTTGAGCAGGGAATTTCGGCTGTGAAAAAATTTTCGCAGACTATTAATTCCCTGCTCGATCTGGTCGATAATCCAGAGGAAGTAAATCTGCAACCCGCTCCCATGCCATGTAGCCTTCTACCATGATCCCAAAAGGATTTGCATAGCCACCATTTTCATAGAGTTCCAATAAATCCACTTCAAGTTTCATGAGCGAGGATTGATTTATTGATTTTTTTCCATTCATGATTCCGGCGTATTCACTCGACTCTTTTTCAAGTTTGTACAGGATATGTAAATAAAAGTCGTAGCTGATCGACACTTTGCCATCAGCACTGCGAGACAAGAGTGTTTCTTCATCCAAAATTTGGCTGTTCAACTGATCTAAAAATCCCCCATCTTTTGGCAGTCGATCGAGTCTTCGGATCTCAAATCCTTCTTCTCCGACTTTTCCCTGATAAAGCGCTTGAATAAAATGCTGCAGACTTCCACGATAAGCCAACTCCCGATTAGTTTCCACCTTTTTCAATTTGCCTGGACTCAGTGTCGTATCAGGGATGAAGAGGGGGTTCCCTCCATAAAAAATGTATCCCGCTCGCACTTCAAATCTGAAATCAGTCAGTAAATAATCTAGGCTGTAGCCAAGTTTTGGATTCTCAATTTTCAAAACGTCAGCAGCCTTTACTTTTAATACCGCGGGTTCAGATTGATCATCCAGACGAAGGACTTTTTCATTGAGGATGATGGTCGATTTGGCATTGACTGATGATCCTAGAAAATAGGTTTTGAAAGTAGCGAGATTTCGATACCATACTGGATCTCGCTCCTCCTCTACCTCAATTTCATCTAGCTGATCCTCCATTGGCAGCAGCATCATTTTATAACCTTGAGGCTGTAAAGTTGCGCTGTTCAATGCAAAAGTCAAGGATTCAAACCCAAGCATGCGAACAATCACGTCATAATTTCCCTCGGGTACTTTCAAGGAGAATTTACCTTCTGCGTCTGCAGAAATCCCAAAAGTAGTATTGGTCAAAAAGACTGTAGCATAAGGAATGGGTTCATTTCGAGCGGCATCGATGATCGTTCCCCTGAAGATTTTTTGAGCCGCCAATTGATTTGAGGCAAAAAGAAAAGACAAGAATAAAACAGTCTTGGTAAGGTGCTGGATTATTCTTGTCTTCATAGTATTTTTCCTTTGGAGGCCAATCAGGCTGTCAACGAACTGCTAGCTTTTCTTTTTGGCGAATTTGCCTTTTTTCTTCACCTCAGGCTGATTTTCAATGATTTCAATTGTTTCAGCAAAGGTTAAGGTCTCAGCTTCTTTTCCTTTTGGAATTTTGAAATTATCCTTACCCTTCTTAATGTAGGGTCCCCATCTTCCATTTAATACCTGAATTTCCGGATCTTCATCAAAAGATTTGATATGCTTCTTGGCATCTACTTCACGCTTTTCTTGAATTATTCTTATCGCTTCATCCTCGTTGATACTCAAAGGATCTTGATCTTTTCCCAACGAAACAAAGGCACCATCATGTCTGATGTAAGGTCCGAATCTGCCGATAGCAGCTACCATCTTTTTATCTTCGAACATTCCAACATCACGGGGAAGCTTGAATAATTCCAAAGCATCCTCTATTGTAATATTTTCAATAAACTGACCTTTCTTCAGGCTAGCAAATTGCTTTTCTTCATCCTCACTGTCGCCGATCTGTACTAGAGGACCGAACTTACCCAGACGGGCAATGATCACCTTTCCACTGACTGGATGGACCCCGATCTCTCGACTTGAATTGACATCCTGACGGGAAACCAGCTCAGTTTCGGTGACACTTTGATGGAATTTACTATAAAATGATTCGAGCATATCCTGCCAAACCTGTCCTCCAGCGGCTATATTATCAAATTCCTTCTCTACTCGCGCTGTAAAACTGAAGTCAATCACATTTGGAAAATGCTCCACCAGGAAGTCATTTACCACCATGGCAATATTTGTTGGGAAAAGCTTCTGCTTCTCTGCTCCAGTATTTTCTGTTTTGTTTGCTTCAGTGAACTTGCCTTTGGCAATAATCATCTCTACATAATTTCGAGGAGTTCCGTCACGTGATTCTTTGATTACGTACTCACGCTTTTGGATCGTCGAGATCGTCGGAGCATAAGTTGAGGGTCTTCCGATTCCCAATTCCTCAAGTTTCTTCACCAGAGCTGCTTCCGTATATCTGGGCGAAGCGCGAGTGAAGGATTCTCTGCCTTTCATTTCCATCAAATTCAGGCCTTGACCAATATTCAATGGAGGTAAGATTGCCTTTCCGCTCAGCTCTTCCTCTTCCGGCTCATCATCGGTATCTTCTAAATAAACCTTCAAAAATCCGTCAAACTTGATGATTTCGCCGGTTGCCACGAGATTCTGAGGTAGATTGGAAATTGCGATGGTGATCGTTGTCTTTTCCAAAGCAGCATCTTCCATCTGAGATGCAATCGCCCGCTTCCAAATCAAATCATAGAGACGAGATTCATTTCTATCTCCACTGATTTCATCTACAGAAAAATCCGTTGGCCGGATAGCTTCGTGGGCTTCTTGAGCACTTTCTGATTTGGTGGTAAACTTTCGTGATTTATGATATTGGGGTCCAAAAGAACTTACAATTGCATTCTTAGCTGAGTCCATCGCATCATTCGATAGATTGACACTGTCAGTTCGCATGTAGGTGATCCTGCCTGCTTCATATAGCTTTTGTGCTACAGACATGGTCTGAGCAACGGAGAAATAAAGCTTTCTACTTGCCTCTTGCTGAAGTGTCGAGGTCGTAAACGGAGCTGCCGGAGTTTTCTTGGTTGGCTTCTTCTCAAGATTTGCCACCTCGAATTGTGCTTCTAGACACTTCTTTAGGAAATCCTCGGCCTCATCCTTTGTCTCAAATTTCTTTGGAAGCTCGGCTTGAAAGGTTTTTCCTTCCACTTCAAATTGAGCAGTAATTCTAAAACTTGACTTCGCGTTGTGCTGTTCTATCTCTCGCTCTCGCTCTACTACCAAACGAACAGCCACCGACTGAACTCGTCCTGCGGAAAGTCCTGTTTTTATTTTTTTCCAAAGGATTGGAGATAACTCAAAACCAACCAATCGATCTAGAATTCTTCTCGCTTGCTGCGCATTGACTAGATCATAATCGATGGTTCTTGGATTCTCAATCGCTTTTGTAATTGCGTTTTTAGTAATTTCCCGAAAAACTATCCGCTTGGTATTTTCATCTTTCAGGTTCAAAACCTCTTTCAAATGCCAGGAAATCGCTTCTCCTTCACGGTCATCGTCACTTGCCAAGAAGATCATCTCTGCATTCTTTACCAAGATTTTGAGATTTTTAATGACTTCCTTTTTATCAGCAGTCACTTCGTAAGTTGGATTAAATCGATTTTTGATGTCAATCGCCTTATCTCCTTTTGGAAGATCTCTCACATGTCCATAACTAGACGCTACTTTATAATCTTTGCCTAAGTAACCTTCAATAGTTTTAGCTTTTGCAGGTGACTCGACGATAACAAGGTTTTTTGACATAAAATTAGTTTTCACAAGGTGTTGCCCTCGATTCGAAAAGCTAAAAGTAGAGGGCATTGTTTTATCCTCCAAATTAATCACCTCAATCAAACCTGAATTGCTAAGATTTTTGCGAATATTTATATAATTTTTAATCTGATATCAAAAAGAGAATGAAGCAATTACTTTTACTTAGACACGGGGAAGCAAGTTTTTCAGAGGGACTTGATATAGATCGCCAATTGACGCTAAAGGGTAAAGAAAAATTAAGTCGCTTAGGGGAATTGCTTGCAAACAACGGATTTTCTGTTGATTTGATGTATTGTTCTGAGGCTGAACGAACTCAAGAAACAGCGACAATAATCAAGAATTTCATACCGGTTGAAAAACAGGTGGTTACCAGAACAGTCTACAATGCCGATTTGAATACACTGATTGAACTGCTAGAAGACACTCCTGAAACAGCAGAAATCTGTCTACTAGTTGGACACAATCCAGCAATCAGCTTGCTCCTTTCCCATATTTCTAGCTCGGATTATATTGGAATGCAGCCTGGAATGCTTGCCAGAATAGAATTGGAAGTGCCACATTGGCGAATGATTGGCCATGGAACAGGAACACTTCGGGAAATACTTCAATGAGCATTTACCGAAGTATTCTATATCAAAAATCAGTTGATGGAGCTTCTAAGCTTAGCTTTTTGATCCAAATATTTCGATAAAGTACGTCGTGCCCTTCGGCTTGCAGTTTCAATCCTCCCAAACTATTAGTGATTCCTTTTCCGTTATCATTGCCTCCATCAAGACCAGAATTGGGCCCTCCCCATACTTGGCTGATTTCTTTATCCTCATGGATTTTGACACCATTGAAGTAGACGGTGGCTCGTGGCTTTTCAACTAATTTGCCATCCTTAAATCTGGCAGCACGAAAGACAATGTCATAAGCATTCCATTTGCCAAGTCCATTGTATTCTTCCGAAGTGGGTATATGCTCATTGATCAAGGCTGCCATCCCATGATCACCATAGTCTCCATCCAAAACCTGCACCTCGTATCGGTTTTGTAGGTAAACGCCACTATTTCCTCCTTCGGATTTAATGAGAAATTCTACGTGAGCCCTGAAGTCACCGAACTCATCCTTTGTCACGATATCGGCAGCACCATATTTTCCTCCGGCACCGGCTGGATCATTGCTACTGATTGATTTTCCTACTGATAGGGGATCTGCTACTTCAGGCCATTTGATTGGCATTTCTGTCGAGAATCGTGGACCTTCCCAATAGATCCAGTTTTTTTCTAAGGATTTCTTGGAGCCGTCTAGGTACAATTTTGCCCCTTTTTCAGGTTTGGCGCCTACTCCTGTTTGCGCATTTACCTGTGTGAACAAGAATACGAATACGGCCAGAGTTAAAACTCGGATTAAATAATTGATCTTCATAGGTTTTAGGTTTTGGATTTACTTACTCAAATTCAAATGACACTGATTAAAAGTATCAATTTGGTTAATTTTAAGTAAATAAATATTTTTCCGATGAAATGTCAAGGCAAAAATAAAGCTCAACTATCGATAATCGTAGCGGACAATCGTCCCAAGACAGTCTAGGGAGTGGAATGAATCTTATGATGGTGGGGTTTTTATTAAAGTTTCTTTTTTCAAAAATAGGATTAGTCATTAGTGGTATCGTAGCGATAATTTCATTTGACACAGGCACCAATCCACTTTCTTTTCTTGGTAATAGTGTAAGTGGAGGATCGCAGGGATTTTCCAACGAGCAAAATTATCCCCCATCAGCAGCAGATGATCGCTTGGCTGAATTTAGTGCTAAAATTCTTGCGGATACAGAGATCATCTGGAACCAAGAACTTGACAATTACTGAGCGCCAGCAAGCCAATAACAGGATGGAGCGAGGATACTTGGAAGAAGCACTAAATGCGGAAAATGCGATCAGCGATGACAGCTTGCGAAAACAGTCCTCAGGACGTGTAGTGCATGATTCTTTTACCCAAGGTACCTCTGCGCAGCGTATGAAATGGTTTAAGAAAGGCTATGAAACGGATGATCTAAGACAAGGTGACACCTTTAGTACTTCAGATCTTTAAACAGATTCGAACACTTTAATCTGTGTGGATTGAAAGGTTGGGAAAAATTGCCGCAGCAAATAATACGTCTCTGGGATTCTAGGAACAAGTTCTAGCTTAGCAATGAAATCTAAATTTTCGTCGGGTTCATTGACAAATCCAATTCGAGTCAGAATCCCATGGTTAAATACACAATAGGCCTTTTCTCCTTCTTCTCGACCTGACAACTCCAGAAGAATTTCTTTTTGGCTCGCCTTAATTTGCCTCAAAAAAGAATATACTTTCTGGTTATACGAAATTGGTGCTTCTTCAGCATCACAGGCACCCTCACAGGGGTTTGGTAATTCCGGTGAGCAATTCACTCTCCTCAAGCCGCTTAGTTTCGAGCAAAGTTCATAGTGTTCGACACCCCCTTTAAGAAAAGTATTGGCCTCCTCTAAGGAGAAGAAGGTCTCGACGGGCTGTAAATGCTTGGTGACTTTCGAGATTTGAAATCTGGCATAGCCACTTCCGTCTTCGTAATGAAACAATCCCCAGAGCGTTTTGGGCATTTTCAGAGCAGCGTTATACGCAGGCCATAGTCGCTTGATTTCCAGCATCTCCATCAGTAAAGCCATAAATTCAGTTCCGGTCAATTTCCACTGGAGGTCCACTACTTCTGCTTTCAGCTTTTGCTTGAGATTTGGGAGGTAATTTCCTGAAAAGTGATTTTTAAACCGATCCCGAATATTGATTGCTTTGCCTATATAGATCACTTTGCCTTTTGAATTGAGCATGTAGTAAATCCCACATGAACTCGGAATTGACTGAAATTTTTCTAAGGAAAAATTAGGGGGAAGGAAGGTATGGCCTGTGTTTTTCTTCAAGGATTCCATGATCACCTCTGGAGCTTGTTTAGTCATTCTGTCGAACAGAATAGCTGTTGCATGAGCGTCTCCCATTGCGCGGTGACGAGCAGTGATCGGGATTTTCTGATTCTCACAGATTCGCCCAAGACTATAGGATTTCAGCCCTGGAAAGATTTTTCTACTTAGCCTAACCGTGCAAAGTGTAGGTGATTTTAATTCCTTTCCTACTTTCAAAAAAGCCTCACGGATAAATCCAAAATCGAAATTAACGGAGTGCGCGACAAATACGCGATTGGCTAGCAAGTCCCAAAGTTCATCCTGAATAGCTTCAAAAGTGGGGGAATGGCGGACCATGAAATTATCGATGCCAGTAAGTCCGGTGATGTAAGTGGGGATTCCCATTTCAGGGTTCAAAAGTGTCTGATACTCTTGAGTAATTCGCTCGCCGTCATGAATCAAAACCGCGATTTCAGTGATTCCTCCACCTTTGGGATTCCCGCCAGCAGTCTCAATGTCTACAATCGCATATTCCATACGCTAAAAGTAGACAATCCTAAGAATTGAAAAAACCTTTGTCAAAAATTGTCTGAATAGCAGAGATGAACCAGTGGCTTTCAAGAAAAAAAAGACAGTAAACAGCAATCTTTTTTTCAAAAACGGTTAAAACCCACGATTTACACCGTTTATCCTTTTTTGCAACTTTGTTTCATTTTTATGAGTTTATGTTAGAATTCAATCTTACTTTTGAATCGTGAATCTGAAAAATCTTCTACGCATTCTATTCCTTTCCATTGGTATTAGCTCCGTATCAAATGCACAAATTTGCAATTTATCGATACGAGGTAAGGTGATTCATTTGGAAAATAATGAGCCAATTGAAGCAGCATATATCTGGGTAGTAGGGGCAGCTCAAGGTGCAGTTTCAGACCAAACAGGGAATTTCAATATCAAGAATCTCTGTCCTGGAACCTACGCCGTTACTATACAATACCTCGGGCATCGAGAAATCAAGGACACGATAAACCTTAGAGACAATTCATTTAATAAGACCTATCGACTAGAAGAAGAATCTTTCAAACTCACTGGTGTAGAGATCCATGGACACCGTGATGCGGTACAAACTACCACTGCGGTCACGGCACTTTATGGTGATGACTTAATGGAAGCCAGGGGTGAAAATCTCGGAGAAAGCCTAAAACGAATCGCTGGAGTGACCACTTTCAGCACGGGAAATACGATCTCAAAGCCTGTGATTCATGGGATGCACAGCAATCGAATCATGATCCTGAACAATGGAATCAGACTGGAAGGTCAACAATGGGGAGCAGAACATGCCCCGGAAATTGATCCGTTTCTCGCAGATGAAATCACCGTGATCAAAGGTGCAGAAACTGTTCGTTACGGCCCTGAAGCAATGGGAGGCGTTATTTTAGTTAATCCTACCCCACTTTTTACCAAAAAACAAAGTCTAACAGAACTGAATTTAATTGGAGGCTCTAACAGTCAACTGGGTAACATTGCCATATCGCACAGTGGGGGTTCGGGAAAAATAAAAGGCTTAGGGTACAGAGTTCAGGGATCTGCCAAAAGAGCTGGGAATGTCAAATCACCGGATTATTATCAAAATAATACCGGAATGAGCGAGCTGAATTTCTCGGGTTCAATCGGATACAGTAGTCCTAAACTGGGAATTGAGACCTATTACAGTTTCTTCAATACCTCCATTGGAATTTTGCGAGATGCGCATACCGGAAACCTTTCTGACTTGGAGAACATTATTCAAAATGGTCGCCCATTTACAGATGGTACTTTTACCTACAGCATTGACAATCCAAAACAAGTTGTATCGCATCATCTTGCCAAGCTTAAGTCACATTACCATCTAAATGAGAACTGGAAGCTCAATGCAAAATACGGCTTCCAGTTGAATATCAGAGAAGAATATGATCGGCGAAGAGGAGATTTGAATAATAAACCAAGCCTAGATCTACAGCTCTACACCAATACGCTTGACTTATTTCTAGACCATACTCATAAAAATGAGTTCAGTGGCACTTGGGGTGTCAACGTCATTCAGCAGGCTAATACCAATATTCCCGGAACTGGAATTACTCCCTTGATTCCTAACTATGACATGGTTAATCTCGGCTTCTACGTATTGGAAAAATACTCCAAAGGCCCGGTAGAATTGGAAGGCGGATTACGTTTTGACATAAGGTCAATTCAGACTGCGAGGTATATTAATAATGAGCTTCAGCAAGCTGATCTGAATTATCAGAATTTCTCAGCCTTCTTTGGGGGACTCTTTCAACTCAGCCCTACCCTTTCGCTCAGTTCTAATCTAGGTTCCGCTTGGCGTCCTCCAAATGTAAATGAGCTATTCAGCCAAGGTCTCCATCACGGTGCGGCAGCTATAGAAATTGGGGATCCAAATTTAAACTCTGAGAAATCATTCAAATGGGTAAATGAGTTGGGATACAATTTCAAAAAACTAAACTTAGAGATCACTGGATATGCTAATCGGATCCAGAATTACATTTATATCAGTCCAACAGGGGAAAACGTAGTAAGTCTACGCGGAACTTTTAATGTCTATGAATACCTGCAGGCTACGGCATTTTTCTATGGATTTGACTTTGCAGGAAGTTATCAATTTACCGATAACCTCAGCGGATATGCCAAAGGCTCCATCATCAGGGCAAAGAATACAGACGAAAACAACTATTTCCCCTTTATTCCTTCTGATCGAATGGATTGGGGAATTGCTTATAATTTTGGAAAAAACGCCAATTCCCAGACCAATAAATTGACGCTGAGTAATATCCTAGTCGCAAAACAAAGACGTGAACCAGACTTTGATATCGCAGCTGCGCCTCCAGCTTACGCTTTATTCAATTTGGCTTACCAACGCAGAATTGACCTTAAGGGAAACAAACTCAACCTTGGGCTTCAAGTGCACAATCTTTTCAATACTTCCTATAAAGAGTATATGAATCGATTCCGATACTTCACAGATGATATCGGGCAAAACATTCTATTAAAAATCAATTACCAATTCTAAACAATCCAACTATGTTAAAATCAAATAAATCCTTCCTGTATGCAATTGTATTTGCCGCTTTTGGATTTACAGCCTGCGAAAGTAATGATCCTGAACCAGAAAATGATGGGGAAGTAATCACCGATGTGATCTTAAATTTTCAAGAGTTAAATGCTGCAGGTACTCCTACCGGTGCGATCACTTCTTTCAGCGCATCTGATCCACAGGGAATCGAGGTAGGTGCTACTCCTACGATTCAGAATGTAACCCTGACTAAGGGGAAAACCTATCAGTTGAAAATTGAGGTTAGAAACTCGATTGAGAATGAAGATATCACCGCTGAGATCTTAACAGAAGCTGATGAACATCAATTCTATTTCTTGGGTACGGCATTCGTGGGTTCCGGCGTCTTGACTTATACTTATGCTGATCCAACTGGAGATTTACTCGGTGTGGTAGGCAAAGTAGTAGTAGCTCAAAACCCAGGGTTCAATAACGCCAATATGCGGATCGTGCTTCGACATGCTCTGGATAAGAACTTCTCAGGTGCTACTAATCCAAACTTTGAGAATTTTATTCAGGCTGGTGGCGAGACTGATTTGGATATTACTTTCCCTCTAATTCTGAATTGATATAAAATTCAAATCCACAAAAAAGGCAACTAATTGGTTGCCTTTTACTTTTTGTGCTCAAGTCGTATTAGAATGAATTTCCACAGACAGCGATTTTAGAACGATCAAAATTTGATGACCGAATAGAATTATTACCTACATGTCCTGAAACCAAAATAACCTTATAATCAGGTCCATCGCTTGCCAAATGGACTTTTATATGACCTTGGAAAATTTCAAAAGATTCGAAATTCAGTTTAGTGCCATCTGTCAATTCTTTGATTATTGTTGTGCTTTTGAGAGTTGCGCTGTTTACAGGATTTAGCATTGCTGCGATCACTACATTAGGCTCCTCAATACCTCCGAAGTGTAGATGGGCAGGATAATTGGTAATTGCATCACCTGTTGGACCAGTGAGCGTGATCTTAAACTCCAATCCTCCAGCTACCAACTCTTTCACTTCAACTGAGCCGGAAAAATCAAAATCGCTGGATTTAAACAGCTCATAGTTTTTCTGATTTCCGGTGTAAATAGCCGGTTCTGTTTCGGAGCAAGCCACCAAGGTGATTGCTAAAAAGAGGACAAAGAGTAACTTTCTCATAGTTTACAAGTTTGATTTGTGAACGGAATGAATACACATGCAGTTTAAATTTGTCCTAATAGCATTTCAAATTTTTGGTAATACAAGCGACATTAGGCACCACAAGGCTAGATAGCTTACCAAAATGAAGCATTTTTCAGCATTAATTACCAGACTGGATCAAAGCAACAAGACGAATGACAAACTTGAGGCTTTGGTTGATTTTTTTGAATCGGCTTCAGAAGCCGATAGGGTCTGGGCGATCGCTTTATTTACCCATCGGAGGCCTAAAAGACAAATAACCACTCGACAACTCCGAGAATGGAGTCTGGAATTATCAGCCATTCCCGAGTGGCTTTTTGAGGAGTCTTATCATGCGGTAGGAGACCTTGCCGAAACAATCGCCTTACTACTTCCCCACCCAAAATCAAATGAGGATCTAGATCTAAGTGTTTGGATAAATAAATTAATAGCACTTAAGGGACTTTCTGACGAAGAAAAGAAGATTATGATTCAAGATTCTTGGAATAAATTGACCAGGGATGAGTGCTTTATTTTTAATAAAATAATCACGGGCGGTTTTCGAATTGGGGTGAGTCAAAACTTGATTTCCCAAGCCTTGGCGAATTTCCTGAAAAAGGAAAAATCTTTTATCGCTCATGCACTTATGGGTAACTGGAATCCGGATACCATCAGTTTTGAAGAAATGTTTTTATCCCCAGACTCTGGAGAAGACAGTTCCAAGCCTTATCCATTTTTCCTGGCACATCCTTTAGAAAAAGCAGCTGCTGAACTGGGAGATCCGGAAGATTGGCAGGTGGAATGGAAATGGGATGGCATTCGGGGACAATTGATTCGTCGCGCAGGCGAGACTTTTGTCTGGAGTAGAGGGGAAGAACTGGTTTCTGATAAATTTCCAGAGCTCCTCGCTTTAGGTGAGAACCTTCCTGATGGGACTGTTTTGGATGGGGAAATTCTTTGTTTTGAAGACGGCTCTCCCCTCCCATTTAATTTGCTTCAGACTCGAATCGGGAGGAAAAATCTCAGTAAAAAGATTCTAGAGACCGCTCCCGTCAGTATGTTGGTCTATGATCTTTTAGAATATGAGGGAAAAGATATTCGAGAGCTGCCACTTGCTGCAAGAAGAAAGCTTTTGGAAGAGCTGTATCAGAAAATCGACCATCCAAATATTCAGATTTCAAATCCAATTCAAGCTCAGACTTGGGAAGATTTTGAAGTAATTCGAACCGAATCACGCACTCATTTTGCCGAAGGCTTTATGCTCAAACGAAAAGACTCCAGCTACGAAACAGGCCGCAAGCGTGGAAGTTGGTGGAAATGGAAAATAGAACCACTTACCATTGATGGAGTGATGCTCTATGCTCAGAAAGGTCATGGCCGAAGGTCAGATCTATACAGCGATTACACCTTTGCAGTTTGGGATGGAGATTTATTAGTTCCATTTGCAAAAGCCTATTCCGGATTGACCGATGCCGAGATGCAGCAAGTAGATGCTTTTGTGAAAAAGAATACTAAGGAGCGCTTTGGCCCGGTGCGAACGGTTAGGCCCGAACTGGTATTTGAAATTGCTTTCGAAGGAATCCAAGACAGTCCACGTCATAAAAGTGGGATTGCGTTAAGATTTCCACGAATTTCACGCTGGAGAAAAGATAAACCCAAGGAAGAGGCAAATACTTTAGCCGATTTGAAAGACCTATTAAAACTGTATGGCGGATAGATTGGCAATTGGAAAGGCCTATTTCAAGGAAAAAGGCTGGAAACCTTTTCCTTTTCAACTCGAAACTTGGAACGATTACCTCGATGGAAAATCAGGTCTTTTGAATGCGCCTACCGGTTCGGGAAAGACCTTTGCGCTTTGGTTTCCAGTGCTGATGGAATACATTCTCAAAAATCCTGATACTTGGAAGCGTCCAAAATCGAATGGGATTCAAATTATTTGGGTGACGCCATTACGCGCACTCGCTCAGGATATTCAACTTGCCATGCAAGAAGTCTGTCAAGTGATTGGTATTCCCTGGCAAGTCGCGGTTCGAAATGGAGATACAGATGCAAAAACCCGCGCTGCATTGAAGCAAAGACCTCCCGAATGTCTGATCACCACGCCAGAGACACTTCATATTTTAATCTCTCAAAAAGACCATACCATACTATTCGAGAATCTGCAGGTAGTGATCGTAGATGAATGGCATGAACTTGTAGGCAACAAACGTGGGGTGCAAGTCCAACTTGCCTTAGAATACATCCAAAGTATCTGCCCCAGCAATTTTCGCAGGTGGGCGGTCTCTGCAACATTGGGAAATATCGCCGAAGCAGCCAAAACCCTTTTGGGAAACGACTTACCCGTACATATAGTCAAAGCAGAAATCGAAAAGGAAATCATACTTCATTCAGTTTTTCCTGAAGAAATCGAGAGATATCCTTGGGCAGGGCACTTGGGAATCCGAATGCTGAATCTAGTCACACCAATTATTGAAGCCGGCAAAACTGTCCTACTTTTCACCAATACCCGTTCTCAAACAGAGATTTGGTATCAAAAAATCTTGGAGGCAAGACCAGACTGGGCGGGTTGGATGGCCATGCATCATGGTTCACTGGATATTACGGTGCGGTCTTGGGTCGAACGATCTCTGCATGAAGGAAAGCTCAAACTGGTAGTCTGTACCTCCAGTTTGGACCTAGGAGTAGATTTCAGGCCAGTAGATCGAGTAGTTCAAATCGGAAGTCCAAAAGGGGTTTCACGATTTATCCAGCGCGCCGGTCGAGCTGGACATCAGCCAGGATTACCATCTGAGATATTCTTTGTTCCTACAAATGCCTTGGAGTTGATCGAAGCTGCAGCCTTGCGAGATGCCATCGAAAAGAAAGAAATGGAATCCCAATTTCCTCCTGTGCTGACTTACGATGTACTGATTCAATTTTTGGTCACCTTGGCTGTTGGAGTCGGTTTTGATCGGGATCAGGCGTATCAAGTAGCGAAGCGAACACGAACTTTTTCCCAACTCAGCGAAGAAGAAATGGATTGGATGATTGACTTTATCACCAAAGGTGGAAACTCACTGGGGAGCTACGAGGACTTTCTGAAGGTCAGCTTACAAGAAGATGGGCTATTCCGAGTGACCAATAAACGCATTGCAATGAAGCATCGCTTGTCTATGGGGACGATTGTCTCTGACGTGATGCTCAAAGTGCGCTTCAAAAATGGCGCATACCTGGGAACAGTCGAAGAGTACTTTATCTCGAAAATGAAAATTGGAGATCGGTTCTTTTTTGCTGGGAGAAATTTAGAATTGGTTCTGGTCAAGGAAATGAGTGCCTACGTCAAAGTCTCTGAAAAGAAATCAAAGAATGTAGTCAGCTGGTTGGGTGCCCGAATGTCTCTATCCTCTAAACTCGCAGAGAAAATCCGGGAACTCTTGGAGGCCTACAATAAAGGAATTGTAAAATCAGAAGAGATTAGACGTGTTTTACCCATTTTGGATCTTCAGGCTAGGCTATCAATTGTACCAAATCGTGACACATTTTTGATTGAGTCTCATCGCACTTCAGAAGGCTATCATATCTTCTTTTATCCATTTGAGGGGTTTATGATACATGAATTGATGAGTGCATTGATCGCCTATCGGATTAGCGTCAGCTATCCTGCATCCTTGAATATGGCGATGAATGATTACGGTTTTGAAATCCTTTCGGATAGTCCTATTCCAATCGAGGAATTACTCGAGGAAGATCTCTTTTCGATGAAAAACTTAAAAGAAGATCTACTGCACTGCGTGAATGAAAGTGAGATGACTCGCCGAAAATTCAGGGAGATTGCGAGTATCTCTGGCTTGGTCTTTCAAGGCTATCCGGGAAAACCCACCACTTTCAAGCACATCCAAGCCAATTCAAGCCTACTCTATCAGGTTTTTAATACGTATGATCCTGACAGTCTTTTGCTCAAGCAAGCGCATCAGGAAGCTTTAAACAGCCAAATGGGGCAGGATAAATTTATTCTGGCCATGGAAAAACTGAACAAGCAAAAAATAGTGATCAAACATCCAGTTCAGTTCACCCCGTTTTCCTTCCCGATAATGGTCGATCGATTGAACCGAGCGTCCATCTCATCCGAAAGTATCGAAGATCGAGTCGCTAAAATCCAAGCACAATTTGCGATTCAGGATTAATAGAAACTTTAAAGTGAGTGATCTATTCAAAGTTATAGAATAGACTCCCAATTCTTTCTCGTTGAAATAAAAATCACTTTAGGATGTAAACATCAAAATCAAGCTAGACACCCAAGTTGATTTTAACTTATTTCCAAAATCTCTCCATTAATTATTTAACAGAGATCAGCACTTAGGAGTATAAAATTTCTTGATGATAAATTTTACCTGATGCAGCCATCCTTTTAATCAGGTTATTAAAATCTTACTTCATGGCTGGTTTTAACAAAATGGTGCTCAAGTAAAACTTCGCTTAAACCTGATACTCCCTCATTACCAGCAGAAAAAGCAAACTACACGATCATTATTAATTGGTTTGGTAAGAATGGATAATCGGGAAGGAATGATAGGGATATTTATATTTTTTGCCCCTTTCATCAGAAACATTTCATAAAGTCTGGGTTTCGGAGGGGGTAAGAAATTATCACCGGATTCATTTTTGACACTCTCTTTGGAGCCAAATACACCAATCAACTCATCTTTATCATAATAGGGCTTCACATCATCGTATCCGATAGCCCAGTTGTCCCCCAATCCGTCAATCCTACTCCTTTTGAAATCATCAGGGCCAAATCTTAGGGAAATTCTTCCCCAGTGATTTGTCCTTCCACCAACCATGCTGGAACGAAAGCGATCGAAAGAACCATCATTTCGAGTATAAGAGCTCCTATTCGATAGACAGCCCCATATCGCGGCATCAAAATCACCAAAAGGTCTGATTACTTGCAGCTTCTATTGGTGACTCACATAGCGGTCTAAGCTGTATTTTATCCTCTTGTTTTGCTGAATTCCGATCTCCTCCGGTTTCCACTACCGCTACCGAAAGTCCAGCTTCTGCGAGGATTTTGGTAGCCATCCCTGCTTCTGATCCAGCAATAATGACATCGTGGGAGTCCTTGCTTGATTTTATGTGAAAACTCATATTTATTTTAATGTTATAAGGTCTAATAAATTATATGGGAGAAATCCAAAAAAAATACTTGTTGCTACCATAAACGTCCTGCATTAAAACTCCTTAAACTCCCCAGCCTTTTCTGTATTTGCGGCTCAGGTATTTTTCTGCTTCTGGGTGGTTGGAAATTTTCATCTTTTTAGCATCCCATTTAAGGACTTTTTGAGGCTCTCTGATGGCAACCGTACCAAGAATTATGGCCTCGGTCATAGGTCCAGATTGGGCAAAGTGACTTTCTGTTTTCGTTTTGCCCAGGCATGCATCCACAAAATGGTGGTAATGATCCCGTTCCTCCATTTCCGGATATTGCACTTGCTGAAAGTTACTTTTTGGCAACAGAAGCGGCAATTCCGTATGAGGAATCAACAAAGCTCCTTCGGTCCCGACCAGCATAGCCGATTCCGCAGGATAATCCTCTATCGAGAATAACGCTCTAATTTCTTCAGGAGGATAAAATTCGCCATCAAACCATTCCACTGTTAGTTCTTCCGACTCGGTCATTTCATTTCCGGGAAAAACCCAAGTAAGATGATTACTCTGTGGCCAGGTATCAGCCCTTCTTTCCGGAGAATTTTCCCAAGATTCCTGAACTCTGGCATGAACGGAAAGCGGTGCTTGAAGCCCCATTCCTTTCCAGACTGCATCAAATATATGGCATCCGATGTCTCCTGACCATCCCGTACCGAAGTCTTGCCAAGCTCTCCATTTGGAAGGATGATAAATGCTCGGATTATAAGGTCGAAGTGGTGCTGTACCTGTCCATAGATCCCAATCTACTCCTTCAGGTGGATCCTGACTGTCTACTGGACGAGGTCCTGGAAACCTGTAGGCTTCCGTCGCACCAGGTCTATTTGAGCAGAGGTAAACGCTTTTAATTTTCCCGATATGACCCTCTTTGATCCATTGGACGGCTGTACGATCACCTTTTCCAGAAGCATGTTGAGTTCCCAATTGGCTTACGATACCAGCTTTTATTGCTGCATTGGTCAATTTCCTTATTTCGGACACGTCATGGCACATTGGCTTTTGGCAATAGATATGCTTTCCCATTTTGATTGCGCTGATAGCTATCGCAAAATGGTTATGGTCAGGGACGCTGATATTTATCGAATCAAAATTTGCAGATTCTTCTTTCAGCAAAGTCTTCCAATCCTTGTATTGACGGGCATTGGGTACCAATTCGGCTGCTTTTTGCAACTTTTCATCATCCACATCGCAAATAGCAACAATTTCGAGATTGGGATGAGCAATAAAGCGCTGCAGATCATGTCTGCCCATTCCTCCCACTCCGACACAAACATGTCTCAGTTTTTTATCTGATTTACCTGCGAAAGCAGGGATATTCAACAATAAGGGAGAAGCGATTAAGGATGCAGTAGTCGCCAGAAACTTTCTTCTGGAACTGCTATAAGAAATATTTTCCAAATCAGTGGGGAATATGGGTTGTGAGTTGATAATACTAATCCCCCGATTGAAAAGATCTATCGGGAGGTATTTTTTAAGAAATTAATCCGGATAACCTGGGTTCTGAGGTCTCAAATTTGGATTGTTCTGCATTTCAGGCTGAGGATAAGGCATCAATAAGTGCATCGCTCAAAAAGCCTGATTTGAACTTCCATGGATATGGCTTACGAATTCATTAAAACCATTAGTCGTCACATTGTAACCCTCACGAAGTCGTAACATATCAAGAAAGGTATCCCCAGAAGCCTATTCTAGAACTTTTGGCATTGCTTGCATAATATCTTTAAATCGTTTGTGTTGATTCAAAATTTTCAATCTAGGTTTAACATCAATTCGAAAAGGAAATAGGAAGTTAATAACTTATTTTTTCCTCTCATTTCGATAGATCAATTTGAGGGAACCAGTTTTGAGATATTATCAAAACTAATTATAGGAAAACCATATTTTCTATATAAATAGTTGAAGAAGCCCCTCCTATTGGGAAGGGGCCATTCTTTAACCTAGAAAATTTCAAGTATTTAGAATCCGGTATTTTGCGTTAGCATAGGGTTAGTTTGAATTTCTCTCAAAGGAATAGGAAAGAGAAGATTTTTATCTTGGAATGTGGCACCGAAAACGTTTGTGTGACCCACAAAGTTATCGTAAGCCTTAGTGATATCATTTCTGACTCTACGAGTTCTAAGCATATCAAACCAGATTTTTCCTTCAAAGCTTAGTTCAAAATACCTCTGGTTCCATACTTCTTTTTCGAAAGCCTCACTCCCTAGGTTACCGACAGGAGCCAATTGAGCTCTTGCTCGAATTTCGTTGACAACGTCTATTGCTAACTGGTTTGGAGTTCCTTCAGCTTTGTTTGATGCTTCTGCGTACATCAACATCACGTCAG